>ERZ1026898.1237-NODE-1237-length-13079-cov-5.431588_pt1 | contig 13079 bp, 9 predicted proteins | sample MGYA00380178_ERZ1026898 | MGnify/ENA primary metagenome ERZ1026898 (study PRJEB33269, sample SAMEA4719814) | human gut metagenome | biome: human-associated habitat; feature: organic feature; material: feces | place: Cameroon | collected 2013-10 ... | reverse complement strand
GTCGTAGATCTGCTCTAATTTCATACCGTTGTCATAGACCACGCCGTAGGGCGTCACCGTGCCGCTGCCGTTTTCGATGAGCTGCCGGGTGGTTCCCTTGCCGTCCAGCGCGTTCAGCTCATCCACGCTTGCAGTCCGCCTTGACCGCGTTGCCGATCTCCAACGCCGCCAACAGCTCCATGCAGTGTGCGTACTGGTCGCGGGGGATAGGGAACGGAATGGTCGCCACGCCATATTCCGGATGGCTGGGGTTACTGAGAACCGCTTGCATCATCATTTGCGTCTCCTTTCTACTTCTTCCATATCTGTGCGCAGACAGCCTCCACCCCGGTGCCAGCAGACAATACCGTGGGCGGGATACGGGCATCCACGGCATCGCTCGTTTTCGGTGCAAAGCACCGGCTCCGGCGGCATCGGCACAAATGCCGTGCAGGTGCGTTTGTCTGCGCTGCACCTGCTTTCATGCATCATTCGTTCCTCCTTCCGGGCTGACGCCCTCATTTTTTCTCTGAAAACGCAAAAGAGCGTCGGTTGATGGTTTTACGAAACCATCAACCCGACGCTCTAAACTTTGTGAAACTTTTCTATGAAAAAGCCCCCTTTTGCGAGGGACTTCCTCATACAAAAGGGGGCTGCATCCGATCATTTCGCCAGAAAGCAGAAAAAGAGGGGTTCAAATCACGTCGAACGCCTCTCAGACGGCTCTGACATCCATGCTTGAAACCGTTGAAAATGGGGTGTGAAAAAACCCGGAAAGGCTTGATGCCACACGGTTTTCACCGCATGGCATCTAAACCTGTTTGTTCACTTGTGATTGTTTACCACTTTTGTTGTCCGTACTCCCGCATACCGCAAGGAAAGGAATGTGTGCAAGGGAAACCTTTGTCGGGTTTCCCTTGCACGTTCAATCAAAGGCCGCCAAGGGTAGCTACTCATAAAACAGTATCAACAACAAACTGAAACAGGGTAGCTGTCATACAGGGTGCAAGACAAACGGGCATATCGTCATAACGGCGATATGCCCGTTTTGTCACGCAATAGAACGCCATTTTCGGGGTAGGTAATGGTTTAATATTACCTACCCCGTTTCTGCGCCTGCAAAGCTGCATGAACACAGGCTTTTTTGACTTCTATTGCGTAACATAGACCCATGATATTTTGAGGGCGGAAGCACTTGCTGCTTTCGCCCTCTTGTTTTCCATACAGCAAGAACACAAGTCGCTGTCAAGGTCGGGCGAAGCCTGTTCATTTCAACCTTGCACAGCAGCTTGTGTGTTGCTATTGTGCCGTCAAATATTACGCACCTTAAAATCATTCCACTTTGTTGCAACACACAGTTCTGCGCTGCTACCGATTGCTTTGAAATGTGCTTTGCCGCAACGGATTTTCAACTCCTCGCGTCCACGTAAATCAAGTTCATTCGTCTTGCCTTTGGTTTCCAAAATGAAATACAGTTTTTTACTGCCATCAATTTCTACATAAACCGCCCAATCGGGGTTATATGTGCCTATTGGCGTATCAACCTTGAAGCGGCTTGGCAGTTTGAAAAACATTTTTACATCGGGGTCATTGTCCAATGCAAGGGCAAACGGCTTTTCGACTGTCGTGCTATCATAAACAATGTAATCATAAACACTATGGTCTACTGCAACGGCGTTTCGGTCAAGGTTAGCGATTAGCTCTGCGCTATCGAAAATCTCCTGCACATAGTATTCTTCACCATACAGCTTTTTGTAGCTGATACCATCTATTGCAAGAGTGCGGCGCACATCCAAAATAATCTGCGTTGCGTTTTCAATAAACATCTGCGGATTATTCAGAAAGTCCTGCAAGCGCCCGCTTTGCTTCAATATTTCCGCAACGGTAGCACGTTTAGTTAGTGTTTGCCCGCCTATAATAGCAAGAATATTTGGCAACGATGAGTAGCTGTCCTCAAGAGCAGCCGTTTTAATACCGCGTTCAATATAGGTTACGCCTGGATTATCTATCTGAATATCGGCGGTCTGCGTAATGATACGTGCTTTCGGTATCGCCTCCATGTTCCTTAATCCATCAACGCTGTGGCGCACAAGCTCGTCCTCGTTTATCTTTACGCGATAGGTAGTCTTTTGCTTTATCTTGTCCCATAATTCCAAAAACTCCGGCGACGCGGTAACTTCCTTTTTGAGTTTTACCGTAACGTCCCTTGAAGCGTCGCGGATAGGCGGCCTTGTATCGGCTCGGCGTATTGCAGCAACAATCTGTGCTCTTGCGTTTTCTAACTGCGGCGGCAATTCAAGCGTTCCGTCCTGCAAGGCTGCTTTCATGCTGTCCTTTATCTTGCCGGATTTTGACACATATCCCCTTTCCTCAAAATGAGTTAAGAGCGTTTGTGCGTTATCGTAAGAAATTGTGCTTTGCATGACAACCGTTTTTTGCGCTGTAAGCTCTGTTATCGCGGCAGGGGTAATGCCACCATCGCGGGCAATAAGTTCAACCGCTTTTGTTTTTGCCGCCTCAAGCTCTTGCGGCAATTCCGCAACTTCCGGTGTGGGTGCTTCGGTCTTAATGAATCCCTCACTCGCAAGATGGGAAATAAGCATTGTCGCCTGCTGTTCGGTAAGCGGCGTTTCTTCTGTTCGGCTTTCTTCAAATACCATACCGCTAAACAAACCAAGCTGCAAAACGCCGAACTTAACGCCCGTATCGTCCTCAATCTCTTTTTGCAATGTATCGGCAAACTCCGCAAAACTCTCATTTGCCATAACGTGCAGCAGGTTTATGTTTCTGTCCTCAATACGCTCTCCGTCTTGATTGACGCAAAGACGCAAGCCGCGCCCCACCTTTTGCCTTGCGGTCAACGTGCTTTTCTGCTCAATGAGCGTACAAACTTGAAAGACGTTTGGATTGTCCCAACCCTCTTTTAATGCGGAATGAGAGAAGATAAAACGCAACGGACAATCAAAAGACAATAACCACTCCTTGTCCTTCATAATCGTATTATAGGTGTTGTAGTCGTCCAACGTGTCGCCCCTAGTGTTTTTGTAATTCCCCTTTTTGTCTTGTGAAAAGTATCCGTCGTGAACACGCGCCACATCGGCGGGAAAACGCCCGTGCAACTCTGCGTACTTTGGTAAGTTCATAAGCTCGGCATAAACTTCCTCGAACATCTGCGCGTATATTCCTTTGTTCCCATCCTCAGTGCGGTATTTCTTTACTTCGTCAATAAAAAACAAAGATAATACCTTTATCCCTTTTTCTGTATAGCGCAGTTCTTTATCTAAATGTGCCTCAATCGTCCGGCGTATCTGCGCCCGCTTCATAGTATTTTCATCAACGTCGCCTATTGCTTTTCCAAGCCTAATAATGTCAACGCCCGACAGCTCGATTTGCTCCATTCCCGGCGTACAGTCAATGCCGGAAATCGTATATCCCTCATACAAGTCGCGGTTGCCGGACAGCTTATATAAATCTGCGTCCTGCTTCACCGTAATTGTTTTACGGCTCACGTTACCGTCTTTATCAGCAATATCTATTTCTATCCGCGCCCGAAAACCATTCTCGTTGGAAACAGATAAAAGCCGGATATAGGGGCGGTTATAGCCTCCCGCAATTTGATTAGAGGAAACGCATATCTGCTTGACAAGCCCCATTTGGTAGGCGTCAACAGGAGTCAAACGGTAAAGCAGATTGACCCGCTCTCTATGCGTTGCGGAATAGCGGAATACGCACAAAGGATTGAGCGAAGCGATGGCGTCCTTTGCCTTTTGCGTATTGTCTACGCTCTGTGGCTCATCAATAATAACAATGGGGTTTGTGTCTTGTATGAAGCGGATAGCAGCGTCGCCGTTCAGCCTGTCCTGCTGCTGATTTATCACGTTTTCGGCTTTTCTGAAAGCGTCGATGTTGATAATCATAATTTCGATATTCGCGCTTGTGGCGAACTGCCTCACATCGGACAACTTTGCGCTGTTGTAAATAAAATAGCGGCAAGGGGCGTTATCGTAAATCGCCGAAAAATGCTCCTGCGTTACCTGCAAGGATTTATATACGCCCTCGCGAATAGCAACGCTCGGAACAACAATGATAAACTTTGTAAATCCATAAAGACGGTTAAGCTCATAGATTGTTTTTGTATAGACATAGGTTTTGCCCGTTCCCGTTTCCATTTCAACGGAAAACTGCCGCCCCTGCAACTCTGCGGTCTGCGGCAAATTATGCCTGCGCTGCACCGCCTGCATGTTTTCAATTATTCTCTCGTCGCCGATATATAGCGCATTTGCAACACCCATATCTTGAAACAGGCGCATTTGACTGCCGCTTTTCTCCATGCTGAATGTTGACGTTTCCTTTTGCTGTCCATCAAAGAGGGCGCAAACGGCGGCTACTGCGGCGGTTTGAAAATCTTGTTGCTTAAACTTAAATTTCATTTTTGCATCCCCCTTTCTGCCTATTGAGGTTATCAATAATAACCGTTTCTACCTCATAGGATTTTTCGTGATTATCATATTCGGCCCGAAAATGGCAACGTGGGCATTGAAAAACATCTTCATATTGGTCGTGGTTCATTGGAGTATCACATTGGGGGCAATGTGCGTGCAGATTAGCCACATGCCATTGTTTATGATAGCTGCTCCATTCCCAATTCCAAGACCATTTCCATAAGCGAAAACGGTCTTGCGTATAGTTAGTAAAGGCCGGTTTTACTTGTTCTTTTGGTTCGCTGATTTTTGCAACAGCATACAAAACAAAAAACAGAACAGCAATTCCTAACAGCACCCACCATACTTTCAAATCAAGAGTCAGAAATGTAATAATCCAACTCCATAACATTGAAAAAAACTTCCCTATCGTTGTAAATACTTGTTTCCCCTTTATTAGGTCATATCCAACCGTAAGAATAAAACCGAGTAAAGTTGTTGAAATGCCAATTGTCCAAGGAGATTTCAGAAACTTTTTCATTTCAAATGCCTCACACCGTTTTTAACTCAATATTCTTATTTTCAAGCAGATAAAAGGCATTTGACATAGCGGAGTTATCCGCAAGGGCGTTTTCCGCAATAACAATTTTCTGTGGGATAAGCGCCGCCATCTGCTCGATATGCTCTGCGGCAATCCCCGGCTGCAAGCAAATCAGCATTTTGCCGCCCGCTACGCTATAAACAGTCAAGCCGCTAACATCAAGTACGGTAACATCACAGGTCAATTCATAGCCCATTTTAAGCATAATTTCATAGACCAAATCCTCATCGCTTCGGTCTGCTTTTAGCCCGTCGATATGTCCTGCTATGCGGTCAAGTAACGTGTCAACATCGCCGCCCTCAATCGGTGTATCGTCCCATAGCTTCATATTGGAGCTTTCCAATTTGAAAACCTTAAAGCCAACATCAAGGTGAGGATTGCTTTCATCGACGCTTTTGAACAACGGCTTAACTGCGGATATACCTTTTGTGCCTTTAGCAGCTGCCGCCGCAAAAAGCGTCATATCTTCTTCTGTTTCTAAAAAAGGAATATTCCTTAGCGTATCATTTTCTTCGGATATTTTCTTTCCAGCGCGACGTATGCGCTCTTTGCCGATCTCACAGATATTTTTATACCCGGCTTTTGCTGCTTCACTTTTTTCATCGCATACTTCGGGTAACTGCACCATAATAAAGCGGCGGTTGCCGCCATCTTTGGCGTTAAGCTGCATAACCGCATGGGCGGTGGTTGCAGAGCCAGAAAAGAAATCGAGAATAATATCTTCACTATCAATGCGAGTCGCAATTTTGAGCATTTTAACAACCAATTCTTTTGGCTTTGGGCTATCAAATACTTTTGCACCAAGCAGTTTTTTGAGGTCCTCCACTGCGGAATGGTTATGACCTACTTCTTGATGTAACCACAGCGTTTCGGGGGGTTTGACTGCATCCGTATCTAAATACTGCTTGGCGTATGCTTGCCAACCATTATCTGTTTCTACCCACTCCACCATGCCTTGTTGCTCGTTTTCCTTGTATGTTTCCATACTCCAACGCCAGCAACCCTCTGTACCATCCGGCTTAACAGGATAAATCTCCGTACCATCGGGAGCAGGCAATGCGAACCACAGATTAGGTCGCTCACTTCTTGTTGAATGGCTACCCTCTTTCCTTATGCTCCTACGTCTATAATTTTTGCCATTTGCAGGATCAACAAAATTGAATTGAGCAGCGTTTTGAGAAAACGCCTCTTGACGTATGCTTTCAATATTGGATTTTACATAGCATAGAACATAATCGTGTGAAGTGGAAAAACCCTGCACGTCCATACGCGGACTATACACCTTTTGCCATATAATTTGCGCCATAAAGTTTTCTTCGCCAAAAACCTCGTCGCAAAGTTTACGCATATTTGCTTGTTCTCCATCGTCGATGGAAATGAAAATAACCCCGTCGTCCCGCAAAAGATTAGCGGCAAGCCGCAAGCGAGGGTACATCATATTCAACCAATTTGTATGATAGCGTCCCATTGTTTCGGGGTTGCTCTTTGTAGTCTGTTCGGTTACTTCCTTATACCGCGCTAATGGGTCAGCAAAATCATCCTCATACACAAAGTCATTTCCCGTATTATAAGGCGGGTCTATGTATATCATTTTGACCTTGCGGAAATAGGATTTTTGCAGGAGCTTCAACACTTCAAGATTATCGCCCTCTATATAGAGGTTTTGCGTCGTGTCAAAATTAACGCTCTCGGCAGGGCAGGGGCGCAAAGTCGCCGTACTCCGTTTCTGCGCCAAACGTAAGCAGTCGCTTTTGCCTTTCCATTTGAACTCGTATTTTTCAAAATCGTCGGCGATGTATTCTCCGCAAAGAGAAAGCAGTTTGTCTATATCCAAACGTCCCTCGGTGAAGCACTCCGGGAAAACCGCTTGCAGCTTGTCCCGCTGTGCCTGCTCTATATCCATTGAAAGACCGTCTAATTTATCAGTCATTGGGCTTGTCCTCCTTGTTTATGCCTATCATACGCATAATTGCTAATAATGGGTTTTTTATTTCTGCCGCAATATCATCTTTGCCTTTTTTCGCTTTTATGTATTCCATAGCTTGTTTTATCTTGTTGTCAGTATTCTCGTTAATGCCCATGACCGCTTCAATATTCGGTATCATCCAAAACATTTGTGCTGCGGGGACAAAATCCTTTAACGCCGTATTCTTTCTTGTATGATTAGCATTTTCAGCTTCGGCTTTTTTCTTTTTTTCAGGGTCTTTGATAGCGGCTAAATCTTTTATATCATCATCTGCCACCACGACGTATGGTATTCCGAAAGCCGTTGCGACTTTTGCGAAGGTCAGCAGATTGCCTTTTCCGCCGCACTCGACAACTGATATTCCATATCTATCAATATCAACATCCATTTTTCTTCCAGCATAAGGAAACGCAAACTTTTCAGTTGCTCCCTCAACAAAAATGACACCTTTCGCAAAGAACATCTCGTTTCGTTGATTGTCAAAATAGTTTTCAAGTTTTAAGGCTTCTTTTTCGGTTTTTACTATCTGTTCCCGTTCACATAGCTTCGCAGTAGTACCGTCTGCATTGTTCCTGCGAATTAAACAGACGTTTTCCGGCTCGTACAGCCGAATAAATGTAGGAGAGTGCGTTGTAATAAACACTTGGTTTTGTCCGCTTAACCGCGAAAGTATAGTGCTGAAATAACGCTGTTTTTGAGGGTGCAAATATACTTCCGGCTCCTCAATAGCAAAAATGGCTCCCTCTTTTTTGATTTCTTCATAAGTTCGGAATATAGCTATCACGATTGCGCTTTGCAGTCCAGCACCCACCATATCAGCCGTTGTGCTTATTCCCATTTGGTCTACATATAGTTGCAAGTTCTTAAAGACATTCATTGAGTCGTAGGTATCAAAACGGATTGCAATATCGCCCTCCGCAGAATCAATGCCCATCTGCTCTAATGAGTTAGTGCGTATTTTGCTTTCAATTTCAATAAATTGCTCTGTTTGCAGGAAACTGTATGCCTCCTTGATTTTTAACTCAAAGGCTTGTTTCCGCGTCATTTTCTTTTTGCCCGCTGATGTTTCCACATTAACAGTCGTTTTGTCAGACGACAGGCTTGTATTTATATCATTGAAAAGGCGACGCAAAATAGACCATCTGTTGCTTGGGTCTTGTTTATTATAATCGCGCATTACATCTACATAGATAAACGGTATTTTTTCGCGGAGTTCTTTTGATACTTTTAACTGATAGTATTGACCGGTGTAGCGTTCACCCTCTTTGTACGGGGTAGCAGGATATTGACAGGGCTTACCGCGCTTATCTATGCATACGAAATCAACCACAAGCGTTCCTGCTGGTTTTGATTTGACGCGGCGCTTATATGCCTTTCCTCTTAACTCAAATCCTGCAACCTCACACTTGCAATTATTGCGCCATTCGTCAATGGTGCTATCAAAATAAATCTGTATTACAATATCGTTTTCGGTATTATAGTCGTTAAAATCTTCTTCCGTAAATGTACGGTCGGTCGGCCATGTTTCACCTAAAACAAGATTGATTGCTTTAAGAATATTGCTTTTTCCTGCATTATTTTCACCTATCAAAGCGCAGTAGTTATTTGGAGAAAAATCAAGCTGTTTTATACTGCGGTAGTTTTCAATATGAACTCTTGCTATTTTCATTGCTGCCCTTCCTTATCCCTGCGCTTATAACCAACCCACTTACCCGTTGTAATTCTCTCATCTTTTGGCTTCTCCGTATCGGCGGGCATGACCCATGCTGTTCCTATTTTATATGCGCCCTCAATTCTGCCACCGCGGCACATTTCCGAAACGCGACGGGGAGTAACGCCCCATAATCCGCTTGCCTGCTTGGTAGTCATAATCTCCATGTAGCCCTCCCCCACTCAAAAGCATTTTATAGACAAATTGTAGCACATTTGCGGAAGTATATCAATCCGCGAATGTGCTTTTTCATCGCAAGTTATAGCACACGTGCTTCAGAAAATGTTTTTATAATCTTTGGCATTTTCAGATTTCCGCCGTAGTAGGAAATGAAAAAGTTTTTTTAAAATTTCGCTCAAAACTTTGGCAAAATCGCTCTGTGCGGTGTTGTAGGTAGTGAAAGGGTGTTTAGAGGGTTTGGGAAACTTCCCAACAAGCCATTTTCAACCGACGCGCCGTAAGCGCGGGAGGGCGAAAATACGGAAGTGGGTACCCACTTCCAATGCTTGCTGCGAAACTTTATCTTTGGAAAGGACGGGAAAGGAATGGAACGGAAATGGAAGATAGTAAACGGGCATATCGTGGTAAAAAATCCCCTTGCTTATGAGATACCAAAACGTGAAGTAGTCGTAAAATCGGGCAGGACGCTTTACCGTTTTACGGGCAGCTATGACGGGCAACGGGCATTATCAAGTAAGCTTTTGCGCCTTATGGAACAGGATAATTTGCAGTCGCCTATTGATAAAAAAGACGGGAGCCGATAAAATGAGAGTATGCAATCCTGTATTGGCAGACTGCCCACCGATAAAGGAGGAACATTCTATGTCAAGGCAGTCTGACAACAAAATTACCGCCCTCTACTGTCGTTTAAGTCGTGACGACGAACTTACGGGCGACAGCAACAGTATTGTAAATCAAAAGGCGATTTTAAGTAAATACGCAAAGGAAAACGGCTTCAAAAATCCCTTGTTTTTCGTGGACGACGGGTACTCCGGGGCAAACTTCGATAGACCTTCTTGGAGCGAACTTGTTGAGAAAATTGAAAACGGAGAAGTGGCGACCTTGATAGTCAAGGATATGTCCCGTCTTGGGCGCGACTATCTGCGCGTGGGGCTTTATACGGACGTTCTTTTCCCTGAGAAGGGCGTGCGGTTTATCGCTATCAGCAACGGCGTTGACAGCGCAAACCAACAGGAGAACGACTTTACCCCTTTTTTGAATATCATCAACGAGTGGTATTGCCGCGATACAAGCAAGAAGATACGCGCTGTGATGAAGTCCAAAGGGGAAGCGGGGGAACACCTCTGTACCAATCCGCCCTATGGCTACATGAAAGACCCCGACAACAAAAAGCGTTGGCTTGTAGATGAAACCGCTGCCGAAGTAGTCAAGCGGATATTTGCTCTTTGTCTTGACGGTTACGGGCCGTCGCAGATTGCCCGTATTCTAAAAGAGGACAAGGTGCTAACACCGACAGTCCATTTCTTGCAGACAGGCAGAGCGACAAGGAATACGCCGCCGGACAATCTGTATAGTTGGACGGGCGATACCATAGCTGATATTTTAGAGCGTCCTGAGTATCAAGGGCATACGGTGAACTTCAAGACCTACAAACAGTCTTACAAGAGCAAAAAGACCTGTTACAATCCCCAAGAAAAGCAGCTTGTGTTTGAGAATACCCATGAAGCAATCATAGACGCTGACACATGGGAACGGGTACAGGAACTACGGAAGAACAAACGCCGCCCGACAAGGACGGGAAAGACAAATCTATTCTCTGGCATTGTCCGCTGCGCCGACTGTGGAGAAAAACTGTACTACTGCACAAGCAAGAACTTTGAAGCGCGGCAAGACCATTTTGTTTGTTCTACTTCAAGGCTGAAAGGGAAAGAAGTCTGCCCGACGCATTTTATCCGCGCCGTTGTCTTGGAGCAGGGTGTACTCGCCCATATGCGGCTTGTGATTGCCTGTGCGTCTACCCATGAGGAACGCTTTAGGGCGGCTATGGGTGCAAAGCAGAAAGCCGAAGCGAAAAAAGAACTCGCGGCGAAACGGCGGCAACTGACGCAAGCGGAGCAGCGCATTGAAGAACTTGACCGATTATTTAAGCGTATTTACGAAGATAACGCCAACGGGAAATTATCCGACAGTAGATTTCAAATGCTCTCTGACGATTACGAGCGGGAGCAGGAAGAACTGCGGGGAAAGCTGTTGCAACTGAATGAAGAAATAATAGAGCAGGAAGAACAGGCGGAAAACATTGACAGGTTTATCGGCAAGGTACGGAAGTATCTTGATTTGAACGAGCTGACGCCCGCTGTCTTGAATGACATGGTAAAAGCGGTGTATGTTCACGCTCCCGACAAGTCAAGCGGGCATAGGGAACAGCAGATTGATATATCCTATGACCTTGTGGGAATACTCCCCACGTCCTTGCTCGCTGACCTGCAAAACGGAGAAACGGCATAGCCGAAGCTACGCCGTTTCCCCAAAACATTCCTATGCTGTTTTATGAGTGCCGCCATAACGGCGGCCCTGATTTTTGCTCCGCAAAAATCAGCAGCACCAAAAGAGAGCCACCCTTTTGGGTGGCTCTCTTTTGGTGCCTCGTCGGGGATTCGAACCCCGGACACCCTGCTTAAAAGGCAGGTGCTCTACCTACTGAGCTAACGAAGCGTATGAAAGGATGGGCAAGCCATCCGGATTTTTCTGGCAGGGATGGCTGGACTCGAACCAGCGAATGAGGGAGTCAAAGTCCCTTGCCTTACCGCTTGGCTACACCCCTATTGGGAAGAGAGGGCTGGGGCCAAATCCCATCCCTCTCTTTTTGTGGGGTGGGTAAAGGGACTCGAACCCTCGACACCCGGAACCACAATCCGGTGCTCTAACCAACTGAGCTACACCCACCACATATACATCCGTCTGGGATCGCGCTGACGCCCCGCCAAGGGGAAAATGGCACGCCAGAAGGGACTCGAACCCCTGGCCTACTGCTTAGAAGGCAGTTGCTCTATCCAACTGAGCTACTGGCGCATACTGTCAAGTTGGAGCGGGTGACGGGAATCGAACCCGCATCCCCAGCTTGGAAGGCTGGTGCCCTGGCCATTGTGCTACACCCGCGTACGCCCTCCGCTCAAATCGTCAGCTCGATTATATTAGCACATACCACCGCCATCTGTCAAGAAAAAAATCGAAATTCTGCTGCAAATATCTGTGAATTTTCTGCATGCACCCCGCCGCGCACCGGCAGCACGGGAGAAAGGGCGGCTGCGCCGCCCTTTCTCTTTATATCCTTCTCTATATCTGACCGCTCCGCAGGTAGCGGTAGTCCATCTGCATGATATTGCGGAGCAGCGGCACGCACAGCACCGCGTCGGCGGCGATCCACGCCATAGGATCGGCGGCGCACAGCGTGTAGAACGCCAGCGGAGGTGCGGAGGCGCTGACGGTGCCGCCTGCCACAGCGGCGGGCAGCAGCAGACATACGGCGATCCGCGCCACCAGCTCCGCCGCACCGGCGCCCAGCACAAAGGAGGGCCGCCCGATGCCCTGTACGCAGTTGCGGATGAGGAAAACGCCGCCCAAAAACGGGTACATGGCAAAGTCCACATAGAGGAGCGCATTGCCGAAGCGCACCGTCTCCGCCGTCACCTTATCGGCGCTGAGGAACACGTGGAAGTAGAGGTCGTTGACGGTCAGCAGCATACCAAGGCCCACGCCGCACAGCACGATGACGCCCATGACGATCATGCACTGGAGCGTACCCTTCCTGATGCGGTCATACCGCCCCGCCCCCAGATTCTGGGCGGTAAAGCTGGTCATGGCCGTACCCAGCGCGTTCATGGGCGTCATCATCAGGTTGGACAGCTTATTGGCCGCGCCGAAGCCGTTCTGGGCGGCGCTGGACACCATGCGCCCGTCCAGCATATCGAATTTCACCACCACGCTCTGCATGACGATGATGCCGATGGCCAGCACGGAGAATTGCAGTCCCAGCGGGATGCCCCGGCTCACATGGCGGCGCACATCGTACATTGTGATGCGCCAGTCCTCCCGCTTCAGGCGGATCTCCGGATAGCGGGCAAAGGCGTAGCAGAAGCAGGCCGCGGTGCTGATGAGCTGGGCGGATACGGTGGCAGCCGCCGCGCCCGCTACGCCCCAGTGGAATTTCAGGATGAACAGCAGGTCCAGCCCCACATTCAGCAGGGTGGAAAACAGCAGGAACAGCAGCGGCGTCACGGAATCGCCCATGCTGCGCAGGAAGGAGCAGATGAAGTTGTAGAACAGCTGCGCGCCGATGCCTACGAAGATAATAAAGCAGTAGGTGTAGGCGGCGCGGTAGATCTCCGCATCCTTCGGCGTCACGTTGATCCACGCCAGCATGGGGTTCAGCAGGAGCAG
>ERZ1026898.1236-NODE-1236-length-13082-cov-8.506640_pt1 | contig 13082 bp, 14 predicted proteins | sample MGYA00380178_ERZ1026898 | MGnify/ENA primary metagenome ERZ1026898 (study PRJEB33269, sample SAMEA4719814) | human gut metagenome | biome: human-associated habitat; feature: organic feature; material: feces | place: Cameroon | collected 2013-10 ... | reverse complement strand
GGGGAATAGTGGATAAAAAATATTTGATTTTAATAAATCACGTTTCTGTATACTATGATGATTTCTGTGCGTTGCATGATGTGACTTTTGATATACAAAAGGGCGATTTCATTGCACTCATGGGATCGAATGGGGCAGGAAAGAGTACATTCTTGAATACAGTGATGGGCTTTTTGTCTCCTAAGGAAGGGACGATAGATTTTAATGAAGAAAAAATATCTTTGAGAAATCCTATGGCCTCCATTGGTTTTTCTTCTCAAAAGATGGTCATGGATTGGTATTTGAATGTATGGGACAATGTATATTTAGGATGTAGTTTAGCTGGTATGGGAGGAAACAGGGCTAAAGTATTGACTGAAAAAGCACTGCAGCGAGTTTCCTTGACAGAAAAAGCGAAAAAAGGAGTGGATGAACTTTCTGGTGGACAACAGCAGAGAGTACAAATTGGTCGCGCTATTGTGCATGAACCGGATTTATATATATTGGATGAGCCAACGGCTGGATTAGACCCCGATATTGCGGAAAATTTTTTTGCCTATCTATGGGAAGAACATAAAAAAGGAAAAACCATTATTGTATCCTCTCATGACTTATATTTGCTAGAAAAATATTGCAACAAGCTATTATATATCGAAAAAGGAAATGTACGATATTGGGGTGGCCTACAAGAGTTTTTACAAACCCATCATCGAGTTGCTTTATATCGTGGCACCGTCAAGGCTGCTAAGGATATGCCCGATATGACAGTATCTTATCGTGCTTTTACCTTTTTGCCTGATGAGAGTGAAGAACCATGCACCTTTGTGATCGCTTTGGCAGAGGGGCATACCCTTTCAGAAGCCTTGCTGGAATTGTCTGCCCATTGTGTGATTCAATCCATTGGTGTGATGGAGGAAAGTGGGTTACGTGACTTTTTTGTAAACCAGAAGAAAGGTGTATAGAAAATGCAACCGGCATCATTTCGTAGATATGCTAGATATAATTGGGTGGCTGTCTGGGCTTTGATTCGAGTGGAAGCTCGCGCCTTTTGGGATACGCGGTTTATGCTCTTTTCGCAAATTATCATGCCTTTTATGTATTTCCTGTTTATTGCATTGCCTTTAGCGAATACAGTAGGTAGTATTTCCTTTCAAGGACAATTGATTTCTTATCCCGATTATGTCTTGGTTGGTCTACTAGCCATGAACATGATGCAACAGATGGTTCGTGTTATTTATCGCATGGCAGTGGATCGGCAGTATGGATTTTATGCGTTGAAGATGATAGGTGGAATTTCTCCTGTCATCTATATTGGTATCATGAGTATCAGTTCCATTATGGGATATGCAGTACAGGGGATAGTCTTTTATCTATTGATTCTTCTCTTTCATTTACATGTGAGTTTGGGAAATTTTATTCATTTATGGGCCACTGGACTGATTGCATTTTTCTTTTGGGCTGGATTAGCCGCTATGGTGACAATGAAGATTGACAGTTTTGCTACACGAGATGCAGTGGTTTCCTTTGTAGTGACACCCTTATCCTTTAGCGCCCCGGCGTTTTATGTGTGGAAAGAAGCGCCTGCTTTTATCAGATATATTGCGATATGTAATCCATTGACATATCAGTTGGAAGTGTTACGAGAAGTGGCTTTTGATACTTTATCCAAGCCTTCTTTCTTTTTGGTATGTGTGTTTAGTGTGGTATCTATTGCTTTGGCCACATGGGTGGTATCTCATGCGGCGTTGATTGCGGGGAAAGGAGAATGACCTATGGCACCAATCGAATTTCGCCATAGAAGTACTTGTAATTATATAGGTACATGGACCATTATAAAAATGGAAAGTCAGAGAATGGTGCTAAAACAGAAATGGTTTCTTCTGGCGAATATGCTGACACCCCTTTTATACTTTTTCTTCATTATTAATGCTTTATCTCCAATGTTAGGTACCGTACGATTTGATGGGCATTCTGTCAATTATGAAGCCTATGCCTTGGTGGGGCTTATGGCGATGAATCTAATTGGCCAGATGGGAAAGACCATGTATCGTATTTCTTCTGATAGAAAGAACGGATTATTTGCTTTGAAAATGGATGCCGGGCTGCATCCGATGCTCTATATTATGGCTATGGGCGTCTCGTCTATCTGGGGGTATTTGCTTCAGATGGTATGTTTTTATATACTCATGGCGATATGTCAGATTTTTATAAGTGCTTGGATATTTTTATTATTGACAATTGTTGGCTTGGTTGCGTTGGTATTTTGGATTTGTTTAGGCACAGCGTTGGCATTTTATTTGGGCCAAAAGACTTCCTGGCAAATGGGTGTTAATTTTCTGATGCTTTTATTATCTTTTAGTGCCCCTTCCTTTTATTCCTATAACGATGCTCCCGTATATATTCAACAACTATCCATGCTAAATCCACTTACCTACCAATTAGAGGCGATGCGAACAGTATTATTTGCGTCCTTATCTTGGGATATACTAGGGAAGATGGCAGGTTTTAGCGTAGTATTATTTTTTATCGCGGCGTGGGTTACAGGGCGTGCTTCCTTAGTAGATAGGAAAATATAAAAAACGGTAGGGAAATCAGATATCCATTTCCCGTTATAGCGACAATAAAAAACGGCGCATTATGCGTCGTTTTTTGGTGGATAGGTTTGAAGTTTTCAAGCTTCTCAGGTTTGTTGGATGCAGGAAACTTGTTGCTGGTTATTGCTTCGCCAACTGCCAACTGCCAACTGCCAACTGCTAACTGCTAACTGCTAACTGCTAACTATTCCTAAGGCCTAGCTACCAATCCCTAATCCCTGGAAAGGCTAAATCAGCACGGCAAAGAAGGAGGCGAAGACGACAGTGAAAACACCGGCGACTACGATGGAGAGAGAGGACATGGCACCCTCGATGGGGCCAAGCTCCATGGCTTTTGTCGTACCCATCGCGTGTGCCGCAGTGCCAAGAGCGATGCCGCGGGCGATGGGGTCGGTGATATGGAGGAGACGGCAGACGGATTCGCCGATGATATTTCCGAGGATCCCGGTCGCGATGATGGCGGCGACGGTGATGGAGACGTAGCCGCCGAGCTCTTCGGAAAGTCCCATGCCGATGGCCGTGGTGATGGACTTTGGAAGCAGCGTCACGTAGGAAGCGTGGTCAAAGCCGAAGGCCAGGCAGAGGACGTAGACGGCAAAGAGCCCTGTCACGACGCCGGAAAGGATACCGAGGAAGATGGCCTTATAGTTTTTCTTCAAAAGCTTGATCTGTTCATAGAGCGGTACGGCGAGACAGATGGTGGAGGGCGTCAGCAGGTAATTGATATAGGAGGCGCCTTCGTTATAGTCCTTGTAATCCATGCCGGTCACCTTGAGGAAGCCGATGACCAAGAGGACCGCGATCAGAAGCGGATTGAACAAGGGAAAATGAAATTTCAAAAAGAGCTTCGAGCCGAGATAAAAGGCGATGAGGCTGATGAAGACCGAGATGTAGGCGGAGTGTGTCAGGAAATCATTCATGGCAGGTCTCCTTCCTTGTGACCTTCTTCATGATAAACTGCGTGAAAAGGCCGCCGGCTGCCATGACGATGACCATGGCAAGGATGATGATCACGATGTACTGCAGAAGGGTAGAGGAGATCAGGTGCCACGAGTCCATGAGGCCGACAGCGGCCGGAAGGAAGAGGATGGGCATGATCTCGATGAGGAACATGGAGGCCTGCCGGATCTGCGGGATACGGATGACCTTGAAGTATAAGAGGGCAAACAGGATCAGTATCCCGTAAATGCTGGCCGGTACAGGAAGCGGCAGCAGCGCATGGAGAAGCTCTCCCACAAAGGAAATGGCTAAGATCATTCCGAATTGAAATAAGTAAGACATAGAAGGTCCTTTCGTTATTGTTGTTATTGGGGGGAGGGTTAGCCAGTGAGGCGTACCGTCCTTTGATTCAATTTGAAAGCCTTGTGTGAATGAGAAATGAGAAATGAGAAATGGTGGTACGGCGCATAAAAATATAGAAGCGCCGCGAAGTATAAATAGGGCGATGCCCGAAAGTCTGCGGGGAGCAGGTTTCCCGTTTGGGAGTTCCAAACATTGACCATCTGACCGCGAATGACAAAGATTTCTCGCTTCGCTCGAAATGACGATATGAGGGGCTGACGTCTCCCAGTCACTAGTCACTCCTAATCCCTAATCCCTAGGCACTATGTATGAAATCCCAATTTCTCCACATATTTCTCGATCAGTTCGGCAGCGAAAGCGTGGCCGATGCGGGAGGTATTGATGGAGAGGTCATAGTTTTTGGCAGCCCCCCATGTCTCGCCGGTGTAGTAGCGGTGATAGGCGAGGCGATTCTCATCATTGGTATGGATGATCTCCTTCGCCTCTTTGAGGCTGATGCCAAGCATATCGGCTTTGTAGCGGATGCGGTGGTCGATGTCACCGTGAATGAAAACGGAGATGCAGCCCGTATGATTTCTGAAAATGTAATTTCCGCAGCGGCCGACGAGGATGAAGTCCTTCTCCGGCAGCAGGTGTTCCAAGCGATTGCGCTCCGGTTCAGTGAATTTCTTATTTCTGAAATCCATGGAGAGTGCGTAAACGATAGAGTTCACGGGGGATTCCTGGAAGAAATCCGGCATTTCATTATACATGCCTTTTTCTTTGGCAAGGCGGGCGAGACTGTCCTGATCGTGGACGGGGATGTGATAGTAGTCAGAGAGGAGCTTTCCGACGGTGTAGCCGCCGCTGCCGCTCTCGCGTGCGATGGTGATGATCATAGAGTTCTCCTTTTACCAAAAGTGAAATGTTAAGATTTATTATACCACGGATGTCAAGGGGAATGAGGGGATCCCGCTCGCGAAGAATCCAGGCAAATACCCGATTGACTCAAGGTCGAAAAATTAAGATTTTATAAAAAAATACGCTTAGCAATTTATGAAAATATAATGATAAAGCCCCTTGCAATCCATCGTTTTCATGGTATAATACATACATAAGTTGACCGGAAGTCAACTTAGAAAACAGATTCCATTTGGCAGGTCTTCCATTCCCCCCCCGAAAGCCCTGTCATACCATACCTTATGATAAAGGAGGTGGCGCATCACCCTATAGATTCATCTTATTTCTTGATAACAATACCCTCTCTCCTATAAAAGCCCGGTCGATCTCCCCATCGATCGGGCTTTTCATTGTTTTTTGTCGCAATAAAAAGGAGCTGTGAAATAACGATCATCTCATTTTCGCGTTCCATCTGCCGCGGGGGACTTGCAGCTCTCATAGGAGTGACTGGGAAACCTTATCCCAGCTGTCTTTCATGCCATAGTCACCCTATCCGCCCCTACGGGGCACCTTCCCCTAGAGGGGAAGGCTGCGATACGAGAATACCATCAGCCCTGAACCCTGAACCCTTAACCCTGAACCAAATGAAAGCAAAGTAAAAAGGGGCTGTGAAGAAATAAGGATTCATTTCTTCACAGCCTCTTTGGGCTATCCTGCGATGCTCTTTAGCTGGCTGATGAATTCTTCCGCAGACATGGCACCGGTGAGACGGGTGATCTCCTCTCCGTTCTCCAGGATGACGATGGTCGGGATCGACATGATGTCGAAGTCAGCGGCGATATCAGGGAGCTCGTCTACATCGATCTTGGTGAAGTGGATGGCAGAGCCCAGCTCTGCATCCGCAGCCTCCATGACGGGAGCCATCATACGGCAGGGGCCGCACCAGGTGGCCCAGAAGTCGATGAGGGATAGGCCCTTGCGGGTGGCGATCTCTTTCCGGAATGCTTCTTCTGTATGGATTTCAGTGATCATGGGGATCCTCCTTGTATATGACTATATCGATAGAAATGTATATGCTTGATGTACTCATTATAGCATGTGGGGCAAAGCGGTTCAACGGGCTAACCTTGAAGTTTGAAAGCAGGAATGAGTGGCTAGGGATTGGGAATTGGTTTTGAGATTAGTACCGCTTCCCAAGTATCGTCAGCCCGAGCGAAGCCCTCGATCTTTCTTGCACACCGGTAAGAAGTCAGTGTGAGATAGCAGAAAGACGCAGAACAAAAACGTCGTTGATGAAATGGCGCATACATGCTGATTCACGTACTGCAGTAGAGATCTCTCGGCTACGCTCGAGATGACGACGACGCGAAGCGTCATCAAAATTCTGCGGCGCTTAGATCCTTCGACTCAGTTCTCATATTTTCAGATAAGCCATTTTTTAACATACGATGTTTTTCTCCGCTCAGGATGACGAAATGCGCTGCACCACCCCTGAACCCCGAACCCTGAACCCGGAACCTCTAATATTTTACCTTTTTAGCAAAATAGAGTATACATGTAAGAAATATAGGACCTTTTGATATACAACAATTCTTCATACCTGTTATAAGTATCTTTTATTATATTATTCAAGAAGGGCAATGTATAATGAGAGAAACTCAATTTCGGATTTGTTATAATTCTAGAAGATTTTGTTATGAAAAGTTCAGAGGGGGGAGGCCAATGAGGGATAGGAAGGATGCGGTGGAGCGTCTGCTCGCGGCGTACCGCAGGTATTATACGATCACGCGTTTTGACGGCGTGAGAGAAGCGCCGGGAGAAGGGCTCCGGGAGGCGAAGGATCTGACGGCACCCTTCCTGCCCGAAGGGGCGTCTCTGTCCGCGGTATGTGAATATTACGAAAGGGCAGAGAGATATTTCATTCTCCATTCGAATGAGCTATGGTCGACGCATCAGGAAGAGTTCGTATTCGTCTTTTCCGTTCCTCATCTATCCAAAAAAGTCTTTGATGCCTGCAGGGACTACGCGTATCAGGCGGGGATGGATATGGCACACATCGGATCGGGCCATATGTATACGTATATCTCACCGGTCTTTCTGTGCGACACGGTCGATGAGGAAGCCAGGATCGCCTTGGAAAAGTGCAAGTATTACAAGACCTTCCGCTTCTCCTTCCACGGATGGATGGAGTACCATGCGGGATGTTTGGCACTTCGTGACGATCGGTTCTATTTCAATAAGGCAGGACGCTGCATGGAAAAGGGCCTGAAGAAGCTCTTCGAAGGATCTGTGCGGATGGAAGCGTGAGAAAAGGTTCAAAGAATTTCAAACGACCAACAACAAGCAGCGGTTTGCTGTGAGGGGCAGACAAGGAAGTCAAGGAGAAAGGAGAAGGATTATGAATACACTGGTATTATTGGCTGTCTGTTTAGTGATTTTGTTTTGTGGTTATGTATTTTATGGGCGCTGGCTGGTCAAGCAATGGGGCGTAGGTGAGGGGGATATCCCGACACCGGCGCATACCATGAATGATGGCATCGACTATGTGCCGGCAAAGGCACCGGTGCTGATGGGGCATCATTTCTCCTCCATCGCTGGCGCAGGCCCGATCACCGGACCGATCGGGGCCGCTATGTTTGGCTGGCTGCCGGTTACCCTGTGGGTGCTGATCGGCGGTATCTTCTTCGGCGGGGTCCATGACTTCGGGGCGCTCTTCGCTTCTGTCCGTCATAAGGGGCAGTCCATCGGGGAGATCATTTCTGCGAATATGTCCAAGAGAGCCAAGCAGCTCTTCATTATTTTCTCGTATCTGACTCTGATCCTCGTCGTAGCAGCTTTTGCTGCGATCGTAGCGTCTACCTTCGGGGCGACCTATGAAAACGGCGTCTTAAATGAAGCCAAGAGTGCGACACAGGCTTCGGTCGCTATGGTATCGCTCCTCTTCATCCTTGTTGCTATCGTATTCGGATTTGCTGTATATCGCCGTCACACCTCCATGGTGACCTCCACCATTCTGGGCGTCGCTGCGATCGTAGCCTGCATGGCGGTCGGTATGAACTGGCATCCGCTGTATTTCTCCACCACCACATGGATGTGGCTCATCGGTCTCTACATCACCATCGCCTCCGTCACTCCGGTCTGGATCCTGCTCCAGCCGCGTGACTACCTGTCTTCCTTCCTGCTCTATGCGATGCTGGCTGTCGCTGTCGTAGGCATCGTAGGCGCCCATCCGGATATCAAGCCGGACCTTTTCCCGGCTTACACCGGCTTTGCGGTAGACAATGGCAATGGCATACAGTACATGTTCCCGATCCTTTTCACGACCGTAGCCTGCGGTGCGATCTCGGGCTTCCACTCTCTCGTATCCTCCGGCACGACGTCTAAGCAGCTGGATAAGGAATCGGATGCAAAGCCGATCGCTTACGGCGGCATGCTGCTGGAATGCGTACTCGCGATCATCACCCTCTGCGCCATCGCTTATGCGAGAGAAACGGGTCATGTGAAAGGTGCGACCGATATCTTCGCCGGCGGCATTGCTGCGATGATCGGTGCGATCCCGGGACTGGAAAGCATGGAGAACTCCATGTACACCCTGCTCGTCTTGACGTACTCCGCATTCTGCCTGACCTCTCTGGATACCGCGACACGTCTGGCTCGTTTCATGTTCCAGGAATTCTGGCTCGAACCGGGTGAAACGCCGAAAGATATCAAGAGCGGCTTCAAGAAAATGATGGTCAATCCATATTTTGCGACCATCCTCACGGTATTCCTCGGTGTCATGCTCGGTATGAACGGCTTCATGAAGATCTGGGGGCTCTTTGGTGCAGCGAACCAGCTGCTGGCCGGCATCGGCCTCCTGGCTGTCGCAGCATGGCTCGGCAATGCAGGCAAGAACAATAGAATGTTCCTCTTCCCGATGTCTTTCATGATGGTCGTCACCCTTTGCTCGCTGGCTCTGATCGTAAGAAATCAGATCCTCATCATCATGAAGGGCGGCGCTGACTGGGGCCCATATGCACAGGCCATTATCGGTTCCTTCCTTATCGTCCTTGCATTGGAGCTTGCGGTAGAAGGTTATCGCACGATCTTCAAGAAAAAGGATCCGGATCAGGACGGAGAAGCTCCTGCTGTGGATTAAGAAAGTAAAAAACGCTATCCGAAAGGATAGCGTTTTTTTGATGGGAACGAAGGGGGGCGGGGGCTGCATAGAAGAGAAGCGGCCTCCGTTTCCCTAGATCTTCGAATTCGGAGACATGCTGGTATCTCTGGGATCCCAAGCAATGATTTTTCCGGCGGCGAGGCTTTTGGGCACGTCAATGGTGCGCTGGTTCGAAGAGCCTTTGAAGAGGAGGGTGACGTCCTTCTTGTCGAGCATGAATTCACCGTCGACAAGGACATCGATGCGCTTTAAGAGCTCCATCGTTTCCGGCATGATTTTGGCAAAGCGGCCGAGAAGATCACGGTCGAAGAGGTAGCCGGAGAAGCACCAGATGGTTTTCTGCGGATAGCGCGCCTTGAAGCGCGTGACGAGGGAGAGAAGGCCTTTCTGATTGGAGGGTTCCATAGGTTCGCCGCCCAAAAGGGTGAGGCCTTCGTAGTATTCCTGTCCGACTTCTTCCAAGATATGGTCTTCGATGTCTTTCGTGAAGGGCTTGCCGTGGGCGAAGTCCCACGTCTCAGGGTTGAAGCAACCCTTGCAGTGGTGCGTGCATCCGGAGACAAAGAGCGTGTAGCGGATGCCGGGACCATTTGCGATATCGTATTCTTTGATGTTGGAGTAATTCATGATAGTGAGATGTTCCTTATGGATAAAATGGGTTCAAGGTTCAGGGTTCAGGGTTCAGGGTTCAGGGTTCAGGGTTCAGGGGTGGCGGCTTCGCCGCATTTTAGATGACGGTATCCTCGTATCGTCAGCCTTCCCCTCGAGGGGAAGGTGCCCCGAAGGGGCGGATAGGGCACAGGCGGCATGAAAGAGAGCGGGAAAGAGCGTCTCAAGTACGTCGTTTATGAGAGTACCCTATCCACCGCTCCGCGTCAATTCATATAAAGGGCGATGCCCGATTAAGAATCATTCTCGCCCCTTCCTCTGGAAGGGGCAGACGAGCGAAGCGAGGCGGGGTTGGCATCCTCGCGTGTGAAAATACCGATTCGAGAGCCAACCTCCGCCCCTTCGGGGCACCTCCTTCCAAGGGAAGGAGGGAGAAAAGCGGACTCCTTTGACTGGTAACTAGGGTTGAGGGTTGAGGAGTGTGGTGGCGGCTTCGCCGTGATTCTTCGACTCAGGTCGCAGCTGTTCTGGCATTCGTTATCGCACATACGACGTTTCTCGCCGCTCAGAATGACGAAACGGGGCGATGCCCGATTAAGAATCATTCTCGCCCCTTCCTCTGGAAGGGGCAGACGAGCGAAGCGAGGCGGGGTTGGCATCCCCGCGTGTGAAAATACCGCTTCGAGAGCCAACCTCCGCCCCTTCGGGGCACCTCCTTCCAAAGGAAGGAGGGAGAAAAGTGGAGTGCGTTGACTGGTAACTAGGGCTCATGGCTCTCGTGGCGGCTTTTCCGCGAGTATGTATGCGGAAAGCGGAACAGCGCAGCACATGTACATGTGGGGAATGCGTGAGTCGCAGGCCGCAAACGACAAAGATCTCTCGCTTCGCTTAAAATGACGATGCGGGGAATCTGATGCCCCAAGGCTCCTGCCAAGCAAAAAGACGGCGGGAGCCGTCTTTGCTTATGGGGCTGCGGTGGGATTACAGATGCAGTACGCGGTCTTTGATCTCCTGGGTACGGCCCTGATTCCAGAACTGGGTGCCGATGTAGCCGCAGGTCCTTCTGGCGACGCTCATTTTGTGCTGGTCGCGATTGCCGCAGTTCGGGCATTCCCAGACGAGCTTGCCGTTTTCGTCTTCGACGATCTTGATCTCTCCATCATAGCCGCAGACCATGCAGTAGTCGCTCTTGGTATTCAGCTCTGCGTACATGATATTTTCATAGATGTACTTCATGACGGTGAGAACGGCAGGGATATTCGTCTGCATGTTCGGGACTTCGATGTAGGAGATCGCGCCGCCCGGGGAGAGCTTCTGGAAATCGGATTCAAATTTCAGCTTGTGGAAGGCGTCGATATTTTCCGCGACGTGGACGTGGTAGCTGTTGGTGATGTAGTTCTTATCTGTGACGCCTTTGATGAGCCCGAAGCGCTTCTGGAGGCATTTGGCAAATTTATAGGTGGTGGATTCCATCGGGGTGCCGTAGACGGAGTAGGAGATGTTTTCCTTTGCTCTCCATTCGCTGCATTTGTCATTCAGCTTCTGCATGACGGACATGGAGAATTTCCGTCCCTCTTCCGTGGTGTGGGAGACGCCGAGCATGCGGACGCACATTTCATAGAGGCCGGCATAGCCGAGGGAAATGGTGCTGTAGTTATTGAAGAGGAGCTTGTCGATGGTCTCGCCCTTCTTGAGGCGCGCGAGTGCGCCGTACTGCCATAGGATCGGTGCGACGTCAGAGACGGTGCCAAGGAGCCTCTCGTGGCGGCAGCGGAGAGCCCGATGGCAGAGCTCGAGGCGGTCTTCCAAAATTTTCCAGAAGCGGTCCATGTCACCGCCGGAGGAGCAGGCGACGTCGACGAGATTGATGGTGACGACGCCCTGATTGAAGCGGCCGTAGTACTTGTGCTTGCCATCCTTGCCAAGACCTTCGGTATCCGGTGTGAGGAAGCTGCGGCAGCCCATGCACGGGTAGACATCGCCATTTTTCATCTGTCGCATGATCTTGGCGGAAATGTAGTCCGGCACCATGCGCTTGGCGGTACATTCCGCAGCGAGCTTGGTGAGGTAGTAGTAGGGGGTATCCTCATGGATATTGTCTTCATCGAGGACGTAGATGAGCTTCGGGAAGGCCGGTGTGATCCATACGCCCTTTTCATTCTTGACGCCCTGCATGCGCTGACGGAGGACTTCTTCGATGATGAGGGCAAGATCCTTCCTCGTCTGGCCGTCTGCGACTTCATCGAGGTACATGAACATGGTGACGAAAGGCGCCTGCCCGTTGCAGGTCATGAGGGTGATGAGCTGGTACTGGATAGTCTGGATGCCGGACTTGATCTCTTCCTTCAGGCGGCGTTCTACGATCTTGGAGATGATGTCTTCATCCATCGATTCGCCGGTTTCCCTGCGCTCTGCGAGGACTTCTTTTCTGATCTTTTGGCGGCTGATGTCTACGAAGGGGGCGAGGTGCGCGAGCGTGAAGGACTGTCCGCCGTACTGGTTCGAAGCGACCTGCGCGACGATCTGCGTCGTGACATTGCACGCGGTGAAGAAGGAGTGCGGCTTTTCGATCATGGTCTGGCTGATGACGGTACCATTCTGCAGCATGTCTTCCAGATTGATGAGGTCACAGTTGTGTTCGCGCTGGGCGAAATAGTCGGCGTCGTGGAAATGGATGATGCCCTGCTCGTGCGCTTTCACGATCTCCTCCGGGAGCAGCAGGCGGCGGGTGAGGTCTTTCGATACCTCGCCGGCCATGTAGTCACGCTGCGTGGAATTGATGACGGGGTTCTTGTTCGAGTTTTCCTGCTTCACCTCTTCATTGTTGAGGTCGATGAGGGAGAGGATCCCGTCATCGGTGGTATTGCTCTTTCTGGAGATCTCGCGCTTGTAGCGGTAGCGGACGTACTTCTGCGCCACCTCGTAGCCGCGCATTTCCATGATGCCCGTCTCGACCATGTCCTGAATGTCTTCTACATTGCAGGCATGCGAATACGCCGAGATCTTCTTGGCGATGTTGTCGGCGACGGCCTGGATCTGGAAGCTGCTCATCTGATGGATGCCTTCGACTTCCTTATTGGCTTTGCGGATGGCATTCACGATCTTGGAAATATCAAAAGCAACTTCCTGCCCATTTCTCTTTATTACGTTTGTTTTGACTGTGATTCCCGTCATTTCTTCTCGATTTTCCATGGCTGATGCACTCTCCCGCTGGTAATCCGACGATTTTCTTAGATTTTATCGGCTTTATAGTAAATACAAAATGTATGAAATTAACAAAAATATAAGCACAATATCTTGTGCCGGAACTATAATACAACAAATCGGGAGAAAAGGGAATAGGGAAAATATTTTCGAAGCCAAGATCTCTCTTCCAAGAAAGTGAGAGAAACCGCCAAAAAGTGAGAAAACAGCGGATTTGCTGCTGTATGAGAAATTTATGAGAAGCAGTATAAATCCTTTTTATGAGGGAGTATCAAGAAAATGTGGCTTGCTTTTTATGAAGAAGTGTATAATGAGAGGAAAGGGGTTCAGGGTTAGCCCGTGGGCGGGGCGCCCAT
>ERZ1026898.1231-NODE-1231-length-13099-cov-4.983441_pt1 | contig 13099 bp, 12 predicted proteins | sample MGYA00380178_ERZ1026898 | MGnify/ENA primary metagenome ERZ1026898 (study PRJEB33269, sample SAMEA4719814) | human gut metagenome | biome: human-associated habitat; feature: organic feature; material: feces | place: Cameroon | collected 2013-10 ... | reverse complement strand
CAACACGCCGCTGCAGGTGCACATGACCCTGCTGCAGACGGTGAGCCATGAGGCAACGCACGTTTCGGCGGCCCATCTGGAGGCCTTTTATAAGACTTTCGACGAGGTGAAGCATAACCGCTACGACGGCATGATCATCACCGGCGCTCCGGTGGAGACCATGGACTTTGAGCAGGTGGATTACTGGCCGGAGCTGTGCGAGATCATGGATTTCAGCGAGACGAACGTCTATTCCACCCTGCATGTCTGCTGGGGTGCGCAGGCGGGCCTGTACTACCACTACGGCATCCGCAAGGAGCTGCTGCCTGCCAAGATGTTCGGCGTGTTCGAGCACCGGGTCATCCGGCCCTCCAACCCGCTGGTGCGCGGCTTTGATGAGGTGTTCTATGCCCCCCACAGCCGCCACACCGCCATGAGCCGGGAGGATATCGACCACTGCGGTGCGCTGCGCATCCTTGCCGAGAGCGATGAGGCAGGGCCTTTCCTGATGAGCACCGAGAACGGCCGTCAGATCTTTGTCATCGGCCACCCGGAGTACGACAAATACACGCTGGATGCGGAGTATAAGCGGGATGTTGCCAAGGGCCTGCCCATTGCAGTGCCCAAAAACTACTACCCCAACGATGACCCCAGCCAGCCGCCGCTCTTCCGCTGGCGCGCCCACGCCCATCTGCTGTATGAAAACTGGCTGAACTACTACGTCTACCAGAACACCCCCTATGATCTGGGAGAGATGCAGCGCGTGAAGCACTCTGAGGGGTGAACCCGCTCAGCTACCTGCGGCAGCTCCCCCATGGGGAAGCCGGGTTTACGCACGACTGTTTTTCTGCCTTTCCTATCAGGAGGGGCGGTATTGGAAAGCAATGACAGAGAGGTTTTTATGGGAATCGATAAGAATGAATGGGGCTTCCGGGTGGGGCATCTGCCCCACGGGGAGCGCAATAAGATCAGTGATGTGCCGGGCGTGACAGTGGGCCATTGCACACTGGCGGATGGCGACATCCAGACCGGTGTGACCGCGCTGCTGCCCCACCCCGGGGATGTGTTCCATGATAAGGTGCTGGCGGCCTGCCATGTCATCAACGGCTTCGGCAAGACCACGGGCCTTGTCCAGATCGATGAGCTGGGTACGCTGGAGACCCCCATCCTGTTTACCAACACCCTGAGTGTGGGCACCGTGGAGACGGCGCTGGTCAGATATATGCTGGAGCGCAACCCCGATATCTGCGAGACCACCGGCAGTGTGAACCCGGTCGTCTGCGAGTGCAACGACAGCGGCCTGAACGATATCCGGGGTCTGCATGTCACCGAGGCGCATGTGGCTGCCGCTCTGGCAGACTGCAAAGCCGATTTCGCTGAGGGTGCAGTGGGTGCCGGACGCGGAATGCGCTGCCACGGGCTGAAGGGCGGCATCGGTTCTGCCTCCCGGCTGGTGGAGCTGGACGGTAAGTCCTACACCATCGGGGCACTGGTGCTCTCCAATCATGCCACCTTCGATGACCTCATCGTGGCGGGCACACCCATCCACGAGCTATTGGAAGCCCGCATCCCGCCCCATGAGGACAAGGGCTCCATCATCACGGTGCTGGCAACGGATATCCCCCTGAGCGAGCGCCAGCTGCGGCGGCTCTGCCACCGGGCGCTGGTGGGGCTTTCCCGCACCGGCAGTGCCTGCGGCAACGGTTCGGGTGAGATCGTTCTGGCCTTTACCACGGCCAACCGGATGCCGCATTACTCGGACAAAGCTCTCCTGCCCATGGAGATGCTCCACGATGATGCCATCAACCCGCTGTTCCGGGCGGTGGCTGAGTGTGTGGAGGAAAGCGTTCTGAGCAGCCTGCTCCACGCCGAGACCGTCACCGGCTACCATGGCCGGACGGTGCAGTGCCTTTCCGACCTGTTGAAAAAATAATGTGAAAAAACAAGCCTTTCCGTGTGGTGCACCTCAGTGTGACACCAACGGAAAGGCTTGTTTTTCTTTATCTCTGCACCAGCGCGATGAAGGCTTTCATCTGGGGGGCCGCTGAAAAGAGAAATGCGGAGATGAGGTTCAATTGACCATATATTTTTGAATAGCATCTTTTGAACTTGACAGAATCTGCCGCAGTGTAAGGAGTTGATTTTTGGGACAATCCCGGAGTTCAAGGGTGATCTCTTCTAACAATTCCTCTCGAGCCAGAGATTCTTTGTCAAAAATCAAATCATCTGTGCGAACACCCAATGCACAGGCAAGATCGACGAGGACGGGCAGACTTAGTTTTGTATAGCCTGTTTCAATATGGCTCATGTGTACGGTGGAGATATTGACCATTTCAGCCAACTCTTCTTGGGAAAGGCTTAATTTTTTTCTTTGGGCACGAATTCTTCTGCCGACAGCGACATAATCCATAAAATCCTCACTTGTCTATGCAGTTTAATTTTTGACCGCACAGTTTATTTCTATCTTGCAGTATAGGATGGACTGTGGTATAATCAAATAAACTACATAGACATAAATAGTCTGCGTAGTTAAACTAATATGGGGTTTACATAAAAAGGAGTGGATTCTTATGCGGTTGAAAAAGAATGTTCTACGGTTATTATCCTGTGTTGCGGTAATGGCGGCAATGGTGATGCTGCTGTTAACAGGCTGTGATGGAGGGGGTGAGGCACCTTCTTCTCCGGCAGAATCTAACGGCACAGCAGGAAGCAATGCTTCCAGTTCGTCTGCTTCTTCTGAATCCAGCAGCAGTTCGGGCAGCTCTTCAAGCACGAACACTGCGAATAAGGCGACAAAACTTCTGCTGTATACAACTGGAACGATTGATGCTGATTATGTGGATGATATGGATGGCTACGTAACACATTATAGATGCGCAGTTCGTGGGGATGACATCTACTCTGTCAATTATCAGAATTCGGGTGAAGCGTACATTACGGTTCTGAAAAAGGGAGACGATTATTATATGATAGAAGGGAATTGCGCGACAAAGACGACAGAATCAATGATAAAGACCTATCTTAACTCCGCAAAGGCCGGATGTAATTTCCCGACTGCTGCTGAAATTGCAACAATGACAACAGGAACCTATGAAGTGAACGGAAAAGAGTATTATGCCGAGATCCAGAAGAAGAACGTTTACGGAAACCAGGTGCGATACATCTACTGCTTCGATGGCAACGTATTGAAATACCGTGTGGTGGAAGGATTATATTACACTACCGATATGAAACCTGTTAAGAATATTATAACCTACAATTCTATTAGCACTAAGGTAAATGAAAATCTCTTCGATCTTTCCAAGTATTCCATCCTTGAAAATTAATAGAAAAGAAAGATAAAAGAACCTCCTCTGACGGAAAATCAGAGGAGGTTCACTTTATCTCTGCACCAGCGCAATGAAGGCTTTCATCTGGGGGGTGAGCCATTTATCCTTGTGGTAGAACAGCTGCCGCCGCATCTCCACGCGGCAGGCGGGGACATTCAGGCGGGACAGCGTTCCGGCGGCAAGGGCATTCTGTACGATGTACTCGGGCAGGAAGGAAAGCCCCATGCCGTGCTCGACCATCTGGCAGAGCAGGGAAGCGCTGCCCAGTTCGAGGAAGGGCTTGATGGCCAGCCCCTGCGCCGCCATGCACTGGTCGAGGGCATCGCGGTAGCTCATGCCCCGCTCGGTCAGCAGGAACTCCTGCCCGGCCAGTTCCTGAAGCGTGACCTCCGCCTGCCCGGCCAATGGGTGCCCGGCGGGGGCCACCACGCAGATGGGCTCCGGCTCATCCACGGCCAGCACAAAGCTGGGTTGCAGCAGCGGCTTGTCCAGCGTGTAAGCCAGGTCGATCTGATTGGAACCCAGCATCTGGAGCATCTCATCGTCGGTGGCGGTGCGGAGCACCAGCTCCACCTGTGGGCAGAGGGCGTGATACCGCTGCAGCAGGTCGGGCAGAAAGGTGCTGCAGACCGAATCCGCCAGTGCCACCCGCAGGGTGCCGCTGACCTGCCGGGCAGGCTGCAGGGCCGCTTTGGCCTGCTCGGCTGTGGCCAGCAGGGAGCGGGCATAGGTCAGAAAGGTCTGCCCGGCATCGGTCAGGCGGACCGTTTTGCCCACCCGGTCGAAGAGCGGCGTTTCCAATTCGGCTTCCAGCTGGGCCACCTGCGCGGAGACTGCCGACTGGGAATACCCCAGCTCCCGTGCCGCACGGGAAAAGCTGTGCAGCTCCGCAATATGCAAAAAGGTGTTGATGGTACGCAGTTCCACGGCGGCACCTCTCAGCGGCGGGTGATGCCGGTCACGGTCAGAACAGCACCATCTACGACAAAATGGACTTCCAATCCAGAAAACGCCATTCCGTATACCCGTTCCGGGTCGTGCTGGTAGGAGGGACGGGGGTCGTTTTCCAGCACGCCCCGCAGGCCGTCCCGCTCGGCGGCGGGCACGGTCTCCCACAGCTCCGGCGGGCATTCGACCTGCAGCTTGTGCGTCTGGGTCTGGGCCGTGAAGCCTGCCGCCGCGTCCGGGTGACAGTCGGCGTAGGGGATGTAGGGCTTGATGTCGTAGATGGGGGTGCCGTCCATCAGGTCTGCGCCCCGCACGATGAGCACCGGGCCCACCTCCGGGCGGTGCTCGATGGCCTCCAGCCTGACGCTGGAAAGGCCCAGCGGATTGGGCCGGAAGGGGGAGCGGGTGGCAAACACGCCCATCCGGGTGTTGCCGCCCAGGCGCGGGGGCCGGACGGTGGGAGACCAGCTCTCCCGCACCGCGCCGGAGAACTGCCACACCAGCCAGATGTGGCTGAAATCCTCCAGCCCGCGCAGGGCATCGGTGTTGCGGTATTCCGGGGTGAAGATGATCTCGCCCCGCAGGCCGTCCACCAGCCCGCTCTGCCGGGGGATGCCGAACTTGGTGGGGAAGGCGGTGTGGATGTGTGCGATGACCTTCAGGGTCATGGTTTCGTTGCTCATATTATAAACCTCTGCAGAAGCCCACGGCTCTGCCCTCGATCTGGATCTCGTTCAACTGTGGCCCGGCATAGATCATGGGCGGGCAGACGGCGGCGTTGTCGGCCAGAAGCATAACGGTGTCGCCCTGCCGGTGAAAATGCTTTAAGGTGGCCTCGTCGCCGATCCGCACGGCGGCGATCTCGCCCTGCTCCACCTCCGGCTGGCAGCGGATGCAGACGATGTCGCCGTCGCAGATGGTGGGAGCCATGCTGTCGCCATGGCAGGTCAGCGCAAAGTCAGCGTGCCACGCCGCCGGAACGCCGATGTACTGCTCGATGTTCTGCTCGGCGGTGATGGGGGTGCCGCAGGCGATGGAGCCCACCAGCGGCACCATGGCCATGGCGGGCAGCGGCTCAAAGCCCGGCGGCGGGCAAGGCACGTCCAGCCCCAGCAGATAGGCCGGGGTGGTCTCCAGCGCTGCGGCCAGCTCTTCCAGCTTTGCCTGCGGGATGTCGTTGACCCCTTTTTCCAGCTTGGTGATGGAGGATTTGGAGCGGTATCCCATGCGCTGGGCCAGCTGCTCCTGCGAGAGGCCCAGTTCTTCGCGCCGCAACCGGACGCGGGTGGAAAGTTCGGACATAGACGCCTCCGTTCAAAAACGAATGGTTGTGCGGTGAAATTGGTGCTTCTGGAGGCAGTATACCAGAAAAGTGGGCGAAAATCAACTTTTTTCGCGCGATTTTTGAAAATCGGTTGACAGACAATCAACTTGCGACTATACTACAACCAAAGATTGTTGAACGATGCGAAACCGACAAAAAAGGAGCGGAGAACATGGCCAATACCAGACTGATCGAAGAATACATCCGCGACAGCGGCTACAAGCTGCGGCATGTGGCCCGCGCGCTGCACATCAGCGAGAGCGCGCTGCACAGCAAACTGCAGGGGCAGACCCAGTTCAAACTGAACGAAGCCGAAAATCTGTCGGCGATGCTGGGAATGACGATGTCGGAGCGGGATGCCTGCTTTTTTGACACCCAGAACCGCTATGAGCGCAGCCTGGCCGCTGCAGAAAGGAGAAAGCCGAAATGACAAAACAACAGCGTGATGCCACCCGCAGCGCCCTGCTGGCCTATGGCCGGCGGCAGTGGGCGCGGTCGCCGGTGAACCGCCGGTGGGAAAAGGCCATTGAGGACAGCATGGCCTATTACAAGGAAGCGGATCCCATCCGGGCCGATCTGCTGCAGCTGCGCTATCTGCAGCACCGCAAGGAGGCCGACGTGCTGGAACAGCTGCACATCGGCCGCACGACCTACCAGAAAGCGGAACTGGACCTGCTGAGCACCATTGCGGTGTATGCCGCCCAGAACGGTGCCTTCAACTGAAGAGATGCTGATAAAATCCCATTGATTTCCGCAGCAGGAAGTCGGTGGGATTTTTGCGTCGGAAGAAAACTGCCGCGACCCGGCCAATGGAGCGGATCAATAAAAACATGCCTCGTAATATCCAAAAAATACAATAAAATGTTGAAAATGACTGAAATAGTTGCTATAATGACGATGCGGATAAAAAGAGAACATGATATAGCATAATAATCCGCTTCCTGCATTTGCGGGATTGCTCCAATGATTTAGCACAATGAGGGATTTTCCCCGCATTTGCGGGGGTAACAGAAGAAAAACAGAGTAAAAATCGCTGAAAAAACGTGAAAGTCCTGCTTATGGGACGGCATATCTGTTATTCTTTGCTTATCAGAAAATCACCGGCTGCCAATGGGGACGATGCTTTGGAGGTGGAACGATGAAACGACCGGAACGATCCTGCAAGGTACGGCGTTTTGCAGGCAAAACAGACCCGGACAACAGCAGTTTGTGGCTGCCGCTCTGGATGCATCTGCGGGACACAGCAGGCATTATGCGGTTTCTGGTGCAGCAGTGGCTGCCGGAAAGTGTGCGGCGGAACCTGGATCTGGACGAGGAACTGCTGACCCGGACTGTCGTTTTTGTGGGGTGGGTCCACGATATCGGGAAAATTACGCTGGCCTTTGCCGGCCCGATCATGAGCCTGCTGCCGGAGGCAAAACAGCGATTGGAGGAGGATACCGAGCTCCGCTGGAACGAGCAGGAAAAGAAATTTTCCCACCATGCGCTGGCCGGGGAGGCGATCCTGCGGGAGCTGGGCTGCCCGGAAGGGTTGGCCTCGGTCGTGGGGGCACACCACGGCAAGCCGCAGGAGGCAAATAATGTTCTGGACCAGCTGGAGGATGGAGTGTACGAAACGAACTACTGGTCCAAAGGACGGAAAACATTCTGGTGGAGCTGCTGGCAGGAACTGTTCGATTATGCCCTGCAGGAAAGCGGATTTTCTGACGTGAAAGAGCTGCCGGAGCTGTCGGTCCCGACGGAACTCCTTCTGACCGGCCTGCTCATCATGGCGGACTGGATCGCCAGCAATCCCCGGTATTTCCCGCTGATCCCGGTGGAGGAACTGGGCGACGAGAGCCTTTATCCGGCCCGCGTGGAACGGGCATGGCAGAAATTTGCGCCGACCCTTCCCTGGGAAGTGCAGGAGGCCGCAGCGGACCCGGCGGAGTTCCGGGAGCGGTTCGGCTTTCTTCTGAACGAAGTGCAGCAGGCTATGCTGGAGGCTGTGAACAACGCACAGGAACCGGGCATTTTTATTCTGGAAGCCCAGATGGGCGTGGGCAAAACCGAGGCTGCGCTGGCAGCGGCGGAGGTTCTGGCACAGCGCTGCGGGGAGGGCGGCATCTTCTTTGGTCTGCCGACCCAGGCCACCGCCAACGGTATTTTTGGGCGGCTGCTGAACTGGGCGCAGAAACAGTCGGACGGGCTGGAACACTCCATCCGGCTGGCGCACGGCATGGCGCAACTGAATGCGGACTATTTGAAATTGCAGCAGGAGCCGGTGCCGGTGGAGGATGACGCCGACGACCCGGAGGAACGGGTGATGGTGCACCAGTGGTTTCAGGGCAGCAAACAGGCGCTTCTGGCCAACTTTGTCATTGGCACGGTGGATCAGCTGCTGATGGCGGCCTTGCAGCAAAAACATGTGATGCTGCGGCATCTCGGCCTGGCGGGCAAGGTGGTGGTGATCGACGAGTGTCATGCTTACGACGCCTACATGAACTGTTATCTGGACCGGGCACTGAACTGGCTGGGAGAGTACCGGGTGCCGGTGATCCTGCTTTCGGCCACACTGCCCGCCAAGCGGCGCACCGAACTTGTGACCGCATATCTCAACCGGAAAACGCTGCCGGATGCACCCTGGAAAACCTGCCGCGGCTACCCGCTGCTGACCTGGACCGATGGAAAACAGGTGCAGCAAACCGGCATTCCGCTGCACACACCGCCGCGCCGGGTGATGATCGAGCCGCTGACAGAAGAGCGGCTGCCGGAAATGCTGCAGAACGCGCTGCGGGAGGGTGGCTGTGCAGGCGTGATCGTCAACACGGTGCGGAAAGCGCAGGACCTTGCGGCCCGCCTGCGAGAAGAGCTGCCGGAATTTGAAGTGCTTGTGTTCCACGCACAATTCCTGATGCCTGACCGCGCCGAAAAGGAACAACGCCTGATGGAGCGCATCGGCAAGCGCTCGACCCCGGCGCAGCGCGACCGACTGATCGTGGTGGGTACGCAGGTGCTCGAGCAGTCACTGGACATTGATCTGGACTATTTGGTTACAGAATTGTGCCCGATGGACCTGCTGCTGCAGCGCATCGGACGGCTGCACCGGCATCCGGGCCGGGCGCGTCCGCAGCCGGTGCAGGAAGCCCGCTGTGCAGTGCTGGACACCGGGACCGAGGAATTTGACGAGGGCAGTGCAGCCATCTATGGCGAATGGCTGCTCGGACGTACCCGGAAGCTGCTGCCGAAGGAAGTGCAGCTGCCTGCGGATATCGCTCGGCTGGTACAGGACACCTACGGCTGGGAGCCGGACTGCCTGCCCGCAGACCCGCAGAGCACGGCGGCACGGGGAACGTATGAGCTGGAACAGAAGAAAAAGCGGGAAAATGCGGAGACTTTTTGCATCAAAAAGCCAGAGAAAAACCGAAAAATGCCGCGGCTCAATGTGCTGGATGACTGGATGGATGACAGAGCAAAGACCAGCGACGCCGGTGCCCGTGCCGCTGTGCGCGACGGCGACCCATCCATTGATGTGCTGGTGATGATGCAGGACAGCGCAGGCAATGTCCGCTTCCTGTCTGGGAAAGGCGAGACGGCCGGTGCCTGTGTGGCACTGGATCAGCCGCCGCAGCCGGAACAGGCGCTGGAGATCGCGCGGCAGAAGCTGCGGCTGCCGGGATATTTCAGCAAAAAATGGAACGTACAACAAACCATCGACGCACTGGAACAGGAAAACCGGAAGCGCTTTGCGGCATGGCAGCTCTCGCCGCTGCTGCGCGGGGAGCTGATCCTGCTGCTGGACGAGCATCACACGGCACATCTTGCCGGGCAGGTGCTGCACTACGACCGTGAGAACGGCCTGACTTATCAGAAGGAGGATGAGGATGGAGACGAAGGAGTTTAACCTGCTGTGGGAATCCTGGGTCCGGGTGCGGACACAGGATGGTACCATACGGACAGTTTCGCTGACCGATGCATTGCTCCATGCACACGAGTATGTGAACCTTGCGGGCGAGATGCCCACGCAGGACGCTGCCATGCTGCGGCTGCAGCTGGCGGTGGTGCATACCGTGTTCTCCCGCGTGGATGGGAATGGTGTACCGGCACCGTTTGAAGAAACCGAGGATGCCCTGCTGCGCTGGAGCGAACTGTGGCAGCTGGGGCACTTTCCGGAACAGCCGATCCGTACCTATCTGGAACAGTGGCAGGACCGCTTCTGGCTGTTCCACCCGGAGCGTCCCTTCTGGCAGGTGCCGGAAGCAAAGATCGGCAGCCCGTTCGGTGCTAAAAAGCTGAACGGAGAAGTGTTTGAAAGCGAGAATAAAAGCAGCCTGTTTTCTGCCTGTGCAGGAACGGGAAAGGAAAGTATGGACTACCCGCGGGCTGCACGATGGCTTGTGTCTTTAAACAATTATGACGATGCTGCGGCTAAGAAAAAGGCGAAAGACCGGCCGCTGCCGTCGATGGGGCCAGGCTGGCTGGGCCGGATCGGTGTGGTTTATGTAAAAGGCAACAATCTGTTTGAAACACTGATGCGGAACCTGATGTTCCTGCAAGATGGCGGAAAGCTCTGGGAACCGGATGTTCCGTGTTGGGAGCTTGAGGATGCAAGAAGCGGCGAACGAACTGAGGTGGCATGCCCGGATAACTTTGCGGAGCTGATGACGACGCAGTTTCGACGGATCCTTCTGGAACGGAAGGAAAACAAAGTTGTGGGCTATACGGTCTTGGGAGGAGACTTCTTTGATTCCACGAATGCATTTGCAGAACCGATGACGCTCTGGAATAAAAAAGAGGACAAAAAGACAGGGCTGGTGTATTACGATCCGCGGAAACATGAGATGGGAAAACAGCTCTGGCGGGAGTTTTCCGCTATCAGTGATAGGGGCGGCCATAAACCCGGCGTGATCTGGTGGAATACCTATTTGCAGGGCCGGAAATTGCTGAGCAGAAAAGAAATTCTACAGGTTTGTGCAGTTGGGGTGGAATACGGAGCGCAAAGTGCCTCCATGAAAGATTGTTACACGGATGCGCTTTCGATGAATCTTGAACTGCTAAATGAATTGGGCCGTACATGGCAGATCTGTGTTGACGATGAGGTGAACAGCTGTGAGCAGGCTGCATGGATCGTGGGTCGTCTGGCACAGAACCTGGCCCTTGCGGCAGGGGACAAGAACGACACCGGTGCCGAAGCCGCCCGCGCGCAGTTCTATTTTGCGGTCGATCAGCCGTTCCGGCGGTGGCTGCAAGGCATTGACCCGGAGACGGATGAACCGGTCGAGAAGGCGGCCGAGTGGCAGGTGCAGGCATACCGGCTTGCGGCAGAATTGGGCAAGCAGATGGTGGAGCAAGCGGGAGCTGCCGCCTTTGTGGGCCGCCGCATCCCGGAGGCAAAGAACAAGGATAAGAGCTGCCTGTATACGGCACCCAAAGCCTATAACAGCTTTCTATATGATTTGCGGAAGCTGTACCCGAAAAAGGATGAAGGAGGGACAGAATGAAAACCAATGAGGTGAAAGCCTGCGTGACCCGGCAGCTGCGTCGGCTGCAAGTTCTGCCGGAGCCGCAGAGACGGGCTGAGCTTGCCGAGCTGCGCCGGGGCGTGGGGCGTCAGCCCGGAGACCTGCCTGCGTTGTGGGGCGCTCTGCTGGCCGACATGCCGGAGCAGCTGCAGGGCAGCGACGGCCCTTCGGCAGCGGAATGGGCCGTCTATACGGCGTTAACCCTGTTTGCCCTGCATCAGCAGGGGGAAGCCGGTGTTTCCATGAACCAGCCGGGCAGAACACTGGGCGGTGCAGTGCGGCAGCTGGCCGAAAAAACGGCTGCCGGGCAGGACTGGACCGAGAGCAGCGTGCTCCGGCGGTTCAACGCGCTGGCAACGGCGGATTCCATGCCGGAAGTCTCGCACCACCTGCGCGGGATGATCCAGCTGCTGCGGCGGGAAGGGATCCCGCTGGATTATCCGCAGCTGGCCGAGGATCTGTATCAATACCAGTTTGTGGACGGTGCGCCGAATGTCCGTTTGCGGTGGGGCCGGGACCTTTATGCGAGCCCCACGGAGAAAACCAAAGAGAACGAAAAGGAGAATTGAGATGGATACCAAACGCCTGTATGTTGATTTTCATGTTCTGCAGACCGTGCCGCCCAGCTGCGTCAACCGCGACGACACCGGCAGCCCCAAGACCGCTGTCTATGGCGGGGCCGTCCGTGCCCGGGTGTCCTCGCAGGCGTGGAAGCACGCCATGCGCGTGATGTTCACCGGGGAAATGAGCGATGCAGTTGAGACCGGTTACCGCACCAAGAAGGGCACGGATCTGGTGGCAAAGCAGATCAAAGCCCTTGCTCCGGACAAGGATGCCCTCAAACTGGCCCAGAAGGTCATTGCAGATGCAGGCATCAAGAGCGATGACAAGGGCACAAAAGCGCTGTTTTTCATGAGTACGGCACAGGCAAAGGCATTGGCAGAGCTGGCTGTAGAAGGCTGCAAGGACAAAAAGCAGTACAAGGAAGCCCTGAAAGCGGCTCCCTCTGCGGACATGGCGCTGTTTGGCCGCATGGTGGCAGATGACCCGTCGCTGAACTACGACGCTGCCGCACAGGTGGCCCACAGCATCTCCACCCACACCGTGCAGAACGAGTTCGACTATTTCACCGCCGTGGACGACTGTGCCCCGGAGGACAACGCCGGTGCCGGGCATCTGGGCACGGTGGAATACAACTCTGCCACCCTGTACCGCTATGCGACGGTCAATGTTCTGGAGCTGGTGCGCACGCTGGGCGCAGAGCAGGCGGCACAGACGGTCCGGGCGTTCGGTGAGGCGTTCATCCGCTCCATGCCCACCGGCAAGCAGAACAGCTTTGCCAACCGCACCCTGCCGGATGCCGTTTACGTCACCCTGCGGCAGGACCAGCCGGTGAACCTTTGCGGTGCCTTTGAAAAGCCGGTGCGCAAGAGCGAAGAAGGCTATGCAGAACCGTCCAAGATGGCGCTGAAACAGTATGCAAAAGAACTCTACAATACCTTTGCAGAGGCACCGGAGCAGAGCTTTACGGTGGGTACCGGGCTGGAAGAACTGGCACAGCCCATGCCGCTGAACACCATGCTGGCGGTACTGGAAAAGGCCGTAGAGGAGAAGCTGTCCGGGAATGAGGTGTGACCATGGCGACCTTATTGCTTCGGCTGGCTGCACCCCTGCAGTCCTGGGGTTCGGACTCCAAGTTTGAGACCCGCAAGACCGACCGGGAACCCACCAAGAGCGGTGTGGTCGGCCTGTTGGCGGCGGCGCTGGGGCTGCGCCGGGACGACACGGAGGGCCTTGCCCGGCTGAACGGCCTGCGCTTTGCCGTGCGGGCGGATCAGGAGGGCAGCCTGCTGGTGGATTTTCACACCGCCAAAAGCCGGGACACCTCCTATGTGACCTACCGCCACTATCTGCAGGACGCCGTTTTTCTGGCAGGGCTGGAAAGCGAGGACGAAGCTCTGCTGCGGGAGCTGGAAGCGGCTCTGCGGCACCCGGTCTACCCGCTGTATCTGGGGCGG
>ERZ1026898.1230-NODE-1230-length-13112-cov-4.421307_pt1 | contig 13112 bp, 8 predicted proteins | sample MGYA00380178_ERZ1026898 | MGnify/ENA primary metagenome ERZ1026898 (study PRJEB33269, sample SAMEA4719814) | human gut metagenome | biome: human-associated habitat; feature: organic feature; material: feces | place: Cameroon | collected 2013-10 ... | reverse complement strand
CCCGCATGGTCAATCGTGCATTTATAAATTATATGGAAGAAGAATATTTGGTTAAATAAACATCAATATATATGCAAAAAAACAGAACGGCTACTTTGATTCTGGACGATGGAACCGCATTCCAAGGATTCTCTTTTGGCTTTGAGAAAGCGATTACGGGCGAAGTCGTATTTAATACAGCCATGACAGGCTATCCGGAGAGTTTGACGGATCCTTCGTATGCAGGGCAATTAATGGTATTAACTTATCCATTGATTGGCAATTACGGCGTTCCTCCACGGTCATTCCGGCAGGACGGACTTTCCACATTCATGGAGAGCGAGCGTATCCATGCAGAAGCTATCATTGTCAGTGATTATAGCCATGAATATAGCCATTGGAATGCGGAATGCAGCCTGAGTGATTGGTTGAAGCAAGAGGAAGTTCCCGGAATATATGGGATAGACACGCGGGCTTTGACAAAAAAATTGCGCGAACATGGAGTAATGATGGGACGGATTGTCATGGGCAATATAGAAGAAGCACGTCTAATGATGGGGGATTTTGGCAACTACGCAGCTGTCAACTATGTCGATAAAGTCTCTTGTAAAGAGGTCATGAGATACGGGGAAGGAGCAGGCAAGAAGCGAGTGGTTTTGGTGGATTGCGGGGTAAAACATAACATTATCCGTTGTTTGCTGAAGCGGGGCGTGGAAGTTGTCCGTGTCCCTTGGAATTATGATTTCAACCAACTTGAATATGACGGGCTCTTCATCAGCAATGGACCTGGGGATCCCGACACTTGCGATGCCGCAGTACAGAATATACGGAAAGCACTTGCCGGAGAGAAGCCAATCTGTGGAATATGTATGGGAAACCAATTATTGGCAAAAGCCGGGGGCGCTACGATATACAAATTGAAGTACGGGCATAGAAGCCATAATCAGCCGGTGCGGATGGCCGGGACAAACCAATGTTTCATCACGTCGCAAAATCATGGTTATGCCGTAGATAACCAGACATTGGGTGCAGACTGGGAACCATTGTTCATCAATATGAATGACGGCACTAACGAAGGCATCCGACATAAGATCAAACCGTTCTTCTCCTCGCAATTCCATCCGGAAGCATGCAGTGGACCGACAGACACGGAGTCATTGATATTCGACAAGTTCGTCTCCATGTTGTAATAAATAGAGTAGGGTAGTAATTTTGCATAACGACACATTTTTATGAGAAACGATATAAAGAAAATATTGGTGTTGGGTTCCGGTGCTCTGAAAATTGGCGAAGCCGGTGAATTTGATTATTCCGGAAGCCAAGCATTGAAGGCTATCAAGGAAGAAGGAATAGAAACAATTCTGATAAACCCGAACATTGCAACCGTACAAACATCGGAAGGCGTTGCGGACTTTGTCTATTTCCTGCCAGTCACGCCATTCTTTGTCGAAAAGGTCATTGAAAAGGAGCGTCCGGACGGAATATTGTTGGCATTCGGAGGACAAACAGCATTAAACTGCGGCGTCGCCCTCTATCAAAGCGGCGTATTGGAAAAGTATAACGTCAAAGTCTTAGGAACTCCGGTGCAAGCCATTATGGATACGGAGGACCGGGAATTGTTCGTCAAGAGATTGGACGAAATCCAGGTCAAGACGATTAAAAGTGAAGCCGTTGAAAATATCATTGATGCACGGAAGGCAGCAGCCGAATTGGGATATCCAGTTATTATCCGTGCGGCGTATGCATTGGGCGGTCTTGGATCAGGCTTTTGCGACAATGAAGAGGAGTTGAATGTTTTAGCCGAAAAAGCCTTCTCTTTCTCTCCCCAGGTTTTGGTGGAAAAGAGCTTGAAAGGCTGGAAAGAGGTCGAGTATGAAGTGGTTCGTGACGCTTATGACAACTGCATCACGGTTTGTAACATGGAGAACTTTGACCCATTGGGCATACATACAGGTGAAAGCATTGTCATTGCGCCTTCACAAACGTTGTCCAATACGGATTACCACAAACTTAGAGAACTGGCTATCCGGATTATCCGCCATATTGGTATTGTAGGAGAGTGTAATGTGCAATATGCTTATGACCCAGAAAGCGAAGATTATCGCGTCATTGAAGTCAACGCAAGGTTAAGCCGTTCTTCCGCCTTGGCATCCAAAGCAACTGGTTATCCTTTGGCTTTCGTAGCTGCCAAATTGGGATTAGGTTATGGTCTGTTTGACTTGAAGAACTCCGTTACTAAGACAACCAGCGCTTTCTTTGAACCCGCATTGGATTATGTGGTATGTAAAATCCCCCGGTGGGATTTGGGTAAGTTCCATGGCGTGGCAAGAGAGTTGGGGTCAAGCATGAAATCGGTAGGCGAAGTAATGGCAATCGGTCGAACCTTTGAAGAGGCAATCCAAAAAGGCTTACGCATGATTGGCCAGGGAATGCATGGCTTTGTAGAAAACAAGGAGCTGGTATTACCCGATATTGACAAAGCCTTGCGCGAACCGACGGATAGACGAATATTTGTAATAAGCAAAGCCTTTCGGGCAGGTTATACGGTTGACGAAATCCATGAACTGACAAAGATTGATAAATGGTTCTTGCAGAAGTTGTACCATATCATACAAACAGCAAATGAGTTGGAAGCTTGTAGCAAGCTGTCAGAACTGTCCGATGAATTGATGCGTCGTGCGAAAATCGAAGGTTTCTCGGATTTCCAAATAGCACGTGCCCTGTTCAAGGGATATATGGAAGATACGGACAAAGCGACCTTGCAAGTCCGACAAGACCGTAAATATAGGGGCATACAACCGGTTGTCAAACAGATTGACACATTAGCTGCTGAATATCCGGCACAGACGAATTACCTCTATTTGACATACAACGGTACGGAGAATGACATCCAATATGTCGGGGACAAACGATCAATCGTGGTGTTGGGCTCTGGCGCATACCGAATTGGCAGTTCTGTTGAATTCGACTGGTGTGGAGTACAAGCTTTGAATACTATCCGTAAAGAGGGATGGCGTTCGGTCATGATTAATTACAATCCCGAAACGGTTTCCACTGATTATGACATGTGTGACAGGTTGTATTTCGACGAGTTGACATTCGAACGCGTTTTGGATATTTTGGAATTAGAAGATCCGCACGGTGTGATTGTATCTACTGGCGGTCAAATCCCTAACAATTTAGCGATGCGTTTGGATGCGCAACACATTAATATCTTAGGGACATCCGCCAAGAGCATCGACAATGCCGAAGACAGGGAAAAGTTTTCAGCCATGCTTGACAGAATCGGAGTGGATCAACCGCGCTGGAAAGAGCTTTCATCCATGGACGATATCAATGATTTTGTCAAAGAAGTCGGTTTCCCGGTGTTGGTTCGCCCAAGCTATGTATTAAGCGGTGCGGCGATGAACGTTTGCTCAAACCAAGATGAATTGGTCCGCTTTTTGCAATTAGCAGCCAACGTCTCCCAAAAGCATCCAGTCGTAGTGAGCCAGTTCATCGAACAATGCAAAGAGGTAGAGATGGATGCAGTCGCAAAAGAAGGAGAAATCATCATGTATGCCATCAGCGAGCATATAGAGTTTGCCGGAGTGCATTCCGGAGATGCGACCATCCAATTCCCGGCACAGAAACTTTATGTTGAAACGGTCAGACGAATCAAGAAAATCAGCAAACAAATCGCCAAAGAGTTGAACATATCCGGACCCTTCAATATCCAATATTTGGCAAAAGGAAATGAGATAAAGGTTATCGAATGTAACTTGCGCGCATCTCGTAGTTTCCCATTTGTCAGCAAGGTTTTGAAAATCAATTTTATTGAATTGGCGACACGTATCATGTTAGGCTTGCCGGTTGAAAAGCCCAACAAAAATGAATTTGACTTAGACTATGTCGGGATCAAAGCCTCTCAATTCTCTTTCAACCGTTTACAAAAGGCGGATCCGGTCTTAGGAGTAGACATGGCTTCGACTGGAGAAGTGGGTTGCATTGGCGATGACGTTTCAGAAGCCATCCTTAAAAGCATGTTGGCTGTAGGACAACGTATCCCGGAAAAGAATATCTTATTGTCTACTGGTATGGCGAAACAAAAAGTTGCAATGCTCGATGCCGCCAAACTATTGGCAAGCAAAGGATATAACCTTTACGCAACAGGCGGCACACACCGCTTCTTGGAAGAAAACGGAGTGCCCAGCACTTTGGTTTACTGGCCAAGTGAAACAGGAAAAGAGCCTCAAGCTTTAAAGATGCTTCATGAAAAGAAAATCGATATGGTAGTAAACATACCAAGAGACCTTTCAGCGGGAGAATTGGATAACGGCTATAAAATCCGCCGAGCATCTATTGATTTGAATATCCCATTAATCACCAATGCCCGTTTGGCAAGTGCCTTTATCAATGCCTTTTGTACTTTGAGTGTCGATGATATTCAAATCAAGAGTTGGCAAGAATATAAATAATAAAATAGCAACATGGAGACAGCATTACAAGTAGCCCAGAAATTATCGGAACAGACTTTGCCCGTTGGTCAAGACACTTTACAACAGATTGCATCAATCTTGGTGCGGACTGAACTAAAGAAAGGAGAAAACTTTTTAGATGAAGGTGCAGTATGTTCTCAAATAGGATATATTTACAAAGGGCTGGTGCGCCAGTATTACTACAAAAATGGTAAACAATTGACTGAGCACTTCTCTTGTGAGAATGATGTCTTTATCTGTATCGAGAGTTTCCTGCGGCAGAAGCCTTCCACTCTTATCGTGGAAGCTTTGGAAAACACCATTATATATGGCCTGCCGCATGAACCTCTTTTGCAGTTAGCGGCAGAATCACATGAGGTTGAAGAATTATACAGGGGTTTATTGGAAAACTCTTTGATTCTGTCGCAAGTCAAGATGGACATGTTCCGTTTTGAATCTGCGAATGAACGATACAACCGCTTGATGCATGATCAACCGGAAATCATAAAAAGAGCCCCATTATCCTATATTGCCTCTTATCTCTTAATGACTCCAGAAACATTAAGTCGTGTAAGAGCCAATATCATTTGAAAAATAATAATAATAGAATTCTACTTTTATGAAAGTTGGATTATTTATACCGTGTTACATTAATGCAGTCTATCCGGAAGTCGGGGTGGCTGCATATAAATTATTGAAGTCATTAGGTGTAAACGTCGATTACCCATTAGACCAGACTTGCTGCGGACAACCAATGGCGAATGCCGGTTTCGAGAAAGAATCAACCCGTATGGCTCTACGCATGGAAGAGCTATTCAAATCCTATGATTATGTGGTTGGTCCTTCCGCCAGTTGCGTGGCTTTCGTCAAGGAAAACCATCCTCACATTTTGGATAAAGCGCATCATGTTTGTACCAACAGCCAAAAGATTTATGACATTTGCGAGTTTCTCCATGATGTGATAAAAGTTAAATCGCTACCTTCCGTGTTCCCCCACAAAGTTAGTATCCATAATAGTTGCCACGGAGTCCGGGAATTACATCTATCTTCACCCAGTGAAATGAATATTCCCTATTATTCCAAATTAAGGGATTTGCTCTCCATGGTCAAGGGCATTGAAGTGTTTGAGCCTAAACGCATAGATGAGTGTTGTGGCTTTGGAGGCATGTTCTCCATAGAAGAGCCAGAAGTTTCAACTTGCATGGGACAAGACAAGGTCAAAGACCACATGAGTACCGGAGCAGAATATATCACAGGAGCAGACAGTTCTTGCTTGATGCACATGCAGGGAGTGATTGACCGCGAAAAATTACCTATCAAAACAATTCATATCGTACAAATATTAGCAGCCGGATTATGAGTACCCAACATTCAAAAGCTGCAGCCCGTTTTATAGAGAACAGGGCTCAAGAGCAATGGCACGATGAAACTTTGTGGATGGTTCGTGCAAAAAGAGATAAAATGAGCCATTCTTTGCCGGAATGGGAAAAACTAAGAGATTTGGCATCAGCTATCAAGATGTATTCCAATAGCCATCTGGACTCGTTGTTGCAGGAGTTTGAAAAGAATGCAAAAGCGAACGGAGCAATAGTCCATTGGGCAAAAGATGCAAAAGAACATAACCAGATTGTTTATGATATCCTGAGGGAGCACCAAGCTAAAAATCTGATTAAAAGCAAATCCATGCTTACGGAGGAGTGCGAAATGACTCCTTTCTTGAAATCCCAAGGTATTGATGTCGTTGAAAGTGATTTGGGCGAACGCATCCTGCAATTGATGGATTTAAAGCCAAGCCATATCGTATTACCGGCAATCCATGTGAAACGGCAGCAAGTGGGAGAGATGATGGAAGAAAAGTTAGGTACAGAAAAGGGCAATTTTGACCCTACTTATCTTACTCATTCCATGCGAAAACACTTGCGTGAGAAATTCCTCCATGCGGTTGCTTCCATGACAGGTGCTAATTTTGCGGTTGCATCAACCGGGGAGATTGTCGTTTGCACCAATGAGGGCAATGCTGACATGGGCACCTCTTTCTCCAAGTTGCATATTGCCACATTTGGCATGGAAAAGATTGTCCCGAATGTGGAATCATTAGGCGTATTCACTCGCTTATTGGCTCGCTCGGGAACAGGACAGCCCATCACTTCATACACTTCCCATTACAAGACGCCAGCTGATGGTTGCGAATTTCATATCATTATTGTAGACAATGGGAGGAGCGATATTTTATCCCAACCGGATCATATCAAGACATTGAATTGCATTCGTTGCGGGGAATGTATGAATACGTGTCCTGTTTATCGCAGGTCTGGCGGTTATTCGTATACCTATTTCATCCCTGGTCCCATTGGTGTTAATTTAGGAATGCTGAAAAACAGCCAAGAATATTCAGATAATGTGTCCGCTTGTTCCCTTTGCCTTTCCTGTTCAAACGTTTGTCCGGCTAAAGTCGATTTGGGAGAACAGATATATAAATGGAGGCAGGAATTAGATAATATAGGAAAAGCAGACAAACAGAAGAAAGCAATGTCCTTTGGGATGGAACTGTTAATGGACAGGCCTGTGCTATTCAATACAGCTTTGAAATTTGCCCCGATTGTAAACCATTTACCACGGTTCATGGTGTATAATGCCGTGAACGCATGGGGTAAAGGACGAGAAATGCCGAAGTTCGCTAATGAATCATTCAATGAAATGTGGAAGAAAAACAAAGTAAAATGAGCAGTAAGGAAGAAATATTGGCTCGCATTCACCAAAATACAGGGCATCGTTACGAAATGCCCGACTTAAAGATTGATGCTATCACCTATCCGGATAGGTTACAAACTTTCATGGAAGTGCTGAAAGCAGCAGGAGGAGAAGCCTATATGCTGAAAGAAGAAGAGGATGTAAATCAAGTCATACGGCAACTTTACCCAAATGCAGTGCGCATCGCTTCATCTTTAAAAGAGATAGAATGCGCAACTTTTAATCCTGATGAATTGGAAGATCCGAGAGAATTGAATGGAACAGACGTCGCTGTTGTCAAAGGATCTTTTGGCGTTGCAGAAAATGGAGCCGTATGGTTGCCTAAGCAGACACGCCACAAAGCTGTATTCTTCATTTCAGAAGCGTTAGTCATCTTGTTGGATAAACAATCGTTGGTAAACAATATGAATGAGGCATACGGAAAAATCCATCAGGACGACGGCTATGATTACGGAGTATTCATGTCCGGACCGTCCAAAACAGCCGATATCGAACAAGCATTGGTTTTTGGGGCACATGGACCAATTCGAGTAACAGTGATTTTGCAATAAGAAAGCAAAAAAGGGATAGATTTATGTATTGAGTTTCCTAAATTCAAAGAAATATACTATCTTTGCAAGATAAAAGCAAACTGTAAATTAAAATAGAAATGGTAAAAAGCGCATTACAAATTGCAAGAGCAGAATATCAACCGAAAGTTCCTGCAGCTTTAAAAGGAGCAGTGAAAGCTGTTGATGGTGAATACACTCAGTCTGTAGCAAACCAGGAAGATATCAAAAATTTATTCCCTAACACTTATGGAATGCCGATTATTACTTTTGAAAAAAGCAATACTGCTAAAGAATACCCTGCAATGAATGTAGGTGTTATCCTTTCTGGTGGTCAAGCTCCTGGCGGACATAATGTGATTGCAGGTTTGTTCGATGGTATCAAAGCTCATAATCCAGCATCTCGCCTTTATGGATTTATTTTAGGTCCTGGCGGTTTGGTTGACCATATATATATGGAATTAACTTCTGATATTATCGATGAATATCGTAATACTGGTGGTTTTGATATGATTGGCTCTGGCCGTACAAAACTGGAGACTAAGGAACAATTCGACAAAGGTCTTGAAATCTTGAAGGAATTGGACATCAAAGCATTGGTTATTATCGGTGGTGACGATTCTAACACAAATGCTTGCGTGTTGGCTGAATATTACAAGGCAACAGGAGCAGGTGTTCAGGTTATCGGTTGTCCAAAGACTATTGATGGTGACTTGAAGAACGAACAAATTGAAACATCTTTCGGTTTCGATACTGCATGTAAAGTATATTCTGAAGTTATTGGTAATATTGAACGTGACTGTAACTCGGCTCAGAAATATTGGCACTTCATCAAATTGATGGGTCGTTCAGCTTCCCATATCGCTTTGGAATGCGCATTGCAGACTCAGCCAAACATCTGTATCATCTCTGAAGAGGTAGAAGCAAAAGATATGTCATTGGACGATATCGTAACTTACATTGCTTCTATTGTAGCTAAACGTGCAGAAGCTGGTCATAACTTCGGTACTGTATTGATTCCGGAAGGATTGATTGAATTCATTCCTGCAATGAAGCGTTTGATTGCAGAATTGAACGATTTCTTGGCTAAGCATGACACAGAATTCAAGATGATCAAGAGAAGTGAGCAACGTGCATATATTATCAATAAGTTAACGAAAGATAATTCAGAATTGTACGCTTCTCTTCCAGAAGGTGTGGCTCGCCAGTTGTCTTTGGATCGTGACCCTCATGGAAATGTTCAGGTTTCTTTGATTGAAACAGAAAAACTACTCTCTGAAATGGTGGGTAAGAAATTGGCTGAATGGAAAGCAGAAGGTAAGTTCGTAGGTAAGTTTGCCGCTCAACATCACTTCTTTGGTTATGAAGGTCGTTGTGCTGCCCCTTCAAACTATGATGCTGACTATTGCTATTCATTAGGTTATACTGCATCTTGCTTGATTGCAGCAGGAAAGACTGGTTATATGTCATCTGTACGCAACACAACTGCTCCAGCTGACCAGTGGATTGCAGGTGGTATCCCTGTCACTATGATGATGAACATGGAACGTCGTCATGGCGAAATGAAACCAGTTATCCAGAAAGCATTGGTTAAATTGGATGGTGCTCCATTCAAAGAATTCGTTGCTCATCGTGAAGACTGGGCTATGAATACAAGCTATGTTTATCCTGGTCCAATACAGTACTTCGGTCCGTCTGAAGTATGTGACCAGCCAACTAAGACATTGCAATTGGAACAAAAGGCTTGATAGCATTTAGCTATTATAAATTAATAAGAAAGCGGGAGTATCAAGCCAGATACCCCGCTTTTTTATTTCATGACAATTAATCTTTAATCATATCAATCTATGTACATGAACAAGCAATTATTATTAACCTTGGTAGCTTGCACTTCCTTGTCACTCCAAAGTAGGGCAGAAGAGGCAAGGTTGCTTCGCTTCCCAACAACAAACGGACAAGAGGTTGTATTTACTTTTGGTGGAGATTTGTACAAAGCTCCTTTGCAAGGAGGAGAAGCAGTTCGGCTCACTTCGCATACTGGATATGAATTGTTTGCAAGATTTTCCCCAGATGGGAAATCCATCGCTTTTACGGGAGAATATGACGGCAACCGTGAAGTATATTCGATGCCCATAGAAGGAGGAGAACCTAAAAGGTTGACTTACACATCTACCAATGCAAGAGATGATGTCGGTGATAGAATGGGACCAAACAATGTCACCATGACTTGGACTCCTGATGGGAAACATATTATTTATAGGAATCGTATCAGCAGTAGTTTCACAGGAAAACTGTGGAGCGTTCCTGTAGATGGAGGAATGCCTGAACAATTGCCATTGCCAGAAGGTGGTTTCTGTTCATATTCCCCAGATGGGAAGAAATTGGCTTATAACCGCGTGTTTAGAGAATTCCGAACTTGGAAGTATTACCGTGGAGGAATGGCTGACGATATTTGGATATATGACTCACAGTCTAAAACGGTTAAGAATATAACCAATAATGTGGCGCAAGATATTGTCCCGATGTGGATAGGCGATGATATCTATTTTATTTCCGATAGAGATATGACCATGAATCTATTCGTTTATCATACATCTAACGGACAGACAGAAAAAGTAACGAATTATACCGATTACGATATTAAATTCCCTAACTCCGACGGGAAGATTATCGTTTACGAACATGCCGGTTTCCTTTATAAATTCGATCCTAAAAGCAAACAGTCCACACAGATTCATATAACTTTAAATGGAGAGAATAACATCGCTCGCCCGGAACAAAAAAAGGTTGCGGATTATATCTCAGCAGCAGGCTTGTCTTCTGACGGTAAGAGGATTGCAATTACCGCAAGGGGAGAGGTGTTTAATGTGCCGGCAGGGAAAGGAGTAACATACAATATCACACGGACTCCGGGTGCGAACGAAAGGAATGCAGATTGGAGCCCGGATAATAAATATATTGCCTACATTTCTGACCGTACAGGAGAAACCGAAATATGGATAGAGAAAGCCGAAGGAGGAGAACCTGTACAATTAACCAAGGGCAATGACACTTATATCAGAAGCATCCAATGGTCGCCGGATAGTAAGTCAATTCTATATACAGATAGGAAGAACAGGGTTGTGATGGTCGATGTCGCCTCTAAGAGCAAAAAAGAGATTCTTCGGAACCCGGAACAAGAATTCCATGATGTTGCAATTTCTCCAGATAGCAAATGGCTTGCTTATTCACGTCCGGCAAGCAATCAAATGCAGGTCGTTTATTTGTATAATTTAGCTGATAAAAAGGAATATCCGGTAACAGAGAAATGGTATAACTCCAGTTCACCTGAATTTAGCAATGATGGCAAGTATCTGATATTCTCATCCGATAGAGATTTCAATCCTATTTATGGTAGCTTGGAATGGAACCATGTTTATACACGCACAGGTGGAATCTATATAGCGATGCTGAGTAGAGCGACACCTTCTCCATTTTTGCCTGATAACGAAGATGTTAACAAGGATGACAAGAAGGATAATTCAGATGAAAGCAACACTCTTGTTGTTGATACGGATGACATATTGGAACGAATCGTGAAAGTTCCGTTGAATGCAGGGAATTACTATAATTTCTATAGCGACGGGAAAACATTATGGTATTCAGAAGGAGGCAACATCCATGCTTATAATTTGAAGGAACAACAAGATGAAACCGTAGCGGAAGGTGCTTCTATGTCTGTGGCTGCCGGAGGGAAAAAGGCTTTGTTCTTCAAAAACAGGAATTTTTATGTGGCTGATTTTCCTACTTCAAAAGCCAAGCTGGAAAAGAGGGTAGACATGGCTGACATGGTTGCAACTATTGATTATCCAAAGGAGTGGGCGCAAATCTTCGATGAAGCTTGGAGAGCATTCAGGGATGGATTCTACTTGGAAAACATGCACGGAGTTAATTGGAAGAATATCAAGGCTAAATATGAAGTTTTACTTCCGTACGTGACGACAAGACTGGACTTGAATTATGTAATAGGTGAGATGATTTCCGAATTGGCTTGCGGTCATGCATACGTAAATCCAGGAGAATATAAAAAACCGGAACGAATCCCGATGGGATTGTTAGGAGCTGAATTAAGCCGTGATGCTAAAAGTGGCTTTTATAAGATAAATAAACTTATAAAAGGTGCTCCTTACAGCAAATCTTTGCGTTCGCCTCTTACAGAACAGGGCTTAAATGTAAAAGAAGGCGATTATATCACTGCTATTGACGGTATTCCAACGTCTTCTGTTGAGAATATATATAAGTTGTTGATTGGCAAAGCAGATGTCATGACAGAACTTCAGATTAATTCAAAAAACACTTTGGATGGAAGCCGGAAGATTGTCATAAAGCCAATCAGCGATGAATATCCTTTGTATCATTACAACTGGGTTCAAAACAATCTGAAAAAGGTGGAAAAGGCAACGAATGGAAAAGTCGGTTATATTTATATTCCAGACATGGGACCTGAAGGTTTAAATGAATTCGCTCGATATTTCTATCCGCAGCTTGACAAAGAGGGACTTATCATTGATGACCGTAGCAACGGAGGTGGTAATATTTCACCAATGATTATCGAACGCCTGTTGCGTAATCCATATCGAATGACTATGTCCAGAACTTCCACAAATGTAAGTACTATACCGGATGCGACACTATATGGTCCTAAAGTATTGTTAATTGACAAATATTCGGCATCAGACGGAGATTTGTTCCCTTGGAGCTTTAAAGCGAACAAGATTGGAACAGTCATTGGCACACGCACTTGGGGTGGTATTGTTGGCATTAGCGGTTCTTTACCTTATATGGACGGAACTGATATTCGTGTGCCATTCTTTACCAATTATGATGCGAAGAGCGGGCAATGGATTGTTGAGAACCATGGTGTGGATCCAGATATTTTGATTGACAATGATCCAATCAAAGAACAAGCTGGTGAAGATCAACAATTAGAAAAAGCCATCGAAGTAATCATGGAGCAGCTGAAAGATAGAAAACCTTTGCCTAAAGTTCCGGCTCCAAGAACATTCAAGGATTTGGGATTATAATTCGATTCATTATCGAACAGGTTAAAAACAGGTAACAGCCCCGGATTATCTCTTAAGTTTAGAAAAAGAGAGTAGTCCGGGGTTGTTCTTTTCATTATAGCAATATCAGTCCTGAAATTGTCGGCAGATATTATTATTTAACATAATGATGATTATGCGATGATAGTGGTAAAAACGAATAACAATGACAACAGAGCAAAAGAAATGACAAATTTGCTTCCATAAATGTAATTATGGCAGGAATTTTATGATTTAGCCCAAATGGTATTTAATTTGCTGATTGGAAAAAGAGATATGTAATCTTACATTAATAT
>ERZ1026898.1222-NODE-1222-length-13163-cov-3.990311_pt1 | contig 13163 bp, 10 predicted proteins | sample MGYA00380178_ERZ1026898 | MGnify/ENA primary metagenome ERZ1026898 (study PRJEB33269, sample SAMEA4719814) | human gut metagenome | biome: human-associated habitat; feature: organic feature; material: feces | place: Cameroon | collected 2013-10 ... | reverse complement strand
AACGAAGGTGCTCCTCCTTGATTCCCAGGGAGAGCAGCCAGTTCCAGCAGAAGTCCTTCCAGTACTGGAACCACTCCAGATCGGTGTCAGGCTTGCAGAAGAATTCCATCTCCATCTGCTCGAACTCGCGGGTACGGAAGGTGAAGTTTCCGGGAGTAATCTCATTGCGGAAGGACTTGCCGATCTGGCAGATACCAAACGGCAGATGCTTTCTCGCCGTGCGCTGTACATTCTTAAAGTTGACAAAAATACCCTGTGCCGTTTCCGGACGAAGATAGATGGTGTTGGTGGAATCCTCCGTTACACCCTGGAAGGTCTTGAACATCAGATTGAACTGACGGATGTCGGTCCAGTGGAACTGACCGCAGGACGGGCAGGGAACCTTGAACTTATTGATAAAGCTCATCATTTCATCGTTGGACCATCCGTCAACCGATCCGTCCAGCGTCAGCTCGTGCTCATGGGCATAGCTTTCAATCAGCTGATCCGCACGGAAACGCTCTCCGCAGGCCTTGCAGTCCATCAGAGGATCCGAGAAGCCCGCCAGATGTCCGGATGCAACCCAGGTCTTGGGGTTCATCAGAATCGCGCAGTCCACACCGACGTTGGTCGGGGACTCCTGCACAAACTTTCTCCACCATGCCTTCTTTACGTTGTTCTTCAGCTCAACGCCGAGATTTCCGTAATCCCAGGTGTTCGACAGACCGCCATAGATCTGAGAACCGGGATAAATGAATCCGCGCGCATTGCAGAGCGCAACAACCTTGTCCATTGTCTTTTCCATGTGCCTACTCCTTGATCCTTCTGCTTCTGCAGATGATATATTGATTCCCTGATGGCCGCCTCCCGCAAAGAACTGATGCGGCGGCTTCCCCAGAGTCCCTACCGTGTATAACTAATCCGAGTCTGCGAAATGCCGGTGCTCCGACCCGCTACTTCAGTATAACAATCGCAGGCTCGTCCTTGCTGATGACATCCACCGGCGATGCATGTGTCTCATCCGTCACGCCGAGATTCGGTGTCGCATACAGAATTCCGCGCGGCGTCACCACGTTCACCTGTTCGGAAAGAATGATGACCTCATTCTCCAGCAGCTGATCCAGGGTCGCCTGATTCAGAATTCTGGACGAATCTGCATGGCTCACCGCGGACATGATGGATTCAAAATCATAGCCGCTGTCTTCGGCATCCTTCACCGTTCCGACAAACAGATCGGTGTCGTTGAAGCTCCTGTAATCCTCTGCGCTCTTATAGGTAAGAACCAGCCTGGCCATCTGATCCTTCACCTGCAGAGAATTCTGAACAACGCTCCCGCTGCCGTTTTCGGCATTATAAGCGTCCACGGCATCGCGGACCGTTTTCTTCAGCTCATTTGCATCGTAATAATCCTCGGCAAAGGATTCCACGCTCGTAATCCGGATGCTTCCGTTCCTGCAGAATTCCGCCGTTGACTCCGCATAGTCCTCTGGGCCCAGTGCTCTTGTCACCGCCCGGACAGCAAGAAGCAATCCCGCAACAATAACAGCCGCAGCAAGAACAACCGCAAGCTTCACCGCCTGCTCCTTCTGCTTTCTCTTTCGAAGCTTCTGATTCCGTTTTTTCTTCTGCGCCATCTGCCTCACCTCGTCAGACATATGCTAAACAGATACACTTTATACTTTTTTTATTCTCTTCGCAACCTTCTGCTGTCAGCTCCCGCTTAAACTTCCATCACTTCCAGAATCTCAAGGCTCCGGAATGTGTGCCGTTCAAACGCAAACTCCATGCATCGCCCGGCAAGCTCCGCCAGCTCCTTCTGTGCAGGCTCATCCAGGGAAAACGAATACAGCTTCGCAATCTTCGACCTCTCAATGTGATGAAGCGCCGCCATAACCGCCGGAAGATACTTCTGCGGATTCGGTTCCCGCATTTCTCCCTCAATCACGACGGTCTTCAGTTCAAATACAGAGCGCACCAGCCTTGGAGGAAACTTTTCGGATTCCAGAGCGCGCAGCGTCTGATACAAAAGGAGAAGGAGCTGCGCCTCGTCGTTGTTTTCCCTCGTGCAGTATTCCAGCACCTCGCAGAAATACTGTCCCTCCAGCGAAGCCTCAATATGTGTGCGGAACCAGGAAAAATAATTCTGCACTGAGGCCTCGGTCAGCGTATAGGAATCACGGCCGGCATACAGCCGGAATGTACCGAACACAAACAGGTCCGTCGCTGCCACGAGCTGTGAATTCGGACGCCGTGCGCCCCTGGCAAACGCAGATATTTTCCCCCGCTCTCTTGTCAGCAGGACCACTCTCCTGTCATACTCCCCGATTGGCTGCACGCCGATCACCATGGCCGTTACTTCAGTATAAGGTCTTTTGAATTCAAGCTCCGCCATTCCCGTTTTTCTCAGAATTAAAGGTTCTTCTCATTGTAGCCGTAGGTCTTCAGCGCATTCTGGTCGTCCTTCCAGCCCTTGCGGACCTTCACCCAGAGCCGCAGATTCACCCGGCAGCCGATCATATTCTCGATATCAATCCGGGCAGCCGTTCCGATTTTCTTCAGCATGGCGCCTCCGGCGCCGATGATGATGCCCTTATGGCTCTCCCGTTCGCAGATGATGTCTGCGTCAATGTCGCAGATCCTCTCCGGGGAGGAGGCCTTGCTGCGGTACTTCATGCGGTTGATCTGCACCGCGATGCCATGCGGAACCTCTTCATTGATATAGCGAAGGGCCTTCTCCCGGATCATCTCGGAAGCAATCTCTCGCTCTGTCTGTGTTGTGACCTCCTCCGGATCATAGAAGGGCTCCCCCTCCGGAAGCCTGTCCCAAATCGTCCTTCGAAGATCCTCAAGTCCGGTTCTCTGCCTGGAGCTGACCGGAATCAGATCCGCAAGCTCCTGCCCGGTTTCCTTCTTCCACGCCCTCGCATAATTCTCAAGGACCGGAAGAATCTGTGCCTTCTTCACGGAATCTGTCTTCGTGATGCACAGAATCACCGGCTTCCCGGCACCTGCCACCTTTTTCAGGACAGCCAGATCCTCCTCCTTCAGATTCGCTCTTGGCTCGACCAGCCACAGAATCAGGTCCACCTCCTTCAGCGTAGAATCGGCAGCGTGCAGCATATATTCGCCAAGGCGGTCCTTCGCCTGATTGATTCCCGGAGTATCCAGAAACACAACCTGTCCGTTCTCGTCGCTGTAGATCGTCCGGATCTGATTCCGCGTCGTCTGCGGCTTATAGGAAGTAATTGCGATCTTCTGTCCGATCAGAGCGTTCATCAATGTGGATTTTCCGACATTCGGGCGGCCCACAATCGCCGCAAAACCAGCTTTTGCCATGTTGATACCTCGCTGAGGCAAAATCCGCGATGGCGGTTTTGCCAAATGTGACAGCCGGTGCACCGGCACCGATGCTGCAGTTACGTCAAAGGCTCCAGTGTGTCGAACAGCGTCTCCTCTTCCTTCAGCTTCTTTGCAGAGCCCACAACGCACAGAACGCCGTCATCCAGAAACGCTTCGATGTACGCGCTCATCCCTCGAATCTCTTCCTGCGTGCAGGAAAGAACCTGCTGCCGCTCTCTCTGCAGATCCTCTGCCGTAATTCCGGTCAGCTCACAGGTCTTGGAGAAACGGCCAAGCATGCTCGGCGTCATCGGACGGTCCATCGTACTCACAGCCCCGATGACATATTTCGTCATTTCCTGCTCATCTGCTTCAAACCCGCGGATGTATGCCGCAGCCTCTTCGAAGGCCTGAATGGTTTCCTTCAGCTTCGGATCACGGTAGGAAACAAAATAGGAAATCCCATCCCGGCCAAAGCCGCTCATGCAGCCATAGGCCCCGCCGAATACACGGACCTTATTCCAAAGGTAATCATAGCCAAGAATCACCTTCAGAACGCGGAGCTCTCCGCGGAAGGGAAGTCCTCTTCTCCGGAAATCCCCCGCCCGGCAGACGAACTGCACCTGCCCGGCCGTCGTAAAGCCTTCGCTCTTCTTCAAAGAAGGCTTTGAGGACCCTGTTTTCGTTGCAGGGAGGAAGGTATCCCTTGCCGCTCCCTCCAGCCTCGATGCAAATTTCTCCAGCACCGGCAGCGCCTTCGGAATGCTCTCCTTTTCTGCAGTAAGATCTGCGAAAAAGCGCTCCTTCCGCGCCACAGCAGAAACAACCCTCCGCATCATTTCCGGAAGCTTTTCCTTCTCCTCCTCAAAGTGAAGACAAAGATCATTCAGGAACCGGTAGGCTCCGATTCCCGCAAGGTCATCCATAATCCGTGACGATTCCGAAAGATTCGCCGCAGACCGCATCACGGCAGTGGCATGTCCGGAAGAAGGAAGCTCTGCCTTCATGGAAGCCCTCTCTTCCTCCAGAATCTCGCGGATCCTTTCTGTATCCGAGAAATCCGTATGAAGAAGAATCTCCTCTGCCAGCTCCAGCGCCTTCTCCAGATTCGAATCCATTGTTTTCAGCGACAGCTCAAACAAAATCCGGTACTTCGACGGATCCCTGCTGTCGTTCATATTCGAAATCGTCGGGAGGATCCCTCCCGTTTCAATGCTGATTTCGTGATCCAGCTCCTGATAGGAATACTTCTCCGTGCTCATGGCTCCAAGGAGAACCTTGAAGATTCCGACATACCGGAAAAGCTCCGGCGAAAGACCTGTCACATCAAAGGAAAGATCCAGATAATCGATGCCGTTTGCCGGCGCAGGATGCGCAAGAAGCGAAAGCTCCTTCCCGCTGAGCCGTTCCGTACAAGGCTTCTTCGCCTCCGTCTCCAGATCCGACCGCGAAAGCACCGGAATGCTGCGGACCGCTTCTTCGGTATCCGGCGTATTCTGCCAGGTCCTGAGCTCCTCTTCCTTCCTTCGAAGCTCCTCCAGCTCCTCCCTGGAAAGGGACGCGGCAAAGGCAGCAAGCTTCTTCCTCTGCTGCTCCTCCATCCGCTCCGTAAGGCCCTTTTCCGGAAGCAGGAGCACCGTGCTCGTATGCGTGTTGTCCAGAAGATATCTGCGAATCAGCTTTTCAAAATATCCGGTATGGATTTCCTTCTTCAGCTCCTCCAGAAGACCGCTGATATCCAGATTCGTCCAGACAGAAGACTCGTCGTAAAGCCAGGTATCCAGAAGATCCAGTCCGTAAATCAGTCCCTTGGGATACGAGCCGAAATCCGCCTCCCGGTAATGGAATTCGAAGTCATTGATTCCGGCAAGAATTGCCCGCGGATCCATTCCGTTCTCCGACAGATCCTCCAGCGTTTCGCGGATGGTACGTTCGAATTCCTCCTTCTGCTCCGGCTCGGCATATTTTGCCGCGATCGTGTAGTACGGCTCATAGACGCCGCACTCATAAAGCGACTCCACATTCTGCCCGATGCCTTTTTCGCGAAGAGCCTCCTTCACCGGAGCCCCCTCTGCGTCGCAGAGCACATAATCCAGCACCTTGAAGGCAAGAATCACCTTCGGATTCCCGTGTATCGGGAGTGCTGCATTCCAGGAAAGGAACGTCTTTTCGTGCTCGTCATCCTCCTTCAGAATGCTGTAGCTCTTCCGGACCTCTGCCGGCTTTTCAAAAGGCTTCTGCGGGCGAACGGAGGAATCAACCGCCAGCACCTCATAGTGTGCAAGATACTGCTCATCCAGAAACCGCAGCCGCTCTGCAACATCCAGATCCCCGTAGAGAAAGATGTAGGAGTTGGACGGATGATAGTACTTCCTGTGGAAGTCCAGATACTGCTCATAGGTAAGCTCCGGAATCACCTTCGGATCGCCGCCCGAAACAATCGAATACGTGGTATCCGGATACAGGGAAGCCAGAATCTCATCATTCAGCACATCATCCGGGGAAGACATCACACCCTTCATCTCATTGTAAACAACACCGTTGATCAGAATTTCCGGTGCCTTCCCGCTGTCGGAGGGATCCTCCTTCACCTCGTAATGCCAGCCCTCCTGCCGGAAAATATTCTCATTGGTATAGATGTTCGGATGAAATACGGCGTCCAGATACACGTGCATCAGATTGGCAAAATCCTTCTCATTGGTGGAAGCCACCGGATACACCGTCTTGTCCGGGTACGTCATTGCATTCAGGAAGGTATTCAGAGATCCCTTCACAACCTCAATGAACGGATCCTTGACCGGAAAATCCCGCGACCCGCACAGAACCGTATGCTCAATGATATGAGCGACTCCCGTCGAATCCGTCGGCGGTGTGCGGAACGCAATGTAAAAAACCTTGTTGCTGTCCTCGTTCGGCAAAAGCGCGATTCTCGCTCCGCTCCTCTTATGCCGCAGCACATAGCTGTCGCTTCCGATGTCCTTCAGAAAACGATGCTCCAGGATCTCGTATGTCCCAAGTGCACGAATCTGCGCCTCTGTATCGTTGTGCATGAAATCAGGTACCCCCTGTGTGTTCAATGAAATCTGCTGCCATCACTAACTTAAAAAAGCGAGCAGGTTCGACTGCTCGCTAGGAAACTGGATTAGAGGGGAATCGAACCCCTGTCCAAAAACCCATCCCGTGTCCTTCTACTATCATAGTTCGTTACTTGCGCCCGAAGGCTTCTCCCGCATGAAGAAGGAAAACGAACACGCCTTCTTCTGCAGCAGCCGCTGATACGCCCACAGAGCTGCGGCAGGCTCTGCGTCGTTTCCTGTTATGATGACGCCGTATCTGACGAGAACAGGTGCAAGTCAGGCGACGCTGGTGCGATTAGGCAGCCAGAGCTACTTCGTTAGAATTAGCGTTTATATTTAGGTTTGCCGTTTGACGGACGGCTCCGGATAGCTTCTCCACCTTCAAGATCCCTGTCGAAACCTTTACTAACCCGGATTAGCGATATTATTCTAGCATTTCCGCGCGTATTGAGCAAGCATTCCGCCATCATCCTCTGTAAACATCCTTGAAGTCGCGTTCCGCCTCCCTGCGTGCATCCTTTCTCTTCAGATCCTCGCGTTTATCATAGGTATGCTTACCTCTTGCCAGGCCGATCTCCACCTTGCACCTTCCTCCCTTAAGATAGACCGAGAGTGGAACAATCGTATATCCCTTCTGAGCCACTGACTGATCCAGCTTCATAATCTGCGCCTTGTGAAGCAGGAGCTTTCTCCTGCGAAGCGGATCCTTGTTGAAAATATTGCCCTTCTCATAGGGACTGATGTTCATCCCCTCCACGAAGGCTTCTCCGTGATCAATCGAGACATACGCCTCCTTGACGCTGCACTTGCCCTGGCGGATGGACTTGATCTCCGTCCCGTACAGCTCAATGCCGCACTCATATTTTTCCTCGATAAAATAGTCATGAAACGCCTTTTTGTTGTTGGCGATCAGCTTCATACTCTCCTGCATTTCTCCACCTTATTTCTTCCTGCGTCCGCCTCCGCGATGCGCCTTCCGGTGCTTCCTGTCCTTTTTCGGCGCGGGAATCTCTCCCTTTGCGGTCAGCCTCTTCAAGGTCTTCCTGTGCTCAGGCTGCTCCTTTTTGTCAGACCTTTCGGATTTTTCCTCCTCGTAAAGCTCGAAATCAATCGTCCTTGCCATGGTATCCACCGAAGCCACTGTAACACGAACCGGCTGTCCGAGCGAATAAACCCTTCCGCTCCGTTCCCCGACAAGCCTTGCGGTTCTCTCGTCATACTCGTAATAATCATCACGCAGAGAGCGGACCGGCACAAGGCCCTCCACGGTATTCGGAAGCTGCACATAAATTCCCCAGCCTGTCACACCGCTGACGGTTCCCTCGAAATCCTCTCCGAGGTGTCCCTTCATGTACTCGCACATCTTCTGCCTGTTGGTTTCACGCTCCGCTCCATCTCCGAACACTGCCTGCAAACCTGCGGCAGAATCTGATCGTAATGCTCCCGTCTCTTCTCGCTCAGCTTCCCATGCAGATACTCCTTAATAATACGATGAATCTGCAGATCCGGGTAGCGCCGGATGGGAGAGGTAAAATGACAATAATACCGCAGCGCAAGGCCAAAGTGCCCGCCGCAGGTTGTTGTATACATGGCTCTCTGCATGCTGCGGAGCGTCATCACGCTGATGGTAGCCTCCTCCGGCTTTCCCTTAAGCCCGGCAAGCAGAGTCTGCAGCTCCTTCGGGTGCACGTCGCCATGGCTCCAGCGAAGCTGATAGCCATAGACACGGACAAAATCCGAGAGCCGCTCCATTTTCTCCTCCTCCGGTACGCCGTGCGTTCGGTAGACAAAAGGAAGGCCCAGCCAGTAAAAATGCTCGGCGACCGTTTCATTGGCCGCAACCATGAAGTTCTCAATCATCATGGTCGCTTCGTTCCGTTCATAGGGCACGATCTCCTTCACCCTGCCCTGTTCATCCAGATGAATCTTGCATTCCGGAAACTCAAAGTCAATGGCGCCGTCCGCATTTCTCTTTTTCGACAAAATACCGGACAGGCGTCTGCCTCTTCGAAGCATCGCCGCCAGCGCGTGTGCCCTGGTCTTCGCCCCGCGATGAATTCCCTGCAGCGCAAGCTGCTGCAGAATTTCCGATTCATCCTTCTCCGCAAAAAGCTTCATGACGCCCGGATAGGAAAGCTTCGCATCCGATCGGATGATCGTTTCCACAACCCTTGCATCCACCACATTTCCCGCCTTGTCCATCTGCATGATGCAGCTCAGGGCAAAACGATCCTCCCCCGGATTCAGCGAGCAGATGCCGTTCGAAAGCTCATGCGGCAGCATCGGAATGACGCGGTCCACGAGGTAATTGGAGGTTGCTCTCTTCAAGGCCTCCTGATCCAGTGCAGTGTTCTCAAAAACATACTGCGAAACATCCGCAATATGAACGCCAAGCTCCCACACCGCCGTTCCGTTTCCTTCCGGTGCAAGCCTTCGGATCGAAATCGCATCGTCGATGTCCTTCGTGTCCGGGCCGTCAATCGTGACCGTCGGAACATCCCGGAAATCCTCCCGGAATTTCAGAATCTCCTCCGATACCCGGATCTCCTGCGGGATCTTCCGGACCTGCTTCATCACTTCCTCCGGGAACTCCTGCGGAAGATTGTACGCACGAAGGATGGATAAAATATCGACTCCCGGATCATCCATATGACCCAGAATCTCCGTGACCTTTCCCTCCAGCATGGCTCCGTGTCCTCCGTGACCATGCAGGCTTTTCGAAGAGCTCCGCCTTGCCGCAGCTCTTCCCTCTCCGTAATCCGTAAGGAAAACCACAACCTTGTGCCCGTTTACCGCGCCCATGCTGCAGCCCTCCGGAATCCGGACATCCGCGGGAATCTTCCGGTTATCCGGGATCACGCTTCCGCTGCCGCCCTTTCCATAAAAAGTACCGACAAGTGAGGTCGTATTTCTGGTAACAACCCGTATAACCTCTGCCTCCTGTCTTCTTCCGTCCTTTCCATCCGGAATCACATTTCCGTCAAAAGACGGGAGCAGACGAACCTCGACAAGGTCCCCGTCCAGAGCGGTCCCTGTCAGCCCCTCCGGGATGAACAGATCCTTCTCCAGATCCTCCGCCTTGACAAAGCCAAAGCCCTTTGCATTTGCAAGGAACGTCCCCTGCATTCGGATATCTTTTCTTACTTTTCTCATAATACAAACATATCTCCTGTCCGAAAAAAGAACGAGGTGCCCCTGACAATCAGGAGCACCTCATCTTGGACTTATCTTACTCTGTCTGTTCCATCAGAACAGGTTCATATTCAGGAGAACAGCCAGCACAAAGAAGATCACGCAAAGGACAACAGTGGCCTTTACCAGATGTCCCTCTACGGAACGTCCTTTGTTCTTCCCCCAATAAGTATCTGCGGCTCCTGCAATGGTGCCGAGTCCCTGGGACTTGCCTTCCTGCATCAGAACAATTACTGTCAGAATCAAACTGACAACAATCAGAACAATGGTTAAAATCCAACGAATTATACTCATCTTGACTTCCTGACCTTAATTCTATAATTTAAATCATGTACAAGTGAGGAATACAGCAGCATAAACGCCCTGCATTCACATACAAGGCAGATTATAACAAAGGAAGCATATCGTGGCAAGCAAAATATCCAAACCATCTTTCTTCAGAGTTTCCAAACCGTCTTTCTTCAAAATATCCAGGCGCTCCTTCTTCGAATTTCTCGCAGCCTGCGGCATCTCGTTTCTTCTGATGCTGCTTCTGACAAGATCTTCGTTCTTATATCCTTATAACAACTGGGATGACTCCAACAGCTATTTTTCGATGGGAAAATCCATGTTTCACGGCATTCTCATCTACCGCGACCTCTTTGACCAGAAGGGCCCCTATCTTTATTTTCTCTATGGCCTGTGTTCCCTGGTGTCCGGAACCACCTTCCGCGGTGTGTTCCTCATGGAAATTCTCCTCGGCGCCGCAGATCTTCTCATGATTGACAGGATTCTGAAGCTTTTCTGCAGGCCGCGGACCGCAGCCTTTCTCTCTCCGATTCTTCTTGCCTGCATGTGTGCATCCAAAAGCTTCTACTGGGGCGGCTGCGCAGAGGAAATCTGTCTGCCGTTTCTTCTGTTCCCCCTGTATGTGCTTCTGCGCACGCTGCAGCATAGCCGCCGGGCGGAGTTTTCTCCGAAAGATGTTTTCCTCTCCGGCCTCTGCTGCGGCTTTGTATTCTGCGTGAAATTCACCCTGATGGGATTTTTCCTTGGCTTTGCTCTTTCCGTCATTCTGACCTGCCGGAGCTTCCGCGAATTCGCAAGACTCGCCGGATGGTTTCTTCTCGGAACACTGCTTCCCTTTGTCCCCTGGGTGATCTATTTCGGAATCACCGGCGGACTGGACGACTGGTACCGCGTATACATTTACACCAATGTTTTCCTGTACTCGGATTTCGGGGCCAACTCGCATGGAGCCTCCGCTTCGCAGAAAATCTACGATCTCGCAAAGCTCCTGTACTGGCTCATTCTGGACAACCTCCAGTACTTTATCCTTGTGATCGCAGGGCTTCTCTGGATGCTCCTGCGGAAGGGAGCCTCCTTCGCAGGACGGATCGCTCCCGCCCTGATGTTCGCACTGACCTTCCTCTTTATCTACATTGGCGGAGCACACCTCCCCTACTACGCCTTTCCTCTCACAGCCTTTGCGGTCACCGGAATGGCGGGAGCAGGAGTTCTTCTTGACAGGATCGCCGCAAGAGTTGTCTTCAGAAAACCTGTTCCTACCGATGGAGTCCGGAAGGCCGGCAGTTCCCGGAGAACCGGTGGAAATATCATGCTTGTTACAGTCAGCATCCTCTTTTCTCTTGTGATCAGCTATGCCGTCATCTTCCGCTGCAGCTGGAATATGGACTACCTTGGAACCCCGAAGGATCAGATTTTCCTGACAAGCTTCACAGAGGACATCAACAAGGACCGGGAAGCCGGAATCGTCGACAAGGATCACACAACGCTTCTCAACATCGGCTGCCTCGACAGCGGTCTTTACACAACAACCGGAATCTATCCGACCTGCTACTGGTTCCAGACGCAGACACTTCCGGGAGGCGAGGTGGACCGCGAGCAGCTCTCCTACATTCTGGAGGGCCGCACCGACTACATCGTCGCCCGCGACTCCTATCCGGAAGCAATTTTCGAGCATTACGAGCAGATTGATGAGTTTCATCAGACGCTTCAGCCGCAGGATTTTACCTATTATTTGTTCCGGAAGAAAGCAGAAATTCATTGACACATGAAGTTCTGCCCGTTATTATAGTGGCTGTATGTGCACGGAACTGTCCGTGTCCGGATTCCTGTGCGCATCGAGATCCAAATAAAACACGTGTTTCGTTATATGGAGGTAATGTACAAATGGCAAACATCAAATCTGCCAAGAAGAGAATTCTCACCAGCGCCAAGAAGGCTGAGGCTAACAAGGCTGTCAAGACCGGCGTTAAGACTGCAGTCAAGAAGGTTCGCACCGCTGTAGAGGCTGGCGACAAGACTGCAGCTGCAGAGGCACTGACCGCAGCAACTTCCGCAATCGGAAAGGCTGAGAGCAAGGGAGTACTTCACAAGAATACTGCTTCCCGCAAGGTTTCCCGCTTGGCTGCTGCTGTCAACAAGATGGACTAATCTCCCATCCTGATGCTCCTTTTCACATTTGCACCGCGGCTGGTGTGAGAAATACGAGCTGACAGAACACAGAAAAAGAACCCCGCTTCGTTTGATCAGCGAAGCGGGGTTTTTCTTGTATTCGTGTTCCTTGTCTTCCTTCTCCCGGAGTTTGTCACCCGATCCTGCCGGGATCAACATCTGATATTTCTCTCAATCACACCTGTAAAATTGCCATGAAAGACTATTTGCGCACGGAGCTAAAAGAAGATTCTGCTGCAAGTAGTGCGGAAAAGAGCCGAACTTATATTGTGTTCAGACGGTTCGGCAAAGCTGCTGCAGTCGCAGCAATTACCATAACTCTGTTGTTCTCAACGGCTACGGTGGCTAATGCACAGTTCCGTGAAAAGGTGATCTCGTGGATAGTCGAGACATTTGAAAAATACAGTATCTTTGAACTGCAAAGTGACGGGGAAAATACCAAAATCGAATCCTTTGACAAGGACGGTGTGATAAGAATTGCCGTTGGTATAACAACGGAATAATATACTATCTTAGCTGAACAAACTTGAATTAATCAGCATCTCTATCTGGCTTTTCTGTTCCACAGGGATTACTTTGCCCGGTCAGATGCATCTCTGTCTGGCTCTTTTGCTCCACAGGGATTATTTCGACTGGCCGGATGCATCTCTGTCTGGCTCTTTTGCTCCACAGGGATTATTTCGATCGGCCAGATGCATCCCTGACTTGCTCTTTTGTTCCACAGGGATTATTTCGACCGACCAGATGCATCCCTGACTTGCTCTTTTGCTCCACAGGGATTATTTTGACCGGCTGAATGCATCTCTATCTGGCTCTTTTGTGCCGCAGGGATTATTTCGGCCGATCGGATCCATCCCAGTCTTGCTCTTTTGTGCCGCAGGGATTATTTCAGCCGGCCGGATGCATCCCATCACTGGAAGGCCATCGCTAAAAGCATCTCTGCCAGGTCATTTTGTCAACTTCCAGTTTGATGATCTCTTTGGGATTGGCAGAATTAAGTTCGGCCAACAAGTCATCAAAACTAATACAGCAGTCATCATACTTTCGGTATAAGCCATTTATTTCCTCAAACCTTGCGATTATATCTGCGTAAAAATGTGAATCAGGCAAATTATCCTC
>ERZ1026898.1221-NODE-1221-length-13175-cov-6.273704_pt1 | contig 13175 bp, 9 predicted proteins | sample MGYA00380178_ERZ1026898 | MGnify/ENA primary metagenome ERZ1026898 (study PRJEB33269, sample SAMEA4719814) | human gut metagenome | biome: human-associated habitat; feature: organic feature; material: feces | place: Cameroon | collected 2013-10 ... | reverse complement strand
AGTAGATTCTGTAATCAAGATTCTGTAATATATAGATTCTGTAATGATATCGGTTGAAAATCTTAAAGTTGAATTTGGCGTTAAACCTCTTTTTCATGATGTCAGTTTTGTCATCAATGATAGAGATCGCATAGCGCTCGTCGGCAAAAACGGTGCTGGAAAATCTACCATGCTCAAAATCCTGTGTGGTTTGCAGAAACCTACTGACGGTGTTGTGGCGATTCCAAACGATACCACTATCGGATATCTGCCTCAGGTCATGAAACTTCAGGACGATACGACGGTCAAGGAAGAAACCCGCAAGGCCTTTGCTCATAATACGGAGATGAAGGCGCGTCTTGATAAGATGCAGCAGGAAATGGCTGACCGTACCGACTACGAGAGTGATGAATATGTGCAACTCGTGGAGAAGTTCTCTCAGGAACATGAACGCTACATGATGATGGGAGGTGAAAACTATGAGGCTGAAATCGAACGTACCCTGACAGGTCTCGGATTTGAGCGAGAGGATTTTGAACGTCCTACCAGAGAGTTTTCCGGAGGATGGCGTATGCGTATTGAATTGGCGAAAATCCTGTTGCAGAAACCTGATGTCCTCTTGCTCGATGAGCCTACCAACCATCTTGATATCGAAAGTATCCAGTGGCTGGAACAGTTTCTTGCTCAAAGTGCCAAGGCGGTAGTACTCGTGAGCCACGACCGTGCGTTTATCAATAATGTTACCAATCGTACGTTGGAGATTACCTGCGGAAGGGTAGAGGACTACAAAGTGAAATACGATGAGTATATCGTCCTTCGTCAGGAACGTCGTGAACAGCAGTTGAGGGCTTACGAGAACCAACAGAAGGAAATCGCTGATATTAAGGACTTTATAGAGCGATTCCGATATAAACCTACCAAGGCCGTACAGGTGCAGAGTCGCATCAAGCAGTTGGAGAAAATTGTGCCGATCGAGGTGGATGAGGTGGATAACAAACAGATGCATCTCAAGTTCCCTCCTTGTCTGCGAAGCGGTGATTATCCGGTTATCTGCGATGAGGTACGCAAGGATTATGGAGAGCATACGGTTTTCGATCATGTCACCCTTACTATTAAAAGAGGTGAGAAGGTTGCGTTCGTAGGAAAGAACGGTGAAGGTAAATCAACGCTTGTCAAATGTATCATGGGCGAGATTCCTTTTACGGGCAACCTCAAGATTGGACACAATGTACAGATTGGATATTTCGCACAGAACCAGGCGCAGCTCCTTGATGAGAACCTCACGATATTCGATACCATCGATCGTGTAGCCACTGGTGAGATGCGATTGAAAATCAACGATCTCCTCGGTTCATTCATGTTTGGTGGTGAGACATCGGAAAAGTATGTGAAGGTACTCAGTGGAGGTGAAAGAAGTAGATTGGCCATGATCAAACTGCTGCTCGAACCAGTCAACCTGCTGATACTCGATGAGCCTACCAACCATCTTGATATGCAGTCAAAGGATGTGCTCAAGGAGGCTATCAAGGCTTTTGATGGTACAGCTATCATCGTGAGCCATGACCGTGAATTCCTTGATGGACTGGTAGATAAAGTCTATGAGTTCGGTGGCGGTAAGGTACGTGAGCACTTAGGTGGTATCTACGACTATCTCCGTGCGCACAATGCAGATTCCATCAATGCCGCATTGACAAGTGCTCAGTCTGCTCCTGTAGCAGCAACTGTAGAAGCAACTCCTTCTGCCGGTAAACAGAATTATGCAGAGCATAAGGAACAGCAGAAGAAAATCCGCAAGGCTGAGAAGGCTGTCAAGGAGTGTGAAGATCGCATTGCCAGACTGGAAAAGCGCAAGAAGGAAATAGATGACCTTCTGATGAAGCCGGAGAATGCGACCAACATGGACCTTGTCACAGAATATACTTCGCTGATGCAGAAACTTGATGAGGAAAATGACAACTGGCTGCTTCTTTCTGAAAAGCTCGAAGAAGTCAGCAATTCATAAACCTTCAGCATAAGATCTTCTTCCAGCAGATGCTTATCTTTCTGAGATTTAATAATATAAATATAACTAACATGAACATTAAAATGATTCTTCCGATGATGATGCTGGCAGCTATGCCTCTCGGTGCAGATGCACAGAACAAGTCGGGTCTTGTCATGGAAAACCTTGATAAGACAGTCAGTCCTGCTAATGATTTCTACAAGTTTGCTACAGGTGGATGGCAGAAGAACCACCCACTCCCAGCAGCTTACAGCTGCTACGGCAGCTTCAATCTGTTGGCAGATGACAACAACAAGCGTATCAATACCATTCTTTCTGAACTTCAGAAGAAGACTTATAAGAAGGGTACTATCGAGCAGAAATTGTCTGACTTCTATAAGTTGGCTCTTAATGTAGATGCTCGCAACAAGGCTGGTATCTCACCAGTTAAGCCACTTCTCGATGAGATGGAAGCAGCCAAGACAAAGGCTGACTTGCAGAAGATCCAGTTGAAGTATGCAGCACAAGGTTATGGTGTGAGCTTCGGTGGCGGCTTCGGTGCTGACGAGAAGAATGTCAAGATGAATATCTTCAATCTCGGTCAGGGCGGTCTTACCCTCGGTCAGAAAGACTATTATGTCAACAATGATGCAGCTACAGTAGCTATCCGTGAGGCATTCAAGAAGTATATTCAGAAGATGTTCCAGCTCTACGGTTTCTCTGCAGAGGAAGCAGCTCAGAAGGAGCAGGCTATCTTCCAGCACGAAACCATGTTAGCGCTCATCTCAAAGAGTATGACAGAACTTCGCGATCCTCAGGCTAACTATAATAAGATGACTCTCAAGGAGTTCCAGGAAAAATATCCTAACCTCAATCTCGAGGCAATGTGTAATGCAGAGGGTATCAAGAGCGAGTACATCCAGGAGATGATCGTAGGTCAGCCTGACTTCCTCGCTGGTCTCGACAAGATTACTGCAGCCGAGAATGACAATACGCTCAGAGCCTTGATGGAGTGGGATGTTATCCAGAGTTCATCTTCTTATCTTACAGATGAGATCCGTGAGGCTAACTTTGATTTCTTCGGCAAGACAATGAGTGGCCGTAAGGAGGATTATCCTCTCTGGAAACGTGCTACCAATCAGGTAGAAGCTCAGTTGGGCGAACCTCTCGGTCGTATGTACTGCAAGCGCTACTTCCCAGAGTCTTCCAAGAAGATCATGTTGGAATTGGTAAAAAATCTTCAGGTAAGTCTCGGTCAGCGTATCGATGCACAGACCTGGATGAGCGATACTACCAAGGCAGCAGCTCACGAAAAGCTCAACAAGTTCTATGTGAAGATCGGTTACCCTAACAAGTGGACAGACTATAGCAGTCTTCAAATCGATCCATCTAAGAGTTTCTATGAGAACGTGATGGCATGCCGCAAGTTTGCTCACGACAAGCATATCAATGACAAGGCAGGAAAGCCAGTGGATCGTGACGAGTGGTACATGACTCCACAGACAGTCAATGCTTATTATAACCCAACAACCAATGAGATTACCTTCCCAGCAGGTATCCTCCAGTATCCATTCTTCGATCCGAAGGCTGATGCAGCATTCAACTATGGTGCTATCGGTGTAGTGATCGGACATGAGATGACTCACGGATTTGACGACCAGGGAAGACAGTATGATTCAGATGGTAATATGCATGACTGGTGGACAGCCAATGATGCAGAGGGCTTCAACAAACGTGCTGATCAGTATGCTGCATTCTTCAGCAATATCAAGGTATTGCCTGATTTGAATGCCAATGGTCGATTCACTTTGGGTGAGAACTTGGCAGACCACGGAGGTCTGATGGTTTCTTTCAATGCATTTAAGAATGCAACTGCAAAGAAAAAGCTCAAGGAGAAGGATGGTTTCACACCAGAACAGCGTTTCTTCCTTGCTTATGCTGGCGTATGGGGTCAGAACATCACAGAGCTGGAAATCCGCAACCGCGTAAAGAGCGACCCACATTCATTGGGTGAATGGCGAGTAAATGGCGCTCTTCCTCACATCAATGCTTGGTATGAGGCATTTGGTGTCAAGAAGGGAGACAAAATGTATATCCCAGAGTCAGAGAGATTAGATCTCTGGTAAAGAAATGATGATCCATACCTCTTTTCAGCTTTAAATATTCTTAGGGGTATGGGTCAGTTCTTTTTTAGATACAGCTATAGGAAAATGTGTTGAACAACTGTTCAACACATTTTTTGTTTTATAAAAAAAATCCTCTTTTTTTTCGCTAAGTCAGATTTTTACAGTAACTTTGCAGAAAAATACAAAGAAAGGATAAAAAATGCCATTAAGATTACCAGATAAATTGCCAGCCATCGAGTTGCTGAAGCATGAGAATATCTTTGTGATGGACGAGAGCCGGGCTCACAGCCAGGAAATCCGTCCACTTAAAATCGTGGTTCTCAACCTGATGCCGCTGAAGATAACAACAGAGACCGACCTCGTGCGACTGTTGTCCAATACGCCTTTGCAGCTTGAGGTCTATTTCATGAAACTCAAGAGTCATACCCCTAAGAATACTCCTATCGAGCACATGATGATGTTCTATAAGGATTTTTCCGAACTCTCCAAGCAGAAGTTTGATGGTATGATAGTTACTGGTGCTCCGATCGAGACGATGGCATACGAGGATGTTGAGTATTGGCCGGAAATCATGCAGATTTTCGATTGGGCACGTACTCATGTCACTTCTACGCTCTATATCTGCTGGGGCGCACAGGCAGGACTTTATCATTTCTATGGCGTGCCGAAATATCCGTTGGAGAAGAAAATGTTCGGTATCTTCCAGCAGAAACCGCTGGATATGTCACAGCCTATCTTCAGAGGCTTTGATGATGTCTTTGCCATGCCTCACAGCCGTCATACAGAAGTGAGACGAGAGGATATTGAGAAGGTACCAGGACTTGACATTATTGCAGAATCTCCTGAAAGCGGTGTGAGCATCGTGATGGCAAGAGGGGGCCGTGAGTTCTTTGTAACCGGTCATCTTGAATATGCGCCAAATACACTCGATAAAGAGTATAAGCGCGATATGGGCAAGCGCGATGATGTGGAATTGCCAAAGAATTATTATTATCACGACGATCCTAACGAGGCTCCATTGGTTACATGGCGTGCACATGCCAATCTCTTCTATAGCAACTGGATCAACTATTATGTTTACCAGGAGACTCCTTATAATATTGACGATATTCAGTAAGATATGAGAACATTGGAATTATTGGCTCCTGCCAAAAATTTAGAATGCGGTATAGCTGCCATCGATCATGGAGCAGACGCCGTCTATATCGGTGCTCCACGCTTCGGTGCACGAGCTGCTGCCGGCAACTCTATCGAGGATATCAAGCAACTCTGTGATTACGCCCATCAGTTTGGTGCCAAGGTTCACGTTACCGTCAATACCATCATCTATGATTCAGAATTGGAAGATACGCTTAAGATGATTTCCCAGTTGGATGAGATTGGTGTTGATGCACTCTTGCTGCAGGATATGGGACTCCTCTGGGAGGTAAGAGCTAAAGGTTTGTGGAAGAGGGAGTTACATAGCAGTACTCAATGCGATACTCGAACTCCTGAGAAAGCTTTGTGGTTGACTCAGATCGGTTTCAAGCGAGTGGTTCTTGCACGTGAACTGTCACTGGATGAAATCAAAGCCATCCACAATGCTATTCCAGACAGAGAGATTGAAGTCTTCGTGCATGGTGCTCTCTGCGTCAGTTATTCCGGAGTCTGCTATGCATCCGAAAAATGCTTCTCCCGTTCTGCCAACCGTGGTGAATGTGCCCAGTTCTGCCGTATGAAGTTTGACCTGGTTGATGCTGACAACCAGATGATAGAGCACCAGCGCTATCTCCTGTCGCTCAAGGATCTCTGTCAGTTAGATTATCTGAAGGACCTGGCTGATGCCGGAGCTTCTTCATTCAAGATAGAGGGCAGACTCAAGGATATCACTTATGTGAAAAACGTGGTGGCTGCCTATAACAAGAAATTGGATGAAATCGTAGCCAAATATCCACGCGAATACCGACGTGCTTCGCGAGGACATGTGGAATATAATTTCGTTCCGAATCTGAAGAAAACCTTCAACCGCGGTTTTACCAACTATTTCCTGCATGGCAGACAACCCGATATTTCCTCCTTCGATACACCGAAGGCTATCGGTGAATACGTAGGTAAGGTGAAGGAAATACGTGGAAATGTATCATTCAATGTGGCTACAGTAGCCAGTTTTGCCAATGGCGACGGACTCTGTTTCATCAATGATGAGCGAGAGTTGGAGGGCTTCCGTGTCAACAAGGTAGAGGGCAACCGCCTTTTCCCTTTCCGCATGCCGGAAAACCTCAGACCGGGTATGGCTTTGTATCGCAACAACGACCAGGCTTTCGAACAGATTCTTGCTCGCAAGACAGCAGAACGCCGTATTCCGCTCTTTATCGAACTCCAGCCTGTGTTGGAAAAGGACGAGGATAATGATGAAGTAGTAGATGGATTCCTTGCAACTGCCAATATCTTCAAGAGTGTAGAACAGGGCTTGTACTACAAGGCTGCAGAGGTCTTCACACCTATGCAACTGCAGTGCGCCAAACGCTCTCAGCATGATAATATGATTGCGCAGATGAGCAAGTTCGGTGAATCTAAATATGAATGTAAGCATGTGGTACTCAAGAATGATATTGATGCTGCGTTCATCCCCAACAGTGTGCTTTCAAATGTCCGTAGGGAATTGATTCAAAAACTTGATCAGAGAATAACAGATGAACTCAACCGTTCGCTGATTTCTGGTATGGACAGAAATTTCTTTGCCAATCCTTACAGATTGGATCAGCCGGGAGAACGTGAAGCTAAGAGTCAGAAGGAATTAACCTGGCAACCGGAATATGAAAAATGGCGATATACTTATAATATTGCCAATGATTCTGCGGTTGATTTCTACAAGAAGCATGGACTTGAGAATATCCAGCCTGCATTCGAACTGGGTGCTAACAAACGCAAGGATGAATCGCTCATCATGCAGTGCCGCCATTGCATCCGCTATTCCTTAGGATATTGCGTGAAGAGGGGTGGAAAGAAACCTACATGGAAAGAACCGCTTTCGCTGGTATTAGGCGATGGCAGAAGATTCCGGCTGGAGTTTGTCTGCAAGGAATGTCAGATGAATGTCTATGCTGAGTCAAACTGATTATCGTGAGCAGGTTCTATTCAGAAGAATCATATAATAAAATACAGATGAAGTTAAAGTTATCCGATATGAGAAAAGGCTGTCAGTATGTCCTCACGGGCATGCTGATGGTCTTTGTGCTTTTCTTTGTAACCAGTTGTTATCACCGTCACAGTACGAAGGGACAGCATGCTGCACTGGTGGAATACAGTGATCGCCAGCGCGATTCGATTTCTTTTTCTTCTACGCATCATTATACCTATCGCTACAATTTCGAGGTGGCAGCAGATTCTCTGATGCTTATCAAGCAGCAGCCGGAGGAATTCGTCAACCATCTTCCCATCGATTCTTTCGCAGTCATGAAGCACTGTCTTCTGGTTGTTTCTGATATCAGGATAATTCCGCAGGATCGTGTGGATTCAGTTTGGATCCAGTTGGCAACAGAAGATAATGTATTCGGTTGGACACATGAGTCTAATATGCTTTCTAAGGTAGTGCCCGATGATCCTATTTCCCAGTTTATCATGGTGTTCAGCAATACCCACCTGCTCATCTTCCTGATAGTCTTTGTGCTGATAGGAGTGAGTTATCTGGTGAAGAAGATCTTTACGCGAAATGCGCCTATCGTGCATTTCAATGATATCGACTCACCTTATCCAACAGCCCTTGTGCTGATGGTATCGCTGTCTGCTGCATTCTATGCCACGATTCAGACCTACATGCCTGAGGTATGGCGTCATTTCTATTTCCATCCTACGCTCAATCCTTTTGCCGTGCCTAAGGTGTTGGGCTTCTTCTTAGCATCCGTATGGGCGATACTCATACTTGCCATTGCCTGTGTGGATGAAGTAAAAAACCGTCTTACTTTGGGTGAAGGAATACTTTATTTGGGTGGTCTGATGGGCATGTGCGCATTAGATTATATCATATTCAGTATCAGTACGTTATATACTGTTGGTTATATTATTTTAGTAGCGTATTTCTGGTATGCTATCCAGGCTTATCTCAAGCGAAATTCCTGATATGTTCTCGTTTCCTGATTTTTCAGGTTCAGTCTGATTTCCTAATTTATAAGGATAATCCTTTCGGGATAATCTTTGTACCTTTGCAGCCGAAAAAATCAGTTGAATTATGTATTTTAAAATTTTGATAGCCGCATCTTTAGCTGCAAATTTTCTGCCAGTAAATGCAGAAAATGAATATCTGGCTAAAGCGGAAAGTATGCATCCAGCCAGTGCCGTTAATGGTAATTTGGTCAGTAGAGAGAGCGTTTTTGCGGATAGCAGCAAGGTATTTGATATTGATGAGATTGTAGTCGTTTCCCAACCCAAGGAAACCCGTCGCCTCCGTCAGCAGGCATTGAGCAGCAGTTCTCTCAGCAGTTTTCAGATGCATAAACTCGGTGTTCATGATTTGCGTGAACTCTCTCAGTATATCCCTAATTTTGTGATGCCTAATTACGGCAGCCGCTTGTCGTCTTCCGTCTATGTGCGTGGCATCGGCAGTCGTGTCAACAGTCCTTCTGTGGGCATCTATATGGATGATATCCCGGTGATGAGCAAGTCTGCCTTCAATCTCCACAATTACCAACTGAGTCGTGTGGATGTGCTCCGTGGACCGCAGGGCACCCTTTATGGACAGAATACAGAGGGCGGACTCGTCAGAATGTATTCCCGCAATCCTTTTAACTATCAGGGTACGGATGTGAAATTGGGCTATGGCAGTCGCAGCTATCGCAATTTTGAGGTAGCGCATTATAATAAGGTGAATGAGAAGACTGCCTTCTCTTTGGCTGGTTTTTATGATGGACAGAACGGTTTCTTCCGCAATTCTTTTACTGGGGAAAGGGCTGACAAGATGAATGAGGCGGGCGGAAAACTGCTTGTAAAAACCCGTCTGAATGCCGGTTGGGATGTTGATGTTCTCGCCAATTATCAGTATGTAGATCAGAATGGATTTCCTTATGGTCGTCTGGATCTTGCAACAGGCAATACCGACCGTCCAGCCTCCACCTTTGCAGGCATCTATCGCCGCAACAATCTGATTTCCGGTTTGCGACTCACCCGTCAGGGAAATCTTTTCGATTTCACTTCCGTTTCGAGTTATCAGTATGTGAAAGACCATATGCTGATGGATCAGGATTATCTTCCGGCTGACTATATGCGCATCCTTCAGCAGCAGTTGCAGAATTCCTTTACCCAGGAGTTTACCTTCAAGGGCAAGCAGGCTGTGGGCGGATTCTGGCATTGGACATTAGGTGCTTTCTTCTCCCAACAGTGGTTGAAGACCAACGGACCGGTGTTCTTTGATGAAGCGATGACGGCGCCTATCGGCAATGCCATCCAGCGCCAGATGTATGATGCGATGGTGCAGGCAATGGCAGGCAGGATGATAGCCCAGGGAATGCCTGCAGCTGCCGCCCAGGCTGCCGCTAAGCGAGCTATAGAACAAGCTGGTGGAGTAGGCATGGAGGTTTCCATGGGTGCGCCAGGATTGTATCATACGCCTCAGTCCAATCTCGGTTTCTACCACGAGAGCCTTTTCGATTTATCTTCTTCGCTTTCCCTTACCTTGGGTTTGCGTTACGATTATATGCTTACCTCCATCCATTACGAGAGTTCAGCCTATATGGCTATGAAGGCGAACGTGATGGGCAGGGAGGCAACTTATACTTTGCGCAGTATGCTCGATGGTCGCACGCACGATCATTTCGAAGAGCTGTTGCCTAAGTTGGGACTCACTTGGCGATTGGATTCCCATGGTAGTAATGTGTATGCGGTAGTCAGCAAGGGTTATCGTGCCGGTGGTTATAACATCCAGATGTTCAGCGATATTCTTCAGACAGAATTGAATGCCAACCGTCAGGCTGCGATGCGTGGTGATTATGATATTCCTCATTCTGCCGAGGATTATGAGAAGGTGAATAAGACGATCTCTTATGAACCGGAAGTGAGCTGGAATTACGAGTTGGGAACCCATCTCAATCTCTTTGAGAATGCGCTTCATCTGGATCTCAGTGCTTTCTATATGCAGGTAAAGAACCAACAGTTGTCTGTGATGGCGGGTAATTATGGTTTTGGCAGAATGATGGTCAATGCAGGCAAGAGTCACAGTTGCGGTATTGAGGCTGCGCTCAGAGGTCAGCTCTTCAATGGTCATTTAGACTGGATGGTGAACTATGGTTATACCCGTGCCGTATTTGATGAGTACCGGAGTGGGGAAGGAGCCGAGGCTGAGGATTTCAAGGATAAGTTTGTACCTTATGTTCCGCAGCATACGCTTTCTGCTACTGCAGATTATCGCATTGATACAGATTGCCGTTTGCTCCGTTCGCTTACTTTAGGAGCCAATGTCAATGCACAGGGCAAGACCTATTGGGATCAGGCCAACAGTTACAGTCAGAACTTATATGCAGTCTTAGGCGCTCATCTGGATGCCGATTTAGGCAAGGTTCTCATCAGTTTCTGGGCTCGTAATCTGACGAATACCCATTACAATACCTTCGCGGTAGATAATGCCGCCACAGGCAGCAAGGAATACTTCGCCCAGCGTGGCAATCCTTTCCAGTGTGGCGTTGATCTCCGCTTCCACTTCTAATATTCCGTAAAAGGCGGGATTATATAAAAACCACCACATGCCAATAAATAAGTATGTGGTGGTTTTTATTTTGTTTGAGCATCTTTGAGAGGCTTGGCGGGTTCTCGTGTTGCAAAGATACGAATAATCATTGATAGGCGTTACTTTTGCCATCCGCCAAATCGCTAAAATCTATTGAGGCACCTTTCAACGACAGGAAAGCGCCAGCGTTAGCATACGCTCCGTCGAACAGCGACGGCAGATTCATCTGTCCCAGCTCAGTTCACGCCAGCTTTTAACCAACGTCTATTTGACGTAAAAGGTGAAACCATAGGCATTGCCGTCCACGGAAACGTCAACAACCACACTCCCTTTCTTCAGCGTTGCCCACTTGCCATCGACCTCCGCGGTTTTGAAATGGAACTTGTTCCTTAGTTCCGATTTTATGTAGTTATAGGCACGCTTGTTGTAGACACGAATCGAGACGAAAGGTCCGAAGCCAACGCTTCCTGCTATCAGCACAGAAGAATTACCCTTACCATATTTAATCGGACTGCCGTCTGCCGCCACCATACAATTCTTATAGTAGACATCCTCATAATAGAAGTCGTTCAACTCAGGGTCGTGATAGCGACCTCGAAACGCATAGCCGCTCTTTTCCGCTATTTTCTTAATACCAACGTTACCCTCTTTCACACTCTTTATCAGCTCACCAATGCTAATGATATCATTGAAAGACGCACGCGGCGCAGCAAACTGTCGCGGCGCACCCGTCATAGAGGTCTGGCTATAGCAGCAAAGTGTGCTAATTATGAATATCAGAAAAAATATTAATGTTTTCATATTTCATCATATCTTACCATTAATCATTATTCTGCCTAATGTTCCAGAAGCCATTAGTTTTGCAAGATTCTCTTTTTCTTCTAGAAGTTTGACATGGCTATCTCCATATTCATCACGAGTAACGTAGCTGACAAATGGGATCATCTTATTTCCTAATTCATCCAACAAAACGGGATTATGAGTTGTACAGAGTACATCAACTTGGCGCTTTCTTGACAATTCTTTTAGCATGTCAACTAATTCCTTGGCACGAGAAGGATGCAGGCCGTTATCCACTTCTTCGATGAGTAATAAACTATGAGGTGCAGCAGTTAAAAGAGCCACAACAATGGCTATGAAACGAAGTGTACCATCGCTCATGCCCCTTGCATCAACTGGCTGGTCTGGATTCCAATCTTCATAACAATAAAGCATGGCATCAGATTTAATCAGACCTACTGGTACAGATATAACTTTGTTGATATCACGTTCTGGAAGAGGACGGACATAACTTGATACAATATTTTCTACATTCTCTTTTTCCTCTGGAGCCATCGCGCATAATACACCAGCAACATTACTTCCATCTGGCTTTAACTCTTTAGAGATCTTGCAGTAGTCGCGCATCTTTGCAGGAACAGGATCAAGAATAACAATACTTCTTAGTGTAGCATACAAGCTTGACCATAAATCCATTGATGACGGAATATTATAGGTCTTCCATGTTATATTTCGAGTAGAATCCGTGAATTCATCAGGAACATTTTCCTCTGGGGTACTACCCAAGCGATGGATTTCGCAAGGACCATATGAGAAGCCAGAATCCTTTTTAATTACTCTTAAATCAAGAATAAAATTACCTTCTTCTGTTTCTATTTCTGCTTCAATACAAAAAGTATTTTCCCCTCTACGGATAATCCAATCTTCACCTCCTCTAACAGTCTGAATGGCATCAAGAAGGCTTTTGCCATCACCCACGGCACGGAGAAAGGCGAACGCATCTAATACATTCGACTTGCCACTTGCATTGGTTCCAATAAGGATGCCTAAAGAATCAATATATATTGTAGAGTCCTTAAAATTCTTCCAGTTTTGTAACCTAATCTTTGTAATCATGGGCTGTGTATATTTTATTCACCAGTATATTTTTTGCAAAGCTAATCATTTTTTTCGAAATGAGCAAAAAATGAGCAAAAAAATCAGTGCTACTACTAAGAGTAACACTGATTTTCTATTTTGCTTATTGAACGGCAACTTTCTTGATGCTGCCATCGCTATATACCACGATATTCACGCCCTTGGTAGGAGAGGTTACTCGTTGTCCGTTGAGAGAATAGCGGGAGATTTCCTTCACATCGCTGCGATTTGTCACCTTGTCAATACCTGTCGCATCATACTCTATGATGTTTCCAAAGTCTTTCCAGACGTCAGCATTTGCATAAGCCTCTTTGGTTCCCTGAGGAACATACAAGGTACCATTGCTGATCACAATATCGTTGAAAAAGGAGCCAGCTTCAATTGGATTCTGCCAAGTGACCGTTTAAAAAGTAAATTTTTTCATCATGCTTTTTCTTTTTATTAAAGTTATAATATTGAAAATCTCTATCTATATAAG
>ERZ1026898.1220-NODE-1220-length-13179-cov-9.113913_pt1 | contig 13179 bp, 9 predicted proteins | sample MGYA00380178_ERZ1026898 | MGnify/ENA primary metagenome ERZ1026898 (study PRJEB33269, sample SAMEA4719814) | human gut metagenome | biome: human-associated habitat; feature: organic feature; material: feces | place: Cameroon | collected 2013-10 ... | reverse complement strand
TTCGTCCATTTCATCGAAAAACCGCCCATCTCAAAGAATTTGCTTCGAGTATGGACGGTTTTCTGAGTTTTCAAACAAATTTGGCGCAGAAAGTTTTGACGCACTCGCCTTGCAGTGCCTCGCACGCTCTGCGGCAAGCCGCTTTGTCAGAGAAGAGGCCGAACACCACGCTGCCTGAGCCGGTCATCGCCGACGTCTTCGCGCCGTAGGCGAGAAGATCGCGCTTGATGGTCTCAATGCGCTCACGCTGCTCGCCGTCGAGCGCCTGCTCAAAGACGTTGCGCACGTTTGCACACAGCGTGTCCGCGTCGCCGTGCTCGATGGCGGCGAGCATCGCGTCCGTATCAGGACGGTCGGTGATCGTCACGCCGTCTACGCGCGCGAAGAGCGCGGGTGTGGAGATCGGGAAGTCCGGCTTGCAGGCGGCGACGAAGAAGCGCGGTGCGGGCTTGAGGACGGTCAGCTTTTCGCCGCGGCCCTCGGCCAGCTGCGTGCCGCCGCGGATGCAGAAGGGAACATCACTGCCGACGCTTGCGCTGATCTGCTCGAGCCGCTCGTCCGTGAGGGTGGGGGAGACGAGCTCGCGCAGCGCGCGCAGCACCGCCGCGGCATCTGCGCTGCCGCCGGCCATGCCGGCCTCGGACGGAATGCGCTTTATAAGCGCGATGTCGATGCCGCCGCCGTAGTCCATCGCCTCGCAGAAGGCTCTCGCCGCCTTGACAGCGAGGTTGCGCTCATCGCAGGGAAGCGCCGCGCCGTCGACGCGGCAGGTGATGCCTTTGCCGTCTGTGAGCGTGACGGTCACATCGTCGTGGAGCGAAACGGTCTGCATGACCATCTGCATCTCGTGGTAGCCGTCGTCGCGCTTGCCAAGAATGTCAAGCGTCAGGTTGAGCTTAGCATAGGCGGGGACAGTTATGCTGCGCACGGGCTCCTCGACCGGCGCATTCAGCGCCTTGCCGCAGTGGGGGCAGTAGGCACCGCCTTCACCTATGCGTCCGAGCGGTCTGCCGCAGTGCGGGCAGCGGTAGTAAAGTACCCCGATCACGATGGCAAAGAGCATGATCGCGATACCGAGAATAACAAGCGGTACGCTGACGCTTGTGCCGACGCCGCTGAGCAGCGCGCCGGTAAGAAGCAGCGGTGTTTGGAGCTTTTGGACCCTGCGATAGTCCATCAGGGGCTTTTTGTCGTTCATCGCGGCCTCCTTGTGCGCTCAGTGCTTCTTTTTCTTGTGCTGGATCTTTTTCTTCTCCTCGGGCTCCGGCTCGTCGGCGACCCATGCACCGCAGTGCGGGCAGCGCTTGGGATTGCCGCGGCCCAGCTGCTCGTGACAGTAGGGGCAGCGGTGGTACATCCACCACACGACGATGGACATCGCCATCATCGCAAGGCCCAGGATTGCGATATAGAGGTTATCGAGCACGGCAATGCCAACCATGCCGATGACGAAGCCGCCGAAGAGCAAAATGTTTTGCCAGCGGTTTGCGGATTTGAGATTCATGTTGCGTCCTCCTGAGCAAAAAAGCGCCTTGCGGCGCCTTTTTGCAGTAGCTTTGATATTTTAGCGGATCTTGCGTGCCTCGACGTAGTAGCGCTTGTCCTGCGCGTGACCCATGGAGAAGGTCTTGCGCGGCAGAACGCCGTCGGCCATGACGGTCTTGAAGAGCTGCTCCTTGCCCATCGCGGGAAGCAGGAAGCCCATGTTGCCCTCCTTGGAGCCGAGCTCGCGGGTGACCTCATCGCCGTGGATGTAGTCGACCTCGCCGCCGAACTGCTTGAGGTACTCGTCGATGAAAGCCTGCAGCGTGCCGACGGCCAGCTGGACCTTCGGGTCGGGGACGGTGACGAAATCGTCGTGGCCGTTCCAGCAGACCTCGATGATGTGGCCCTCGCCCTTGCCCTCATGGGCGTTGGGGTAGAACTTCTTGAACTCTTCCATGAACTTCTCATGGTCGACGCCGAAGAGCACGCGGTGGATGGGCTCGAACTGGAGCGCATCGTCGTGGTTGTTCACGACCTCAACAAGCGCGTAGCGGGAGGGAAGCGCGAGGTATTCCTCGGGGGTCTTGCCCTTCTTCTGCTCTTCATAGCAGGCCTTGGCGGTGGCGAGGGAGTGGTTGCCGTCGCCGACGGCGAACAGCAGGGGAGCGACGCCGGAGACGCCGTACTTGCTCTTCATCGCCTCGTCGGTGGTCAGGCCCATCAGAGCGTCTGCCACGGCGTCGATCTGAGAAGCGGAGAGCTTGAAGCCCTTGATGTGGCCGCCATTTTCCATGAGGTCGAAGTCGTAGACCTTCTCCATGCCGTCGGCCACGGCGGTCAGAGGCTCGATGACGGTCTTATCGGGATCGTCGATGAGCAGCATGACGTGGGGCAGCTCGATGGGGGCGTTGCGGCGCACGCGGGCGCGCGGGGGGATACGGTCGAGCACGGTGCCCTCAGTCGCGCGGATCAGCGCGCCGGAGCCGGGGGTGAAGTCGTACTGGTCGAGGTCGACCATACCAATGAGGCCGTGACGGATCTTACCGTCGCTCTGGCCGCGCTCGATGTAGATGAGGGAGTCCTTGAGCGTCTCGAAGATGCCCTCTTCGAGGTACTTGCTCATCGAGGCGTTGATGTCGGCGATGAACTCGTCGACGTTGGGGGCCTTCAGGTTGGCCTCGGGCAGGATGAGGCGCAGGGTGGAAGGCGCGTCGCCGACGGTCTTCTCCACGCGCTCCCAGTACTCGGGCTCAGAGGTGAACTGGTCGCATGCGACGACCGCCCACTTGCTCATATCGACATCCTTCTTGGGCAGCAGAATGTCGGAAGGATAAAAGCCAAGCTTGGAAAACTTTTCGTTCATGGTGATTCCTCCGTTATTTGTTTGATAAGCGGAACGCGGGGCGCTCTGCTGGTGCGATTGTAAAACAAATTATACAATAGCCCACGCGGAAAAAGCAATGGAGAAAGTGAAAAAATGTCCAAAAGCGCTTTATGGAAATGCCATGATAGAGCGCTTCGCGGCCCGCTTGCTTGACGAACGCCCCGCGGCATGATATTCTAAAAAACTATGCGGAAAAATACGAAAGATTCAGGTGATGATTTTGGATAAGCGTGCAGATCTGGGACACGGGGACGTCAAAAAGCTGCTCTTTTCGCTCTCCGTGCCGACGATCACCTCGCAGATCGTCAACATGCTCTACAATCTGGTCGACCGCGTGTTCATCGGCCACATGCAGCCCGCCGAGACCGTCGGAAAACTCGCGCTCACAGGCGTTGGCGTATGCCTGCCGATCATCATGGTCATCTCAGCGTTCGCGTCGCTCATGGCCATCGGCGGCGCGCCGCGCGCCTCGATCGCCGAGGGCGCAGGCGAGAGCGAAAAATCCGAGCGCATCATGGGAAACTGTCTGACGATGCTCCTCATCACGGCGCTGGTGCTGACGGTGCTGTTCGAGTCCTTTGCCGAGCCGCTTTTACTGATGTTCGGCGCGAGCGAGAACACCATCGGTTATGCGCTCGACTATATGCGCATCTACGCCCTCGGCACGATCTTCGTGCAGCTGACGCTCGGCATGAACGCCTACATCACGGCCCAGGGCTTCGCCACCGTGAGCATGAAGACGGTGCTCATTGGCGCGCTCTTAAATACGGCTCTCGACCCGCTGTTCATCTTCGTGCTCGGTCTCGGCGTGCGCGGCGCGGCGCTGGCGACGGTGATCTCGCAGGCAGTGTCGGCCGTGTGGGTGATGACGTTCCTCACGGGAAAGAAGACGCGCTGGTACTTAAAGCGCGAGAACCTGCACGTGGACGCGAAGATCGTGCTGCCGTGTATCGCGCTGGGACTTTCCCCGTTTGTGATGCAGTCGACAGAGAGCCTCATCGCCATCTGCTTCAACTCATCTCTCCTGCGCTACGGCGGCGACATGGCCGTCGGCACGATGACAGTGCTGACGAGCATCATGCAGTTTTCGAACATGCCGCTTCAGGGCTTGACACAGGGCGCACAGCCCATCGTGAGCTACAATTTCGGCGCAAAGAACGCCCAGCGCGTGCGCGACGCCTATTTCTGCCTGCTGCGCGCGTGCTTTACTTATTCAATGGCCATCTGGCTTCTGGTCGAGCTCTTCCCGCGCGCGTTCATCCTGATTTTCAATAATGACCCCGCGCTGGTCGAATACGCGGCGTGGGCCGTGCGCATCTACATGGGGTGCAGCGGTATTTTCGGCATCCAGATCGCCTGCCAGCAGACGTTTGTGGCGCTCGGCAACGCGAAGACATCGCTCTTCCTCGCCGTGTGGCGCAAGATCATCCTGCTCATCCCGCTCATCTATATTCTGCCGCACTTTTTCGCGGACAAGGCGTTCGCGGTGTTCCTGGCCGAGCCTGTGGCGGACTTCGGCGCGGTGGCGCTGACGAGCTTCACATTCTACCGCCAGTTCCGCCGCTCGATGCACGAGCTGGAAGGTGCGGAAGCGACTGGGGAGCAGTAAAGAAAATTTTTAACGCAAAAATAAAAGGAGAGGGAACTCCCTCTCCTTTTATTTTTTACGCCTGGCCGCCGCTTTCCATCGGCTCTTTCTCGCGGAACAGCATCGTGATGCACCAGATGCCGGCAAGGCCGACGAGCGTGTAGATCACGCGGCTGAGCATGCCAATCTGTCCGCCGAAGAGAAAGGCGACGCAGTCAAAGCCGAAAAGGCCCACGCTGCCCCAGTTGAGCGCGCCGATGATAGCAAGCGTCAGCGCGATCTTGTCGATGACCATGAAGTTCCCTCCTTAAAAAGATGGTTTGGTCTTCGGTAGTCTTCCCGTGATGGGCGAAAATATGCACGCAGTGCTTCTTCATTACCGGACGGTATAATCCGCATTGCCGAAAGGCATAAAATGTGATAAAATTTTCAAAAATCCAGTCGGAACAAAGGGGGAAGGGCGCTTGCTGCACATACTGATGGGACGCGCGCGCACGGGCAAATCCGAGCGCGTGCTGCAAAGGATCGCCGCGCTGGGGGACTCGTCGCAGCAAATCCTGCTCGTGCCGGAGCACGCCTCGCATGTGGCGGAGATGGACCTGTGCCGTGTTTGCGGCGACACCGCGTCGCGCCATGCCGAGGCCTTGACGTTCAAGCTGCTCGCCTCGCGCGTGCTGGGCATCTGCGGCGGCAGCGCGGACGTGACGCTCGATTCGGGCGGAAAGCTCCTGACGCTCCAGCGTACGCTCGCGGAGCTTGCGCCGGTGCTCAAGGTCTACAAGCGCCCGTCGCAGCGCGCGGCATTTTTGGAGAGCCTGCTCGCCGTGATGGAGGAATTGCAGGCCTACGCCGTATCGCCCGAGCAGCTATCCGAGAGCGTAGCGCAGATCGAGGGCGAGAGCGGCGACAAGCTGCGCGACCTTTCGCTCATCTACGGCATTTACCTCAGCAAGCTCCACGCACCGGGGCACGACGCGCGCGATGTGCTTGAAAAGCTGGAGGAAAACCTCGAAGCGTCGGGATATATTGAAAATAAAGACATTTTCCTCGACGGTTTTTCGTATTTTACGGGGCGTGAGCTGCGCATTCTGCGTATCCTGCTGCGGCGCGCGAAGAGCGTGACCGTCACGCTCCTTGGCGACACGCAGGACCGCGAGCTCTTTTCCGAGAGCCTGCGCGTGCGCGAGCGGCTGTACGCGCTCGCGCGCGATGCCGGCGTTGCATGCGAGGAGAAAATTCTTCCGCAGGGCGAGGTGCGCGGCGCGCTCGACCATATCGAGCGCTGCTTTTTCGGCGCAGCGGACGAATTTACCCAGCCGACTGACGCCGTCGCACTCTATGAGGCGGGCAGCGCGTACAGCGAGTGCGAGTGGGTCGCGTCGCAGGTTTTACAGCTCGTGCGCAAGCAGGGCTACCGCTACCGCGAGATCACCGTCACGGCGCGCGATCTCGACTCCTACGCGGGCGCAATCGAAAACGTGTTTGCCCGCTACGGCATCCCGCTCTATTATGCCCACCGCAGCGATATTTTGAAAAGTCCCGTGCTGACGCTGCTGCTCGGCGCGCTCGACGCCGCGAGCGGAGGCTTTGAGTATGAGGATGTGTTCCGCTGTCTCAAGACCGGCCTCGCCGGCCTCAGCATGGCGGAATGCGACATTCTGGAAAATTATGCGCTCAAGTGGGAGATCCGCGGCGCGATGTGGACGCGCGAGACGCCATGGTCGGCGCATCCCGACGGCTACGGCGAAGAATGGACGGACGAGGCAAGGGCGCGGCTCAAGACGGTCAACGCACTGCGCGAGCGCGTGCAGGGGCCGTTTGCGCGCCTGAAAAAAGGCGTGGGCGGCAGTGGCGAGGCCGAGCAGAAGGTGCGCGCGCTGTACGGCTATTTGGAGGAGATCAAACTGCCGGAGGTCTTGCAGACGCAGACCGAGCAGCTTTTCGCCGCGGGCGAGGCCCAGCGCGCCGAGGAAACGGCGCAGCTGTGGAGCATTCTTTGCAGCGTGCTCGACCAGTTTGTGGAAATCCTGGGCGACGCGATCCTCGATGCCGAGGAGTTTGCGAGTCTGATGCGCCTTGTGCTGACGCAGTACAGCGTGGGCACGATCCCCGTGACGCTCGACGCGGTGAACCTGTGCGAAATGACGCGAAACGACCGCCACACGGTGCGCGCGCTGTTCCTGCTCGGCGCGAACGACGGCGTGCTGCCTGCGGCGGAGAACCACGGCGGCGTGCTGCGCGACGAGGACCGCGAGGCGCTCGAGAGGCAGCAAATCTTCCTCGCGCCGCACGGGATGGAGCAGTTTCATCTGGAAATTCAGAATCTTTACGCCGCGCTGGCCCAGCCGACGGAAAAGCTGACGGTGTCCTATCCCGTTTCGGACGGAAAGGGCGCGGAGAAGCGGCCATCGTTCGTCATCGGGCGCATCGCGCGTCTGCTGCCGTCGATCAGCGTCGAAACAGAGAGCACTGACAAGGAATATCGCCTGTCAGCAAAGTCGACGGCGCTCGAGTATGCGGGCGAGCATATCGGCGGCGCGCTGTGGCAGTATTTTGAAGGACAGGGCGACGCGAAGCGTGCGCTTGCCGCGATGAAGGACGCTTCGCGCTATACGCGCGGGCATCTGTCGCGCGACGCGGTGCACGCGCTCTACGGCGGCGCGGTGACACTGTCCGCCTCGCGCATGGACATGGCGCGCTCATGTCATTTTGCCTACTTCATGCGTTACGGCCTGAAAGCCAGGGAGCGCACGGGCGCGGGCTTTGACGCGCCGCAGATCGGTACGTTCGTGCACGATGTGATGGAGCACACGCTGCGGCAGGCGAAGGAGTGCGGCGGACTGCATACGCTATCGAAGGACAAGCTGCACGCGCTCGTGCGCGCGTCGATCGAGGAATACATCGACCGCGTGTTGCCGGACTTGTGCGAAAAAAGCGCGCGCTTCCGTTATCTGTTCAACCGCCTGTGTGCGACGGTCGAGCGCATCATGGACGAGGTGAGCGAGGAGCTGCAAAGCTCCGACTTTGAGCCGCTGGCATTTGAGCTGGAATTTGGTGCGGACGGGCAGCTGCCCGCCATCACGATCCGCGAGGAAAACGGCACGGCGCGCGTTGTCGGCAAGGTCGACCGTGTGGACGGCTGGCTGCACGACGGCAAGCTATATTTGCGCGTCGTGGACTACAAGACGGGCAAGAAGAGCTTCGACCTCGCCGAGCTGCGCTACGGGCTGGGGCTCCAAATGCTGCTCTACCTCTTTACGCTTAAAGAAGAGGGACAGATGCTTTTCGGCGGACACGAGATCGTTCCCGCGGGCGTTCTCTATACGCCCGCGCGCGAGCCGATGCTGCGCTGCGCGCGCGACACGGAGCCCGAAAAGATCGAAAAAGCACTCAAAAAGGAGCTGCGCCGCAGCGGCATGGTGCTCGAGGACCCGGCGGTCCTGCAGGCGATGGAGCACAGCGCGCTCGAATCGCCGTGCTATCTGCCCATCGCGGTGAAAAGGGACGGCGCGGTGACGGGGAGTCTCGCCTCCGCTGAGCAGCTCGGAAAGCTCTCGAAATACGTCGACCATATTTTACATGAAATCACGCAGGAGGTCTTCGCGGGCAACATCGACGCCGACCCCTACGCGCGCACGCCGCAGCAGTCGGCCTGCACCTACTGCGAGTTTGCGAGCGCGTGTCACTTTGAAAACGGCTGCGGCAGCGACCGTATGGAATACATCAAGGCGACGAAAAACGACGAATTCTGGCAGTACATTGACGAGGTGAACGGAGAGGGGGCGCACGAGAATGGCTGAAAAGCTGACAAACGAACAGCAAGCGGCGGTGGACAGCCGCGAGCGCAGTCTGCTCGTCTCTGCGGCGGCGGGCTCGGGCAAGACAAAGGTGCTCGTCGAGAGGCTCTTTTCCTACGTAGAGCGCGAGGGCGCGAATCTCGACGATTTCCTCATCATTACCTACACGCGCGCCGCGGCGAGCGAGCTGCGCGGCAAAATCGCCAAGGCGCTCACCGAGCGCATGGAGCGCGACCCCGGCAACTACCATCTGCGGCAGCAAATGCTGCGCGTCTACCGCGCGGACATCAAGACGGTGGACGCGTTCTGCACCGCGCTTCTGCGCGAAAACTGCCATCTGCTCGGCGAGGACGCGCGCGGCCACGCGCTGCGGCCCGATTTCCGCGTACTGGACGAGAACGAGGCGCAAGTGCTGCGTGAGCACGTGCTCGCGCGCACGCTGGACGATTTTTACGACCATCTGACGCCTGGCGGCACGCTGCTGGCCGACACGCTCGGCGCGGGGCGCGACGACAGCGCGCTTGAGGACTTAGTGCTCGAGCTGCACGCAAAGCTGCAGGCGCAGCCGTATGAGGACAAATGGCTCGATGCGCAGCGCGCGTTTTGGCGCGCCGTGCCGGATAAGATCGAGGATACGCCATACGGTAAAATCCTGCTCAACGAGGTGCGGCGCAAGGCGCGCCACTGCAAAAACCTTTTGCAGCGCGCGGCGCAGGAGATGTGCGCGAATGACGCGCTGAACCAGAAGTATGCGCCCGCGTTCCTCGACGCGTCCTACCAGCTCGACGCGCTGGAGGGGAAGACGGTGGAGGGCTGGGACACCGCGCGCGGCGTGACCATCGCGTTTCCGCGCCTCGCCGCGGTGAAGGACAGCGACGGCGGCGAGATGAAAGCGCGCATGAAAAGCCTGTGGGACAACTGCAAGGAGACCGTCAAGGGCTTTGCCGAGATTTTTTCCGCCTCGTCCGACGAGGCGGTGGAGGACCTGCGCACCATGGCGCCCGCAATGCTCGCGCTCATCGACCTGACGGCGGACTTTTCCCGCCGGTACAACGAGGAAAAGCGCCGGCGGAATTCTGCCGACTTCTCCGATCAGGAGCACGAGGCCATCCGCCTTCTCATCGGAGAGGACGGCGCGCCGACAGAGCTTGCGCACATCGTCAGCGCGCGCTACCGCGAGATCATGGTGGACGAGTATCAGGACACCAACGAGGTGCAGAACCGCATTTTTGACGCAATTTCTTGTAAAGGAGAAAACCTTTTCACTGTTGGCGATGTCAAGCAGAGCATCTATCGCTTCCGCCTAGCCGACCCGCGTATTTTTTTGCAGCATTATAACACCTGGCCGCCGCTTGAGGACGCAGAGGAGCACGACAGCGCGAAGCTGCTGCTCTCGCGCAACTTCCGTTCGCGCAAAGAAGTGCTGGACGCGACGAATTTTATCTTCTGCAATATTCTTTCCGAGGAAATGGGTGAGCTCGACTACGGCGCGGATGAAATGCTGCGCCTCGGCGCGAATTATGCCGAATCGAGCGCGTGCGGCGCGGAGTTCCACCTGCTCGACCTGCCGACGCAGACGGGCGAGCAGCGCGTGCGCGCAAGCGAGGCTGAGGCAGCGTTTGTCGCAGACTATATCAGCGATATGCTGACAAGTGAATTTCCTATACAGGATGACAAAACAAAAGAGCTGCGGCCCGTGCGCGAGGAGGACATCGTCATTCTGATGCGCTCGCCGAGCACGCGCCTTTTGGACTATCGCCGCGCGCTGGAGGCGCGCGGCCTCCACTGCGCCGCTGACGCGGGCGAGGACTTTTTTGCCTCGATGGAGATCGCAGTGCTGTTCGCGCTCTTGCAGGTCATCGACAATCCGCGGCAGGACGTGCCGCTCATTGCCGTGCTGCGCTCTCCGCTCTTCGGCTTTACACCCGATGAGCTCGCGGCGATCCGCGCGCGGCAGCGCACGGGTGACTTCTACGATGCGCTGCTTTTGAGTAAGGACATCCACAGCGTAGAATTCCTCAGTACGTTGGACGCTTTGCGCAACAGCGCGGCGCACCTGAGCGTGCGCGAGCTGCTGAGTGAAATTTACCGCCGGTGCAATGTGCTCGGCATCTTCGGCGCGATGCGCCGCGGGGCGGAGCGCAAGGAAAATCTGCTCGCGTTTTTGGAGCTCAGCGAGGACTACGCGCGCTCGGGGCGGCAGGGCCTTTTCGATTTTGTGCGCACGCTGCGCGAGCAGCTTGCCGAAGGCGAGGCGGGTTCGATGCAGACCGCGCACGCATCATCAGGCGTTCGCATCATGTCGATCCACAAGTCGAAGGGCCTTGAATTTCCGGTCGTGATCCTCTCGGACCTCGCGCGTCGCTTCAGCAATATGGACTTTTTGAGTTCGGTGCTCGTGCACCCGCAGCTCGGGCTGGGGCCGGTGTGCGTGGACACGCAAAGGCACATCCAGTACCCGACGGTCGCACGGCAGGCGCTCGAGCGCACGCTGCGGCGCGAGGCGAAGGCCGAGGAGCTGCGTGTGCTGTACGTTGCGATGACGCGCGCGAAGGAAAAGCTCGTCATGGTGCACACGCAGGCAAACGCGAAAAGCCGCGTCGCCGACCTTCTGGCGCTGAGCGATTGTCCTGTGCTGCCCGAGGCTGTGGACAGCGGCAAGTGCATGGGCGACTGGATCATGCTGCCGCTTTTGCAGCGCAGCGAAGCGGCGTCCCTGCGCGAGCTTGCGGGGCAGAATGGCGAGGGGAGCTTCTATGCTGACCAAACGCCGTGGACGGTGCGTGTGCACGACGGTTTGAGCTTTGTGACGCCGCAGCAGCGGCCCGATGACGCGCCAGTGGATGCCGCGCCGCCGAAGGATGAGCTGCCGGTGGATTTTGCTGCGCTGTCGTACCGCTACCCCTACGCGGGGCAGACGGCCTTTCCCGCCAAGCTGACGGCCACGCAGCTCAAGGGCCGCGCGCTGGACGAGGAGATATCCGAAAATACAACGCTCCCACCGCGGCTGCGAAGCCTGTGTAAACCAAAATTCCTTGCAGGTGAAACGAGCCTCACGGGCGCGGAACGGGGCACGGCGCTGCACCTTGTGATGCAGGACCTTGACTTTTTCTGCGAAGCAAGCGAGCAGAGCGTGCGTGAGCAGGTCGAAAAGCTCAGAGCGCAGCGCAAGCTGACCGACGAGCAGGCAAGCGCCGTCGACGTGCGCGCGATCGTCCGATTTTTGCGAAGTGATCTTGCCGCGCGCATTCGCAAGAATGCGCAGACGGTGCGGCGCGAGTACCGCTTCTCGCTGCTGCGGCCGGTGCGGGACTTTGCCACGCTGGACGCCGACGACGCGGTGCTGCTGCAGGGCGTGGTAGACTGCTTTTTTGAAGAGGACGGCGAGCTTGTGGTCGTGGACTTCAAGACTGACCGCATCGGAAGAACACAGATCGAAGAACGAGCTGAGCACTACCGCCCTCAGCTCGAGGCATACTCCATGGCCCTTATGCGCGTGATGGGCAAAAAGGTCAGAGAAAAGGTGCTGTATTTCTTCTCGGTCGGCGAAGAAAAGGTGCTGTGAATACATAAAAACACCCTCCGCGGGAAATCCGCGGAGGGTGTTTTACAAGATTTGCTCACACGATAAAATGCTCTAAGATCAGCACTGTCGCGCAGCAGACGAGCGAGACGGGGAGAAGTCCCAGTCCGCACCAGGCGGCGACGATGCCGATGACCATGGCCACCGCGCCCGCGATGGGCGACTGCGTGGCGTTCATGATGGCGGGGAACGTCATCACCGCGAGCGTGACGTAGGGCACGTAGAAGAGAAACGAGCGCAGGAAGGGATTCTGGATCGGCTTGCGGATCAGCGTGAGCGGCAGGACGCGGATGAGATAGGTCGTGGCCGCCATGACGAAAAGATATAAATACGTTTTCATGCGACGAGATCATCCTCCTTGTGCGGGAACAGAATGGCGGCGGCAGCAGAGATCACGATGGTCAAGACCAGGATGCGCATGCCCTCGGACAGCTCGCGCGTGAACGGCAAAACGCTTGCAAGAAGCGAGCAGAGAAAGCTCACGCCGATGCAGCCGAGCACGATACGGTTCTGCTTGCCGACGGGGATGATGATGGCGAGAAACATGCCGAACAGCATCACGGAGCAACCGCTGACGGCCCAGACGGGCATGAGATTCCCCATCAGCACGCCGAGCACGGTGCCGATGCTCCAGCCCGGCATGGCCGCGCACATGGCGCCGAAGTAATACCATACCTCAAGATACCCAGGCTGCGCGATGGCGAGGCCGAAGATCTCATCCGTCAGGTCATAGGCGATGAGGAGCCGCCAGGGAAGCGGCGTATCGGGCGAGAGACGCTGGCTGAGCGCACAGCTCATCAGAAGATAGCGCGCGTTGACGACCAGCATCATCAGCGCCATGGCCCAGAGGCCGGAGTCGGCGGCGATGATGGTGATGCCGCCGTATTCGCCCGACGAGGCGTTGTTCAAAAAGCTCAGCAAAAAACCCTGAAAAATGCTCAGGTGCGCGTTGTGCGCGCTGATGCCGATGCCGAAGCTGACAGCAAAATAACCAAGCCCAATGGGGATGCCGTCGCGCAGTCCCCGCAGGAAATGTTTTTTCGACATAATTCTGATGTTCCTTTACTTCCAATCATCCGTGCGCAAGGCGCGCAAGTGCCATTATACGACTGAAAACGGCAGAAGTAAAGAGAAATTGCATAACGAGCGTTGAAAAATTGACGATGAAATTAGGAAAAAGTGCTAAGGAAGAGAAAAGCACGGAGAGGATCAAAAATTTCTCTTGCAATTTGACACAAAGCGTGGTAATATCCTATATGGCTTTTTTAGAAAAGTACATTTGGATCAGAAAGAGGTGAACACGAGCAATGAAGGAAGGAATCCATCCCAATTATCAGCAGAC
>ERZ1026898.1219-NODE-1219-length-13194-cov-9.149859_pt1 | contig 13194 bp, 11 predicted proteins | sample MGYA00380178_ERZ1026898 | MGnify/ENA primary metagenome ERZ1026898 (study PRJEB33269, sample SAMEA4719814) | human gut metagenome | biome: human-associated habitat; feature: organic feature; material: feces | place: Cameroon | collected 2013-10 ... | reverse complement strand
ATAATAAATTATTCTCATCCCGATTGGAGCATAGCGGTTTTACTCAAGAATAAGGCAGCAGCAAAGGAATATACGAATGCTAAATTCTCACATTTGAGTTGTTTGTGTTATGAACCGTCAAAATTGAAGTAAAATTACTTGTTGGATGAATCAGAGTGTTGAAAAAGATCCATTAAATGGATAGTAAGCATTCGGTGCCATTCTGCTCGAGTTTTCCCATTTTTTACGAGCAAACGGGACATCTGGTTTACTACCGAACTTTCAGTTCAAAACACTATTCTCAGAATTCGAAAACTGGTCGGGTATGCTCTGGAATATGTATTTTGTGGCGTATGTGCTGTTCAAGATGAAGTATTATCATTTGCATGAGGAGTATCTGGCTTCTTTGAGGAAGTAGTGGTTTTTGGCGGTCGGCGGCATTGGCATTGATCTGGATTATTGTTGGGCTGTGGCTGGAGTGTTTTTGGCGGTCGGCCGGGTGTGGAGGTGAAGGCTTCGGCATTGACCTTAATCTTCGGCTTGGAAGTTTTGAGGTGCGTGTTGTTGCTTGCGTGGCTTTTTTTGGCGGTGGATGCTGGGTGATAGAGTTGTGTTATTGAGGTTTTTTGGGTTGGTTCAGGACCCTTTCTTAAAACGTTTCATTGTGCGATTTGGGTGTGTGGTGGTTTCGGAAGGTGTCGGATTTGTTCGGGACAGTGCTACGGTGTCAAAAGGGTCAAGGTTGGACGACGCGGACGGAAATCCTTTGCTTCTTCTTCGGCATCCACTGGTGGCGTGCAGTTGGCTTGGAGGGTGTTTGTTGTGGGGAAACAGACTGAAATCTGGAGTGGATGGTGGGGGAGGTTATAGAATTGAAATTTTTTATGAGTTGGACGCGGTGATTTTGGGGGCCGCTGCTTCGCTCAGATTGAAAACATTAAACGACAATCCTTAATTATTGATACGACTCACCGGATTTCGTTTGCCGGTCCGGATAGAAATGACCGCAATATAACATTTAGCGAATGAGCCAAATGAAGCCATTGAAATTAACTGAACCGCACATATTCAAAGGTTATTGGTGGATTCCTGACAACCCGGAAAAGAAGGTTGCCGGAATTGTCACCTATACTCCGAATGAGCGGATTCGTTTGGAGCTGATTGGCGGATTTGAGGATTCTCATGGGGCGTATATGGATTTGCTTGATGACGACAATTCATCGGTTCCGCTTATATATGGCAAAGACTCCGATGCTAAAGTAATTACTTTAGTTGGTTGCCATGGCAGTTTTTCATTGAACTTCAACGCTGGATTTCCTATGATGCTCTATTCAGCAAGGATGTTGGTTTATGGCAAGCATATCAGTTCCATTGATGAAGTTTGTGATTATACTGCTAATGTGCGTTTTCCAGAGCTGTCTTATTGGGTTCAGCCTGGAGTTATAAAGCAAATCGTGAATTATGACGCTGAGGGAGAGATGGCCAATAGTACATTCGTTCTCCCTTGTCTCCGTGAAAATGAATGCGATATCTTCGCATGCTCGTGCGAGAACGGTGTAAACTTATCTGTTCGAAAAGGAGCTACGTTCAATTCTGGGGAATTGTTTCTTAAACCGGATATAGAGCAATTCAGTTACTTGGCGATGAATCGTCCAGGTGCAGGCATGAGTATTCCCGAAATTTTTCATGAGGTTTATAAATTTCAGCAGTTCCTGTCGCTGGCGACCATGAGGAATGTTCAATATGAATCCATTGACCTTAGAGACCCGGATATCAAGCAGGATTTCAAGGATGGTCATAAGAGTCATTGCTTTCCGATATATGTCCTGGCAATCCAGCAGGCTGTTTTTAATCCGTCAAAGATCAGTCGCCATAATTTCCTTTTTTGTTATGAGGAGATGCCGGAGAGGATTCCTGATGTGCTGGTAAAATGGATGTCCGATTCGGATAAACTTCAGCCAATGAAACAACATCTTGTCGGCAGTATGGTTTATAAGCCGGTGGTCGGAAGTGTTGATTTCCTTCAGGTTGTGCAGGCAATTGAGGGCGTCTGGTGGCGTTTTAGAGAGGCAGACTACAGAACTGCTCATAATATATCCCATGGACGGCAGACAACATTGTCAACAATAATCAGCGAAATCAAGAATTCCCTTTCTATTATTCCTAAGGTAAGTTCGATGGACATTGACATAGAATCAGTAGTGGACTCGCGAAACTACTACAGTCATTTTATGGATCGGTCCAAAAAGCCCAAGACGCTAGACGGCCTTCCGCTTTACACGTTAACAGAAAAGCTTCGCACCATCTTGCTCTGCCTGATCCTGGAACTCCTCGGGTTTTCGCATTCGGAAATTAATAGGGTGGTTGCGGAATAAATATTGCAGGCGATTTTTGCGGCAAGTGTGATTTTTTCACGCTAGACTTTTTTTGTTATATTTGATTATGAGTTTTTCAATTTCTTGTCCCCAAAAGTCTTAAATATTTGAAAATAAGGTGTCGAACAACATCAGCGAGCGGAGCGTAAGGAAACTCAAGATGAACCTCCGCAATGCCGGCAATATCGGAAGCGAGAGCTCTGCGGCGGACAACGCCTTCATGTACTCGGTGATCGAGAGCTGCAAACACAATGAAATCGACCCTGGCAAGTACATCAGCTATCTCCTCGGCAAACTGAAAACCGCCCATGAAGGCGAGGACCTGACAGCCCTCCTGCCGTGCTACTGCAGCCTGCAAACCCTTAAAATCAACGATTGTCAAAACAAAATCTTCCAAATACCCGCTGAAAATCAATTGGTTGGAGAAGTGAACGCTTACATTCAATGCTCACTTCACATTTACGAAAGATTTTACAAGAGGAGCAGTAAGATATTGCGTTCCATACAACAATGATGAGTTTCATGCTGAAGAATGGGCAGATAGATGATACGTATGGAACTTATAGTATGGGGTTTTATTGCCTGAATAGATGAAAGACGGAGAGTACAATTACGTTGAGGCCTTTAAGAAGATGATGTTTCTCAAGGAACATCATAGACCGATGGAGGCTATTGTGGCGGATTTACAGTCTGAACTCAGGCCCGTCAAGGAGGAGTCGTTGCTCATTCATGCGATGAGGATGATTCTGGAATTGGATTTCAGGTCCACGTCTCCGTTGTATCAATACCTGCAGTCCCCGATGAGGCAAACTCTTTACCTGGTGGATGTTTTTTACTCCATTATTGACAGGGAAGAGTCGGTTGAAATGGACGATAAACGCTGGGATAGGATAGCCGTTCTTCTCGATGAAATTGAGATGACCTATTTCATCAATATCGGGTTTTCTAATGACGGCGATTATTTTCATGACGAGCGGGATGAGCAGGTTGGGGTTGCCTTATCTACATTCATGGGGTATTTCGGGAATGCCCTCATGAGCTATGAGGAACAAACTCACGATAGAATTCTCAGATACCTTAAGCCCTACGATTCCTATATCCAATCTCATTATGGTTTCTCTGTAGAACAGGCTTTGTTGTTTATAGTTCACGTCAGAAAGCTAAATAACGACAAACTGAATGAGGTTATCCATTCATATACAGACACATACTCCTTTTATTCGACACATCCGGAAGAATGGTATAAACTTACGCAGAAGTTCATTGAGCGGGGTGTGACAGATCCTCACGATTGGTGGAACCAGCCAGAGTTAAGCGGGATGATGAAGACCTTGACGACAAACCCTGGTGAAATCCATCTTCATTCTCGGGAGGAACTTTTGGATGTGGTGATTGACAGTACTGTCCTTCAACGGATTCTTGAGTTCTTTTCCTATGATAAGGAATCGATAAAAGGTCAGACTGTTTATTATGCGGATAAGCATCATTCTGAATCTCATCCTCTTATACAGATAGGCGACAGATATGTGTGTCCAATTAATAAGTTTCTGCTAGAAGGAATGTTCTATCGCATGGATAATGAGTTGATGCGTGATAGTAAGGTCGGGCAGAAGTATAAACAGGATAAGGACAAAGCTTTTGAGAAGAAGGTGGAAGAATTGTTCCGGGACTTCTTTCCATCAAAGACAAAGATCTTTACCAACTATAGTGTGGATGGTGTATCGGAGAATGATCTGTTGGTGTTAATAGGTGATAGTTGCATTATTGTAGAAATCAAGAACTGCGGTTTCCGTGAACCTTTTCGTGATCCTCTCAAGGCTTTCCCGCGTATCCAAAGGGATTATTCCAATGCCATTCAATTGGGATATGAGCAGTGCAGGCGTGTTGAATATGTATTGCTTTCAGGGAGAGATATAGACATCCTTGATGCTGCCAATAAGAAAAAAGTTCATTACCATCTGAAGAGCAAGAATATTGTCGATGTATGGTCAATCGTGGTCACGGATTTTAAGTATGGAACTATTCAGACTGATCTTTCCTCGTTACTGAAGAAAGATGAGGATGCCTTGTTCCCGTGGTCTGTGTGTATTGATGATATTGAAGCTTTCTTCTTGTTGATGCGTAAATTGCTGAAAGGAATCGCATCAAATCGCTTCATCGAGTTCCTGGATTACAGAGAGCGGCTTCATGGACATGTGCTTTGCTCCGACGAACTGGAAATCTGTGGGTGGTATCTGAATGACAGAGAACAGTTTAAAGAGTATGCAGGCAGGGAATCCCTAATCAATACGACCCCCAATATGGGAACCATTTTTGACGCCTACTATCGTGTGGGCCTTGGTTTCAAGAATGAGTTTGATATGGTGCACAAGAGACATTATCAATTACCGGACTATCCACGGCAATTCGCGCTGAAAGAAATAACGGGAGAAGACCTGTCCAAGGACGAATGATAACTTTCTGTTGATTATGAACGATACAGTAGTAAACCAATACGGAAACCACCCAGTATACTTCGGAAACGTAAACGGGGATGTATACATGAACTCATCTGGCGGTAGTGTTGATTACCGTCAGATTTTTCATGATATATCCACGGACCTGCGTGTATGGAGGTCGGTGCTATATGAAGAGAAGCATATTCCCCGTCAGCAAACAGACGTCCTTCTCTCCTGGATTAATACTGACTTTGAGAAGGATAAGGAACGGGTAGCTATTCTGGTTGGGGCACCTGGGTCTGGAAAGTCTGTGGTGATGCGTGACTTGCTGGAGCAGCTGGAGGGTAAGGAAGATACTTGGGTGCTCGGACTAAAGTCAGACCAGATTGGATTTGAATCCATGGAGTCGTTAGCATCGCAAAATGGGATATCTCGCCGTATGGAGGATGTGATTCGTGAGTTGGCGCGCTCTAAAGGCTCAAAGCGGGTTGTTTTGCTTGTGGATCAGATTGATGCTTTGTCTCTTACTCTGTCGTCTAATAGAAAGCCTTTACGCTCCATTCTGCGCTTTATTCAGAATGTCCAGTCGGAGGATAAGGTGCGTGTCGTGGTATCTTGCCGGCCGTATGATTTGGAGTATGACCCTTACCTGGAACAGTTTCAATTCGGTACCAGGGTGCAGATGGATCCCTTAAAGCCGGAGGTAGTAGAAGAAGTACTGAAAACAAATGGGCGGCATGCTATACCTCAAGGCACAAATTTGTTCAATACTCTTCGAACTCCATTGTTTTTGTACCTGTTTTTGAAATTAAAGGAGAATAATACTCTGGATGTTCAACTGACAGAACACGGATTATATGACTGCTTATGGGCGCAAAGTATTGAAGGTGATTTGAATCTGGATTCGGGCCGGGTTGATTACCAGCGTCTGTTGGGGCTTTTGGATCAGATTGCGGGGCGGATGTACGATTCCCAATCTTTAACGCTCAGTAAACGTGCAATTGATTCCTGTTTTTCTTATGAGTTGGACTACTTGTTGCACGAAGAGTTTTTGCTTCAGGTTTCTGAGAACAGGATACAGTTCTTCCATCAGTCTCTTTTCGATTATGTTTTTGCAAGGCGTTTTGTGGAACGGGGAGATGACTTGTTGGCCACTATAAAGGACACACATCAAGGCCTATTTATAAGGGCTTTGGTGAAGTCTGTCCTTGCATTCATGAGAGAAACCCCGGAGAAGTATCTGAATACCGTGCGCAGTATTTTGTTCGAAAAGGACACCGCTGGCCGTGATGTGTATCGCTACCATCTTAAGATGCTGATCTTGTCCATGATGGGTTATTCGGTTAATCTTAGTCCCGCAGAAATAGTCTTCGTACGCGATGAGATTTCGGCAGACGCACACCTCAGTGATGTGTTCATCAAGGGAATCCGCTCTAAAGAATGGTTCTCTGCAATCAAGGGAATTATTGACCATACTGGAGGCTGGAAATCTATGTCGGAGAAGGATTGTCTGCTTATGGTCGGCGTTTGCTCGCGAATTATCCTTTCGGAACAGCGTGAAGTGCTTGACTATTTCAATAGTTATTATGCGGATGATATATCTCCGGAGATTCGTCATGGTGTTGTCAATACTCTTAATACTTTTAGGCCTGATTGTGAGAATGTCGCACTTGCCGAATCCTTGTATGATAAGATCATCCGTGAAAGTGGGGACATTTCTTTGAGCAATCTCCTATCCAACATGGTAGACTTGGATCCTGACTTTGTCCTGAGCCGTTTACGTAAGATGGTTTCATTCGCCATCGATGTCTATAAAAAGAAGAGAAGCGGTATTGACATCCAGCTTAATCACGAGCTTGAACACATATATGAAAAGCTATATGAGCAATACCCAGATAAGTGTTATGACGAGTTCTTGTCGATAGTACTTGAAATCTGTGACAAAACGAAATTGAAGAAGCAAAAGGATACCCTGGTCTGGAGTCGAGCCTATTGGATGTTCAAACCTATCAGCAATCCAAGGATAGGTTATAAGTTTGCTGATGAGGTTCTAAGTCTAGTCATAGCAGAAACAGAGAAACGCGCCAAGGAAGAAAGTAAGTATGTTGTTCCCTTGGTTAAGAGGTTGAACAAGTCAAAGTTCGACACAGTCAGACTGATTCCCGCATGTGCTTTTGTCGCTAATCCGTCGTTGTTTAAGGCGCAAATTCTGGCGGTGTTCACGGATACATGGTTGCTCTCCTGCTGTTCGGGCCTTCTCAAGTTCTATTACAGGAAGGCATTGAATGTTTCTTTCTCCTTGTTTACAAAAGATGAGCAAGGAAGAATCCTTAATGCCATCATGGGAACGGCTCTTTTCTTGGAAAAAGAATACACAATTAAAGATCACCAAAAATGGGCAGTCGGGATATCACTTATCGATGAACTGAAATATGAGTATCTGTCAGAGATCCCGGACGCTCTGTTAAAAGAAGAATTCAAGGAGGTCTATAAGAAGAAGCAGGAATGTATGCGCAGGTTTGGTGTCCGGGAGAACAAGATGCCATATCAGATCACCTCACATTGGGGGTGGACCAGTCTTGACATTACTCCGGAGCGGGCAAGGAAAATGACTTCCGCACAATGGCTGAAAGCAATGCGAAAATACACATCCAACGCTCATTTGAAGTTTGATACGCCGACACTGCAGGGGAATTCCCAACTGTTTGAACAAACAGTATCCACGGCTCCGGAAAAGTATGTGGAGACTATTAAGGTCATCTTAGCAGATTCGGAAATCCCCAATGCTTACGCCTATGCTGGTCTCAGGGGGCTCATTTCAGCGCAATATGAATATTCGGTTGTGGAGGACATCTACCTTAAGATGATTTCGCTGCTCAATCCGGACATCAATGAAAATAAGCCTTCGGAGTTGCTCTCGCTCATCCGGCAGTCAGAATACTTTGTCGAGAGCAAAAACCCTCTGCGAAAAGAGATTGTGGACTTCCTTACCGTGGTTGTCAGAGAGTATAATGACAAGCGGGAGGACAAAGAGGAGGACGAAAATGAGAGCACTCCATATCAGACAGGAATAAACGAGGTCCGTGGCTCGGCTTGTGAGTATCTAATGGAGTGCTATAGGCACAAAGAGTATAAAGAAGCCATCTTTTCAGCATATGAGACACTCCCGGGCAATGCAACCATACATACTCGTTCAGCCGTGCTGTTCAAGATGGCGCTTCTGAATTACCTTGACACAAAGAGAAGTTTGGACCTCTATCTCAAGTTGATGTCTGATTACCGGCCCAATCTGCTGGCCATGCCGCTTCACAACTTGAATCCACTTGTATACTACATCAACTATGGTTTCGACCGCTTGATTCCGTTGTTTGAAAAGGCTATAGAAATCCCGCTTTGTCATGAGGAGATGGCACCGCTTTTATGGTTGGCTTGGGCCAAGAAAAAAGAAGGGGCAGATGACCTGCTTTCCAGGATGCTTCAATCTTCCGATAAGGCAAAGGGTGCTCTTGTAAACTACTTGGTCAGGAGTCATGACCAAAAGATTGATCAGAGTCTTGTCATTCCTTGGATAAAGCATTGCCTTCTTTCAAAGCAAATCGACGGGGATCTCTCTCAGACGTATGATGGTATTTTTGACGATCTTGTCCCTATGTGGCCGGCAGAGGACAGAGAAGAAATAACAAGCCTGTATATATTGAGAGGTTGGTTGTCTAAGGAGAGTAGGGACTTTGTTAAGTATCTTGGTTCTTTGGCCTTTTCCAATCCGTCAGAATGCTTACAATGGTTGCGACTAAGTCTTGAAGCGTGTTCAGCTTTGATGGAAGGATATTTATCATCAAGAATTATTGAAATCCTAATCCAAGCATACAATGGCCTTTCCGACTTCGGCTCCAGGACCCCGGACTTGGAGTTTGCCATGGACTTGCTGGATGACATTCTGAGCAATCAGGAACATGCCGCTCGCCTTGATATGTTCTTATACCAGTTGGACAATGCCTAATAAAGGAATATATCTGCCAAATATTTGGTCTGAAAGGTTTATTCCTGTAATTCCCGAGTCTCAATCGAAAGACGTTCAGGAATTATTGAATGAGACCGATTGCACGTGTATATGCGTGGATGAATATCCTGCTAATGGTCAGGACTGGGTTGAGACAATCTTGATGTTCTTGGGAGAAAAGTTTGCAAGCAATCTTTTTGTTGCCCAGACAATGGAGATCCTACAAGATGCGAGCAGGACCGCCTTCTCGCCTCCTGCAAGGCGTGGTATAGCATTAAAAGCCATACTGCAGCACTTGTCAAATGGGAAGAAGTTGGTTTTATATATCCGCCGACCGGTATCTCATATGATAGAAACTGATTTTGAGCATCTTTCTCATTTCATTGGCCCCACTATAGGAATCCTTTGTCATGCCACAAGCGAAACGAATGTCCCGCTAAGTTTACAGCCCACAATTCGATATCATATTATGCGACAAATGATTAATCCTAACCAGCCCGTCTTCTTTTCATACTCCAGAGAGGATAGTATAGGCCTAGTTGACACCATCTGCAAAGCGCTTGAGTCAACAGATATAGAGTACAGCCTTGATATGATAGACACAAGACTTCAAGATTCAATTAAAGAATATGAACGGAAGATAGGCGATGCAGAGTATATCATTATTGTAATCAGTGATAATTACTTCTATTCGCGGGATTGTATGTATGAGATGTCTGCCATAATGCGTCGTGATGATTTTAGCAAAAGGGTTGTCCTTGTAGACAAGCTGGGAAAAATAAAACGAAATAAGAAATCTCATGATATTGTCCTTGCTCATTGGAAAAAGGAGTATGATGATTATATTGACATAGACCCTTCAAACCAAACGATGACTGAAGAAAGACATCATTTGGAAGGCATTATTCAGAAGTTCCCGGTTTTTTGGCGTCATGTGGTAGATGATCTCGCCGAAGACTATAAGAAAGTTGAGAAAGACTCCGCCAAGACGCTGGCAGAGTTTATGTCTAATATGATTAAACGGAACAATGATGCCGCTCAAGCACCACAAATGCAAATACTTAATGATCCTGTTCATAGTGGGAATACGCCATCCATAGAAGTCAGACAAGTCGGTGACCACCCTGTGTATATTGGTAACATTAATGGTGATGTTCACTTTGGATTATAGAATTGCCTATGGATGAGTACAAAACACTAATCCTGAATCTGAACGACTCCGAATTCATCTCTTTTCTTTATTCGGAACGGGATAGGGAGAATAGCCTTAGTCAGTATCAGGGATGGAATAACTGGGCCCTGGCCGGTGCGATCATTGCGATTCTTTGTTTTGTCTACGCCACCATTAAAGATGCAGGCCAGATTGACAGTATGCAATGCATTTACTATGCGACGGGTTCAATTGCTTTCTTCTTGGCATATCACACCTGTTATCATTTTTTGAAAGGAAGCGGGGGCACGATTTTACCCGTGTCCGGCTGCTTAGGGAAAAGACTCCTTGGCCAGTGCAGTCCTCGCAATCATAACGTCCATAACTGCAATCGCCCTGATTCTTGTATATGATTCCTCATCTTATGTGTTATGGGCATGGATGGTTATTGGTCAAATTTTGGACCCGGAGAAAAGCCCCTTACCTTAGCCGGAAAAACGAGAGCAATGTACAGCAGCGAAGACTTGGGGAGGTTCTATGTGGAGTACCGAGTGAGTGGGTGCCGCGCGGGATGACGATGCGGGCGTTCTGCGACAGAAACAACGTTCCCTACAGGGTGATGGACAACTTTGTCCGTAACATCCGCAAGAAGATCGTGGAGGTGGAGGTGACGGGTCGCCCTGAAGAAGGCGAACCGGAGGCGCCGGCCGCGACACATCCTCAGGCCGCGATATCAAAGTGCGGGAGGCCCCAGTGACGGAGCGTCCCACACGTCCTGCCGGACGCATATCGGTATGCATCCGTTTCGGAGACGGGACGGAGGTGAGCCGCTGTTCTTTCCTTTTTGTACCTCGTAAAGCGAACAGATTACCAAACTTCGCTACAACAATGTTGACGTGTTTTCATACTTTGAGGGAAAATTCTTGTATTCGGACAAGAAATCTTGACGTTGTCATTATTTTAATGTAAATTTGGTTCAATGTTAATGCGCATTAATGTATGATTGAATCATTGGAGATAAAAGACTTCGGCCCGATCAAGCATATTCATGTCGAGGATATAAAGCCGATGACCGTTTTGATTGGCGAGTCCGGCAGTGGGAAGAGCACAATCATGAAAGTGCTTGCTCTTTCACGTTGGCTGTATAAAATGATGTCGATTCGCTCATATCTCAAGTATTCCGGTGTCAAAAAAACACCTTTTCGTTTTCGTATAGACAGTCTGCTGAGGACTGTCGGCCTTGAAGACTACATGAGAACATCTTCTATAATCACATATAAAAACGGTGAAGTGGTTATCAGGCTGGAAAATGGAAACTTGAATGGAACGTCACAGTATATTCCTAAAAGTCAATTGTCCTTGGAAAAGATTTCTTTTATCGCAGACAACAGAAATCTTGTGGCCGATATTATTGAGGGAAAGATCTCTGTCAAAAAGCAGTTTTATCTTAATGAGACGTATGAGGACTATGTGAAAGCTTCAGAATCAATTAGGGACTTTGGTGTAGACTATCTTGGGGTTAAGTTAGAGGTCAGAAAAACACAACAGGGTCTTAAACATAGAATTGTCTCGACCGAAAATGGAAATACTTTCGACATTAAATTAAGCGATGCCTCTTCTGGGATGAAAAACATTATGCCGCTTAATCTGATTGTCGAGTATTATTCCAAGAAATTTGATATCGTGGGCTCAATGAATCAGGCGATTTTCTCTTATGTGACTAAAGCAGATTCCTTGAAGGATTTCAAGGCTGTTGAAAATGTAGGTGAACTTAGCCATAAGAGAGTTCACTTGTTCATAGAGGAACCTGAATTAAGTTTGTTCCCGGAAAGTCAATTGCATCTCGTGGATTTCATCACAGATAGAGTCATTTCCAATGGGCCGGAAGATTATGATATATCATTAATGATAGCCACTCACAGTCCTTATATTGTAAATTACCTTAACGTTCTCCTTTCAAGAAAGACAAATGGAGACTATCTGAATGACAGGCCCGGTGTGGATGAGAAACAGCTTGACGTGTATAGAGTTTTTGAAGGTGAAATCCAATCCTTAATGACTCTTACCAAAGATGGCAAGACGAGGGTGGACGCTACAGATATGGTCGAGACTATGGAAGCTATTGGAAATGAATATGCAGAATTAAACTGAGTGCTGATATGGATGGGTTTGAGGTGGATTATAAAAAATACTACAAAGTCGTTCGTGATGTCGTGATAAATGCAAGACTAATAAGTCCTGGACTATCGACATTTGCCGACAATAAAGCTTGTACGGAATGTGAAAATTCCGGAAGGAAAATCTGCGACGATGAGGTTGTGTTACGGCTCAATAGTGAAAATCCATTGGCTATTGTAAATCTTGAAGATTTCTTTACCAAGTTTGATGGCAATGCCCTTTCTTCTGTTAGAGATAAATGTGACTTGATGCTATATGACAATGTGCATAACCGCTTGGCTTTTTGTGAAATGACCTGCACTCAAGAGAAATATGTAAAGCCTTATAACAATAGCCGTGGTCATAATGATGGTAAAAGAGCTAAGGCTTATAAACAATTATTGACCTCTATAACAAAACTTGTAGTAGTGCCGGAAATCGCTACAAAGATACGTGCTTATGCCAATAAAAGTGCATTGTTTGCCGTTCGTCTCAAAGATATGTCTAATGAGAGGAAATCATCAGTTCTCGCAACGATGCAACGATTTTCTGATTTTGCACGCTCAATTCAAGACGGTGCCACATTAAATATGGGAAACGGATTCACTTTTGAAGTAGTGCAATATCCGACGATTTATCAATGGTAAATTGCTTAACAGCATGTTTTCAAACGATTATTGCGTCCCAATGTGGATTGCTCTTGATTTGGTGTGTATTTCCGTTAGTAGCATTTTTTTTTGATTCGTAACCGTCCCCACAACCACATCTTGACGTGAACTCTGAAGAGTTATATCTTCGCGCAAAAACGGAAAAGATGAGAAAGAAACAGGAATTAAGTCCGATCGAGAGGCTCGGCCGGAAATTCTGTATATTTTCTTCGGCATCTACACGGCAATCGTGGTTCAGACGGCGGACAGGTTAGAACAAAGGGCGCGTCTGGCGGCTGCCTGACACGGAAACTTGCAGTCAATGCGGAGCTCTTGTGGGGGGGAACGGTATCCTCACCATGAAAAACAGACAAAAAATTCGGCCGAAACGACCGTAAATATTTTTCAAATTGAAATTTTGATGAGTCAGACGCAGAAATTGAAGGGA
>ERZ1026898.1216-NODE-1216-length-13198-cov-14.460397_pt1 | contig 13198 bp, 6 predicted proteins | sample MGYA00380178_ERZ1026898 | MGnify/ENA primary metagenome ERZ1026898 (study PRJEB33269, sample SAMEA4719814) | human gut metagenome | biome: human-associated habitat; feature: organic feature; material: feces | place: Cameroon | collected 2013-10 ... | reverse complement strand
GTGCCGCCGGTCATGTACTCGCAGCCGTGGTCGCCCACGCCCTCCACAACGGCGGTAGCACCGCTGTTGCGCACGGCAAAGCGCTCACCGGCCACACCAGAGATAAAGGCCTTGCCGCTGGTGGCACCGTACAGCGCCACGTTGCCGGTGATGATGTTCTCTTCGGGCTTGAAGGTGATGCCCTTGGGCGGGCGCACCACGATCTTGCCGCCGGAAAGGCCCTTGCCCATGTAGTCGTTGCAGTCGCCCACAAGGTCCAGCGTCAGACCGCCCGGGATGAAGGCACCAAAGCTCTGGCCGCCTGCACCCACACAGTGGGCGGTGTACACATCGTCCGGCAGGGTGTTGCCATATTTTCGGGTGATCTCGCTGCCAAAGATGGCACCAAAAGCACGGTCGGTGTTGGAAACGTTCAGCTCCACGCTCTGGGCTGCCTTGCTGTTCAGTTTGAACTTCTTCATCAGCACCTTCATGTCGAGGGTGTTTTCCAGATAGAAGTCGTAGGTGTCCTCCTTGACAAAGTGGACGTTGCTGTTCTCAATGGCAGGGTTGTGCAGGATGCAGTCAAGGTCCATCTTGGCGGCGCGGCTGCCGGATGCGGCAGGCTTGACCCGCAGCAGGTCGGTGCGGCCCACCAGCTCGTCGATGGTGCGCACGCCCAGCTTTGCCATATACTCGCGCAGCTCTTCGGCCACAAAGGTCAGGTAATTGATGATGTATTCCGGCTTGCCGCGGAAGTTCTTGCGCAGCTCCGGGTTCTGGGTGCAGATGCCCATGGGGCAGGTGTCCAGATTGCACACACGCATCATCACACAGCCTTCGGCCATCAGCAGGGTGGTGCCAAAGCCGAACTCTTCAGCGCCCAGCATACAGCTGATGGCAACGTCACGGCCGGAGAGCAGCTTGGAGTCGCTCTCAATGCGCACGCGGGTGCGCAGGCCGTTCAGGATCAGGGTCTGGTGGGTCTCGGCGATGCCCAGCTCCCACGGCAGACCTGCGTGCTTGATGGAGGTGCGGGGTGCTGCACCGGTGCCGCCATCGTAGCCGGACACCAGAATGACCTGTGCGCCGCCCTTGGCAACACCGGCAGCAATGGTGCCCACGCCTGCCTCGCTCACCAGCTTGACGTTGATGTTGGCATTGCGGTTGGCGTTCTTCAGGTCATAGATCAGCTCAGCCAGATCCTCAATGGAGTAGATATCGTGGTGCGGCGGGGGAGAGATCAGGCCCACACCGGTGGTGCTGTGGCGGGTCTTTGCGATCCACGGATACACCTTGGCACCCGGCAGGTTGCCGCCCTCACCGGGCTTTGCGCCCTGTGCCAGCTTGATCTGGATCTCCTCGGCGCTCACCAGATACTTGCTGGTGACGCCAAAACGGGCGGAAGCCACCTGCTTGATCTTGGAATTGCTCTCGCTGTGGTAGCGCTCCTCGGGCTCGCCGCCCTCACCGGTGTTGCTGCGGCCGCCCAAGCGGTTCAGCGCAATGGCAATGGTCTCGTGGGCTTCGCTGCTCAGGGCACCGTAGCTCATGGCCGCGCCCTTGAACCGCTTGACGATGCTGGACACCGGCTCCACTTCTTCCAGCGGGATGCCGCCATTGGGGTCAAAGTTGAAGTCCAGCAGGCTGCGCAGATGCACGCCGTCGGCGCCCATGTTGTCCACTGTGCTGGTAAACTGCTTGAAGGCAGAGTAATCGTTGGTCCAGCAGGCTTTCTGGAACAGATGGATGGTCTGGGGGTTGAACAGGTGCTCTTCCTTACCGCTGCGGAACTTGTGTGCACCGCTGTCGGCCAGCTCCATGTTGATGTCCAGCCCCAGCGGGTCGAAGGCGGCGTTGTGCTGGGCTTCCACATCGGCCTGAATGTCCGAAAGGGCAATGCCGCCCACACGGCTCACGGTGCCGGTGAAGTATTTGTCGATGACGTCTTTGGAGATGCCCACTGCCTCAAAGATCTGGCTGCTCTGGTAGCTCTGGATGGTGGAAATGCCCATCTTGGAGGCGATCTTCACGATGCCGCCCAGAATGGCGTTGTCGTAGTCCTCCACGGCTGCGTAGTAATCTTTATCCAGCAGCCCCTCGTCGATGAGCTGGCCGATGGTCTCGTGTGCCAGATAGGGGTTGATGGCGCAGGCACCGTAGCCCAGCAGGGTGGCAAAGTGGTGTACCTCGCGTGGCTCTGCACTTTCCAGAATGAGGGCCAGCGCAGTGCTCTTCTTGGTGCGGATGAGGTACTGCGACACGGCGGAAACAGCCAGCAGGCTGGGGATGGTCACATGGTACTCGTCCACATCGCGGTCCGAAAGGATGATGATGTTCGCGCCCTCTTTGTAGGCGCGGTCCACCTCCAGAAACACGCGGTCAATGGCCTTTTCCAAGCTGGTGTTCTTGTAGTAATTGATGGAGACCGTAGCGACCTTAAAGCCGGGCACGTTCATGTATTTGATCTTGAGCAGATCGGTGCTGGTCAGGATGGGGTTGTGCACCTTGAGCACCTTGCAGTTCTCGGGCTTATCCTCCAGCAGGTTGCCGTGGGCGCCGATGTATACGCTGGTGGAAGTGACCACCTTTTCGCGGATGGCGTCGATGGGCGGGTTCGTCACCTGCGCAAACCGCTGCTTGAAGTAGTTGAACAGCGGCGGGTGCTGGTTGCTCAGCACGGCAAGCGGGGTGTCGGTACCCATAGCGCCGGAGGGCTCGGCACCGGCCCGCGCCATGCTGAGGATCATGGTGTTCACGTCCTCATATTTATAGCCGAACACCTTTTGCAGGCGGGTGAGCTGGCTGCCGGTGTAGCTTTCCACCTTCACGTTGGGGATCTTGAGCTTTGCCAGCTCCACAAGGTTGCGGTCGATCCACTCGCCGTAGGGTTCGCGGCTGGCATAGAACTCCTTGAGCTTCTCATCGTCCACCACTTCGCCCTTCATGGTGTCCACCAGCAGCATTTTGCCGGGACGCAGGCGGTCCTTGACCAAAATGTTATCCGGCTCGCATTCCAGCACGCCCACCTCAGAGGACAGGATCATGCGGCCGTCCTTGGTGATGTAATAGCGGCTGGGGCGCAGGCCGTTGCGGTCCAGCACAGCGCCCATCACGTCGCCGTCCGAGAACAGGATGGCGGCGGGGCCGTCCCAAGGCTCCAGCATAGTGGCGTAATACTGGTAGAAATCGCGCTTTTTCTGGCTGATGTTCTTGTTGTTCTCCCACGGCTCCGGAATGGTGATCATCACGGCCAGCGGCAGATCCATGCCGTTCATCACCATAAATTCCAGCGCATTGTCCAGCATGGCAGAGTCGGAGCCGGACGTGTTGATGATGGGCAGGATCTTGTTCATGTCGTCCTGCATGATGGAGCTGGAAATGCTCTCTTCGCGGGCCAGCATGGCGTCCGTGTTGCCCTTGATGGTGTTGATCTCGCCATTGTGCAGGATAAAGCGGTTGGGGTGGGCACGCATCCAGCTGGGGTTGGTGTTGGTGGAGAAACGGCTGTGCACCATGCCGATGGCGGACTCGTAATCCGGGTCCTGTAAGTCGGTGTAGAACAGGCGCAGGTCGTGCACCAAAAACATGCCCTTGTACACGATGGTGCGGCTGGACAGGCTGGGCACATAGGTGCCGTTGCTGGCCTGCTCGAACACGCGGCGCACGATGTACAGCTTGCGGTCAAAATCGATGCCCTTGCTCACCTTGGCGGGCTTTTTGATAAAGCACTGCCAGATGGCGGGCATGCAGTCGCGGGCCTTCTGGCCCACGGCGTCCGGGTTCACGGGCACCTTGCGCCATGCCAGAAACTCAAGGCCCTCTTTGCGGGTGACCACCTCAAACAGCTTCATGGCCTGTGCGCGCAGGTGCTCGCTCTGCGGGAAGAAGAACATGCCCACGCCATATTCACGCTCGTTGCCAAGGCTGATGTTCAGCTCTTCGGCAACTTTAGAAAAGAACTTGTGGCTGATTTGCAGCATGATGCCCACGCCGTCGCCGGTCTTGCCCTCGGCGTCCTTGCCCGCGCGGTGCTCCAGCCGTTCCACAATGGCCAGCGCATCGTCCACGGTCTGGTGGCTCTTGCGGCCCTTGATATCCACCACAGCGCCAATGCCGCAGGCATCGTGCTCAAACTGTGGATCGTACAGACCAAGGGTGTTTTTCTGCTCTGTAAAGTTTTCCATAGACTTTCCCATCCTTTATAAAATCCTCACCGGATGCGGCACCCTCCGCATTCTGACAAAAAAGAAAAGCGTCCCGCAAGGGCAGACTTTACCCTTGCGGAACGCCTTTGTTCCGGTACTTATTATTATAGCGGTTCGTGAAGAATCTTCAAGTGACAGCTGCACCAAATATGACAACTGCTTTCCACCGCTTCTTGTGCGAAACGCCGCGTACGGCGGTCAACTGTGCGCACAGCGGAAACAATGTGTGCTCAGTGCCGGCCCAGAATGGTTTGCAGGTCCTTTTCCGGCGTTGTTACGGTTTTTAAGTCGTACTTCTGCTGCAAAGCGGCCACCACGCCCGGCGAGAGGAAAGCGGGCAGGGTGGGCCCCAGCCGGATGCCCCGGATGCCCAGCGCCAGCAGTGCAATAAGGATGCACACGGCCTTTTGCTCAAACCAGCACAGCACCAGCGAGAGAGGCAGCTCGTTCACGCTGCACCCAAAGGCGTCCGCCAATGCCAGCGCAATGCGGATGGCGCTGTAGGCGTCGTTGCACTGGCCCACGTCCAGAATGCGGGGCAGCTCCGTGCCCGGCACATGGCCGAGGGGCAGGTCGTTCAGGCGGAACTTGCCGCACGCCAGCGTCAGGATCACGGTGTCCTGCGGGGTCAGCTTGGCAAACTGGGTGTAATACCGGCGGGAGGGCCGGGTGCCGTCGCAGCCGCCCACGAGGAAAAAGTGCCGGATCTTGCCGTCCTTCACCGCCTGCACGATCTCGCCCGCGTGGCTCAGAACCGCCGTCCGCGCAAAGCCGGTGACAACGCTTTTGCCGCCGTTCATACCGGGCACGAGGGTATCCTCTTTGTAGCCGCCCAGTGCCAGCGCCTTTTCGATCACCGGCGTAAAATCGCGCCCTTCCTCAATGTGCACGATGCCCGGGTACGACACCACCGAGGTGGTGAACACCCGGTCGGCGTAGCTCTCCCGCAGCGGCATGATGCAGTTAGTGGTAAACAGGATGGGCGCGGGGATATCCTCAAACTCGGTCTGCTGGTTCTGCCACGCCGTGCCAAAGTTGCCCTTGAGGTGGGGGTACTTCTGCTTCAATTCCGGGTAGCCGTGGGCGGGCAGCATCTCGGAGTGGGTGTAGATGTTGATGCCCTTATCCTTGGTCTGCTCCAGCAGGCACTTCATGTCGTACAGATCGTGGCCGGAAACCACGATGAACGGCCCTTTTTCAATGGTCAGCGGCACCTCTGCGGGCACCGGGTCGCCGTAGGCACCGGTGTTGGCAGCGTCCAGCAGTTCCATGCAGCGGTAGCTGGCCTCGCCGGTCTTTTGCACCAGCGCCCACAGCTCATCCATGGAAAGCGGGCGGCGGATGGCATCCAGTGCCGTGCAGAAAAAGCGGTCCAGCTCCGGGTCCACATGGCCCAGCACCCGGGCGTGGTAGTTGTAAGCGGCCATGCCCCGCAGGCTGAACAGCACAAAGCTCTTCAAACTGCGCACGTCGGCATCCGGCTCGTGCCAGAGCAGCTGCATGTCGTAGCCCGGCCCGGCGGCAGGGCAGGCGGCGCGCACCTTTGCGGTCAGCGCGTCCACGGCGGCGGCGTCAAAGTTCACGTTGGTGATGGTGGTGAACAGCCCCTGCATCAGCAGCATGCCCTGCGCGGCAGAAGGGGACTGCCCGTCCGCCAGCAGCTGCCCGGCGCAGGCAATCAGCGCCCCGGTGAGCCGGTCCTGCGCGGCGGCAGTGTCCGCCGATTTGCCGCACACGCCTGCGGCACCGGTGCAGGCCGTGCAGTTGGCCGCCTGCTCACATTGAAAACAAAACATCCGTTCGTCCATAGAATACTCCCTTTCCAGCAGAAGATACCGGGAGTATGGACGATTGGAAACAGTTTTATGCAGCAGCAGAACTCCCTCAGTCTGCTTCGCAGACAGCTCCCTCAAGGAGGAAGCCTATCCGTGCGATGCCGGAAGGAGTCAAACAAAAAGGGCCGCGCCCAGCCGGACGCAGCTCCTAAAAATCAATAATCCAAGGGCAGATAAAGCGGAATGCATTTGTCCTCTCCATGCGAGGGACTAAATGCGATATCATCATCCAGATCGTCAAAGTCATGGTGACGGTAAAGCCGCTCACCGGCGGCAGAGGACGCAAGCGTGACAAAAGAAACACCAACTTGCGTATTGCGGAGTGCTTCAATGCGGCTCAGGCATTCTTCCAGCAAAACGTCGCCCCAATACAGATGAACGCCGGAAGGTGTTGTGGCCTGCAAACGATGCTGGAACTTTTCGTCAATTGCAAAATAGCCGATGTGTACCGCCCCACCGATTTTGTAACGACAGCCATCCTCGATCTGGTCCAACGCGCCGCAGCAGATGTTGTAGTAGCCAACGATGCTCTCCGCATTTTCAGAAAGAAAAACATAAGTTTTACCAATGCCGGCATCCATTGCATCTGCGCTGCGAAGAAATTGGTTCAGATAAGAATTTCCGCAATCAAATTTGTTGGCAAGCGGTTGTAATTCCGTGGTAAACGGGCGCACATCCAGCATTATTTTCGGGCCTCATTGATGTGATAAACGATCTTGCCATCGGCTTTTTCTTCTACAGAGAAGGTATGGGTGCGGCAGTAATTGCGGATCTCCATGGCTTCCTGCGAGGGAACACGCTTCTTCAGGATCTTTTTTTTGCTGCAAAAAGTTCCATTGTAAGGTACCGTGTAATTCATGCTGTGCACCTCCTGAAATTATTCTTACTTTTATTATAGACGATAAAACGTATTTTGTCAAACAAAAAGGGCCGCGCCCAGCCGGACGCAGCCCTTTGAAAATGCTATGAAATTTAGTAGGTGATGCCCTGTGCCATCATGGCGGTTGCAACCTTCAGGAAGCCGGCGCAGTTTGCACCCACCATCAGGTTGCCCTCGGAACCGGCAGCCACAGATGCATCGTAGGAAGCATGGAAGATGCCCTCCATGATGCCCTTCAGCTTGGCATCCACCTCTTCGAAGGTCCAGCTCAGGCGCTCGGAGTTCTGGCTCATCTCCAGACCGGAGGTGGCCACGCCGCCTGCGTTGGAAGCCTTTGCGGGTCCGTACAGGATGCCGTTGGACAGATAGACCTCGATGGCCTCCGGGGTGCTGGGCATGTTGGCGCCCTCGCACACCACGGTGCAGCCGCCCTTTACCAGAGCCTCAGCGGACTCCTTGTTGATCTCGTTCTGGGTCGCGCAGGGCAGGGCGATGTCGCAGGGGACAGTCCAGACCTTGCTGCAATCTGCAACGTAGGTTGCGCCCTCATGGGTCTCGGCATACTCCTTGATGCGGCCGCGGCGCACTTCCTTCAGATCCTTGACATAGGCCAGATCGATGCCGTTGGGGTCGTAGACATAGCCGTTGGAGTCGGACATGGTCACGACCTTGGCACCCAGCTGGGTGGCCTTCTCGCAAGCGTAGATGGCCACGTTGCCGGAACCGGAAATGACCACGGTCTTGCCCGCGAAGCTGTCGTTGCGCATGCACTTCAGAGCCTCAGCGGTGAAGTAGCACAGGCCGTAGCCGGTAGCCTCGGTACGGGCCAGAGAACCGCCGAAGGTCAGGCCCTTGCCGGTGAGCATACCGCCCTGGAAGCTGTTGGTCAGGCGCTTGTACTGGCCGAACATATAGCCGACCTCGCGGCCGCCGACACCGATATCACCGGCGGGGCAGTCCACGAACTGGCCGATGTGGCGGTACAGCTCGGTCATGAAGCTCTGGCAGAAACGCATCACTTCCATGTCGCTCTTGCCGTGGGGGTCGAAGTCGGAGCCGCCCTTGCCGCCGCCCATGGGCAGGGTGGTCAGGCTGTTCTTGAAGGTCTGCTCAAAGCCGAGGAACTTCAGGATGCCCTGATTGACAGAGGGATGGAAGCGCAGGCCACCCTTGTAGGGGCCGATGGCGCTGTTGAACTGCACGCGGTAGCCGCGGTTCACCTGCACCTTGCCCTGATCGTCCACCCAAGGCACACGGAAGGTGATGATACGCTCCGGCTCCACCATGCGCTCGATCAGGCCGGCCTTCTCGTACTCAGGGTGTTTCTCCACGACGGGCTGGATGCTCTCCAGCACCTCGCGCACTGCCTGCAAGAACTCGGGCTCGTTGGCATTGCGCTTTTCCAGACCTTCGTAAACGCGCTTCAGGTATTCATTCGTCAACATAGTAGAATACTCCTTTTCCCAATTACTCTATAAAATTTGAAAAAGACGGAAACCACCCTGCCCGCCGCACAGCGGGCGCGTCCCCTCAAAGATTCCGGGCGCTTCCGGATTTCCGTTTTTACACCAGCAGCCCATGGCAGAGCTGCTTTCGCTTTATTATTATAAAGCCTTGTTTGGAGATTTACAATAGAGAGAAAGCAGAAAATGTTTCAAAAAAACAGATGAAAAGTTGAAACCACTTCACAAAACGAAAAATAAAAGCGAAAAACCGCACAGAACCTTGTTTTTTAAAGCGGAAAAGAATGTCTTTTGTGCGGATGCCGCTGTGCGGCAGCAAAAAGGCTGCCGCACAGCAGTTTGTGCAGCAGCCAAAGTGTCAGATCATTTCAGCAGTTTTTCGCAGGCGTCGGCGGCACCTTCCAGATACTCGCCGCCGTAGGTCTCGATCATGCCGGCATCGGAAAGCGCAGCCAGCTGCGGGTCGATGGGGCACTTGGCCAGCACGGGCAGGCCGTGCTTTGCGGCCACCTCGTCCACATGGCTGTTGCCGAACACATTGATGTGCTTGCCGCAGTCCGGGCAGACGATGTAGCTCATGTTCTCCACGATGCCCAGCATGGGCACCTTCATCATCTCGGCCATGTTCACGGCCTTGGCCACGATCATGCTCACCAGCTCCTGCGGGCTTGCCACCACCACGATGCCGTCCACCGGTAGGCTCTGGAACACGGTCAGGGGCACGTCGCCCGTTCCCGGAGGCATGTCCACGAACAAAAAGTCTACGTCCTTCCACACCACATCGGTCCAGAACTGCTTCACGGCACCGGCGATCACCGGGCCGCGCCACACAACGGGGTCTTCCTCGTTTTCCACCAGCAGGTTGATGCTCATCACATCGATGCCCATGCGGCTCTGCAGGGGCCAGCAGCCCTTGTCGTCGGCCATGGCGCGGCCATGGATGCCGAAGAGCTTGGGGATGGAAGGGCCGGTGATGTCGGCATCCAGAATGCCGCAGTGGTAGCTGCGGCGCGCCATGGCGCAGGCCAGCAGGGCGCTGGTCATGCTTTTGCCGACGCCGCCCTTGCCGGACACGACGCCAATGACCTTTTTGACGCTGCTGTTGGGGTTGGGTGCATCGTGCTTGGGCGCTGCATCGCGGGAAGAACATGCTGCCCCGCAGCTGGAGCAGTCATGGGTACATTCTTCGCTCATTCTCTTTTTGCGCACGGCGGGCGCGGGACGCTTGCCGTGTGCTTCCTCCTTGATAGAATACGGCTGGGTGAGCCGCCCCTTTACTATACCATAAAAGTGCGCGGGAAACAACCCGCCGCGCCGCTCGTCTTTTTCAGAGTGCAGGCGCATAGGCTGGAAGGAGAGACCAGAAACGTCAGGAGGGGGTGCGCCATGCGGCAGAGCTATTTGAAAAACGCGGCGCTGCTTACCGGGTCGGACGTGGTGCTGCGGCTGGCCGGCATGGGCCTGCGCATCTGGCTGGCAAACGAGCTGGGCGGCGAGGGCGTGGGCCTGTATCAATTGGTGCTGGCCGTGTATTCGCTGTTCGTCACGCTGGCCACGGCGGGTGTATCGGTGGCGGCTACCAGGCTCATGGCCGAGGAGTTCAGCGGCCCGGACTCTGCCCGCGGTGCAGCCCGGGGCATGCTGCGGCGTCTGCTGGCGGCGGGCCTTGCACTGGGCCTGTTTGCCGCGGCGCTGCAGCTGGCTGCGGCAGGGCTTGCGGCGCAGTGGTGGCTGGGCGATGTGCGCGCCGCCGGTGCTTTGCGCATCTCGGCACTGGGTATGCCGTGGATGGCGCTTTCTGCGGTGCTGCGCGGCTTTTTTGTTGCCCGGCGGCATGTGGCACCCAACGTGTTCAGCCAGCTTGCCGAGCAGGCGGTGCGCATTGCGCTGGTGGCGCTGGCCCTTACCCGCACCGAGGGCCTTGCGGTGGGCGTGCGCTGTATGCTGGTGCTGGGGGCCACCGCCGTCAGCGAAGCGGTGTCCGCGCTGTGTATGCTGGCCTTTTACCGGCGGGATGCCCGCAGCGCCTTTGCGGGGCAGAGGGCCGTCCGCCCGGCAGACCCGGCCCGCCGCCTGTGGGACATTCTGTGGCCGGTGGAGGGCGGGCGGGTGCTGGCCAGCGCCCTGCACACCGCAGAGAACATGCTGGTGCCCGCCTGCCTTGCGGTGTATCTGGCGGGTGCGGGCGGGCGCGGCGCCGCGCTGGAGCAGTACGGCGTGCTCAAGGGCATGGCCCTGCCGCTGCTCACCTTTCCGTTTGGGCTGCTGGGCAGCCTTGCGGTGCTGCTGATGCCGGAGATCACGCAGGCCCACATTCTGGGCCAGACCAAGCGGCTCAACGCGCTTTTGGACCGGATGCTGCGGCTCACCGGGTATTTCTCGGCATTGGCGGGGGCACTGTTCTGGGTGTGGGGCAGGCCCATTGCCCAGCTGCTTTACCGCAGCGCAGAAGCCGGGTTTTATCTGGAAACGCTGGCCCCCGCCATGCCGCTGATGTATCTGGAAAGCATGGTGGACGGTGCCATGAAAGGGGTGGGGGAGCAGAAGGCTGCCTTCCGCTACAGCGTGTGGGACTCCATCCTGCGCATTGGCGGGGTGGTGGTGCTGCTGCCGCGCTTTGGCATGAAAGGCTTTCTGGCGGTGATCCTGCTTTCCAGCCTGTACACCTGCGCGGCCAATACGGGACGGCTGCTGTTTTCCAGCGGCACGCAGCATGCGTTCCGCCGCTGGCTGGGGGCACCGGCGCTGGCGGCGGTGCTGGCCGCTGGGGCTGGCATGGCCCTGCGGAACCTGCTTGCGGACGGGCTGGCCGCCCAGCTGCCTTTGCAATTGGCGGCCCTTGCCGCAGGCGGCTGTGCCACGGCGGGGGTGTTCCTGCTGGCCGCGTGGCCGCTGGGCCTTGGGGAGGAAGTGCGGGCACTCCGGGCAAAGAAACGGCGGTAAGCCTTTCCTGTAAATTTTCTGGACATTGCCCGCGCATCTGTGTATAATATAAAAATAGGACCGCCCGGAACACCGGGCGTCCGGACAGCGGGGCCTTTGTGCCCGGCCAAAACAGCGGCAGCTACGCCGTGTGTAAAAAGAGGACTTTTTTGTGAAAGAAAAAACCAAGAACACACCGCAGGTGCTGGCACGCCGCGCGGTGCTGGTGCTGCTGGATGCAGCCATTGTTGCATTCAGCTTTTATTTTGCACTTTTGCTGCGCGCCGATGGTGCGGTGGAAGCCGCTTGGTGGCCCCACAACCGCGCCATCCTGTACGCAAACCTGCCATGGATCGTGGCGGTGTATATTGCCAGCTTTCTGTTCAGCGGGTTGTACTCCGTACTGTGGAAGTATGCCGGTGAACGCGACCTGATGCGTCTGGCGGGAACGGTGGCTGTGCCCACCGCCATCGTGTATGTGGTAAACCGCACCTGCATCCATGGCGTGCTGTTCAACTCCGCCAACTGCATGGCGGCGGTGCTCATCTTCCTGCTGGTGGGCGGCAGCCGTCTGGCATGGCGGCTGTTTTTGAACCACCCGCTGGGCGAAAAACTGCGCGGCACCGCCAGCAGGGACCCCAACCGCCCTGTGATGATCGTGGGCGCGGGCGAAGCCGGTGCGTGGGCCATCAACGTGTGCAAATCCAACAAGGAATACGGCCATGCGGTGGTGGCGGTGGACGACGACCCCGCCAAGCGCAACCAGACCATCCACGGCGTGCCGGTCAAGGGCACGCTGGAAGAGATCCCGGAGCTGTGCAAGCGCTACGGCATCCACAGCATCATCATTGCCATCCCCACCCTGAAGGGCAGCAAGCTGAATCATGTCATCGACCTGTGCGTCAGCACCCATTGCGCGGTGCAGGTGCTCAGCGACCCGCAGCTGGTGGGCAGCGGCGCACCGCAGCAGGGGGCTTTCCGCGAGCTGAACCCGGCAGACTTCCTCTCCCGCGACGAAGTGACGCTGGATACCGATAAAATTTCCGGCTACCTCACCGGCAAAACGGTGCTGGTAACGGGCGGCGGCGGCTCCATCGGCAGCGAGCTGTGCCGTCAGGTGATGCGCTTCAAGCCCGGTAAGCTGCTCATTTTTGATATCTATGAAAACTGCGCTTACGAGCTGCTCATGGAGTTGCAGCAGAAGTACGGCCGGGATATCCCCGTCACGGTGCTCATTGGCTCCATCCGGGATAAAAAACGTCTGGACGAGGTTTTTGAGGCCTATCACCCCACCGTGGTGTTCCACGCGGCAGCGCATAAGCACGTGCCGCTCATGGAGGTGAGCCCGGCGGAAGCCGTCAAGAACAACGTCCTCGGCACCAAAAACCTGCTGGTGAGCGCCAGCGAGCACGATGTGGAGCGGTTCGTGCAGCTTTCCACCGATAAGGCCGTGAACCCCACCAGCGTGATGGGCTGCACCAAGCGCATCTGTGAAATGCTCATCCAGACCTTTGCGGGCAACACGGATATGAAGTGCGTGGCCGTGCGCTTTGGCAATGTGCTGGGCAGCCATGGCAGCGTCATTCCGCTGTTTGAGGCCCAGATCAAAAAAGGCGGGCCTGTCACCCTGACCGACCCCAACATCGAGCGCTATTTCATGACCATTCCGGAAGCAGCCCAGCTGGTGCTGCAAGCGGGCGCTCTGGCCGAGAGCGGCAACATCTACGTGCTGGACATGGGCGAACCGGTCAAGATCATGGACCTTGCCAAGCAGCTCATCCGCTTTTACGGCTATGAGCCGGGCGTGAACATGGAGATCAGGATCGTGGGCCTGCGCCCGGGCGAAAAGCTCTACGAAGAGCTGATGATGGACGAGGAGCAGGACAAGATGCGCCGCACCCAGCACAACAA
>ERZ1026898.1213-NODE-1213-length-13217-cov-4.987616_pt1 | contig 13217 bp, 19 predicted proteins | sample MGYA00380178_ERZ1026898 | MGnify/ENA primary metagenome ERZ1026898 (study PRJEB33269, sample SAMEA4719814) | human gut metagenome | biome: human-associated habitat; feature: organic feature; material: feces | place: Cameroon | collected 2013-10 ... | reverse complement strand
GGTTTGAAAGACCTGCCCTGAAAAAAATAACAAACAACCAGAAAATGGGGATCGTTCCCGAAACAAGAATAGGGAACATTCCCCCAACGAAAATGGAGGAAAGACATGAGAGTAAACGTCAAAGGCTATCTTCTGTGCCCGTACTGCGGCAAGAAAACGAAGACAAAGGTAGTTGTGGGCAGTACGAAGCTGGAGCGTTTCCCTCTGTTCTGCCCCTGGTGCAAGCGGGAAGCCATGGTCAGCTATCCTGACCGGCAGAAGTAAGCACCGGTATATAAGCCTGAGCCAAAGAGCCAGAGCCAATCAACCAAAGCGGTTGTAGGTTCTGGCTCTTTTTTTACGTTCAGGAGGGAGGCGTTCTGTGGCTGAAACAGAAAACCAGAATAAAAATCTAGTTCAGGCAGATTTCGGATCGCCAAACTCGGAACCGCAGTGGAAGTTCTTCACCGCCACAGAGCGTTATGTCTGCTACGGCGGAGCCCGTGGCGGCGGCAAGAGCTGGGCTGTGATTCGCAAAAGCGCCTTGATGGCGTACAACTATGACAAGATCCAGATCCTTGTCATCCGCCGGGAATATGACCAGCTGGAAAACCCCATCATCATGCCAATGCTGGAGATTATTCCCGCCGGATCCTATGCCTACAACAAGACAGACCATAAGCTGACCTTCATCAACGGCAGTATCGTCAAGTTCTCCAATATGCCGGACTACCAGGCAGCTGTCGGCGGTAAGTTCCAGGGCAATAACTGGGACGTGCTGTTTATCGACGAGGCAACACAGTTCACGGAGGAGGAATTCCGTGGTCTGGATGCCATTGTCCGTGGTGACAATGGTCTTCCCAAACGGGTTTATTTAACCTGCAACCCCGGCGGTGTCGGTCACTTTTGGGTCAAACGTCTGTTTATAGACCGGGAATTCCGGGGAACGGAGAACCCGGATGAGTATGTTTTCATCCCGGCAACGGTTGACGACAACAAGAACATTGATGCCAGATACAAGGCCACGCTGGATCTGCTGCCTGAGGATATCCGCAGAGCGCACCGGTACGGCGACTGGAACGCTCTGAGCGGTGTTTACTTCTCGGAGTTTACCGATGGTCTGCACACCTGCCACCCCTTCCCCATCAAGAAGACCTGGAAGCGGTACCGGGCGATGGACTATGGCCTGGATATGTTCTTCTGCATCTGGATCGCTGTGGACGAAACAGGGCGGTGCTATGTCTACCGCCAATTTGAGCGGAAGAATATGCTGGTATCGGAAGCGGCAAAGGCACAGCTGGATCACACCAGACCGGATGAAGACATTGGTTTTACCATTGCACCTCCGGATATGTGGTCAAGATCCAGAGAGACCGGCAAAAGCCAGGCTTCCCTGTTTGCCGAAAGCGGCGTTGACCTTTTGAAAGCGGACAACAACCGCCTTCAGGGCTGGTATGCCCTGAAGGAGCTGCTGAAGCTCCGGGAGGACGGAAAGCCCGGTCTTATCATCTTCAACACCTGCACCACGCTGATTGATTGTGTGAAGTGTCTGCTGCACGACAAGACCAACCCCAACGATGTGAGCAAGACACCTCACGATATCACCCACGGCCCGGATGCTCTGCGTTACTTTGCCCAGACCTATCTGCTTCCCGGTGAGCTGGAACGGACGGAGGAAGTGGAGGAAGAGGAAGACACCGGCATGGACTACCAGACGATGATGTGCGGAACCGGCGTGTCCGGAAGCTATATTTACGCATGATGAAAGGAGTTAAACATGGAATTCGATGATTTCTTCGATGCCTTCGGTGACGGCGGTACCGCTGTGGAGGCACCTGCGGCAGAGGAACAGCCTGAAACTGAGCAGACCCAGGAACAGGACACCGCAGAAGAAACCGCCCTGGAGGAAGACTCTGCGCCTGACAACCAGGAAGAAGGCGGTGAGCAGCAGCAGGAGGAAGGTTCTGAACCCGCCGGTGAGCAGCAGGAGCAGGAGGAACAGCCCCAGGAGGAGGGCTTTACCGTCAGCGTTGGCGGTGAGGATCGCCAGCTTTCCCGGGATGAGGCGGCCGCCTATGCCCAGAAGGGCATCCTGTACGATGACCTGCAAGCCCGGATGGATGCCGTCACCCAGGAGCGGGACAGCATTCAGGAAACCCTTGGCAGGTACCAGGAGGTCATGGACATTCTGGAGCCCATTGCCAAGAAGGTCAATGTGGACACCGTTGCCCTGGCCCGTCAGTTCTACATCAACGTCCGCAAGGGTGAGGGTGTGACCGAGCATGAGGCCGCTATGGAACTGGACTTTGCCCAGCTGAAAAAGCAGGTGGGTGCGGACAAGCCTGAAAAGAAGGAAGCCCCCAGTCAGGAGCAGATCAACAGCGACCGCATGAAGCGGGAGCTGGACGAGTTCCACCAGCTCTATCCCGGTGCTGTGCTGAATGAAGCCCTGGCCGAAAAGCTGAAGGACGATGTTCAGCGGGGTATGAGCCTGAGCAACGCCTACCAGAAGATGCTCAATGCGCAGAAGGCCGCAGAGCTGGTAGAACAGGCCCGGCAGATGAAGGCGGCAAATCAGAACCGGGTGAACAAGATGAATTCCCCCGGCAGCCAGCAGGACAGCGGCGGCAGACGGGAAAAGAGCGGGTTCGATGATTTCTTCGGCCAGTTCTGCTTATAAGAAAACAACAGTCAGAGCTTAAAGCCAGACTGCCCAAAGCGGGCGGTTCTGGCTTTTTGAAATTTAAGGAGGAAAGAGAATGGCAACGATTCATTTCGGTGAACGGCACAAGCAGGAGCTGATGGACAAGTTTGCGGAGGTTTCCGTAACCGATTCCATGTTCTCCCATGAGCTGGACACCCAGTTTAGCGGCGTGGCCACTGTCCACGTCACCACCATCAAGACCGAGAAGCTGCAGGACTACGACAAGACCAAGAACGTAGGCGCAGGCAGCCGATACGGTGAAACCAAGGAAGTCGGCACGGAAGTGCAGACCTTCACCATGACCCAGGACAAGTCCCTGTCCCTGTCCGTTGACAAGGGTTACAAGCAGGACGAATTCAACATGAAGTCCGCCGGTAAGATCATGGATGCCGAGCGGAAGGAGCAGATCGTCCCTGAAGTGGACACCTATCGTCTGGCCAAGTGGGCGCAGGAGGCAGGCATCCACCGTATGCTGACCGCAGCTCCCACCAAGGCAACCATTGCCGAGATGATCATCACTCTGCACAACGATGTGGTTGACGGCGGCAATGTCCCCGATGACCTGCAGCTGACCGTTGCCCGGAAGTGGCGGCCTGTGCTGTGCCTGTGTGATGAGTGGACTAAGCATGACTCTCTGGCCGGCAAGACCCTGCCCAAGGGTACCTTTGAAGAGTTTGACGGTATGCCCGTGCGGTTTATCCCCACCAAGCGGATGCCCGCAAACATTCCCTTCATGCTGACCTACAAAAACGCTATTATCGCACCCATGAAGATCAACGACTTCAAGGGTCACACCGATCCTCCCGGCCTGTCCGGTGATCTGCTGGAATTCCGTATGCGGCACGATGCCTTTGTCATCGGCTCCCGTTCTGACGGCGTGGCTTGCGCCTGTCTGCCCGGCACTGTCACCGCAGCGCCCACGATTGCGCTGAGCGGCGGTTCCGCTACCATCACCGGCTCCGGCACCATCTACTACACCACCGATGGCAGCGATCCCCGTTACTCCAAGGAAGCCAAGCCCTATGTCAAAGCCGTCACCCTGAACAAGGGCGATGAGCTGCGGGCCTACGCTGTGGAGGACGGAAAGTTCTGGTCTGACGTGGCCGCAAAGGACTACAACGGCTGATCAACGGAATAAGGGGGCGGGAAACCTCCCCCTTACCACAAAAGGAGTGAACAGAATGGAAATCATTGCATTGATTTTGAACGGCCTTGCGTTTTTGACTGCTGTGGCCGTCCTGGCCCTGATTGTGAGCGGCAGGGATCAGGTCAGGAAACTGGAGGAACGGATTGCTGACAACAGTCTGAAACAGAGGGCCGCAATGCTCCAGTATGTTGATCAGGAAATCGCAAGGCTCCACAAAGAAATTGAAGATCTGAAAAGCGGATGTGTGCCGGATTATGAGAAAGCCAGGGAAGCTGCAAGGGCAATAAATGATATGAACGCCGGCATTTGCAACATCCTCGGCTTTGACCCCATGGAGGCCGTCAGAAAAAACCGTGAGGAGGAAACGTAATTGGCGAGAAAGGTCAAGATCCCTGACCACAAGGAATTGCAGGCGAAGTTTTCCAAGGGTCACAAGTTCAACCAGGCCATCAACCTTTACGACCAGGTGAAGGTGAACGAAGACTTCTTCATCGGCAACCAGTGGGAAGGTGTGGAATCCAACGGACTTCCCACGCCAACCTTCAATATGTTCAAGCGTGTCATCAACTTTCAGGTGTCCACTATCACCAGCGACAACATGACCATCCAGGCAACTCCCCTCCCCTCCACCTCCCGGTACACCATGCGCCAGCTGGAAAAAATCTGTGAGATCATCAACCACCAGTTCGCCGCCATCATGGAGCGAAACAAGATCACAGCGAAGAACCGGGAATTCCTGCGCAATGCGGCTGTGACCGGTGACGGCTGTATGCACTTCTATTTTGACCCCACCATTGAGAATGGGCAGGAGGTCAAGGGTGAGATCATGGCGGAGATCGTGGACAATCTGCGGGTCATCTTCGGCAATCCCAACTGCCGGGATGTTCAGCGTCAGCCCTGGATCATGCTTGTTCGGCGGGAGCTGGCAGAGGATGTGCAGATGCGGGCGGAAGATCTGAAAGAAGCAGGCCTTTGCAGCATGGAGGATCCTAGTGCCATCAAGCCGGACAGTGAGGAATGGCAAAGTAAGTACGATTCCTATACCGATGACAAGGTGACGGTTCTGACCTACTATTTCCATAACCGGCAGACCGGCACCATCTGGTGTATGGAAAGCTGCGAGGTGGGCGTAATCCGGGATGCCTACGACACCGGATACCGCCTTTACCCGCTGATCTGGATCAACTGGGACTATATCCGGGACTGCTATCACGGTCAGGCGATGGTCACCGGTTTGATTCCGAATCAGAAGTTCATCAACAAGATGTTCGCTCTTGTGAGCATTTCCCTGCTGACTACCTCCTTCCCGAAGGTCATCTATGACCGCACCAAGATCAAGAACTGGGACGGCGGCATTGGCACGGCTATTGGCGTAAGCGGCAATGTGGCAGATGTGGCAAAGATCCTGGAGGGCGCTTCTGTGTCCCCTCAGATTGCCCAGTTTATTGAGATGGCAATGGATAAGACCCACACCCTTCTTGGCGCTTCTGACGTTGCCATGGGTGACAGCCGACCGGACAACACCTCTGCTATCATCGCTCTGCAAAGAGCGGCGAACACGCCTATGGAGATGACCAAGCAGAACGACTATCAGTGCATGGAGGATGCAGGCCGGATCTGGCTGGATATGATGTCTGTCCGGTACGGAACCCGGATGGTGGAAACCACGCTGGATATGGGCAAGCCCGGTGAGCAGCCCTTGGGAATGGAGCTTCCGGCGCAGACCTTCCTGCAGCCCTTCGACTTCTCCACGCTGAAGGAAGTGCAGCTGTCCATCAAGCAGGATGTGGGCGCATCCTCCTATTGGTCTGAAATGGCATCCATGCAGACCATGGACAACCTGCTGATGAATCACATGATCACCCCGAAACAGTATATTGAACGGCTTCCGATGGGCTACATCACCAAGAAGCAGGAACTGCTGGATGACCTGATGGCAGCACAGACCGCCGCTCCTGCTGTGGGTGAAGGCGGAGATATCACGGAAACCACATCTGCGCAGATGCCCGTGGAAGGCGGAAGCGGAAACGGAGCTTTGCAGCGGAAATTAAACCAGGAAGGAGCATAGGGTATGGCAAATATTCCCGAATTATCCGATGATCTTGAGATCATCTCCAAGCTGGGTGACACGCCGAATACGGACAATGGTTTCACATCGGATGAGCTGAAAGCTAAGTTTGACCTGGCAGCTACGCTTATCAAGAGCTATATCAACAATTATATCGTTCCCACCATCAACAGCTACGTTGCCAGCAATGACGGATTTCTGAAGCGGATCGGCGGTACCATGGAAGGGATCCTGAACATGGGAAACAACCGGATTTCCGGCGTATCCGACCCGGAGGATGAGGGCGATGCTGTGAACAAGCGGTCTGCCCTTCTCAAATCCGGGGGCACCATGGCGGGGCAGCTTTCCATGGGGGGCAATCGTCTCACGGGTCTTGCGGCTCCGGAAGGGGCTGGGGATGGGGTGAACAAGGGATATGTGGAGGATTATGTCAATGACAAGCGAAAGACCTTTCAGGCGGTAATTCTCGCCTCTGGGTGGAGTGCTACGCCACCTTATACCAACACCGTCAGCATCATCGGCGTTCAGGAGGCGGATATGCCGCATATTGCGGCGGTTATCACCACAGCACAGATCCGGGAGGCGTGGTGCTTTGTGGCCGGCGGTACGGCGAAGAAAGACGCAATCGAGTTCACCGCTTTAGAGGACAAGCCCACGGTAGATATTCCAATCCAAGTGGAGGTGTTGCGGTAATGGGAGAAGCGTTTCTGTATGGGAACGGCGAGCAGAACCCGCTTAACTTCCGTGTAATTGGCAGCCTGGTGCAGCCTGCCGCCCCGAAGGAAAACACCATCTGGGTCAACACGGATACAACGATCACAAGCTGGGTATTTGCGCCAGAAGCACCGACAAACCCCGAAGGCGGTATGATCTTTTTTAAGACTGACAAGACAAGCCCAGTGGGCTTTAATGCGCTTAGAAAAAATGAAATTACGGTGTTGCCTACATTCGCACAGCAGTACATCGGCGGTCAGTGGAAAAACGTGTATGCATATGCCTACATCGGTGGTACCTGGGTACAGTTTAGCAGTGAAAAATATGTTGTGTTCGAAGCAGGAAAAGGCCTTAGCGCTGGTCTTACGGGATTTTCAAATGCAACGTATAACAGCGATAAAATCGTAGCAAAAAGCATACTTGGTGCGGGCTCCGGCAAAGGGGATGCCGTTATAAGCAAAGAGAAAATAGATGTCACTCAATATAAGACGGCCACATTTTCTGGGATCAATTGCAACTTCTCAGGTAATGGTAATGCGAACAGTAGCCATATTTATGCATTTGTAGGTGGTGCTTCTACTACTATTGGCAGCGCCATCACCAGTGGTTCAGCAACCCTGGCGTCCAATAAAACTGTTACGGTGGATATCAGCAACGTGACAGGCCCCGTTGAATTCGGCTTTAGGACGTATTCCAACGCTGCATATGGCGTTAGTTTTAAAAACTTCAATCTAAACGGCATCGTATTTTCTTAGGAGGTGCAAAATGAAAACAATCTACTTAGATGTTGATTTCCGCTGCCATGTTGCTCCCGGCAATGGGCTGACTCCGGTGGAAACCGCCGCTTTTGACGGAAAGTGCGACGCCTACATCGAGGGCTACCGCTTTGTCCCTGGAGGGAAGACTTGGATCCGGGAGGATGGCGTGGAATTTTCCGGGGAGATGATTGCCCCCTGGAAGCCCTGGCAGGAGCTGGATGCTGCGCAAAGAGAATATGAGCGGGAGCAATACAAAGACCTGACGACACAGAACGCAGAGTTGCTGGATGCCATGGCGTCCATGGTAGATGACGTTTATGCGCAGGATGTGTCTGAAATTGAAGGAGGCTAACGGCTATGTTTACCGTTACCATAAATATTTTTAACTGGAGGAAATTTGTTATGTACAAGAGCATGAAAATCCTGATCACCAAGCATTTCTACAAGAGCGGCGAGATCGCCCAGAACAAGCTGGACATTTTCTTCGCCTGCAACCGGCTGACCGATGACGAATACACCGAGCTGACCGCCCTGGTAGAAACCGTTTACGCCGAGCCGGAAGTATAACCGATTGAAGAAAGCAATCATTCTGTTCCTGGCCTTGCTGGTAATCCTGCTGGCAAGGCTCCCAGGAACGATCTAGGGGGTTGTGATCAGGTGAAAACGGTGGCCAAACTCCTGTGGCTTTTTGTGCTTTTCACAACAATGCTCCTAGGGCTGCTTTTTAGCCTGTTTTTGAAAGAGGAGTGAAATGCGATGATTGATGTTTTTCCGAGATCCGGCATGATCAAGATTGGAAAGCAGGGTGAAAACCGTGCGACCCGGGTGATTCTGCCAAATACCCGGGCTGGTTCGGGCAGCATCCTGCTGCTCCACCAGAGAGCCTTAGATAAAAAGCCCTACCCCGTGCCGGTTACAGAATCCGCAGAGGGCATCATCTGGGTGGTAGCAGCTACAGACACAGCGAATCAAGGGCGTGGACAAGCGGAACTCCAGTGGCTTGGCGAAAATGGGGAGATTGTAAAATCCGTAACCTACCAAACGGAAACCGCCCGCTCTTTATCCGCTCCTGGTGCTGTGCCGGATGAACCGATGAAGCCTTATGTCCAGGCCGTGGCCAAGGATGCCCAGGCGGCGAAGGATGCGGCTGCCAGTGCCACGGAAGCCGCCCGGATTGCGGAAACCAGTGCCGGACAGGCGATGGTATCCTCTGACAATGCCGCCAAGTCCCTGAAAAAGCTGGAAGACGGAATCGCCTCCGGGGATTTCCGGGGTGAAATAGGCGACAAGGGCGACAAGGGCGACCCCGGCGAAAAGGGCGAAAAGGGAGATCATGGCGAGGTAGGCCCCGCCGGTGACACCACCGCCGCCGATGCTGCGGCAGAAGCAGCAAATAAAGCCGCCCAGGAAGCCCAGAAAGCGGCGGAAGTGGCAGTGCTGTACACCGAGCAGAACCTTGCCGATTCGCAGCAGGAGCAAGCCCGCTCTAACATTAATGCGGCAGATAAAGCCCGGCAGAACATCCTTGTGGGCACCGAGGCAGGCAACCCTATCGCCGTTGACAATGCTTTCTCTGCGCCGCTGTGCGGGCTTACCGTGTACGGTAAGAGCACGCAGGACGGCACGCCCAGCCCCGATAACCCTGTGCCTATTGTGAGCGCAGGAGATGGCGGGAGCGTGGCGGTGAGAGTGACGGGGAAGAATTTGCTAAACCCGGCACTTTTCCAAAATAATAAATATCAGAGCTTCAACGTTGAAACTGGCTATTACGGAATAGATGATTTAAGTGGTTGGTGGATAACGGGCATCCAGCCGTGCTGCCCTAACACCACTTATCATTTTAGTAAATTTTTAGGTGGTGGCTGTTTTTATGATAACGAAAAGAAAGTGATTGGCGTTATCGGATTTGAGTTTTCGATAAAAACGCCTGCGAAATGTGCGTATTACTGTGCCAATTTTTCAGAGGAAGAAACGCATTTTGGCTCGCCAATCATTGCAACAGTGAGCGAACCCACCACCTACTCCCCCTACCGTGAACAGCTCCTCACGCTCCCCACACCCAACGGCTTGCCCGGCATCCCGGTAACCTCTGGCGGCAACTACACTGATCAAAACGGCCAGCAATGGGTTTGCGACGAGGTAGACTTGGAGAGAGGGGTAAAGGTACAGAGAATCGCGAGTTTCGTGATTGATGCTAAAAACGCAAACAATATTTCTATTATGAACCCCTATACGAACGTTGCTGTGGTCACAAGTGCACGTTTGAATACTCCACAAGAAACGAGAAGTAAAGACCGAAGCGACAGATGTGTGCTTTTTGAAGTGTTACCGTGGATGTACAATACGTGGGCTAGTACTGTAAACGCAGTTGGCTATGTTGAAGATAATTGTGTTGATTTCGCAATCGAAAGCTCCTACTTAGGGCTAAGCGAAGCAAGTACCGTCGATGAACGAAAAACTGCACTGGTGAAATACTTTACAGATAAACCTTGCCAAGTTGTATACAAAATCGCTCACCCCATCGAAACCCCGCTCACCCCTGCTGAAATCTCCGCTTACAAAGCCCTCACCGCTTATGCGCCCGATACCGTGGTGCAAGCGAGCGACGGCGCAGGGATTAAGCTGGACTATCAGAGAGACGTGAACATCGTTATCAAAAATCTTGAGGACGCAATTGCGTCTATGACTACAACCTAAAGGAGGGAAAACACATGGCTATCAAAAGTAAAGCCCGGCATGACCTGACCCTGCGCTCCATCAAACGAGAGATCGCCGCCGGACGAGATGTGGCATTTTGGCTGGATAAGGCATATACACACCTGGACAGCGGGCTCCTGACAAATGATGATATCGCAGAGGTTGAAGCCCTTGCACAGGCGTTCTATGATTCCCTCGACGCACTGGATGCGGAAGACGCAGCCGGATAGGAGGTGGTCGGGTTGAACGTTTTACAGGTGCAATGCTTACTGGCCTACCTGGGCTATGATCCCGGCAAGATTGATGGGCTGGACGGTGCAAACACCCAGAGGGCCGTGAGGGCTTTTCAGGGGGACTTTGGCATTACGGCTGACGGTATCGCCGGAGAAGCCACGCAAAAGGCTCTGCGCCACGCTGTGGCCTATGGGATGCCGGAGCGGGATACCGTGGATACCCCGGCGAGCGGCGACAACCCGGCACCGGTTGAAGCAGAGCGGTACTTACAAGCGGATGGGTGCTACCATATCCCCCGTGGGGTGGATGTGCGCTTGTCCAAAAATCTGATGGCACACGAAGTCCACTGTCAGGGCAAGGGCTGTTGTACAGAATCCATTATCAGCAAACGGATGGTGGAAACTTACCAGGATATCCATGACGAATACGGCGACGCTATCGAGATTGCAACGGCTGGCGGCTCTGGCTATCGCTGCGAAACCAACAACCGGGAGGTTGGCGGCGCAAGCGGGAGCTTGCATAAGATCGGCTGCGCCTTTGATATGCACTGCCGGGATAAGACTAAGCTCCTGCGAATTGTGGAGCGGAAGATCACGGATGGCGAGATAGGTGTTTATGATACCTTTATCCATGTGGGTGTGTGGAATAGGGGTTATGTAAACAGATTTAACGGAAAGTAAGGAGGAAAACCATTTGAGTGAATGGATTAAAACCGCTATCACCATTCTGCTGGCGTTCGTGGGTTCGGCGGGCTTCTGGGGATTCTTGGAGGCCCGCCGGAAGAAGAACGATGCGAACACCCGGCTGCTGGTGGGAATGGCCCACGACCGCATTGTTTACTTAGGGATGAAGTATATCGAACGTGGGTACATCACTAAAGATGAATATGAAAACCTCAATGACTACTTGTATGAACCGTACGCCGCCGCTGGCGGCAACGGGTCTGCAAAAAAAGTGATGGAGGAAGTACACAAATTACCGTTTCGTAATTAAGGAGAAAAAAATATGGAATTTCTGAACGCTTATATCGCACCTGTTATTGTTGGCCTGTGCCTGGTGGTGGGCTATCTGGTCAAGCACGTCACCAATGCGGACAATCGCTGGATTCCTGTGATTGTTGCCGCCCTGGGTGTGGCTCTGGCAGTCTGGACGAACTGGCCCGCAATCACCCCGGAGGTAATTCTTGGCGGTGCTGTGTCCGGTCTTGCCTCCACCGGCCTGCATCAGGCTTTCAAGCAGTGGATCGACAGCGGCGAAGGCCGCAATTAAAGGAGAGAAAAAATGAATCAGTGTATGCGGGAACGTTTTTACTGCAATGGCAACGCCCGGCATATTGATTACATCATCAAAGAGGGCGGCATGAGTGAAGATGAAGCAATGCTTTTCAGACTTCTGCACGATAATGCCGATGATTCCAGGGTAGAGGATGAAATGTGCATCGACAGGAAGCACAGAATGTCTTTGGAAACCATGGTGTCCCGGAAGGCTGCCGTTGCGATACTGCACGCCATTGATGCGGCCATTGCAGCAGAATGACATTTGTTGGGCATTTTTAGGAAACTAAAAGTGCCCAGCTTTTGTATCCAGTTTGTTACCATTAAAGTAGGGGCCGAAAGGCTTACTTTTGAAATGGAGGTAGCAAATATGGTGGAAATGGAAAAGGAATACGCCAGCAAGGGTGTTGCCGGAGCTGGTCTGGGCACTGGTATTGCCGGCCTGTCTCTTGGCGTTCTGAACGCCATGGGCGGTCTTGGCGCGCTGGCTATGGGCAACCGCAATCAGACCGTTCCTGTTGCTCCTGTCGCTCCCTATGTCTGGGGCGGCTACGGCGGCTGCTGCAGCGACAATATGCCCGTGACCCGGTACGACATGGACAAAGACCGGGATATTGCCGCAAAGGATGCAGAAATCTCTCTGCTGAAAGCCAATATCTACAACGACCAGAAAACCCTGGAACTGTACGCATACATTGACAAGCAGTTCAAGGAAGTTCGTGAGGTTCTGTGCAACCAGGCGGTTCACAATCAGCGCACTGAGGACAGCTTCGCTCTGGTTCGTCAGGACGTTGAGGCTGTGCGTGCTGAGCTGTCCAAGGACATCAAGATCGAGGCAGAGCGGCGCTGCTGCGGTGACAACGCTATTGTTACCTACGCAAACGCCACCTTCTATCCCAAGATGGTTGCCGATGTGACCACCGGCACCGGCACGACCGCTCAGACCCTGTACAACCCTCTGCCCAAGTGCGGCGGCGGCTGCTGCCAGGGCAACTGATTCTCTGCGTGGGGCGGCAGCTGCCGCCCCACGCCTTAAATGGAGGTGGATGTTATGATTCCTATGGAAAATGTTCAGGCCGGTCTTGTCAAGTTCATCGACCGGGAAATCGCTCCGAGCCTGTCCGGCTGGGACAGGGTTCTGGTTGCGGGAGCCGGTGGTCTGCTTACTTCAAAGATCCCGAACATCATTGCTCAGTATGCCGATCACCCAATGGTAAAGGCTCTGGGCGTTTACGATAAAGAAACCGGCATGGTTGACATTGACGCTCTGTATAACGCCGCCAAGCCCTACATGGGCGCAGAGCCGATGCCCATCAGGATCCCGGTTCTCAAGATGACCATGAAGGTTGGAAAGAAGGAGCTGGACGCGCTCTATGCCTACATCCAGGAAGGGGTGGGATAATGAAAATAATTGAGGAGCTGCGCAAGCAGATCGAGGACGAGATTGCCGATGCCCACAGCTATGCAGAGCGGGCGGCTGAGTATAAAGACAGATACCCGGAAACCGCAGAGCTTTACCACAGGCTGTCGGAGGAGGAAATCACCCACATGAATGCGCTTCACAAAGAAACGGTTCGGCTTCTGGAGAAATTCCTTCGGGAGAACGGGGAAACCGAATAAAAAGCCCCCGGATAACCGGGGG
>ERZ1026898.1208-NODE-1208-length-13245-cov-4.503260_pt1 | contig 13245 bp, 6 predicted proteins | sample MGYA00380178_ERZ1026898 | MGnify/ENA primary metagenome ERZ1026898 (study PRJEB33269, sample SAMEA4719814) | human gut metagenome | biome: human-associated habitat; feature: organic feature; material: feces | place: Cameroon | collected 2013-10 ... | reverse complement strand
TTTGTTGATGTTTTAAGAAAAAATATTGTTTCTTCTTCTGATATAATTTCTGATATTCTAAAGCAGGAAGAAAGTTTCAATTCTTTTGGTGTGAGCATGAAGGGTGCTATTTCTGCAATTGAAAATATCAGTTCACAGATTCAGACAGTAAAGGGCCTTGTGTCGGAAGTTGACGATGCTGTTCATTCTTCCGGTGCTTCGATAGAACAGATTGCCGGTTCTGTACATAAGGTTGCGGATATTGTAGGAGAGCGCATTGTTCTTACGCGTGAACTTACGAGCGCGACTGAGTCAGGTTCGGCAAAGGTTGCAAAGGTTCTGGACGTTATTTCTATTCTGAATAAAAATGTTGATGCAATCAAAAATGTAATTTCTGCAATCAATGACATAAGCGAGCGTACAAATCTTCTTGCAATGAATGCAGCAATTGAAGCGGCGCATGCAGGTAAGGCCGGACTTGGTTTTGCCGTAGTTGCAGGTGAAATCAGAAAACTTTCAGACGTGACACGCGATAATGCTGCAAATATAGATTCTACACTCCGCAGTATGATAGACACTTTGTCAGAAGCACACCAGACAGCGAATGAAGCCGGTAATGCAATGAAGTGGATAGGCGGAAAAGTTTCTGAAACGACAGATTCATTCAATCAGATTACGGAGCATATGGAACAGCTTTCTGCAGGAGGAGACGAGTTGCTTTCTTCTGTTAAAGTAATTTCTGAGTCGGCAGACAATCTTAAGGAAAAGTTTGAAGGCGTTTCTTCCTGTGTTGGAACTATAGCAGAATCTACTTCTGGAAGCAGACAGTATTTTTCTAACATACGCGTGGACTCTGCCAGCATAAGCTCAAGAATGAGCGAAGATTTGTTTAACATGAACGATATGATTTCTACAGCCCTTGATATTGATGCCGTACTGGAAGGTGAAGCAAAGTCGGCTTTTCCTTACTCGGGGATTGTTCTTAAACATCTGGCATGGGTTACAAAAGTGCGCGCTCTGATTGACGGCAGGCTTTCTGCTGCTGATGTTAAGATTTGTGATCATACAGCATGCGATCTTGGAAAATGGCTTGCGTCTGCGGATGAAGAACTTAAGTCACGGAGCGGGTTTGCCCTTCTTGAGTCGGAACATGAAGAACTGCATTCTATTGTTCATAAAGTGTTTACGTCCCGCGATTCCATGTCACGTTCCGAACTTGAACAGTCCTATAAAGATTTGCTGGCAAAGTCAGGCGATGTAATTAAACTTCTTAACGAACTGCGCAGGTAATCTGTTTAATAGAATTTAGTTAACAAATAAAAAGTTCTATTTATAAACAGCCCTCCTGGTCGGCCGTTAAAAAAAAGACTTTACATACCATAGATATGTAAAGTCTTTTTAATTTATTTTCTGTTCTTTAACAGCGCTGCGAACGGGTTGTAGTACATTCCGTCGTCGCTGCCGGAATTTCTGTCGCTGTAACTGCGGTTGTCATCACGTCTTGCGGCAGGTTTTGAAGGTGAAGTCGTGCCGGAGCCTTTCTTTACTACTACGACGCGCTTCTTTTTTTCGCCGCCGGCAGAAGAAGAAGACATTCCCTCGTGGTGAAGGCGGGAAGCTGCATCTGACTTTAAGGAAAGTGATATTCTCTTTCTGTCCAGATCCAGGTCTATTATTGTGAATTCTTTTATGTCGCCGACTTTTATTACGTCCATCGGGTCAGAAACAAAGGTGTCACTCAGTTCACTTATGTGGATAAGACCTGTTTCGTGAAGGCCTATGTCTACGAATGCTCCGAAGTCAACAACGTTTTTAATCTTGCCGGTAACTTTCATTCCGACTGTAAGATCTTCGAACTTTACAACGCCTTTCTGCATGATTGGTGCAGGATAACCGTCACGTGGGTCACGGTTTGGCTTTGTAAGTTCTTCTTCGATGTCATTGATTGTTGTTGCACCGATTCCGTACTTTTCTTCGAGCTGCTTTTTCAATTCAGCAGAAACTTTTTCTTTCTTCTGAACTATAGGAAGTATCTCTTTTGCTACCTCGTAGTTTTCGGGATGAACCCACGTATTGTCCAGCGGATTTTCGCTTTCGGGAATTTTAAGGAATCCTGCGCACTGTTCAAAAGCCTTTGGTCCAAGTCCTGAAACTTTTTTAAGATCTTCACGGCTGGTGATTTTTCCGTTTGCGTCACGGTAAGCTACAATCTTTTTTGCAAGGGAACTGTTTATTCCTGATACATATTTTAAAAGACTGGCAGATGCCGTGTTTAGATTTACACCAACCTGGTTTACTACAGAACCTACTACTTCATCGAGAGTGTCAGAAAGTCTTTTCTGGTTTACATCGTGCTGGTAAAGTCCTACGCCAATTGCCTTTGGATCGATTTTTACAAATTCTGCAAGCGGATCCTGAAGACGGCGGCCCATGCTGATTGCACCCCTGATTGTAAGGTCAAGGTCGGGGAATTCTTCGCGGGCAATGTCACTTGCTGAATAAACTGAGGCTCCGCTTTCATCTACTACAGTGTAGCGTACGTCTGGGTAGTTTTCGCTTATTACTTTGCTAACGATTGTCTGTACTTCCTGACTGCCAGTTCCGTTTCCTACGGCCACAACCTGAATGTCGTATTTTTTGATTGCATTTTTTATGAGGTTGTAGGATTCATCGGGAGCGACTACCTGTTTGATGAGGAAGTATCCGAGATATTTTCCTGTTTCGTCCAGGGCTGCACATTTTGTTCCGGTTCTGATTCCCGGGTCTACTCCAAGAACACGGCTTCCTTTGATTGGCTGTGTCATAAGAAGATTTTTGAGGTTTTCGCTGAAGATTCCTATTCCGTGTGTGTCTGCTTCGTCACTTTCGTCACTGCGGATTTCGCGGAGTACTGCCGGGCTCAAGAGGCGTACCAGTCCGTCTTCTATTGCGTCTGCCATGTATTTGTTGTTGAGCTTGTATTTTTTTGACAGAGCTTTTACTGCTGCGTCTACATCTACATCGAGTGTTACTTCGAGAGCGCCTTCTCGTTCTGCACGGTTTATTGCAAGAATACGGTGGGGCTTAACTTGATTGAGCGGTTCGCTGTAGTCCCAGTACATTTTGTATGTAGAAGTTTTTTCTACTGTTGCTGCATCCTGACCTTCGGGAACGATTCCTTTTGTTGTGATTTTTCCAGTGCTCATGTAAAGGTCGTGAACATCTTCGCGGTTTTTTGTGTCCTGTGATACACGTTCTGCAATAATATCTTTTGCACCCTGAATTGCATCTTCTGCGGTTGCAACATCGAGTTCGGGGTGGTCGGCATCTGTTTTTACGAATTCTGCTGCTTTGGAAAGAATTGCGGCGTCATCAAGTTCGTACATGGCATCGGCCAAAGGTTCCAGTCCTTTTTCTGCAGCAACCATTCCGCGGGTCTTCTTTTTTTTCTTGAACGGAGCCCAGAGGTCTTCGAGTTCGGTGAGTGTTTTTGCACTCATTACGGCATTGTAAAGGCTTTCGGTAAGTTTGTTTTGTGCAAAGATTCCCTTTACAATTTCTAGGCGGCGCTCTTCAAGATTTTTGTATGAAGTGAAGAGGTGGTCGCAGTCACGAACCTGAACTTCGTCAAGTGAACCGTGCTTTTCTTTGCGGTAACGGGCAATAAAGGGGATTGTGCATCCTTCCTGAACCAGACTGATTACGGCGCTGACCTGAGCTATTTTTATGTTGAGCTCTTCAGCGATTCTTTTCATGATTTCTACTTCGTTGACGGACAATGCGTCAATCTGCTCTTGTGTGAATTCCATAGGTGTTTATTTTACGAAAAAACACGGTTTTTAACAAGTGTTAGTTTGTTGGTGTGAGAGAAAAGCACATGTGGGTTCCTGTGGAATTGTATTTTTAAATAACGGTCGTTCGGTAGTTTTCCACAGGTTGTGGGGAATTTGTGCATAACTAATGATTGGTTGGTAGTTTTTATCGCCTTAATAAACTAACGGTCGTTAGAAAATTCGCATCTTAACGTACGAACGTTCGTTAAGAAACATACATGTACGGGAAGGTCCGCACGGGAAGACGTTTGGTTTAGATAAGAGACAGCTAATGTTAAAATGCTCCCAGTCGGCCGCATAAATCGTAAACCGGCCAATATTGGCCTTGACGTGATTTTTGCGTAGAAACCATTGTATGTCGCTTCGCGACGGCAAAAAATCAAGTCATTTCCGATTTCTGCGTCCTCCTTCGCGCATTTTAACTTTCGTTAAGATTTATCTTCTGACGACATCTTCCCGTGCGGACGTTCGGTTACAAACATGTTCGTTAATAAACATACATGTACGGGAAGGACCGCGCGGGAAGACGTTTGGTTTAGATAAGAGACAGCGAGTGTTAAAATGCTCCCAGTCGCCCGGTGAAGTCCGAAACCGGCCAATAATGGCTTTGATGTGACTTTTGCGGTGAAACCATAGAATGCCGCTTCGCGCATTTTAACTTTCGTTAAGATTTATCCTTTTAAAGGCGTCTTCCCCCGCGGACGTGCGTTTATAAATCTATATAATAGGAAGAAAACTGTTGTAAAACGAAGTTTTATTTTGCTATAATGCAATTATGTTTTCACGTTATTTTAAGTTTTATTTTGCGACCGTTGTTCTGGCCGTTGCTACTGTTTTTTTTGGGTGTGAGAATGATTTGATTCCGTCGCCGGAGATTGATAAGATTATTGATTCCGGCGGAACAAGCATTAATGAGGCCGTTAAGCCTCCTGCAGGTTTGACGGCTTCACACGGCGGTTATAAAAGCGTTACTCTTTCCTGGAATGCCGCCGCCAATGCTGTGCGCTACAATATTTACGGTGCTGCTAATCCTTTTGAAACATTCGTAAAAGTCGGTGAAACAAAAGATGCTTCTTCTTCTATTGAACTAGATGAAGTGGCCGGCGCCGTGCGTTATTATTATGTAAAATCTATTGACTATAAGGGTGGCGAATCTTTTGCGAGCAGTACTGTAAAAGGTTCAACGATGGCTACTCCTTCAATTACAATGATTGAGTCCAGTTCTGACGGAACGCAGGCAACTGTAAGCTGGTGGATGTCCAACTGCGATTCAACAACATATTCAGATTCTGTAAAGTACAAGGTACGGTGTTTTCTTGAAGACGGAAAATCTGTAGATGAAACGACCTGCGACGGGACTGTGTCTTCTGTTGTGTTTAAAGGCCTTTCTCCCAAAACAAAATATTTGTATGACGTAGGCGCGTATATTCCGGTTAATGCTGCTGAGGAAAACAAGTATGAGTGGAGTGACAGAATTGACTCTGAAACCGCGCGCAAACTTATTCCGGATGCGGCAAAAGAATTTACTGCTACACAGGGAACTTTGTACACTAAGGTTGAACTTTCTTGGTTGCTTCCTGATTTTGTTGATGCAAAAGTTTCATCTTCTTTATTCAACCGCAATCCCGTTTACTTTACTATTGAACGCAAAGAAAAAGATTCTGTTTCGCAGGAATGGACTTGTATTGTTCCATATATTGGAAGCTGTTTAACAAGTGCAGAAAAAATTCCGGGTGGAATTGTTTTTGACTGCGCATCCCTTTCTTCTGAAAATGTTAATGTTAAACTCGAAGCGGGTACTCTTGAAAATGCAGAAACGAGTGAAACCTACACGGGTTATATTCCGGGTACGAAAATTTATTATTGCGACACTTCGGCTGTGGCTGGCGTTAAGTATGAGTACAGGATTATTTCTTTTACTGACGATTCCAAAAATGCCGTTTCTTCTGAAAACTCGCGCTCTGTTTGTGAAGGCTGGTCTTTGAGTACGCCTTCTTTTGAAACAAGTGCCGTGTATGAAAAGGCAGATGATGGTTCAACTTTGCATTCTGCTGTTAAGGTTGAATACAAATTTGACTTTGACACACTTGGTCTAGATGAAACTTACGGATATGTCATTACATCACAGCACACTCCTCTTTCTGCAGATGAAGCGGCGGGCGAAGAAGTGTTTGAAGGTTATTGGACAGATGAGGCTTCTGTGAATAGCGCGGCCAAAACTTTTGCTTTTGATGCGACAGATGAAGCGGCCAATAGTTTGCTGGAAGGTTACTATAAGTTTAAGGCCTATGTTGTTCCGGCCGGAATGAATTCTGTTCCTGCAGGTGAAGACGAGTATTTTGCCCGCGCCGAAGCGTTCGGTGTTGTAACTGTTGTTCATGATTCGGCAAACCTTCCTTCTGTTACAGGATTTTCTGTAGAAGACGGTTACAGTGACAAGTTTAAGATCAAGTGGGATTACAACTCAAATTACGATTATGTTCTTAAGTGGATTCCGTATGAAGGAGAGACAGCTCTTGCAGAAGAAAGTCTTGCTCTTTCAAAAGAGGAACTTAATGCACTTGCAGCGAAATCTTCTGACAGAACTGTTACTTACGAACATGCGGCTTTGAGCGGAGACAGGCGCAAATATATGCTTGAAGCATCTGCCGGATTCAGTATTACACAAAGTGCAGAGAATGTTTCTGAAACTTTGGGTACGGCTGTTCCTTACTGCACAGAATATTTTTATGACAAGATTGTAGTTTCGTGGCCGGCTGTTCAGCTTGCAAAGTCTGATGCTGCTGATTTTACCGTGAAAGCTTACTACAAAGATGATGAAGCAAAAACTCCTGTTGTTGATTTTGCTGGCGGTAACGGAGCGGTTGTTTTTGATGAGACAGCGGGCATTTATACCTGTACGCTTGAAAAGCCTGCCGGTTATAACGATGCGCTTAGGTCTGGAAAGACAATTCTTTTTGCCGTGACTGCAGCGTCTTCAAAAACTTCTGACACGACAGAAGCGGTTTTTGCAACTGCAACACTTGGTCCGGCTCTTGTTAACGCAAGAATTGCAGCTCCTTCTTCTGAAGAGATTGTGCTTGAGTGGAATGCCGTTAAGGGAGCCGCCGGTTATATAATAAGACGCGCGCTGTATTCTGACGGAACAGCCGCCGCAGTGGACAAGGCAGATACTTATTTTTATGACTGTGAAAAAGGTGTGCTTACAGTTGGCGGCGAGAGTGTAGATGAAGCGCGCGCGACAGTAAGCAAAACAGAAGCTGACGGCGGAACAGTTTATTCTCTTTGCGACAAATATGCGGCGGTCAGTGATAATACAAATTCTTACCAGAAGAATCAGGCGCGTATTGCCTGGGGACTGCCGTTCGGTTATGCGGTTATTCCTGTTCGTGAAGAGAATGACTTTTCGTTTACAGACGGTTTTGTTCTTGATGCGTCCTCTAAGGTAGATTACTGCACAAAAACTGACGAAGCCGGCGAGGTTACATCAACTGCACTTGCCGACGTTAAGGGCGCATGTTTTGGATATGCACTTAACCTAAAGGCTCAGAAAGCAGAACAGGGAGATAGTCAGCGCGTAGACTGGGAACTTCCTTATTTGACTGCTTCCGGAATTGAACAAAAAGTCCCGAGTCTGTACAGACGCGAAGTTTTGGAAAACGCAAGCTTTGGTTCATGGGAAAGAATTGCGGCCGTTACGGTTCCTTTAAAGGCGGACTCTGTTTATGCAACATATCGTGTTCCTGAAGCCGACCGTGAAAAAGCATTTGAATATGCGGTAAATTACAATCCGGGAACAGCGGAATTCAAAAAAGAATTTGTAGATTACTGCGAAAACAAAAAAGAAGAAAACGGCGGTCGCTACACTTACCCAGACGGTGTTGAATGCGAAAGTGAATTTAAGGGTTATCTTTTGTACGATGACAATTATTCGGTTGCATATGCCGCAGAGACAGATTCTTCAAAGCCGGAATATTATGCAGAGCGTGTAACAATAGGCAACTGGAATAAAAATGCACGCGCACTTGGGCCGGACACTTATACAGTAAGCATACTGAACAACAATCTTGGCAGCGAATGGATTCCTGTTCTGACATTCAACGCAGCAGACTTTAGTGCAACAACAAAAGCCGACGACATAGGATTTTCTTTGACAGAAGGAAACCTTGAAGCACGTTTGTACCCGAAAGCAATCGCAGAGGGAACTGCACAAACAACGGAAGGAGCACTGAAAGTCCTGAGAGACGCGCGCCACTATTACAAAATAACTCTGACCCGCGGAGAGCACAGCGCAGTAGTAGACAACGGTGTGTATGCGTACAGACAGATTACCGCGGAAGAATTGGTACGCGCTGCAACACTGGCGATGGCGGTGGGAATGAAGAATACCGGAGCTGCGTGGAAAACGTATAACTCAAGCGGGTCTTATACTGAATCTACACCAGGAAGTGGAACTGCATCTGTTTCATCGTCAGGTGGAGGAGGAAAAACAAATTTTGTACATACAATAACGTTTGATTCTTTGACTCCAAGTTTAATTACGAAAGCCGATAAAACAGTTACTTTCTTGTCTTTGAGTGGAACTGTCACTGGTGAAACATGGAAGAGTTGGCAGGTGGTAAATTTATTCTATTACCCTGCGGAATACATGAATTATGGTTCTACAAAGGTAAGTGTTTCTTCGGGTACCGAGTTCGGCGGACTATATTCTGCTGACTTAAAGTTCTTCTGGCTTAACAAAGAAGAAACACCAAGATATACAGAAAGTGAAGGGTATAAAGGAATAAAAGTAACTTATCCAAGCGGCGCACAGGAGGTAGTATTCGGAAACATAACACCTCTGCCGTTTATAGATGATGACTTTAAAATAGATACTACCGACTGGCAGTAGTTTAATTATCGTTTTTAATTAACTACCGTTAGTTATTTAACGACTGATAGTTAGTGTAAAAAGATGCCCGCGAAGGAGGACACGGGAAGCGGAAATGACTTGATTTTTTGCAGTCGCGAAGCGACAAACGATAGTTTCCTTGCAAAAATCACGTCAAGGCCAATATTGGCCGGTTTTCGGTTACTGAGGCCGACTGGGAGGGCCAGTTTTGTAAATAAACTGTTTCTTAACGAATGACAGTTTATTTACAAGATATTTGTTAACGAACGTTAGTTATATAACGACCGATAGTTAGTTTGAAAAGATGCCCGCGCGGGAGGACTTCGCAGACCGAAATGATTTGACTTTTAGCGCCGCGAAGCGGCATAGAATGGTTTCTATGCAAAAGTCACATCAAGATAATTACAATAAAGTATGAGCCCATACTTTATTGTAAAAACCGGTTTTGGGCTGCGAATGTACGACCAGGAGGGCCAGTTTTGTAAAACAACTGCTTCTTAACGAATGACAGTTTGTAAAGAGATATTTGTTAACGACCGTTAGTTGTTTTAACTACCGTTCGTATGGAGAATATATGAAAAAAAGAAAATGTGTGGTTATGTTGGTTGCGGCTGTAGTAATGCTAACGACCGGTTGTTCAGACTTTTTTCAGGGAAAAATCTCAATGGACAACACAAAAAATACCGGCACGCTTGAAGACTTGCTTACCCCCGCGCGCGAAGTAACTGAACTTGCTGCCCCTCAGCAGATGTTTGTGTCAAAGTCCATGTACGCCGGAAAAATCGCCGTAAGCTGGAGCAAAGTAGAAAACGCCACATCGTACAGAATAGAGCGTGCGGTGGCAGTGCCCGACAGTGAAGGAAAAATAACTGTTCCAGAAGAAAGCGACTATGAGTCCCTGCAGAAATTTGTATATTCAACAACATATACAGATAAAATAATACAGAACCCGTCATATTCAAATAAAGAATATTCAAACGTATACTTCTACCGCGTCTGTGCAGAAAACATCGCAAAAGGACTGGAATCTCCGTATCTTGCGTGCTCTGACACAGAAGGAGCAGACGGCGCAGGAAAGCTGTTCGGTGTTCCGTGTGGAGTAGAAGCAGACAAAGGAAAGTCAACAGAATCTATAAATGTAAAATGGAATGCAGTCGAAGGAGCTGTAAGTTACGTAATTTACCGCGGAACAAATGCAGACGGAACCGGCATGGAAAAAATCGGCGAAGTATTGGGAAGCGTACAGAAATTCAGCAACAGCATAAGTGAAAGCGATCAGGGAAGGGAATTTTTCTACAAAGTTTGCGCGCAGAATTATTACGGAAACGTATCTGCGTTCAGCTCAATAGGAATGGGATATTCTTTAAAAGAAGGTGCGCCTGCTGCTCCGTCTGGTGTTTGCATTGACAACGGTTTGGGAACAAGCGTTTCTTCTGTAACAATAAAATGGGAAGAAGTTGCAGGAACAGAAAAAACGACCATTTCATACAATTTGTACAGAACAAGTTCCGAAGATTCTTCTTATACTCTGGTAAAAAAAATTACAGACGCAGCGGCAACGACTTACACTGACAGGAGCATAAAACCCGGTCTTATTTACTGGTATTATGTTCAGGCTGTATCAACTCCCAGTGACGGAACAGAAGGTGAAGTTCTGAAAAGTCCGTTCAGTTCAAGCGGAGCAGATTCAGAGAGTCCGGCTAAGGCATACCTTTTGAGTGCGCCTGAAAATGTTGGTGTTGATGAAAGTGAAGATCCACCTTCGCTGATTCTTTCGTGGGATGCAGCTTTGGGCAGTGAAGACAATTCGTATGTTTACAATATATATGCGTCTGATTCGCTTAACGGTGAATATGCTTTGATTTCGTCCGGCATAATCGGAACTTCATCTGAGGTAAAAAAGCATAATTTTTATAAAGTGTCTACGGTGAATGCGTTTGGTGTTGATACCGAAAGTGCACTGAGTGAAGCGGCGGCTCCTGTTCCCCATGCACCGGCTGCGGCTGAAGGTTCAAGAACGGCAAATCTTTCTGCAGAGGCGGCGGCAGTTTGGACGGCAAATGCAAACGGCGTTTACCCTGTTCGTGTGTCGTGGACTAAACCCGCCGCCGATTTTCCGGCTGGATATCTGGTGTACCGTTCTACTAAAAAAGATTCCGGTTTCAGAAAATTGACTGAGACGCCTGTTACCGGTTTGAGTTATATTGATTCAAATGAAACTGCGCGTGCCGGTTCTTACTATTACTACCGGGTTGTTTCTGTTAACGAACTGGGACAGGGAAAGAATTATGCAGACACGGACGGATACGGTGCTCTTACGGCAGACCAGTGGTTCCGCGAGTATAATAAAACCGTGCGCAATTCCCAGAGTAAACTTACATACATGCATAAACCGAATGATATGGATAAACTTGGTACGGAAACTGTTAACGGCGATATTAAAGGTACTCTTTATTATAACGCCAAGTTTGCGGGAATGGGTGCCTATATTACCATGAAGTATGAGAATTATGCAGATTTTTATATTATGGGAGAAAAAGATTTGGGTGAGTATTTTATCTGCACGGGAAATACCGATACAACTTCGAATATGAGCGCCAACGGTAATATGCTTGGTACTGTTGTGTGCACTGGTATGTATCCAGGTTCGGTTAAGTACGACGGGCTTTTGATTAAGGGAGGCGCTGCAGGAGGCGGTGCGTATGCGGTTATGACAAAGGATATGAGCGGCAATGTAATTATACCGGAAACAAATGTAGACTGGCAGGTAGGCGAGGAGAAATAAATTTTTGTGCGGGAAGATAATTCAGGTAGATAAGTGCCAGCGGAGGTAAAACTGCTCCCAGTCGCCTGGTAAATCACGAAACCGGGCCATAAGGCCCTTGATGTGACTTTTGCGGTGAAACCATAGAATGTCGCTTCGCGACGCTAAAAGTCAAATCATTTCGTGCTTTCCCGTGCTCCTTCGCGCAGTTTTACTTTCGTTAAGATTTATCTTTGTAGAAGCATCTTTCCGTACAGATATGTTATTTACAAATATAGGTGTGGTAAAAAAATTGTAGAAGAACGATACATTTAGAGACATGTGTGTTAGTAATTAGTAAAAAAATGCGTTCTTCTACGTGTTTGTTAGTGAAATTTAATATGCGTAATATATGAGGTTTTTATGGAAGAAATGAATGTTGGGTATGAGAGACGGGTTCAGCTTGGACGCGTTAAGAAAGTTTTTTTGATTGTAATGGCAGTTGCGGCTTTGTTTGCGTCTTCGTGGCTTTTACTTGGGTGTTATGAGCCTTCTCCTTTGTACGGAAGCTGGGCTGATAACAGCGGAAACAAGATTTCTTTTATCAATGACGGAACTTTTGTTGCAAAGATTAAGTCCGTTACGGGAACAGCGGTTTCTTATGAAGGAGATTATTCCGTTATAGACAATGTACTTGTATTCAGCGTGAAGGATCCTAGTTATACGGTTACAACTGAATGGGATATTCGCGGTGCCATGCTTTATCTTGAATGGCTGGGCAGTGACAAACAAACTGTGTCGCTTACCCTGTATCATACTGCCAGGTAGGTTGCGTTTATGCTGAGTTTTTCTTTTCTTTCTGAACATAGGCGCGGTGTTTTGCTGGCGCTGGTATGTGTTTTTTCTGTTTGTTTTCTTTCGGCGCAGGAAAGTGAATCTGAAAGCCCCGAACTGAATCCGCGTACAGGGTTTCCTGAGATTGTGGAAAAGCCGTTTGTTATGTTCAATGAAGGTGTGTCTTTTGCACAGATTACGCGCGTGGAATTGATTGAAGACAGGAGCAATTTTGTTCGCCAGAATTATCTTGCGGGTGCTTATTTTGGGATTCAGACTGAAAATATGATGCCTGTAAACAGTATGGTCAGAATTGCGGCTTATTATCCTTTTTACCATACTTTTAACGGAATGCAGCAGTTTCCCAAACAGACAATTTTGTATGCGTTCGATTTGTTTGCTGGACCGATTATTCAGGCAGATATGTGGAAGTATGTAAGGCTGAATTTTGCCGGCGGTCTTCACTATATGTACCAGCTTACAGATGAATATCATATGCATTATCTGGGACTGGGCGCACTTGTGGGATGTGAGCTTCCTGTTGCGCGCAGGTGGACTGTTTTGCTTAACGGGACTTTTACGCTGGATTATCCGAATCTTGGCGAAAACAGGATTGTGCAGCCGTTCGCGTATGCATGGCAGTATCAGCTGGAACTTGGAGTGCGGTACAGCAGGCGCGGTGAAAACAAGTATTCGTACATTCATTCGCGCTTGAGACGTTAACAGACGCGTGTGTACGGGAAGGTCCGCGTGACGCACCTTTATGATTTTCTGGGCGACAGGCTGAATAGCGGAAAGTTCTGGGCGATTGTGCGGGGAATCGAGTTCGTGATGAACGGAGCGAACCAAAAGATGTGCGGCAGTTGGAGAAAATCGGAAATATTAAGGATATATAGACATGACGGAATATATAGTTCATCCTTTTGAGCCATTTTTTAGGGCGGATTCAAAAATATTGATTGTAGGAAGCCTGCCGTCCGTAAAGT
>ERZ1026898.1206-NODE-1206-length-13259-cov-6.003938_pt1 | contig 13259 bp, 13 predicted proteins | sample MGYA00380178_ERZ1026898 | MGnify/ENA primary metagenome ERZ1026898 (study PRJEB33269, sample SAMEA4719814) | human gut metagenome | biome: human-associated habitat; feature: organic feature; material: feces | place: Cameroon | collected 2013-10 ... | reverse complement strand
AGAAAGAAGCCAGGAGAAAAGCTGACTTTTGATATTGAAATTCAACCATTCAAGAAAGAGGAAAGCCATGAACATACAGATAACCCAAATAGGAACCAATGAAATCGAAGCCACAAAAGAAGAAACAAACTTCATTGAAAAAATGGAGAAAGCAAATATAACTCCCAAAGACATCAAAACCTTGCTAGAGGCAGAATGCATATATTTGTCGCATCCTTACGGAGGAAAAGAAGAAAACATCAAAAAAGCAGGGGAATATGCAAAAACGCTTATTCAAATGAGCAGGATCATGAAAGAGGGCGCTGTAACAATACTCTCTCCAATTCATAACTTTACTTGGCTGTCATACCATGCAAAAGAAACAGCGGAATATGAAGAAGATATAAAAAGCTGCCTAGTTCTACTCAAAAGGACAGATACATTAGTGCTTTGCGGACCATGGAAACAAAGCTATGGATGCCGATTGGAATATCTATATGCATTGAAACTCAATTTGCCAATTTTCAAAATCAATATTATTTAGACAAAAGGAGAAATGAACATGGAAAAAACAAGAGGATTTGCTATTTGCAAAAGATATGAAGGGAAAACCCAGTTACCGCTTCATGGAAGCCCGGAAAGCGCAGGATATGATTTATTCTGCCCTGAAGATATTACTGTTTATTGCGGTCAGACTGTATTGGTGAAAACGGGGATCAAAGCATATATGCAGCATGGCGAAGTATTGAAAATTTATCCAAGATCGTCTTATGGAATCAAAAAGGGAATGGAACTAGCCAATACAGTAGGCATTATCGATAAAGACTATTATAACAATCCAGATAATGAAGGAAATATCATTGTAGGAATCAGAAATGCAGGACCGATCCCATTTACCATTAAAAAGGGCGAACGATTTGCACAGGCGATTTTTGAAGTATTTCTTGAAGCAGACAAAGAGACTTACACACAGAAAAAAGAAGAAAGAAAAGGTGGTATTGGAAGCACAGGAGAAAAATGAAAGAAAAACAAACTGACTTCAGTATCCAAATGGAACTCTGTCAAATGAATCAGCTACTGAACAAGCAGAGAATAGGAGAACACATGGAAACAAAAGTGGAAATCAAAGACAACCTGAAAACAGAAACCAATGAAAATGCATACATCATTGCCATCACCAAAGCAGAAGGAAAGAAAATCCATGTAAAAATTACAGAGGAAGAACTCTCAGACCTTATCGGAGACGCATTGGATAGCAGCGACTATTGGGTAGGAAGAATCTGCGCCGTAGAAAAAGATAAAGAAGAGGCCAAAAAATACAAAACATGGAGCGAATGTGTCACCCATAATCTAAGAATTATGATCTTAGATAACGAATCAGAGGAAGCTTATGAGTTAAGCAAAACCGCCTTTTTGGAAGGAATCGGAAAATACATTCTTGCATTCGGAGAAGACCTCTGCACAGCAGAAGAAGAATCAATCTGTATGAGAAAAGATAAACCGGCAGAAATCCTAAAAACAGACCATGTACTTGATACAGGAAACATTGACGCAAATATCACAGACAGCATGCTGCAGTTTGGATTGTTTGGAGAGCTGGTATACGGATAATGAATCCTAAGAAGAAGTAAAAGAAACAATGAAAGGAAAGCCCTAAATGAAAACCACAATAGAAACTCTGTCCCAAAAATGGAAAAGACCGATACGTAAAATCATTGAAGTCGTGAGAATCGAAGAAGGAGAAGAAATTGTAGAAGACGTAATTCAAAATACCACCAAAGAAACATTTACATTAAAAGACGCAGCAAGCTACGCAAAAGACATTTTTGACCAATATGGCCGAAACGTCGTTAGGGTGGATTTTAGGGAAAAAGAAATAATCTTCGGTGAATGGGAAGAGTTAGACGAAGACAACAGAGAATATATAGACGCAACAGTCGATCAGTCATATCTTTGTGATGAAAATGGTGAATATGCATGGAGAAATTATTTATACAATCGAGAAGACGAAGAAGACATCTTCAATATTGATAAAAACGTTCTTTACCTTATGAAAAAAGGAAGATTGATTGACATCGAAAACAAGGAAATACAAAACAAAATTTACAAAATAGTAACAGTAAAAGATGTAAAAGGGAAAACGAGGAAGCTGGTATACACATGGAATGAAAAAAAGAAAGAATATAGAGCAAGGTCATATCCTGAAGAAGACGTACAAGAAATTTTGGAAAAATATCCAGATGATGAAGAGTATTTATATGGTTTTAGCTTAGAAAAATGGATAAATAAAGGCTGCTTGGGCTTGCTGTAAAAAGGAAAGGAGAAAAAATGAATCATGAATTAAGAGTCGAATTTTGGGGAGATTACGCCTGCTTCACAAGACCCGAGATGAAAGTAGAACGAGTTTCCTACGAAGTCATGACACCCTCAGCTGCCAGAAACATGCTACAGGCAATTTTCTGGCATCCAGGCTTCAACTTTGTCATTGATGAAATTGACATCATGCACCCAATCCGGATGACCAATATCCGAAGAAATGAAATGGGAGCAAAAATCACAATGAACGGAAGCCTCACAAAAGCAAAAAACGGAGAACCAATGAATCTTTCTACCAAAGAAAATATCCAGCAGCGCGCTTCGCTCATTCTGAAAGATGTAAGGTATGTGGTTCATTTTCACCTCAAAATGACAAGAGAAGCGCATGAAAAAGACAACATTGTAAAGTTCACCGAAATGCTCAAAAGAAGAGCTTCCAAAGGACAGTGCTTCACACAGCCCTATTTGGGATGCAGGGAATTTGCTGCAGGGTTCCGTCTGGTAGAAGAAGAAGAAACGCCCGTCCCATATCCGGAAACCAAAGATTTGGGATTTATGCTCTATGACATGGATTATACAAACAAAGAGAAAATCGTTCCCCAGTTCTTTCATGCAAAACTGGATCGCGGGCGTATGGATGTGAGAGAAGTGGAGGTGTATAGATAATGCTGGAAGAACTTGTTGAACTGTATGACGAACTCTGCAAGCAGGGAAAAGTCCTTCCGGAAGGATGGGGAATGGCCAAAGTCAGCCACAAAATCCAGCTGGACAAAGAAGGCCAATGCAAAGGAATCATCTCTGCGAAAGAAAAAATCAAAGTAAAAAATGGGAAAAAAGAAGTAGAAATCGCACCAACGAGAAAAGTCCCGCTTCCCGTCATCCGAACCATCAGCGTAAAAGCCAATTTTCTTTGCGATACGCCGACCTACCTTTTAGGCGTGGCAAAGGATGGAAACAAGGAACGCGCTAATGAATGCTTCGAAGCAGCACGGAAACTCCACCATAAAGTGCTGGATCATTGCCCGGCAACAGAAGCCAAAGCCATTCTTGCCTTTTTTGATACATGGGATTATGAACACGCTGAAACAGACCCCATGATTCAAGAAAGAATCGAAGAACTTGCTGCAGCCAACAATCTGATTTTCACGGTAGATGGCAAGGATACAACCACAAACCCAGATATTAAAGAAGCATGGGATAACTACCTTAGAACCAGCAAAGAAATGACAGAGAATACCGTAAAAGGGCAGTGCCTTGTAACAGGGAAAAGGAATCAACCCATTGCCATTTTGCATCCCAAAATCAAAGGGGTGGCAGGAGCCAAAACAACCGGCGCAAATCTCGTGTCATTCAATGAACCAGCCTTCTGTTCCTATGGAAAAGACAAAAAGCAGGGAGAAAATTCACCCATCAGCGAACATGCTGCCTTTGCTTACGGAACAGCTCTCAATCAGCTACTTGCCGATCGAAGGCATACACAAATCATCGGTGACATGACGGTGGTCTACTGGTCTAAACATGCCATTACTGCAGCGCAAGACGTAATTGCAGCCCGTTTGGGAAATGCTGAAGAAAGCGAGATGCATGGATGGGACGAAATCATCCAGCAGATTCAAAAAGGATTGACGGTAGATATAGATGAAGAAACTTTAGAAAAGAGTGAGCCATTCTATATTCTGGGACTTGCCCCAAACGCATCCAGAATTGCCGTCCGATTCTTTGAGAAAAACACATTTGGAGAAGTACTAAAAAAACTAGAAGCACACCAGAACCGAATGAAACTTCAGGGGCCCGAATGGGAAAAAGGTGAAATTCCGCTTTGGAGGATTTTGAAAGAAACAGTAAACCCAAACAGCAAAGAAAACTGCAGCTCCCCCTTAATCGCAGGAAGTCTCCTTCGTTCCATTCTGACCGATTCCAAATACCCCGAAAGCATGTATCACCAGATGCTGCTGCGAGTATTTAAAGACCAGGACAAACCAGCAGAAGCCGGTAGTAAAGCAGTATACAAAGTCAGTCACACCAAAGCCGCATTTATCAAAGCCTATTTATTAAAAAATGCCACAAAACATTGGGAGGGGAAATTACAAATGGCAGTCAACACAGAAACAACAGAAATTTCTTATGTATTAGGAAGACTTTTTTCCGTATTGGAAGACATTCAGCAAAATGCCATTCCGGAAATCAATGCAACCATCAAGAGGCGCTATTTCAACAGCGCATGCACGACACCGGCAGCAGTATTTCCGATCTTGCTGAAACTCACGAACAGTCATATCAGCAAATTCGAGAAACCCAAAGCCATTTACTTTAAGAAAAAAATGGGTGCATTGATGAATCAGATTGAAATGCCAAATACTGGAATGCCATTTCCAAAGAGACTGAATCTCGAAGAACAGGGAGCATTCGTACTTGGATATTATCAGGAAACACAAGCAAGATATGTAAAAAAACAGGAGGAAAAATAAGATGAGCGAAGTAATTAAGAACAGATACGATTTTATGGTACTTTTTGATGTAACCAACGGAAACCCGAATGGGGATCCGGACGCAGGGAATATGCCCAGAATGGATCCGGAAACAGGGCTCGGGCTTGTCACAGACGTATGCCTCAAACGGAAAATCCGTAATTATGTAGAAACAGCAAAAGAAAACAAAAAGGGCTACAGAATCTATATCAAAGACGGAGTACCGCTGGAAAGAAGCGATAAAGAAGCCCTGGAATATGCAGGGATTGAAGATATCAAAGACATCAAAAAGAAAGACCCAGAAGCTGACGTAAAAATGAAGGACTTCATGTGTTCCAATTTCTTTGATATCCGTACTTTTGGAGCCGTCATGACGACCTTTGTAAAAGGCGCTTTGAACTGCGGACAGGTGCGCGGTCCTGTCCAGCTCGGATTTGCTAGAAGCATCGATCCAATTACTCCACAGGATATTACATTAACCCGAGTAGCTATTACCAGGGAAGAAGATGCTAAAGAAAAGAAAACAGAAATGGGGCATAAGTTCATTGTTCCATACGGACTCTATCGAGTAGAAGGATACGTGTCAGCAAACTTAGCTAGAAGAAGCACCCATTTTACAGAAGAGGATTTGGCGCTGCTTTGGGAAGCTATCGTCAATATGTTTGAAAACGACCATTCGGCAGCCAGAGGAAACATGGCTGTTAGAGAACTCATTGTATTCAAACATGAAAGCGAACTTGGAAATACACCTGCTTATAAATTGTTTGAAAGAGTACATGTAGAACAGAAAGATCCAAACAATACACCAAGATCCTATAGCGATTATGAAGTGACTATTGATACAGAGAATTTGCCGAAAAGAGTCACCATCGAGAGAAAAGTATAAGCGACACTGCAGCGCGAACCATAAGCAACCCAAAGAAAAAAGCCGAAAAAGCAAGCAAAAAAATAGACTTTTTCTTGGTTCGCGGGAATGAACAGAAGAAGCAGGATAAAATCATAAGAAAATCCTACTACCATCGCTCCCCATGCGGGGAGCGTGAATTGAAATCTTCTTATTTAAAACTGTATAGTTAATTGCGTTAAATCGCTCCCCATGCGGGGAGCGTGAATTGAAATAATCTGCTGGCCAAAAGAAAACGCCAATTACTTAGTAGCTCCCCATACGGGGAACGAGAATTGAAATTGCAAACAATATTTGCAGAATGCGAGTATTTGTGGTCGCTCCCCATACGGGGAACGAGAATTGAAATAGTCCCGGTGTCTATAAGGATGACTGCCTCAGTGTCGCTCCCCATACGGGGAACGAGAATTGAAATAACAATCTGCCACCGGAAAGCGGGGTGCGTAAATGTCGCTCCCCATACGGGGAGCGAGAATTGAAAATACAGGGGCTCATGATGCTAAAGGAGCAGATTATGTCGCTCCCCATCCGGGGAGCGTGAATTGAAACTGTTCGGACGGTAAAATGCACCCAGAGCAAATGATCGCTTTCCATGGGGGGAGCGTGAATTGAAATAGCGCGGTTGGGGACGAATTAATTATGGGGCGTTATCGCTCCCCATGCGGGGAGCTTGAATTGAAACATTGGAAATAAAGAGACAAGTAAAGATTGCCCTATCGCTCCCCATACGGGGAGCGTGAATTGAAATTCCGGTGTGTGCTAGTGTGTCGTATACGTGCAAAAATCACTCCCCACGCAGGGAGCGAGAATTGAAACACGGCTGTACTGGGTTAGGTGAAGTATGGGTGTCATCGCTCCCCATGCGGGGAGCGTGAGTTGAAAATACACTTGATAAGTACGAAATAAAGGCATATCAAGATCGCTCCCCATACGGAGAGCGTGAATTGAAAAATAAAATGGAGCTTTACTAATACATATTGATATAGTCGCTCTCCATGCGGGGAGCGAGAATTGAAAATTGCGCCGACAGCGGTTTGAATCGCATCTTTCTGTCGCTCCTCATGCGGGGAGCGAGAATTGAAAAAACAAAGCAGTTCTAAATAAGCTCAACAACCGTGATCGCTCCCCATGCGGGGAGCGAGAATTGAAAACGGCAAATGATCGTCTATGCAACATCGCAGATTTGTCACTCCCCAAGCAGGGAGCGAGAATTGAAATATGGTGGCAGTAATGCGCGATGAACTGGAAGTAAATCGCTCTCCATGCGGGGAGCGAGAATTGAAAATACACTTGATAAGTACGAAATAAAGGCATATCAAGATCGCTCCCCATACGGAGAGCGTGAATTGAAAAGTGATAATGTTAATAACACCGCCTGTGGCATCTGGTCGCTCCTCACTCGAGGAGCGTGAATTGAAAACTCAATATAGTAGAGGCCTTAAAGGATATCGAAAGTCGTTTCCCCACGGGGAGCGTGAATTGAAAAATCTACCGCGTGCAGACAAAGGGCGCAATGCGAAGGTCGCTCCCCATGCGGGGAGCGTGAATTGAAAATTGGGCCACCGGGCAGATTGGACTATTAATGCTGTCGCTCCCCATACGGGGAGCGTGAATTGAAAACGTAACTAAGCAAAACAATCCTGCCAGCTATACACGTCGCTCCCCACGCGGAAGCGAGAATTGAAATAACGAAGAGAACAACGAGGAGACCAGCGAGCACTATCACTCCCCAAGCAGGGAGCGAGAATTGAAATTCATAAGGATTAAACCCTTCAGCAATGACTGCTTATCGCTTCCCAAGCAAGGAGCGAGAATTGAAATCGCAAACAAGCCATGCACCACTTTAGGAATGCAGCATCGATCCCCACGTAGGAAACGAGAATTGGAATGTCTGTGAAAGATTATAGGTGCTTCCCGCTTTCAGGTCGCTCCCCACATAGGGAGCAAGAATTGAAATACAAACTAATCATAGTGGAATTAATGAGAATGAAATCGATGGAACACCTCGCAACATGGAAAAAACCGGATATCGCTCCCCATGCAGGGAGCGAGAATTGAGATAGGAGTCTTGGTAGATAATTATCTAACGTTTGACATCGCTCCCCACACAGGGAGCGAGAATTGAAATCCCAAATGTATGAGAGCTCAGGGGGTTGATTACACAATCGCTCCCCATGCAGGAGGCGAGAAATGAAATAGTATAATTTTTTGAAAGATCTGAAGCTTATCGTTCTCCACGCGGGGAACGTGAATTGGAATGTGAACGCTGGCTATAATAAAGAAAATTGGTATAATCGCTCCCCATGTGGGGAGTATGAATTGAAATATAACCTGGTCAACTAAACCGCGAAGTACAACATTACTCCCCATACGGGGAGCGAGAATTGAAAAAAAGCATTATAAGTTAGAATGAAATCGCTCCCAACGCAGGGAACGGGAATTGAAATTTTAAGGCAAACCGCAACAATACCATCTTATCCGATTGCTCCCCATGCGGGGAGCGTGAATTGAAATTGTAGTGAGGCTGCACATAAATACCATCGCTCCAATCGCTCCCTATACGGGGAGTGTGAATTGAAATTTAATGTTCCTGTTGTTGCTATTGTTAGCAAAAAGTCGCTCCCATGTAGAAAGCGTGAATTGAAATTCGGTATTAACACTTTTAAACAAACTACTTAATTGGTCGCTCCCCATGCGGGGAGCGAGAATTGAAATAGAAACTCTATGAACGCGATGCATGCAATGGTACGTCGCTCCCCATACGGGGCGCGAGAATTGAAATGAGGTAACCACGAGCACTATTATTCCTAACAAATGTTGCTCCCCACGCAGGGAGCGAGAATTGAAATCGTCAGCTAACTTCAAAACAGATAATGCTTCTTTGTCGCTCTATACACAGAGAGCGAGAATTGAAATACCATTTTCTCTCTATTGCCGAAGCTGCTACCCAATCGTTCCCCTTACGGGGAGCGTGAATTGAAATGGTGATACCATAACCGAACAATCATATTCGCTCTCCAAGAGAGAGCGTGAATTGAAACAAGCACATAACGGATGTAATCATCTAGTTCCCATAGTACAATAACACAAAACAATTTTTTGATTTTTTTCAAAGAAAGAAGAGCAATAGCCCGCAATAAAATGCGGGCTGTTTTTTATGATTTACTTACAAAGAAAGGTGATATCCTTGGTCAAATATGATGAAAAAGGAAATAGAATCATATTTCAAAATTTACGAGAAGAGAAGGTTTTAGAGTTCGTAAAAAACTACTATGGATATGAGAATTTCATTTCATACGAAGACTATGTAGTAAATACCGTAACAGGAGAAATAGTAGCAAAACTAAAGTTTGAAAGAGGGATGTATAATCTGTTATCACGAGAAGCAAGTTGAAAGGAGAAAAATGGAAGAAAATAATTTTGATTTCGCCTTTTGGGGCTTATATCCCAATGTATTAAACGCCGGAGAACAATGCTTCAACGACTTGGGAGATTACTTTCATATTTCAGAAGAAGAAAAAGAAGAAGCTGAACGAAAAGCAAAAGACGTAATCTTGGAAGCGTTGATTCATGCAAAAGAGAAAGGATATAATCCCTTTGATGATAGTAAACCATTTTTGCTTGCTAATCTCATAAACCAGGCAAAAATCGATGCGCTGATACATATGATTTGTGAAAAAAGACATCTCAATGAAGAAGATTTCGAACATGATGCTTATGATGATGGCGCTTTATTGGATGTCAAATACAAAGATGAAATTATTGCATAAGGAGGAAAAAAGATGAAAACAACAGCAATTTATACAAACAGCAAAGGGAAAACATTAGTAAAGCTCGAAAAAGGAAACAGAATTGAATGGGTGGTATGCAATGAATATAATGACCAGGCAGAAGAAGGCAGAAAATGGTCTTGGGGAGCTTACTTTGATAGTTTTGAAGAAGCCACCCAGTATATGAATCAGAGAACCATCTTCCTTTTAGTAACTAACCAGATCTTTGATGAATACGAACAATCTTATTATGGAATGACAAATCGGAAAGATATCTGGATCTTTTCCACAAAAGAAAGAGCTATGGATGCAGCCGAAGAATATATTCAGGACATCTACCCGGAAGAGGAATGGGAAGAGATGTATAAAGCACTGGAAAAAAGACCTTATCGATACGAAAAATCAACCAATGAAGAATTCAAAGACGAAAGCAATACAGAATACATCGAAATCGTAGAAGTAGAGTTAAACACGAAAAATAACAGTTTCACCCCCGTAAGAGTATAAAGGAGAACATGATGCATAGCAAAATCTATAATCTGGAAAAAGTAAATAGCAGATACATTAACGATGCCAATGATGAAAATGCGATAGAAGAAAGAATGTTCAATAATGGGCAAGCCGACTATGTAACAGAAGATAGAGGAACAGATAAGGAAGACGCCAAAACATGGTTGAAAGAATATTGGAATCAAAATGGATTGCCAGTGGAAGAAACAGAGAAAGATGTACTCGTTATAAGGAAAGAAGACATCAAAAAGTATCTAAAAAGATATGCAGAAAATACGCAGAAAAAGATCAATGAGATTTTTGCAAAAGAAGAATCCATCAGCGCCGTAATGTCAGAAATGTCTTTGATGATAAATAATTACGGTGGATACTGGTTCATTAGCGAAGACTACCCCGAAATGCCAGAAATGGAATGGCTGGAAATGCAGATGAATCATGCGAATGAAGAAGAAATCAAGCTGAAATTAGTGCATGCCTATGATTATCACTGCTAAGGAAATGAAAAGAAAAGGAGAAATCAGATGATAGGGAAAGAAATTACCAGAATAACCAAGGAAATGACCTTGGAAGAAATATGTAGGCGCTACGACCAAATTCTTGAAAGTAAAAACGAACTGGATATAAGACATTTTCTTATGAATCTCATTGATTATATGAAAGAAAAAGAAATTCCAATTCTAAGAAGAACGTATCACTCCATTGTAGAGAGAGACATCATGTTCGAAAGAATCACACGAGCATATAAAACATACGGGACCTGTAAACTTCATAGTAATAACAAAAGGGCAGAAATTAAAATAACGAAACATATTCTGCTGCCAGGAAACGGCATGGCCATCATTAACGTAATTGGACATGAAGTATTACATGCTCTTCTGCCTTTCAAAGAAGGGCATGGTTCCCTATTTAAAATGGGAATGAAACTCATCAATGAAAAATTGGGTACCCATATCCAAACAAAAGGACTGGGAGATGGAACATGTGAAAAGGCAAAAAACAGACCTTATCTCTACGAAGAGTATTGTCCCAAATGCGGAGAGGTAGTGGGACGATATAAGACATGTAGTAAAAGTGTCAAACATCCTGAAAAATATTATCATAATCCATGCAAAGTACCATTAAAGGTAAGAAAAATCAACAAAGAAATGGAGATGGAATTTAAATGAGAGAATTAACAGACGCAGCGATCACCGCAAAAGCCATCAGAAAAGAATTGAAAGAAATATTCAAAACAATCAAATTTTCAATTCGTTCAAAATCCTATGCAGGAGGAGATCATGTAACCATCGAATGGACCGATGGCCCAAGCGAAAAAATGGTAAGGAAAGTAGCAGATAAATATGAAGGAGGGACATTTGATCCATATTCAGACTATCATGGATGGGACTCTACGGGAATTCCGGAAGGAATACCGGGGGTCCATTTTATTTTCTATACTCACAACACGACGGAAGAACTGAAAGCCGCGGCTCGGGCCTCTTATAAAAACACCTATGGGGAAGAACCACCCAATAACAAGAGATACATTGAAAAATACTATGAAAAAATCAAGGAATGGGGGACCCCTGAACTCATAGCTATCAAAGAAAAACAGGACAAAGAAGAAGCCGCAGCCGAAGCAGCCAAAAAAGCTGAAGAAACAAAAGAAGAGGAAGAAAGACGTAAAAAGGCAATCGCTATTTTCGAAAAAGAAAAAGCGGCCGGAAGCAAAATTATAGAAAAGGCAATGGCCAAATATCCAGCAAACCCCAATGAAAACAAGGTCATTATTCATTGGTCTGAACATCCAGCGTTTTATGATTATGATGAAAACCATCCACTAGAACTGAGCATGAAAGCAGCAGATATCATCTTGGACACTATGGACTATGACTATTGCAAAAATCATCCAGAAGGGGGATACGACAAAACCTCTTACAGTATTGAATCTCCGACAGGAGAAAAATTATTTGAAGATAGATATGATCTGGGGGATAATAACGGGGGATTATTACATGAACTGTACCGCTACGACAAAATTGGATTGCTGTTAAACATGGTGCCTGAAGAGGTCAAAGGAATGGTCCCGATGTCTCCACCACCTGTCACATATGAAACAATCAAGGCTTTAAATGAAAAATATCCAGTGGAAGGAGGAAAATATATCCAAATTGAAGAATGCGATCATATCGGATTCAGATATAACCCTCAAGAAGAAATCTATTCATTAAGAGCCGCCGCTTGCTTATTCAAAAAAATATATGATGAATACAGGTATGTATCGCTGTTTAGAGTAGAGTATGCAGACGCGCTTTGCTTTGCAAAGAAAATCATCAAGTTTAAACTGATGAATGTAAATGGAGAATCCGAAGAAACCTACACATGGCAACTGAATGATAAAAGAATGGAAAGTCTCTTGGAAGAGTTGAGAGCAGAAACAACTAAAGAAGAAGAAAAGCCGAAAATGATTTCTACAGAAAATCCTTGGGAAACACTTTGGGATACGCCCCCGAAAGAGAAACCAAAAACAACAAGGGAAACAGAGATTGTTCACACTGACAGAATTCCATATGTAAAATATACCCTGAACAAACTCAGTAATAAAGAATTAGCACTTCTGGCAGCCATGGCAGCAGTCGAGGACATTCACACGCCAATGCCCAAAAAACTGGGAGAAATGGTAAGAAAAACACCCATGTATAAACGAGCTCATATTGCTGCCGTACTGCAGCAGGCATTTCATAAAGCCAAAGAATAGCAAACCGCTGAAATAAAATCAGCGGCTTACATTATTTTTCAAGATTTTATTATGGAAAAAATAAAACAGGAGGCAAAAAACAAACATAGGAAATAAGAAAAGGAAAAGACAACAACACTCTAAAAAACGTGACGTTGCATGCCCCCGCTTAAACGGGGGCTTTTTTTGTTAGTGCTTATTCGTCATTTAGTGATTCATAGAAAGGAAGAAGAAAAATGAAATTGACTATTGAAAATATCGTCTAGTGCAGGAAATTCTGAATGATAATATTGAATTTGTAAAAGAAAGGAAGAAGCTAAAAAAATTAGAAAGTATATGTCAATGACCATGAAGCCGAACAAGTAACAGAAGTGAATAACAAAGGAATTGAGACTATTTTGTTCCAAACAAGAATGAAAGAAACCTATGAAAGCACCATAGGGAAAATGATAAACAACCAAATTGATACCATGGACTATTCTAAACTCCATAGCTAAACTATGGAGTGTGAGATATAATAAAACCAACAAGAAACAAAACATTATTTAAAAAGAAAGAGGGAATGTAACGTGGACAACGATGTAAAACAGGTAAAA
>ERZ1026898.1200-NODE-1200-length-13310-cov-84.671520_pt1 | contig 13310 bp, 11 predicted proteins | sample MGYA00380178_ERZ1026898 | MGnify/ENA primary metagenome ERZ1026898 (study PRJEB33269, sample SAMEA4719814) | human gut metagenome | biome: human-associated habitat; feature: organic feature; material: feces | place: Cameroon | collected 2013-10 ... | reverse complement strand
GTTAACTATTTAAAGACCCATAAGTTAAATTCATTGGATTATGTAGAGAAAGATAAAACTATCACTATTAGAGTAAATGATTTTAAGAATCCAACGTCTTTAACCTCGATCAACCAGAATGTCTTAATGTGTCAGACGGGCTATTTAACATTACGCTCCCCAGTATACTCAAAAGGTTTTATGACCTTAGGAATACCAAGCAGTGAAGTTTACAATGCACTGTTATCCTTAATGGCTCTAAATATCTTTGATGATACGAAACTTGAGAATGTTAATGAACAAATCCTTTCACAAAGTAAAGATGTTGGTGAAATCATAGAACTTTTCAATACTGTTCTAAATACAGTTTCATATGATATATTATCCAATCAGTTCTGAAGCTGTGGTTAAGCAATTACTCTATATGTACTTAAAAGGTATTTGTAACTCTGTCAGTGCAGAACTGCACTCATCAAAAGGTAGAGCTGATCTTGTAATAGAGTCTGATAACAGAAGGATAGTCTTTGAATTTAAGTATGCAAAGAATGAGATAGAAGCTAAGGTAAAGCTTAGTGAAGCCATTGAGCAGATTAAAACACGTGACTATGGCAATATTGTGCCTAAGAAAGCAGAGCTTTTAAGAATTGCAGCTGTGTTCAATGCTGATCCTAAGGTAAGAGCTTTTAATGAGTATCACGAAGTTTAAAGTTCTTTTAATTATTAACAGCTGCATCTCTTAACAAGATGCAGTTTGACAGAGCGCTTCTTTGTTCAAACTGCATTTTTAATGAAAACAATTATTAGTGACTATTACTTGTCATTATTAGGTCTAAATACCTTTACATTATGATAGCCCTTTTCTTTTAACTGCTTTGCCTGCATGGTACTCATCACGCCCTGATCACAGTAAAGAGCATAGGTCTTTAATTGATCCAGCTTGTTAAAGTCTGAGGCTGTTTTATAGAAAGGCATTAAGATAACTTCATTCTCAAAACCTGTTAACGGCTTCTTTTCAACATCATCAGGAGCTCTTACATCTAAGATCACATCTGATTTAGCTAGCTCTGATACAACCTCGATCTCTGTTTTAAGCTTGGTAGTATCAGTTGGGATATCAGCAATATCAACAACCTTCATACTTTCGAAAGCTTTTTGTACAAGATCAGGATCCATCTTAGCCTCTTCCTCTTCAACAAAAGAAGCACTAGGACATACATTTGGATGATCTGAAATTACGCCACAGTACTCAGGCATGGACTCAGCAAAACCAATAGTACCAATCTTACGAGACATATCGATGATGTCCTGCTTATCAGCTGTAACTAATGGTCTTAACAGCAATACATCACATACATTATCAATATGAGTTAGATTGCGTAGGGTCTGGCTTGATACCTGACCTAATGATTCACCAGTAACTAAAGCTTCAGCATCAAAGTGTTTTGCAACTAATGAGCCTACTCTCATCATCATACGCTTTAGGATCACTCCTCTAACTCCATGATGAGTTCTCTCTAAGATCTGCCCTACAATTGGCTCAAATGGAATAGTTACGAACTTAACGCGATGTGAAGATGCATAGCGATCCCAAATAAAGTAACTCTCCTGCTTTACTCCAATCTCATGAGCAGTACCGCCCATGTTAAAGAACAGGTAATTTACCCTGCAACCACGATGTAATACATCATAAGTTGAAACGCCACTATCAAAGCCTCCTGAGATTAAAGAGAAGACATCACCCTGAGAACCTACAGGATAGCCACCAATGCCAAGGTGCTTGTCACCTGACAAGTAAGCTACCTGATTTTCAATTTCAAGGTGGATTAAAACTTCAGGATCATCTAGGCATACACCTTTGTTAGGAAATGAGGCTTTGAATTTACCGCCGATGATCCTCTCTGCCTGCTGAGAGTTAAACTCATGATTGCCCTTTCTCTTTACTCTTACAGCAAAGGTCTTATTCTCAATTGAAGGACCTACAACGTCTTTAATAGAATCAAACAGAGAATCAAGTGTGGTAAATGGGTATTCATTTACTTCCATGAAAGAGTGAATGCCAGGAATTCTTGATAACTCATTGATGGCATCTTCTTTTGATACAGGTTTTTCCTCAGTTCCAAAGATAGCTACAACCTTATCCCACTGAGCATAGGCATTAACAGCGATGTTGTGGTGTTTGCAAACATTAACAATGTTCTGTCTAACTAATCTAATAAGACGGTTGCGAACTGGTTTACTCTTAATTGAGATTTCTGGGAAAAGTCTAATAATAAATTTCATGGTGTGCTCCGAAAACAACAAAGGCTCCTGCACAAAGGAGCCTTATCTTTAACAAAATTTAATTACTCGTGAGAGTGTTTGTGACAGCAGTGATGTTCACCTTGCTCATGCTCATCATCATGGTGATGACCGTGACAGCAATGGTGCTCATGATCGTCGTCATGGTGATGGCCATGACAGCAGTGATGTTCATGATCGTGCTCATCCTCATCATGGTGATGGTGACAGCAGCAGTGCTCGTGATCATGATCTTCAGATGGACAGTGACCGCCTACGTGAGCATGACCGTGTTTGATTTCCTCTGGGGTAGCCTCACGAACATCCTCAACTACAATTAGGAAGTTCAGAGTCTTGCCTGCAAGAGGATGATTACCATCAACAACTACAGTCTTGTCATTGATTTCCTTGATTACAACAGCCATAGGACCATGCTCTGAATCAGCCTCAAAAACATTGCCAACTGCAATTTCAAAATCACCAAACATTGCTCTGTCAATTGTCTGCACGAGATTCTTATCATATTCACCGTAAGAATCCTTTGGTTCTAACTGAATTGCAAACTCGTCACCTTTCTTGTGACCTTCCAAGGCTTTCTCCAGACCTCTGATCAAAAAGCCGTGACCGATAAGAGCAGTTACAGGCTCGTCAGGCTGAGTTCTGCCAACAACCTGACCATTAGTTTCAGTTACGGTATAGCTCAATGTTGCAACTGTATCTTTTGTAATATTCATATTATCTTGCCCTCATAAAAACCGGTTAGATTTTAGCAGAAAAAAAATAAAATTATCTTTGAGAGATATTTCTTACGATAGGTGTGAATCCTGAAGGTGCCAGCTGACCGTCTTTTGTATCAGTATCTCTTGTGATAGAAAACTTTTTTAAAGCCCTATCTAGCGCTTCTGTACATGAAGAGTCAACCTTTCCTTCTGCATTTAAAGCTGTTACAGTGCCATCACTGTCAGTTTCGAAAACCCTGCAGCTGTCTGTATTACTGTCTGTAGCATTAAACATTAAAGTAAAACCATCTGTTGCAGTATCCAGGTTCATGGAAAAATATGGTTTTGCCTGTTCACTCAGTGTTACTGTACAGTTGTCATAACTTCTGTCAAAAGCACCACAGGTCTGCATATATTTTGTAGCCTGATAGACTTCCTTTAAAGCTATGGTTCTGATTTCATCTGCTGATAAAGAATCATCAGCCTCGACATCAGAAGATGCACTCTGAGCATCTTCTGATGCCTGAGTTAAAGACTCTGCCTTAGAGTTACTTCCAGATGCTCCGTCCATCACACAACCGCCGATAAGGCAACCTAGAGCAATAACAAGACAGGTAACTCTAAAATAGCTTAATGATCCATCTGCATTAAAAATAGGATTAAACATTTTAACCTACAGGCCTCTGTTTTTATTTACTATCTGTGTTCTTTCAGAATCTCATCTGCACAGTCTATCTGTTTTTGTTTGAGTATGGAACGGCATACATAGCCTTCACCATATCTCGAAGGTGCTCAGGATAAGAATTTAACCTCTCAGAAAACTTCTGTCTGTCAGTTTCACTTACATTCTCAGCGTGGCCTGCACTTATTAAAGCAGTAGGATATAACTCATAGTTTTTCCATACAAAGTTATCAATGATTGCCGACAGCTCTTCAGGAGTTTCAAAACCACCTTTGATAGGATCACCTGCTACCAACTTTACATGACCTTTATAGCCACGAATACCACGGGTGATGGTTTCAATATCCTCAAACTCGTCTTTATGATACTCGCCATTCTTCTCTTTTTCATAAAGCTCATTTGCTTTGGCAAGATCATTAGGATCATATTCATATGTAATGGATACAGGAACAATGTTCAGAGAACTCATGTATTCTGAGAATGACTGCTTTTTCTGACGACCGTATAAAGAAATCATCTTTAATACAGCATCTTCAGTCTTGTCATTGCCGTCTTTGGCTCTTCCCTCTCTCTGGGCAATCCAGATTGATTTGTTCTCCTCAATGGAAAGGCCAATGTAATTTGATAGATGAGTTAAAGCCTTTAATTTTTCACGTGGAGCTTCAATTGATCTTTTAACAATAAAACTTCTGTTCAATCTCATGAGTGAGGTTGCTACAGGCAGTCTTAACAAGTTGTCGCCAATGGCGATTCTTACAGTATCACGTCCTGACTTGAACAGGGCATAATCAATGAAGGCAGGATCAAGAGAAATATCTCTGTGATTTGAAATAAAGAGATAACCTTTTCCTTTTTCAAGTTTGTCAAATCCGACCAACTCAAGACCGTCAGTTGTGGTTTCAACCATCTTCTTTACAAAGTTGGCCACAATAACCTGAAAATCTTTGATAGTTTTGATTTGTGAGATCTTTTTCTTTAAAAGGATCTTTACAAAAGGCTTTAAGATAAAACCAAGCTTTTTATAAATAACCGGAAAACGGAACTTTAAAATACTGCTGATGACCATTTCATCAGAAATGATCTTGTTTAGCTCTGACTCAACCTCATCATCACGACATGGTCTGATATCGTCAAAAATCTTATCATAAGTAGTTATTTTTTTATCTTCTGTATTAGTAACCATAAGATGTATTTTGCCTGTTGCTTAATATAATTGTCCGCTATTTTATCAAAGAATTGCACAGATTTTTAATTCATATCCACATTAGGTACGTGTTTGAACTGGAATTATAAAAAAAATGAACCAGACTTATAAAAATTGAGCCTTCAAACAGCCTTTTACAGATAAGTTAACAGTCATCAGAAAAAAAAAGAGAACCTGTGTAATAAAAAAGTAAAAGTTTCTTAACAAAGCATATAGCACAGAAAATTGCGAGTTAAAAAAGTTACATAATGTATAATAAACAGAAAGACAGTTATAACAGGATCACAAGATGAGCGATAAACATTTTCTGCCATTACCCTACGGTAAAAACGGATATAAAGAAATACGTAATGGTGGCTGTTACTATGTGGACAAGACTCCATATATAAAAACTCTTATTGATACTGACAAGTCAGCTGTCATGTTGTTTACAAGACCAAGACGCTTTGGTAAAACTGTCTTTATGAGTACGCTCAACTCATTTTTAAAGATAAACAAAGAAAATCCTTCTGACACCTCAGAACAGCTAAGACTTTTTGAAGGAACACAAATATTAAAAGACACAGAGTTCTGTGAAAAGTACATGGGTAAATATCCTGTTATCTTTATCACTTTAAAGAGTGTTGATGGAGATAACTTTGAAGACGCCTATAAGATGTTTGCCATTGTCGTATCAAAAGTTGCTTCTGAATATGAATATCTTTTAGAAAGTCCTAGGTTAAATGATTCAGATAAGGATAAATTAAAAAAAATCACAGATGAAAACTTTTTAATGAAACTTGAAAACTCAGCAATACTTAAGACTTCATTAAATACCCTGTCAGCTCTTTTATATAAGGAATACGGTAAACTCCCTGTCCTGCTCATAGATGAATATGATGTACCTTTAGCCAAGGCCTCATATCACGATTTACTCAAATATAAGACATACGACGTAAAAATTGATGCTAACAATACCTACCATTCAAGAATGGTAACTTTAATGTCAGGCTTCTTAGGTATTCTAAAAGATGAGAACACTCTTACCAAGACAGTAATGACTGGATGTTTGAAGGTAGCTAAAAACAGTATCTTTACAGGTGTTAACAATCTTAAAGTAAATACAGTAATCTCCAGTAATATGGATTTGACAGGCATCATAGGTTTTACCAAGGATGAGACCTCAAAGGCATTAAAAGATTATGAGATGGGTGAATATGCTCAGGTTGTTAAAGATAACTATGACGGTTACAGGTTCTGTGATAAAGAGATGTTCTGTCCATGGGATGTTATAAATTTCATTGATGAGAACTATATAAATAATTTAAACGGTCACAAAGAGCTTGTTCATGCTAATAATTACTGGGCAAACACTACTTCAAGCTCTGCTGTCTATGAATATTTAGGATATCTTACAGATAAAGACACTCAGAAGATGCAGGACTTAATTGACGGTAAGTCAGTAAGTTTCAGTCTCAATGATTCCATGAACTATGACAGTCTGTCTGAGCACAATCCTGATGACTTCTGGTCACTGCTTCTGCATACAGGTTATTTAACCTTGGACTGGGATAAGACAACAGAAGAGCTCAAAAAAGACAGTCAAGCTCATAAAGTGTTCTTTGCAAGAATTCCAAACCAGGAAATCTTAAAATGTTTTATCAGCAATATTCAGAACAGATTTAATAAAGAGACAGCACCTGCATCTGTTGCAGAATCTCTTGCAAACTGTCTTTTTAAAGGTGATGCTGATACAGCATCAGACACTATCTTTAACCTTCTGCAGAACTATATTTCAATTAGAGACAGTGCTACAAAGGCTCCTCATGAGAACTACTATCACGGTTTTCTAAACGGTCTTTTTTCTAACTGCTCTAAGGAATTCTTTTCTGAATACCGCTCCAATTCTGAAACAGGCGACGGCTATGCTGACATTATCTTTAAGAGTAACCGAGGCGGGAAAGTTGCCATCATTGAGATAAAATCATGTTCAGGTTCTGAGAGTAAAAAAGCAAAAGCCAGAGAGGCTGTAGCTCAGATAGAAGAGAAGAATTACGCAAAACCATATCTTAATAATGAGGATATATCTTCAGTTTATGCATATGGAATTTCATTTGATAAAAAGGACTGTGAGGTTCTTTGTAAGAAGATAAGGTAATATTTCCTCTAAGTCATGGTTACAGGTTGCTCTTTTTAGATTGATTAAAAGAGCAACCTGCAATTTTCTGTATCATATTTGCAATGCCAGGATCTTTGCGCACTCATTGCTTGTAAGAGTATTTTTCTATTTAACTTTACGATTTAAGTTTATGAATTGCTATCATGATGGTTAGATCTGCGCTTAATGAATGCCTTTTAAAACTTTATATTCAGATTCTGCAAATGTATCAGTCATTCCTGAAATATAATCTACAAGCAGTCTTATTCTTAAATACATTTCAGAGAATACAGCCTTATCCCTGTTCTTAAGGTAATACTCCTTATGTCTTCTGGAAATCCTTGAGGCTATACGTTTACAGAAGGGATTGCCACCTGTTCCAGACAGCTCTTTTGCAAAGTCATCCTCATTTTCAAACAGAAGATACTCGTAGGATTCAAATAGACCTCTAATATAACTTGCTCCTGACAGATCTAAAGTCTGAACTTCAAAATGGTTGTATACAGCCTGATATTCAAAGTTCTTCAACATTTTTAATGCAGTTACACCTGGATAGTTGCCATAAGAGAAATCAGGTTCACCTGTTTCTATAAACTGTTCAAGATCCTGACTTATGGCTGTGGCTATGTCATTTATGTAAAAGTTTGAAATGACATCACGTAAATAAAACAGAGCTTCTGTTTTATTTACTAAAAATCTTTTTTCGATTTCATTAACATCGAGATATTTTGACAGTTCTGACAGCTCAGGATAATTATCAAGTTCACGGCAGAGTTTTAAAATTACATATCTGTCAATAAGGCATCTGTCAAACGCATCCTCCAGATCTGCAAGAACATAAGCAAGATCATCAGCATACTCTATGATAGTTGCAAACGGATGACGTGTATCACGATGACACTCTTCCCTTATCGCATCAAGAAGAACTTTCTCTGATAAAAAAACTCCTGCATTGGCATATGACCATGAGTAAAAGTCCCCCTGTATTCCGTTACCGGCTTCACCTTTACCCTGACCTAACAACAGTTCCTTGATGGTATACGGAACTTTGATCACAGAGGCGTACTGACTTAAAGTAAGATTAAGATCCTGAATTGAAAATGCCAGTCTCAGCCCCTGAGCATTGCCGTTAAAGGTCAAAAGATCGTCTTTTTCCACCATGGCAATTTCAGAACTTATATGACGATTCTCAACTGTCTTTTTAAGCCACTCTCTGATTAACGATTCACCAAAGTGTCCAAAAGGAGGATTTCCCAAATCATGCATCAATGATGCTGTATAAAGACAGCTTGTCATTGGTCGCAGTATCGGCACAAAATCAGCCTGAGAGCTTTTTTTTGCTATAGCAAAAGAGATAAGTCTTGTGTACTGGGCCACTTCCAGAGAATGTGTAAGTCTGTTTCTTGAGGCAGCTTTCACATCTAAAGGGAAAACCTGTGTTTTCTGCTGCAGTCTGCGCAAAGGTGCACACATTGAAAACTTTAATCGGTCCTGCTCAACACCAAAATCATCAGAGTCTGACAAATAAAAGGATGAGAGGCCAAATGATAACTGTCCATCAGATAAGAAATCGCCCCTTAGGCGCTTGGCGCAAAAGAGGCGGGAAGATAATTCATTATTATTCATCTATGTTCACTATAGTATGAATGTAAAGCCAACTGGGTAAAGAGTCATTATGACCGCTTTACACTAGTATGAAGGCATTGCCACAGGAGCCTTGTAACTGTCAAAATTCTCAAAGAGCTCAGGCTCTGTCTGTCTTAATTTAGCCAACATAGATCTTGTAACCAGAGTTACGCCACCTTCAGAACGGTAGAATCTCTTTGCATCAAGAACAGGATCTTCTCCAATGATCATGCCTCGAGGGATCTCACAACCACGATCCATTACCACCTTTGTCAGACGGCATGCTCTGTGAATAATACAGAAAGGCATGATCACAGACTCTGACAGGAAGCAGTTTGAATGAACACGACATGAATTAAACAGCAGTGTCTGGTTAATTGATGAACCTGAAATAATGCAGCCAGCTGATGTTACAGAGTTTCTTAAAATAGTGGAGGTACCACTGATATCCTGAACCATTTTAGCTGGAGGCAACTGGATCTGATTTGTCCAGATAGGCCAGTTAAAGTCATAAATATCAAGTTGAGGCTCAATGGAAGCTATATCCATATTTGCTTCCCAATAGGCGTCGATGGTTCCTACATCACGCCAGTAAACAATATCTTTGTTACCACGGTTGCGGATGCATGATTTTGAGAAGTCATGAGCATGAACCTGATGCTGCTGAACTAAAGCTGGAATAATATCCATACCAAAGTCACGGTGTGAACCTTTAGTCTGCGCATCTTTTTGTAAAACGTCATATAAGAAATCTGCATCAAATACATAAATACCCATTGAAGCTAAGCTCATATATGGGTTATCAGGCATAGTTGGAGGATCAGCAGGTTTTTCAACGAAATCTGTTACTAAATTGTCACTGTTGACATTCATGACACCAAAGCCTTTAGCCTGCTCTTTTGGTACAGGAATACATGCAACAGTTAATGGACCGCCCATCTTGATATGATCAAGAATTAAGGTTGAGTAATCCATCTTATAGATATGATCACCTGCCAAAATCAAAACATACTTTGGCTTGTGATCTTTAATAATATCGATGTTCTGGTAAATAGCATCGGCAGTACCCTGATACCAGTGCTCTTCATCCATTCTCTGAGAGGCTGGAAGGAAATCAATGTACTCATTCATCTGATTCCTGAAGAATGACCATCCTGCCTGTAAATGACGTAAAAGACTGTGAGATTTGTACTGAGTTACAACACCAATACCTTTGATACCAGAGTTGACACAGTTAGACAGCGCAAAATCAATAATTCTGAACTTTCCTCCAAAGTATACTGAAGGTTTTGCTCTTGTATCTGTTAAGGCTTTTAATCTACTGCCTCTACCACCTGCTAAAACCAGGGCCATGGTCTGTCTGACGACGTCACGAGCACTTTCCATTAGCTCCTCCCACATGACTAAAAATCTAATTTAACGTTTTGATTTTTATTTTAGTTTGTAAGAGTTAATTTTTATAGATGCCTAAATCATTTTTGGGATCTAATCGGTGATATTTAAAGCATAATCAATGCGTTACGTGATCATGGGCACATATATAATCTGCAATCGTTTGCAAGAGTGCGTTGCGTCACACAAATTGCATTTCTTTTCAAAATTTCATGCAACAAAACTGAACATTTTCTCATTTTTCACCATTTTTTAAGCTAACTAGTCATCGTAAAAAACAATTTTTTACACTGAAGATCTTTGTCTATCAACATTTTCATTAATGTGAGCCTATTTTTAAACCTTGAAAAATAGAATTCTCAAAAAAATATTAAAGAGATTTTTGTAAGTGACGTTATTAAGTTCAAAGGGAAGGAAAAATCCTTAACAGAATTCAAAAGATTTTCCGCAGGAGGAAAACAAAATGTCAATTTATGTAAATACAAACGTTACCTCATTAAACACCACTAACAAGTTATCTAAAGCTACTCATTCTTTGGATACCACTTACAAGCGTTTATCATCAGGTTACAGAATTAACTCAGCAAAAGATGATGCTGCAGGTTTACAGATTTCAAACCGTTTAACCTCACAGATTAACGGCTTAAAGCAGGGTAACAGAAATGCCAATGATGGTATTGCATTAGCCCAGACCGCTGAAGGTGCCCTAGACGAAGTACATACCATGTTACAGCGTATCCGTACTTTATCAGTACAGTCAGCTAACGGAACCAACACCACAGCAGACCGTGTTTCAATTCAGGGTGAAGTTTCACAGCTATGTGCTGAAATCAACCGTATTGCATGTAAGACCACCTTCGGTGGTTCTGAGATCCTGTCAGGCAAGGATTCAAAAGGCCAGACTTTACTAGACAATACTGGTAAAGTTGCCTTCCAAGTAGGTGCAAATGCTAATGATAAGATTTCAATTGATTTGACATCAGGTTTTTCAGTTGCACAGATGGCAGGTAAGGATGCCGCAAATGATGAAACTGCAATTCAAGAAGGAGACGCAGATGGCACAACTCATGGTAAGTCTTTCTCTGTATCAACTGCAGAGAAAGCTCAAGCAACATTGGGTGCAATTGATAAGTTCATAGGCTATGTTGACAAGAAGCGTGGCGAGTTCGGTGCAATTCAGAACCGTTTAGAGTCAACCATTTCTAACCAGTCAAACATCGCTGAGAATGAGTCAGACGCACGTTCAAGAATTCGTGATACTGACTACGCTGAAGAAGCTGCAAACTTATCACAGCAGAACATCATTCAGCAGGCAGCAACATCAATGTTAACTCAGGCTAACAGCCGTCCACAGATTGCTTTAAGTCTGTTAGGTTAATTAAATAACTCTAAGATCCCCGGAAATTTCCTTAATTTTCGGGGATTTTTTATTTCTTTGAACCTAAATTATGAAAACATCAGTCTTTACTGATAAAATCCATGCAGAATTTTAATTGAGGATTTTATATGAAAATTGGTATTATCTGCGCTATGGATGAAGAGACAGAATACTTTCTGTCTAAATTAGAAAGCTATGAAACTAAAAATGTAGGACAGATCATTTTCTATGAAGGCAAGACTGCTGAAGGTAAAGAAGTTGTTATCTCAAGATCTGGTATTGGTAAGGCTAAAGCTGCTACTGTAACCGGTCTTTTAATTGCTTTATACAATGTAAGCTACATTATCAATTCTGGTATTGCAGGCTCCATCTCCCCTACTCTACATATCGCTGATATCGTATTCTCAACAGATGCTACTTACCATGATGCTGACTTTACACCATTTAATTATGCTAAAGGTCAGATGCCAGGCGAACCTGAAGTTTTTAACGCAAACTCAGAGTTAATTGCCAAAGCTGAAATTGCAGCGTCTACTATTCCTGAATTAAAGGAGCATGTAAAAAAAGGTCTTGTAGTATCTGGTGATCAGTTTATTAACACTCCTGAAGGAAAAGCAACCATTGCTAAAAATTTTCCTCAGGCCATGGTAACTGAGTGCGAAGGTGCTCCTATTGCACAGATCGCTCACGATTTTAATGTTCCATTCATTATCATCAGATCTGTATCAGACTGCGCTGATGAAAATGAAACTAAGACTTATGATTTCAATGTCAAAGTAGCATCAGAGAACAGTGCTAAATTAGTTTTAGCAATGATCAAGATGCTCTAGGAGAGAGTATGCCTGTAGAGCAGATCTTAAATGCAGCAAAAGATGTTTCCATATCTGACTTTTTTGCCACATTTTTCTCAATTTTGCAGTATCCAGCTGTAACTTTGCTTACAGCAATGTTACTTGAGATCATTCTGCCTATAAACGCATCATGGCGCTTATCTAATTTAGCTCCACTATTCTCTAAACTTGCTAAGAAGGTAAACAGACAAGAAAATTCTCTAGGTCAAACTATATTTTCAAGCGTGTTCTTGCCTTTTTTCCTTTTATGTATTGCTATCTTTACCATCCTGCTTTTAAGATTCTGTATAAACCATGACACCATTGTGTCACTTCTGATACTGCCTTTTTTACTTGAATCTAAACCAGTATTAAAAACTACTCTTCAAGTAAAAAGGTCTCTTGAACATGATGATAAAGAATTAGCTAAAAAGTATTTACAAAAGATTATGCTTCGAGACTGTTCTAAACTCTCTTTAATGGGAGTATGCAAAGCTAACAGCGAAGCTGTAGCCGTAGGTCTTTTTGCAAACTGGTTCTCAGTGATGGTCTGGTATATGCTCTTAGGTATAGAAGGAGCTCTTATCATGCAGATGGTTGCAGTGATGAACAGATCATTTAGCTTTAAAGAAAAGAGAACCGAAACTTTTGGCATCTTTATTTATAAATTTGAACAGGCTCTTTTAGTCCCTAGTTTGATTGTCTACCTGCTCACCATGATCTTTTCAGTTCATATTGTCAGGATCTACAAAAACTTTATCAATCATTTAAAATTCTTGCCAAATCCTGTCACCTCACTTGTAATTGAAACTCTAGGATCATATGCTAATGTGTCTTTAGGTGGACCTCGTTACTACGAAAGTAAACTTGTAAGGCTTGCAAGAATTGGTGGTGAGAATGAACCTGACTTATACTCTCCATTAAAAATCTATAACAAACTAAGATTCTCTGGTATTCTCTTTGTTTGTTTCTGTGTTGTAGTCAGGATCTTTTTATATTCAGCTGCTTAATTTTATTCGTTATTACCAAAGCTATTAACGAAATAAGTTATTGCGATAACAAGTTAAAAAAGTTACCCAAGATAAA
>ERZ1026898.1198-NODE-1198-length-13318-cov-3.740179_pt1 | contig 13318 bp, 16 predicted proteins | sample MGYA00380178_ERZ1026898 | MGnify/ENA primary metagenome ERZ1026898 (study PRJEB33269, sample SAMEA4719814) | human gut metagenome | biome: human-associated habitat; feature: organic feature; material: feces | place: Cameroon | collected 2013-10 ... | reverse complement strand
CAACGGGGCGGAGTGCAGGCGCTGCGGATTTGATGCGGGAGAATTTAAGCGCAGGAGGGAGCTGCCGCTGGAGGAGCTGCCGAACGGGCTGCGCGGCAAGCGGGTCGGCAGGGAGAAAATTCCAGACAGTGGTGCACTAGAGAAAACGGAGGAGGAACGTGTATGCTAAAGGTCGGGGACATCGTGAGCAGAGCGCCGGAGACCCTGGACGACGAGGGCAAGCAGCCGAACACGCGCAACAAACTGCAGCGATGCCGGGTGACGTATGTGCACCCGGCGGGGAGATTCCACGTTGTGGCGTTTCGGACGCGCGGCGGGGAGGTCCGGGAGAGCTTCCGAGGGGCATAAAAATGCCCGTCCCTTATGGGGCGGGCGGGAAAACCGAACGCATTATGCGCTATACAGCGCCAGGAGCTCGGCTGCCATCGTGATGAGGTACGGAGGGCAGTCACGCTCGCCAAGACACCAGCCCTGTACCGTACGGAGCGGGATGTTAAAGTGTCGGGCAAAGGCGCTCTGCGTCAGACCATAGCGCTCGATCAGCTCTCGGACGGTGCAGTGGGTATCGTACCAGATGCGGCGCAGGAGCGCGATGCGATCGGCGGGGATGTCCGCGCCCTCGGCGTCGCCCCACATAGAGGACAGGGCGAGATCGGAGATGTAGGCGTCGGGGTCGGTGTAGTTGTTAGTCTCTGCGTAGAGCGTGTGGCGGAGTTGGTTAGTCATGATTTATCCTCCTTATAGTCTTGCTGCGTGCGCCACGCGCAGAGATTTGCCGCGTCCTCTGCGGCGGCGATCAGATCGCTGGCGTCGATGCCAAGGACGCCGGAGATCGACGCGAAAATTGCGTCCGCCTCCTCCGGGGAGTCGATACAGGCGTCGTCCATTGTACCGACGCAGACGCGCCATTCGTATCCGTCGCACGCGACGGATACATAAATGCGGCTACCAAAGTCACCGCAAGAGGCGTCGTCAACCTCCGCGACGACGAACTTCTCGCCGACCTTGGCGACGATGCCGCCAGCATACTGCCAGTAGCCGCCGCCATTCCCGGACGTTTCTGGGTTAAAACCATCGTTTGTAGGCACACCCCACGCGGAGCGGATATTGATATTTTGCATGATGTTTCCTCCTTATTTAGCATTCTTCCTGCGGCGGTGTTCAGACCTTTAGATGATCTCCTCGTACCAGATGCCGGTCGCTTTCCCGGCGGCGTCGATGATCTCGCCGTCGTCGTCAACGGTGAGGTCGAAGAAGCGAAGGACCTCGTCGGTGGTCATGCGGTTGGTGTCGCCGATAAATTCGATGCCGAGCTTTTCCAGGGCTTCCGTGATGGTCATTTTCATTTTTGTATCCTCCTTGCCTTGCGGCGTGATTTATCTTATGATCATATTATACGCTCAATGAGCGCAAATGTCAAGGGGTAATTTACAAAAAAATCAGATTTTTTTTCGGGCGGTTGGGTCGAGCGCGGTTTTGCCGCGCTGGATCGAGACGCCGGGATTGGCGGACACACATTATATATACGCGCGCGGGCGCGTAGCGGAACTTGCTAGGCGCGAAGGTTTACGACCATTTTATATAAAAAGGGGAAAGGGCGATGGAAAGACGGTGGCTGCCGGTGCGGCAGGAAGGGACGTGGAAGGTGAGATGCTACACCGTCGGACAGACGGTGGAGAAGATCAAATTCCGCGTGCCGGATGCCATTGCACAAAACCGGGAAAAAACGAGACGGGAGATCGCGCGGCAGGAGCGGAAAGCCGGACAGGGTATGCGGGCGGTATGCAGGATGGTCAACGCGAGCTTTTACCGCACGGACGGCGTGCTGCTGGAGCTGACCTACACGGACGAGGCGATCGGCAAGCTCGCAGACCGGGTGCGCGCACTTGGGCAGGAGCTGACTGAGGACACGCTCAGAGATCAGGCGGAGCGGGAGCTGGAGCTTTGGCTGCGGCGAGTTCGTCGCGCGCGCACGAAGGGGGGCGCGTGCGCGCGATATTTCGCGATCACGTCAGACCGCAACGGCAAGACGGGCGAGCCTGCACGACTGCACCACCATGTGATCGTAGACACGGACAGCGCGCAGGCGTGCGCGGATAAGTGGCGCTGCGGAGAGGTGCGAGCCAAGCGTCTGTGGGATGAGCCGGATCACAACGACCTAGTGGCATATCTCCTGCGCCAGGTGCGGGCGGGGAAGGACGAAAAGCGCTACAAGCCGAGCCGCAATCTCATCCATCCAGTGCCGGACTATGAGCGCACGGTGCATTCCGACGCCGAGCTGCGCGTGCCGGCGGGGTGCTCACTTTTGGAGCGGGCGGAAAACAGCCGCGTCGCTCCGCAGTACATACGCTACGTCAAACTGTGGGAGGTTGAGCAGGATGCAGGGATGGCAAAACCCGGACGTGGGCTGCCCGTTTTACAAGGCGGACAACAAGTGGGAGATCCAGTGCGAGGGGCTGGAAAACCGATCAAAGATCGTCCTGCGTTATGAACGCATGGCAGAAAAGAAGCGGCAGATACGGGAGTACTGCTGCCGGAATTGGGAAAAGTGCGAGATAAACCGTATGCTGACGATGCTGTACGACGCGGAGTGAGCGGGCAAACAGGGAGCGACGCTGAGAGCTTCAGCGCCGCCGGTCGGCGTATCTGCGTTTTCTGGAATTTGGAAGAAATGGCGCAAAGCCAGTCATACCAACGGTTTCAGCCGACGCGAAGGTGCACTAGAGATTTTCGCGTCGGCTCTGCTATACTCTTAGCAGGAAGAAAAAGGGGGTGCGCGGATGAAGCGGCTGGACAGCCCTGCAAGGCTTGGCTCTGCGGTGCGGCGGTATTTTGCCGGGATCAGCTACGACGAGCCGGTATACCGGCGCGTGCCGGTGACGCAGGAGCAGGTGATCGGCGGCGAAACGATCACCGTGCAGGCACTGGACGGCTACGGACATCCCCTGTACAGGCTGGAGGCGGTGATGCACGGCAAGCGGCAGGCGATGGCGACGCAGTGGATCGAGCCGCCGAGCCTGCCGGGGCTGCTGCTGGCGCTGGGCATGAGCGATGCAGACTGGCTGGAGCTGCGGCAGCAGGCGGGCTATGAGCCGATCTGCATGAGAGCGGAGCAGCGGATCGAGGCGTTTCACATCCGGCAGCTCGCCACAAGCCGCGCTTCGGGCGCGAAGTACGCGCTGGGCTGCAAATTCGGCTGGAATGACGCCGCGCCGAAGGAGAGCGGGGCGCGGGTGGAATTTGAGAACGCGATGCAGGACATGGCGAGATGAGGACGATCAAGATCAATCCCAGCGACAAGCAACGGCAGTTTTTGACGGACACGCACCGCCATGTGGCATACGGCGGCGCGCGTGGAGGTGGGAAGAGCTGGGCGGTGCGCATCAAGGCGTTTTTACTCTGCGGCGCATGGGCGGGAATCAAGGTGCTTATTGTGCGCAAGACGTACCCGGAGCTGTATAACAACCATGTGCTGCCGCTGATGCAGCTTTTGCACGGCGTGGCGCAATACAACCAGACGAGCAAAGTGTTCACATTTGGCAATGGGTCGCGAATAATGCTTGGGTACTGCCGCAATGACGGCGATGTGGCGCAGTATCAGGGGCAGGAATACGACGTGATCTTCTTCGACGAGGCGGGGCAGCTCCAGGAGCAGTGGATCAGGCTTATCAACGCCACGGTGCGCGGCGTGAACATTTTTCCGAAGCGGACGTACTATACGCTCAACCCCGGCGGTCCGAGCCACGGGTATTTTAAACGGCTTTTCGTTGACCGGCGCTTTGAGGGCAGGGAAAAGCCGGAGGACTACAGCTTTATCCAGGCGCTGGTGACGGACAACAAGGCGCTGATGGAGGCGCAGCCGGAGTATTTGAGCAACCTCAAGAGCCTGCCGCCGGCGCAGCGGGCGGCGTGGCTGGAGGGGCGCTGGGACGTATTCGAGGGGCAGTTCTTCGAGGAGTTCCGCGACGACCCGGCGCACTACGAGGACAGGAGATTTACGCACGTCATCGCGCCGTTTGAGCCGGACGCGGGATGGAGAATCTACAGGAGCTACGATTTCGGTTACGGAAAGCCGTTTTCCTGCGCCTGGTGGGCGGTGGATTACGACGGCGTGCTGTACCGCATTCTGGAACTTTACGGCTGGACAGGCGAGCCGAACGAGGGCGTGAAGTGGTCGCCGGACCGGCAGTTTGAAGAGATACGCAGAACAGAGCGGGAACACCCGTGGCTGCGGGGCAAGGAGATACAGGGCGTTGCAGACCCCGCGATCTGGGACGCATCGCACGGCGAGAGCATCGCGCAGACGGCAGCGCGGTACGGGGTGTACTTTTCCAAGGGCGATAACGCCCGGATACCTGGCTGGATGCAGGTGCATTACCGGCTGCAATTTGACGAGGGCGGCTACGCGCGGATGTATTTTTTCAAAGGCTGCGACGCCATTATCCGCACGATGCCGATGATGATGTACTCCAAGACGCACGTCGAGGACCTGGATACGACGATGGAGGATCACTGCCTGACAGGCGACACGCTTGTTCTGACGGCGGATGGATATAAGCCGATCAGAGAGCTGGTCGGCACGGAGGGATGGACGTATTCCTCAGACGGCGCGCTGCACAGGTATTACGACGTGCGAAGGACGCGGAAAAATGCACAAATCATCGAGATCGAGCTGGAGGACGGCACGACGATCCGATGCACCGATGACCACAGATTTATGCTTCCGAGCGGGGAATGGGTTCGCGCTCACGATCTGGCGGCAGGGATGGAGGTAAAGACGATTGGATGTACAGGTGATCAGCAGCACAGTCCAGAGATTTAACGGCGTATCGTACTACCTGTGCGGTAAGTATTTTCAGCGCAGGGGCGTGCGGCTGCACAGGATGGTATGGGAATACCACAACGGCAAGATACCACAGGGCTATCATGTGCACCATGTGGACGAGGACAGGTCAAACAACGCGATCGAAAATCTGCGGCTTATGCCGGGAAAAGACCATTTGAGCGGGCATATGTGCGAGCCGGAGCGGGCAGAGAAAAGCCGGGAGAATTTTAAGACCGCACAGGAAGCTGCGAGGAAGTGGCATGGCTCGGAGGCTGGGCGGGCGTATCACTCCGAGCTTGGGAAAGAAAACTGGAAGAAACGAACGGTGCAGACCTATGTTTGCAGCTTTTGCGGCAGGGAGTTCGAGACGAAGCATATTTACGGAGAGGGCATGAATCGTTTTTGCCACCAGAACTGTAAGCAGAAATACAGGACACGGAGGCTGCGCAATGAAAATCAGGAGCATTAGACCGGCGGGGCGGGCGGACGTGTACAACATGGAGGTCGCGGACACGCACGATTTTGTGATACAGGGCGGCGTGGTCTCGCACAACTGCTGCGACGAGGTACGGTATTTTTGCATGAGCCGACCGATCAAGGCGATGCGCCCGGTGGCGCGGCGGGTGATTTTGAATGACCCGCTGAATCAGTTTGGGGGATAGCGCAAACGCGGAACAGCTCAGAAACAACGACCCTTCCCCTCATCCGGCGCTTCGCGCCACCTTCCCCCCGAGGGGAAGGCAAGGGGTGCGGCGATAGCTCCCCACACGGGGAGATATGGGGCGGAAAAGCATGGAGGATGAAATGGGAGAGAACGAACAGGTAACGCAGGTGGAGGAGGTTTTGCGCGAGGCGCAGGTGCAGCCGATCGGGGCGGAGCAGGTGCGCACGGCGATGCAGACGCTGATCCAGTACAAGAGCGGCAAAACGCAGCTTGAAAACCGCGTGATCGCCAACAACGAGTGGTGGAAGCTGCGGCAGTGGGGACAGTTTGACGAAAGGGGCAATCCCCGCGACGACCGACCTGCGAGCGGGTGGCTGTTTAACGTCCTGATGGGTAAGCACGCGGACGGCATCCAGGCATACCCGGAGGCGAACCTACGACCGCGCGAGCAGACGGACGCGCTGGAGGCGCGGATGCTCACGCAGATCGTGCCGTGCATTTTGGAGCACAACGATTTTGAGCAGGTATACAGCGATACGCTGTGGGACAAGGTGCAGTCGGGGACGCTCATTTGGTCCATTTTATGGGACAGCAGCAAGCAGGGCGGCTTGGGCGACGTGGCGATCTGCGGCGTGGACGTGCTCAACATCTTCTGGCAGCCGGGCATTAAAGACATTCAGGATTCGCAAAACGTGTTTTTTGTGCGGGCGTATGACAAGAGCGACCTTGTGAGCCGGTATCCGCAACTGGAGGGCAAGCTCAAGGGGAGCGCGCTGACGCTGGCGCAGTATAAAACAGACGACGACCAGCAGAGGGGCGAGCAGGCGCTGGTGGTGGAGTGGTATTACAAAAAGCGCGTGGGCGGAAAAACGCTTTTGCACTACTGCCGGTTCTGCGGCGACGAGGTTTTATATGCGTCGGAAAACGACACACAGCCGCCCGTGATGCAGATGCCGCAGGCGGACGGGACGGTGCTGGACGTACCCATTGCGCAAGCGCCTGCCGAGATCGGGTTTTACACCGACGGCGAGTATCCGTTCGTATTCGACGCGCTGTTCCCGGTGAAGGGGAGCATCTGCGGGTACGGGTATATCGACATCGGCAAGAGCGCGCAGGAGCAGATCGACCGCATGGATCAGGCGATCGTCAAAAATACGATCATGGCGGCAAGCCCGCGCTGGTTCGCGCGAAGTGACGCCGCGATCAACGAGAAGGAATTTGCCGACTGGACAAAGCCGTTCGTACACACCGACGGCAATTTGGGGCAGGATTCGCTGGCGCAGATCGTGGTGAATCCTCTGAGCGGGAATTATCTTGAGATGCGGGCGAGCAAGATCGAGGAGCTCAAGTGGGTGACGGGCAACACGGACGTAAACAACGGCTCGGCGGGCGGCGGCGTGACTGCTGCGTCGGCGATCGCAGCCTTGCAGGAAGCCTCCGGCAGGAGCAGCAAGGACGCGACGAAGAGCGCGTACCGCGCGTACCGGCGGATGATCGGGATGGTGATCGAGCGCATCCGGCAGTTTTATGACCTGCCGCGCAGATTCCGCATCACAGGGGCGCTGGGGGCGGATGAGTATGTGACGTATTCCAACGAGGGGCTAAAAGCAGGCGGGCGGAAGCCGGTATTTGACATCATCGTTTCGGCGCAGAAGCAGACGGAATACACAAAGCTTGCGCAGAACGAATTGGCTTTGCAGTTTTACAACCTCGGATTCTTCAACCCGCAGCTCGCGCCGCAGGCGATGGCGTGCCTGGACATGATGGATTTTGAGGACAAGTACGAGGTGATGCAGAAGATCCGGGCAAACGGGGATCTGCAGCAGCTGCTCGCGCAGTGGCAGCAGTTTGCCTTGCAGCTCGTACAGCAGTACGCGCCGGAAAAGGCGGACGGGCTGGCGCAGGCGATCCTCTCCGGGGCGGGGCAGACTGTGCCGCAGGGAAACGCGGATGTGAGCCTTGAGACCGGGGAGAAGGAGAGCAGCGTGACTGCGAACGCGCGGCAGAGGGCGCAGCAGGCGTCACAGCCGGAGGGATGAGCATGGTAAGCATCCAGTGTAAAGGATACAGCCTGCGGATCACCGGGCACGCGGGATACGCCCCGGAGGGGCAGGACATTGTCTGCGCGGCGGTGACGATCCTCTCTTACGCTTTGGGCGGAGCGCTCTTAAACGCGCAGGACGAGGGACTGCTGCGGGACGAGCCGATCGTGGACCTGCGACCCGGAGACATCACCATCGCCTGCGCGCCGAAGCGCGAGCGGGTGGTGCGCGCGATGTGGGACACAGCGCTGCTGGGGATGCAGATGGTGGCAAATGAGTATCCGAAAAATGTGCGGTTTGAGAGGGAGTAGCAAACGCGCGACAGCGCAGAACGTACAACCATTCTCCTCATCCGGCGCTTCGCGCCACCTTCCCCTCAAGGGGAAGGCAAGAGATGGTGCGGGCGCTGCGGCGACAGCTTCCCCCCAAGGGGAAGGCTTTGGAAATTGGCTTTGACGGGGGATACCCCGTGAAATAGCGGCGGACGCGAGACCGCCGAAAAAACACAGATGGGGACGCGAACCCCGGTAAAAACACAGATTTTTAAGGAGGGCTTTATGGAAAGGCTCAACATTCAGCTTTTGGCTGACGGCGTAGAGATGCCCGCCACATCCGGCGGTGCGGCAGCTCCGGCAACTGCGGACGCGCAGGCGCAGGGGCAGAGCGCACAAGTACCCGCCGAACAGGTACAGCAGGGAGAGACGTTTGAGGCACTGACCGGCAAGGGCGGCAGGTACGAAAAGGAGTACAACGCAGCCTTGCAGAAGGCGGTGCGCGGCAGGCTCAGAGGCGCGGAGGCGCAGAAGCAGCAGATGGAGAAGCTGCTGCCGATCGTGTCGTGGATCGGACAGATATACGGCATGGACACGTCGGACATGAGCAAGGTCGATCTGGACGCGCTGGGCGAAAAGCTCTCGCAGGACAACCGCTGGTATGAGCAGGAGGCGGCGCAGGCAGGCTTGCCGGTGGACGCGATGCGGCGGATCAAAAACGCCGAACGCGAGAACGCACGGCTCAAGCAGGAAAGCGCGCAGATGCGCGCCGAGGAGGAGCAGAGGCAGCGGTTCGCGGCATTGCAGGATAGCTTTGCGGAGGTCCAGCAGCGGTATCCGCAGGCTGACCTTTCGGCGGAGCTTGGTAACCGCGCGTTTATGTCGCTGCTCACGGCGGGCTTTGACCCGATGCAGGCATACGAGGCGGCGCACTACCGAGACCTCCAGCAGGCGGCGATGCAGTATGGGATGCAGCGCACCGTGGCGCAGGTGCAGGCAAACGGCATGAGACCCCAGGAGGGGGCGCTCGGCTCTCCGGCAGGACAGGTAACAAAAATCGACCCGCGCAAGCTCACTCCGCAGCAGCGGGAGGAGATCAGAAAGCGGGTCGCACGAGGGGAGCGCATTACATTCTGACGCTCCCGGAAAGGAGCATGATATGGGAGCATTGAAACTCAACATCCAGCTCTTGGCGGACGCCGGGACGCTGGTGAACGCGACGGGCGGCTATGTGAACGCCTACACCGGCGCGCAGGAATCGTTCAGCGGGAAGAACGACCTGAGCGTGCAGATGAAGGAGTACTACGACACGGAGCTGCTGGAAAACGCGCGGGCGAATCTGGTGCACAGCCAGTTTGCCAAGAAGCGGGGGCTGCCGAAGAATCGCGGCAGGATTATTGAGTTCCGCAAGTGGAACACGCTGGAGGACGCGGGCGAGCTGCAGGAGGGCGTGATCCCGGCGGCGCAGAAGCTCGGCTCTACGAGCATTTCCAAGGCGCTGACGCAGCACGGCACATACACGGCGGTCACCGACATCTTGGAGCTGCACGCGATCGACGACGTGATCCTGGGCGCGACCACGGAGCTTGGCGCGTCGGCGGGCACGACGCAGGACAAGCTCGTGCGCAACGTCATGGTCGCCGGTACGAACAAGCAGCTCTGCGACAAGGTGGTAAACGGCGTACACACGAAGGTCGCTACGCGAGCGGGGCTTGACGAGGCTGCCAGGCTGACCCCGGACGAGATCAACAAGGCAGTGACCACGCTCAAGAAGCTCAAAGCGCCGACCATCAATGGCAAGTACATCGCCATCATCCATCCGTCCGTCGCGTATGACCTGCGCAGCTCGGACGAGTGGATCGAAGCCCACAAGTACGCGGCGACCACGGAAATTTTCACCGGCGAGATCGGCGAGCTGCACGGCGTGCGGTTCGTGGAGACCACGGAGGCGAAGATCTTCGCGGGTGCAGACCTTGCCTCGGACAGCCGGACGCTCAAGGTCAAGACCGCCATTTCCTCGGCGGGCAAGAGCATCGCGTTTGAGGGCGGCACGGTGGCGACGGACGCGCTCAAGGGCAGGATGATCCTTGTGGGGGGCGTCCTGTGCGAGGTGGCGAGCAACACCGCGTCCAGCATCACTGTGAAGGAAAACGTCAACAACATCGAGGCGGGCGCTGTGATCGCGCCGGGCGAGGGCGGCGCAGGGGGACTTGCAGTGTACGCGACGATGGTGCTCGGCAAGGATGCCTACGGCATGATCGACCCGGAGGGCGGCAACCTCCAGATGATCATCAAGGACAAGAGCCAGGCAGGCGGCCCGCTGGATCAGTTCTCGACGCTGGGCTACAAGTTCGAGAACGCGTCGCTCATCCTGTACGAAGATCGCATGGTCCGTATTGAGAGCTGCGGCGAGTACTCGGATGTGGACGAGGAGAATTGAGGAGGAACTATGGCAAAGACAGAGAATGAAGTAAACACGGCGGCAGAGCAGAACGGAGAGGTTCTGATCCCCTCCGACGCGGCTAACGCCGCGCCACCTCCCCTTGGTCACCAAGGGGAGGCAAGGAAAGCGGTTGACATCTGGAAGGAGACCAGAACGGTATTTCTCCCGCCGGCACAGTCGAATGAGGAGAAAATGCAGTTTGTGTGCGTGAACGGCAAGCGATACCAAGTGCCGAAGGGCGTGGATGTAGACGTGCCGCTGCCGGTATACGAGGCGCTGCGGGAGGCGCGCAGAGCGACCGCCGCCGCAGAAGCGTATGAGCGCAGCGTGCGCGCACAGACCTAATAAGACAGAGGGGGCGCGCAAGCGCCCCTTTTTTAGAAGCGAGCCAAAAAACATTTTGTCTCGCTTTCAAACGAAACCCGCTTCGCTGGGCTTTCGTTTGAAAAGGCTGCACCCCGCTGCGCGCAGAATTTTTGCCGACGTACACGCCGCCGGCAAAAATGATCTGCATTTTATTTTGCGCCTGCGGGCGCAAAACTCTGCGAGGCGTTTTATGACAGAGACGGAGGGGACAGGATGACCATTACACAGGCTTTGGAGATCGTAGACCGGCTGACGCCGAATCAGTACGACATGGAGGACAAGATCAGATGGCTGGCGGAGCTGGACGGGATCGCGCACAGAGAGGTGCTGCGGACGCACGAGATGGACGCGCCGGAAGAATTTCACCCGTACCGCCCGGAGCAGGATCTGGACAGGACGGTGCTTTTGATCGGAGCGCCTTACGACGAAATTTATCGGTGGTACTTGGACATGAAGATCGCGGAGGCAAATGGCGAGACCGACCGTTACAACGCCGCTGCGGGCAGCTACAATCAGTACTTTACCGCGTGGCAGAATTACATCAACCGCAGCTATATGCCCCGCGAGCGGGCGACGCATTTCAGGCTGTGAGGTGAGGGGATGCTATTTGTGCAGAAAAATACGCCTGCCAAGGAGCAGGCGGTGACGGAGGTCTTTTACGGCTACGACCACAACCTCCAGATACAGGACGGGGCGTTTTACGACCTTGAGAATTTAACGGGAGACTACTTCCCGATGCTTGCGCCGCGTATGCGGCGGAGCACGATGAAGGCGCTGGGCGAAGGGACGCTCCTGGGCTGGACGGCGCGGGACGGCGTGCTGTGGTATGTGTGGCAGGGAGCAACGCTGCCGGGACTTTACTGCGGGGGCATTTTGCAGGAGCTGCCGCAGGGCGTGACGCTCACGGCGGGGGGAAAGCAGCTCGTGAGCATGGGCGCTTACCTCTGCATATTCCCGGACGGCATTTACTACAACACGCTGAAACCCACGGACGCCGGGTACATGGCGCGCAAGAACACCGTGACGCCGACGAGCGCGGCGAAGCTGACGATCACGCTCTGCACGCTGGATGGGGCGGGCATTACAGCATCGGCGACGGACACAGAGCCGACAGACCGCACGAACGGGATGTATTGGGTGGACACAGGGTCAGAGCCGCACGCGCTCAAGCAGTGGTCGGCAAGCTCGGCACAGTGGGTGCAGGTGGCGACGACGTATGTGAAATTATCGCTTGGCGGCATCGGCGTGGGCATGAAGCAGTACGACGGGATCATTTTGAGCGGCATCACAGGGACGGAGCAGGCGAAGGCGCTGAACGGGTCGCACGTTTTATACGGCGCGGCGGATGACTACATCATCATCACCGGCATTCTGGATACCACAGCAGAGCAGACGAGCGGGGAAATTATCACGAACCGCCGCCTGCCGGAGCTGGACTATGTGACGGAGTGCGGCAACCGGCTTTGGGGCTGCTATTACGGCGTGGGGCAGGACGGCGATATGCTGAACGAAATTTACTGCTGCAAGCTGGGAGACTTCCGCAACTGGGAGTGCTACATGGGCATTTCGACCGATTCGTACCGGGCGAGCGTCGGCACGGACGGGAAGTGGACGGGCGCGGCGACGTATAACGACAGCCCAATGTTTTTCAAGGAGGATTTTATCCACAGGGTGTATCCGTCCAGCAAGGGCGCGCATCAGGTGGTGCAGCTCACCTGCGAAGGCGTGCAGAACGGGTCGGGCAAGAGCCTGTGCGTGGTCGATAACGTTTTGTACTACAAGTCGCGGCTGGGCGTGTACCGCTACGACGGGGGTGCACCGTCCCGCATTTCGGACGCGCTGGGCGGCATCCTCTACAAAAACGCAATGGCGGCGACCGCACGGGGCAAGTATTACATCGCCATGAGCGCGCCGGACGGCGCACAGCGGCTTTTTGTGTACGACACGATGCGGGGGCTATGGCACGCGGAAAGCGGCGCAGAAGCGCTCACAGCGCTCACGAGCGGCAGGGATACGCTCTACGCGGCGAAGGATCAGAGCGGGAGCGTGACGGTTTTGGACCTGATGGGGCAGGAGGGCACGCCGGAAGCGCCTGTTTCGTGGTGGGCGGAGACCGGCATCATGACCTACGGCTTGGTGGGCAAGAAATACATCTCGCGGCTGAATCTGCGGATGCAGCTTCCGCGGGGGTCGCGTTGCGATTTTTGGGTGCAATATGATTCTGACAAGCAGTGGCGGCACTGCGGGCACATGGAGGGGCGGGGCATTCGATCGTTTTTACTCCCGATCCGCCCACGGCGGTGCGACCACCTGCAATTCAAAATATCCGGCACGGGGGACTTCCGGCTGCTTTCGCTGTCGCGCGTGCTGGAGGCAGGGAGTGATGTGTGATGGGCAGCCTGAATTTGGCGTATCCGAAGCGGACAGAGGGGTCGGTGCAGGAGCAGCTCGCGGCATTACAGCGGTCGATGCGGGACATCATTGACCAACTGAATCTCGCGGACTGGTCGGCGGAGGCGATCTTGCAGGAAATTTCCACGGGTATCAACGAGGACGCGGCACTGAGGACCGAGAAGGAGAAGAAACAGAGCGCGTTTGCCTCGCTCAAGCAGCTCATCATCAAGACGGCGGACTTTTCGATGGAGAACTCCGAGCAGTTCACCAAGACGTTACAGGGCGGGTATGTGGCAAAGTCCACGTTCGGCG
>ERZ1026898.1191-NODE-1191-length-13368-cov-25.644107_pt1 | contig 13368 bp, 10 predicted proteins | sample MGYA00380178_ERZ1026898 | MGnify/ENA primary metagenome ERZ1026898 (study PRJEB33269, sample SAMEA4719814) | human gut metagenome | biome: human-associated habitat; feature: organic feature; material: feces | place: Cameroon | collected 2013-10 ... | reverse complement strand
GGCAGCGTCAGATGTGTATAAGAGACAGATATAATACCATATTAACGATTTATTATCAATTATTTAATAAAAAATTTTAATGACAAATCGCTTTTTATATGTTACAATATCGTTTGTATAAAAAAATTAAGGTGGTTTCAACTATGATGGAATTGAATGAAGCCCTCAATGCCGTACTTTCGGGCATTGATTCTTCTGTAAAGGCAAACGGCTTTACAGCTGTTGAGCCGAAAGAAAAAACCGACGATATTCCCGTTATTCACGACGGCGAGCACAGTTATATTGACTTCGTTGGCGAAAAGGGTAAAATCCGCTTTGAAATCTTCGGAAATCAGGCTTTGCTCTTCTATACCGACGTTAAATCGGACGATGCTACGGATGAGGATTTGATTAAGGCTTCGGTCAACTATTTTAATCTTGAGGAATTCGACCAGAGGGATATTAAATCTCTTTGCAACGAGCTTAACGAGACTATAAATGCAAAGTTCGGCACGGCAAACGCTGCTGCCTCCAAGTCAAAGAAGATGCCGACTCCCGTTTCAAAGACGGCTGCCAAAAACGGCTCTCAGTCTTATGACGGCAACACCCTTGCCAACAGACTTTCCGCAATTTATCCCGAGCTCAAAGAACCGTACAGAGCAAACTTTGAAAAGTATGACGAGTTCCTTCCCGAAGAGTTTTTCGTAGACTACGGTGCAAAGCCCGTTATCAACACAATCAGATCGGGTAACGCTTCGGAAATCAAGCGTCTTTTCAAAATTCTCAACGACATTTACGAAAACGGCAGCTCGGACGTTCAGGGTCTTATCGCCGTTACCATTCTCGGCGAAATGAACAACGACCCCGTGCTCTGCGAAAGAGCGTCTGAATATATGTGTGAGGATATGAAAGAGCCTGTGCTTCTTATCAACAAATTCCTTGCGACCTCAAGGGGAAAGAAAGCTAAAGAAAAGCTTAAAAATCCCCCTGCATATAAGCCGAAAAAGGAAAAGAAGCCGGGTATGTTCGCTCAGATGATGAACGAAGGTATGGCTCAAAACGGCGGAATGCCTCCGATGTAATCGGAATAAAAACAACAGAGTTAACCCCCGAGTATTGGCTGATACTCGGGGGCTTTTATGACAAAAGGGAACTGAAAATCAGTTCCCTTTTGCTGTGTGAAAAATCTATATCAGCCGACATCCGTCTTTAGAGTGTCGATGATATTGTCGTCATTTATCCTGTCTATCGAGTAGAACAGTGCACTTTCGATAATCAGGAATACCGCAGCCGAGGCTATAAGGTACGGCGTAATATTGAACTGAAAGCCGAAATCAAAGCTGTTTGCAAGCACCTTATACATCAAGAAATGTATCAGAACGCTTATGGGCAATGAAAATACAAGCGACCTTGCGCCATAGCTGAACGATTCAAGATAAATCATTCTCTTAAACGCTTTCGGTGTCATTCCGACAGAACGAAGCATTGCAAATTCCCTACGCCTTTCGTTCATTGAGTTCGATATGGTGTTTATGATGTTCATAATCGAAATCAGCGTGATAAGCGTGATAAAGCCGTAAACGAATACCTTTGTTATCATAAGAATATTGTTTATCGCATTCATTGAAGAGCCGGATTCTGAAACACTGAGATATTCCGCATCCGTCTTGTAAAGAGCTTCGCCTATTTGATCAATAACGCTCTGAATTTCCTGCTTGTCTTTTACGAATATATACGCAGTTGACGGTGAGTAATCCTTGAGCGAGTCGGGTATAGCTTCATCGCACATTATAATCACAGGCCTTGTCGAATATCTGAAACTGAAGGTTTCCTCCGACCACAAGGTCGTTGTCTGAATACCTATTTCAATCGGCACATCAACATATGCATTATTGCCCTGCTCATTTTTATTTTTGTTTATTTGAACATTTATTTTCTTACCCGAAATATCGTTCAAGGGATTTTCGGAATAGGTCTTTGAATCCTTTTTGCCGTAGGTTGTGTTTACGAGAATTGCACGGGGATTGTCCTTGTCGTGATATTTTTCCGTGCTTTCCGAAAGCTCACGAAGATAGCCGTCAAACGCATTGCGGTCAAGATAAACAACGGTACAATTCAAGCCGTCATTCATTGTGTGAGCCGTAGAATAATCCTTAAAATACGAAGCGTCGATTTTGCCGAACTCAAAGGTCATAATGTAGCTTTTCTCTACTCCTGCCGTGTTTTTCACTGCGTCTGAAAGCTCTTTTGCGTGTCCGCAATCGGTGCTTATCATACTGTCGGGGGTTTTGTTAAAGCTTGCTTCCATTACATCCGTGAACATTGAGCTGAAATTCATAACGGTAAGGAAAACAACAACGCTCAAGAACAGAGAAAATACAATGTTGCGTGAACGTCTGCCGTTTCGCTTGTAGTTTTTTGTTGCGAGCGTTCCCTCATAGCCGAATATTTTGCCGACAAGCCTTGAGGTGCGAAGCTTTTTCGGATTTTTAATTTTAACCGCTTCGTTTTGGCGAATTGCCTCGATAGCGGTTGTCTTTGATGCCTTTCTCGCAGGAATATATGAGGAAATGAAAATTGTCAAAGCACTTGCCAAAATTGTGCCGAGAATTACAATCCAATTCACATACACCTTGAGCGTGCCATCATACTCGACTGCCATTGTTGCCATAAATGCCTTTCTGATACACGCAAAGGTTATCGCTATACCGCCGACGCCCGACAAAATTCCCACGGGAATACCGATAGCACCGAGTATAAAGCCCTCGAAATATACGGACATTCTTTTTTGCTTTTTGGTAGCACCCACTGACGAGAGCATACCGAGGTATTTTGCCCTCTCCTGATACGATACCGCAAAGCTGTCATATATCATAAATATCGAAACAACTGCAATTATCAAAAGCAATATTCCTGCAAAGCCCACAAGCGAGCCTAAAATTGCGTTGTCCTTCATAATTCCCGAAAAAGTGAAAAGCTCCGTGTTGTAGGAATAGCCCTGAATATCCGTTCCGAGAGCATTTGCGGTTGCCTGCATTTTATCCCAAATCGAGTTATCAAGCTTGTCATAGCGCACATAGACATTAGCAATATTAACCTGCTTGAGCACTTCGTCATCACAGCCGACAAATAAATTGACATTATCGGTTCCCGATACCTTGCTTTGCGTGTAACCGACCACAAGAAAATCTCTTGTTACAATTTCTCCGTTTTCCTTTTGAATATCAAGCGTTACGGTATTGCCTACGGCGTATTTTTCGTCTTTTTCGGCAAAGTCCTTTACAACAAGAATTTCATTGCTGTTTTTCGGGTATCTTCCGACGGAAACGGTAACATTTCTCATATCAAACCAATTTCCGTCAACTATAAACACGCTTTCGGGCGTCTGTATTTTGTCATTTCCTCTCGGTGCGGTACTGCCGTAAAATGCCGAAAGGGATATTTCTTCTATATTTTTATCGTTTTTATAAATACTCTTATTGTTAATAAAATCCGTTTCCTGAAATTTTGCGTGCCAATTTCCGTCAACCGCAAGCGTTGTATTTTGAAAGAATTTTACAAATGATATTGCGCTTGTAAACACCGCCGTTACCATAGCTACTGAAACGATAATCGCAAGCACGGTCAAAACGCTACGTTTTTTGTGCGATTTAAGGTGTCTGAGAGTGAGAGTGTTAACAATATTCACTTATCTCACCTCATCTCTCAAAATCTTTCCGTCGTTTATTTCAATTACTCTGTCGGCGGAAAGGGCAATTCGCTCGTCGTGAGTGATGATAATTACCGTCTGCTTGTTTTCCTTATTAAACTGTCTTAAAAGCTTGATTATCTCCTTGCTGTTTTCGCTGTCAAGGTTACCCGTCGGCTCGTCGGCAAGCAAAAGTGCGGGAGAGTTCAAAAGTGCTCTGCCGATCGACACCCTCTGCTGTTGACCGCCCGAAAGCTCATTCGGAAGATGCTTTAATCTGTTTTCAAGTCCCAACTTTTCAACAAGCATTTCTATCTGCTTTTGGTCGGGCTTTCTGCCGTCAAGTAAAAGCGGAAGTGTCAGGTTTTCCTCAACCGTCAAAATCGGAATAAGGTTATAAAACTGATAGATAAGACCTATCTGCCTGCGGCGGAAAATCGCAAGAGCCGTTTCGTCAAGGTCGCTGATTTTTGTTTCGTTTATGATTACCTCGCCGCTTGTCGGGACATCAACTCCGCCGAGAATATGCAAAAGCGTTGACTTGCCCGAGCCCGACGGTCCTACAATAGCGATAAACTCGCCCTGCTCCACGCTGAAGGAAACATTGTCGAGAGCCTTGACAAGAGTATCGCCCTCACCGTATGTTTTACACAAATTTTTAGTTTCAAGAATTTTCATAGCACATCTGCTCCTTTCAACGCCTATATTATCCCCTCAACCTTACAATCAGGTTACAAAAACGGTTACAGTTTTGTCATATTATCGATTTGTAGAATTTTACGGTAAAAGTCGAGCCTTTTCCGACCTCGCTTTCAACCGTCACGGAGGCGTTCTGCTTTGAAAGAATTTCCTTTGAAAGAGCAAGACCTATGCCCACGCTGTCCGAGGAGGAATTTTTACCGTGATAAAATCTGTCGAAAATATGCGGTAAATCCTCTTTTTCAATTCCGCAGCCTGTATCGCTTATCTTAAACTCCGAATATATATTGGTATCCGTTGCGCTGACGGTAAGCCTGCCGCCCGATTGTGAATGTTCAATGCAATTTTTGATAATATTTTTTAATGCCTCTTCAGTCCAGTTTTTGTCTCCTGTAAAGTTAAACGCCTTTACAGGCTTTTTAATCTCTATCTCTTTAAGTTCCAAGCTCAAAAGGAACGGAGAAAGGCAATCGTTTACAATTTCAACCGACGAAAGCTCGGCTTTGTTAAATTCCACGGTGTCCGCATCGAGCTTTGAAAGCTTCAAGAGCGTAGCCGTCAGCCAATTCATCTTATCAACCTGCGTTTTTATTATATCGATAAATTCCGCACGCTTTTCGCTGTTTTTCTCTGCTTCGAGCAAGTCGGTCATAACTGTAATCGAGGTAAGCGGAGTTTTAAGCTGATGCGTAATATCGGCAAGCGAATCGACAAGGAACAGCTTTTCCTTTTTCAATTCTTCGTTTGTGGTTTTGAGCTTTATAACTACCTTATAGATATTATTTTTGAGAATTGACAGCTCGCCCTCGGTGTTGTCGCTGACATTGAGCGAAAAATCGCCCGAGCAGACAAGCGACAAATACCTGTTCAGCTCCTTGAGATAATCCATCTGCCTTTTCTTCCAAATGCAGAAAAGCGATATAATCACAGCCGACAGCAGAAGGCAGATTAAGCTGCAAACGGGATCAATAAACGCCGTGCCGACACACGCAGCCGCCGACATCGAAACGCATACTAAAATTATTTTTACGAAATCTGATTTTTTCATTTCATCAAGTACCCCATTCCACGAACTGTTTTTATATATTGCGGATCGTTCGGGTCGTTTTCGATTTTATCACGAAGCCTTTTAATATAAACGGTAAGCGTGTTATCATTCACGAAATCGCCGTCAACATCCCATATCTCCTCAAGCAGCTTGCGTCTTGTAAGCACCGTGCCTCGATTATTCACAAACGATAAAAGCAATCTGTATTCCATAGCGGTCAAAATTACCTCCTCGCCACGAAGCAGTACCCTCGCCTCTGCGGTATTCACGGACAGCTCGCCGATTTTTACAATTCCGTCTGCGTTGTCCTTTGAATATCGTCGAAGCACGCTTTTCACTCTCGCAAGCAGTTCACGAACACGAAACGGCTTTGAAATATAGTCGTCCGCACCGAGCTCAAAACCTGTAACAACGTTTATTTCATCATCATAGGCGGTCAAAAATATTACAGGTAAATCGCCCTTTGATTTTATGAGTGAGCAGACCTCATATCCGTTTCCGTCAGGCAGAGTCAAATCAAGAATATAAAGGTCAAATTCTTCATTTTCAATTGTTTTTTTAGCCTCCGCAACGGTTTTGACAAGGGTTACCTCATATTTTTCACTTTCAAGAGTGTATGAAAGACCGATACCGATTGCCTCGTCGTCCTCAAGCACAAAAATTCTCATAAAATCACCTCAAAGCTATTGTAACATAACAATAATATAAATTCCATTACAGTTTTGTAAGAATATGGAATACTGCATCATAAATTTTCCGTATTTTCCATTATTTATTATGCGACAATTTCACTATTTATTGTTGAAAATACAATAGGTTTGTGCTAAAATTGATAATTGAGAAAAAAGTTTGTCAATTTTTTAACATTCTTTTTCTCAAGCTGTTTTAACAACAAAATTTCAATTATAAAAGGGAGTCTTCGTATGTACAAAATCTTGCGAAAGAAAAGCTTAAATCCGACTGTTACGCAGATGGAAATTGAAGCTCCGTTAGTTGCCAAAAAGGCAAAGCCCGGTCAGTTTATCATCCTGCGTGTTGATGCCGACGGCGAGCGAATACCGTTGACCGTTGCAGGAACAAACGCCGAAGAAGGATCGGTTAAGATAATCTTCCAGATTGTCGGCGCAACGACCGAAAAATTAAATCACAAGCAGCAGGGCGAATTTTTACAGGACTTTGTAGGTCCTCTCGGCGTTCCGACAAAAACAGAGGGGATTAAAAAGGTCTGCATTATCGGCGGCGGCGTGGGTTGTGCAATTGCAATGCCCGTAGCTCAGGCTTTTCAAAAGCTCGGTGCCGACGTTACAAGCATAATTGGCTTTAGAGATAAAAACCTTGTTATATTAGAGGATGAATTCACCGCTTGCTCAAACAGAATGTTCCTTATGACCGACGACGGTTCATACGGCAGGCACGGCAACGTTACCGTTCCGCTTAAAGAAATGCTCGAGGCAGGCGAAAAATTCGATATGATAATTGCAATAGGACCGCTTGTTATGATGAAGTTTGTAGTCCTTGCCGCAAAGCCGTTCGGCGTACCTGTTACCGTTTCAATGAACCCGATTATGATCGACGGTACGGGAATGTGCGGCGGCTGTCGTCTTACGCTTAATCAAGACGGCAAGAAGGTTACGAAATTTGCCTGTGTTGACGGCCCTGACTTTGACGGCTATGAGGTCGATTTTGACGAGGCTATGTCAAGAGGCAGAATGTACGCAGATTTTGAACGTCACGCTTACGAAGAAACCTGCAATCTTTTCAAGAAAGCTTAACGGGGAGTGTTAATATGCCAATATCACAGAAAAAACATGAAATGCCCACTCAGTCCCCTGAGATAAGAGCAAAAAATTTCAAAGAAGTCGCACTCGGATATTCCGAGGAGACGGCTGTCGCAGAGGCGCAGAGATGCCTTAATTGTAAAAACAGACCGTGTGTCAGCGGTTGTCCCGTAAACGTTCACATTCCCGATTTTATTTCTAAAATCAAAGAGGGAGATTTTGAGGGTGCATACCGTGAAATATCGCTTTCATCAACACTTCCTGCTGTTTGCGGCAGAGTTTGTCCGCAGGAAACGCAGTGTGAGAGCAAATGCACGCTCGGTATTAAATTTGAGCCTGTCGGAATAGGCAGACTTGAACGCTTTGTTGCCGATTGGCACAATGAAAATCAGACTGCCGCACCCGATGCTCCTCAATCAAACGGACACCGTGTTGCGATTGTCGGCTCAGGTCCTTCAGGTCTTACCTGTGCAGGCGACCTTGCAAAAAAAGGCTACAAGGTTACGATTTTCGAAGCATTGCACACCGCAGGCGGAGTTCTTGTATACGGTATTCCCGAATTCAGGCTTCCGAAGTCAATCGTTGCAAAAGAGGTTGATACTCTTAAAGCTCTCGGCGTAGATATTGAAACAAACGTCGTTATCGGTAAAACTCTCACGGTTGACGAGCTGTTTGATATGGGCTATGAAGCTGTTTTCATAGGCTCGGGCGCAGGACTTCCCAACTTTATGGGTATCCCCGGCGAATCGTTAAAGGGCGTTTACTCGGCAAATGAATTTTTGACAAGAAGCAACCTTATGAAAGCATATAAGGACGACCCCGTTACCCCGATTATGAAGGGCGGAAAGGTCGCAATAATCGGCGGTGGCAACGTTGCGATGGACGCAGCAAGAACTGCTCTTCGTCTCGGTGCGGACAAGGTTTATGTCGTTTACCGCCGTTCTATGGAGGAACTTCCCGCAAGAAAAGAAGAGGTCGAGCACGCTATGGAGGAGGGAATTGATTTCCGTCTTCTCAACAATCCTGTTGAAATTCTCGGCTATAACAATCCCGACAATCCGAGAGATGAGAAAAACGGCTTTGTTACGGGTATGAAATGTATTAAAATGGAATTGGGAGAGCCTGACGCAAGGGGCAGAAGGCGTCCTATTCCGATTGAGGGCAGTGAATTTATCCTTGACGTTGATACGGTTGTCGTTTCAATCGGCACATCGCCCAATCCGCTTATCAAGAGCACCACAAAGGGGCTTGAGGTCAACGAAAGAGGCGGAATTATCATAAACGAAGACGGTCTTACCACAAGGGACTGCGTTTACGCAGGCGGCGACGCTGTTACGGGTGCTGCTACCGTCATTTCGGCTATGGGTGCAGGAAAACACGCTGCAAAGGCGATTGACGAATATCTCAGCAAATAAACATTAAGGCTCGATGCCTTACATTGAAGAGGTGGCTTATGGAAAAGGAATTTGATTTCAGCGTTGTTGACGAAATTCTCTCACGGCACGAGAAAGCGGAGCTGTCAACAATATCTATTCTCCAGGATATTCAAGATTATTATCACTATTTACCAAAGGAAGTTTTCCCCTATGTTGCAAAGGCAATCGGTGTGGGTGAGGCAAGGCTTTACGGAGTGGCTACCTTCTATGAAAACTTCTCGCTTGAACCAAAGGGAAAATATGTTATCCGCTGCTGTGACGGTACGGCTTGCCATGTAAGAGGCTCTCTTCCGATACTTGATCAGCTTCGCAAGACTCTTGGCTTGAGTGAAGAAAAAAAGACTACCGATGATTTGAATTTCACGGTCGAAACGGTTTCTTGTCTCGGTGCTTGCGGTCTTGCACCGGTTATCACGGTAAACGGCGTTGTTCATCCTGCCATGACGCCCGAAAAAGCATTGGACTTGCTTGATGAGCTTAAAGCAGAGCTTGAAAAGGAGGCTGAAGAATAATGGACAAACTTAATTCGAGAGCCGACCTTATTGCTCTGCGTGAGGAATGTGTCAAAGCATTTGAGGCAGAGGAAACAAAAATTCTTGTCTGCGGAGGTACAGGCTGCGTTGCAGGCGGTTCGCTTGACATTTACGCAAGACTTAAAGAATTGCTTGAAGAAAGAGGCATACCCGTTGAGGTCGAGCTGGCTCACGAGCCGCACGACGGAGTTGTCGGTATGAAAAAAAGCGGCTGCCACGGCTTCTGCGAGATGGGCCCGTTGGTACGCATTGAGCCGTCGGGCTGGCTTTACACAAAGGTCAAGCTTGACGACTGCGAAGAAATTATAGAAAAGACGATTATCGGCGGAGAAAATATAGAAAGACTTGCATATAAGCAGGACGGCAAGGTTTATCAAAAGCAGGAGGAAATCCCCTTTTATAAAAAGCAAACACGAGTTGTGCTCGGCTCTTGCGGTCACATAAACGCAGGCTCTGTTCGTGAGTATCTTGCTGTCGGCGGCTATAAGGCGTTCGAAAAATGCCTTTTTGATATGCAGCCCGAAGATATAATCAAGGTTATTTCCGACTCAAATCTTCGAGGCAGAGGAGGCGGCGGATTCCTTTGCGGTAAAAAATGGGCTTCCTGTGCCAAGCAAAAGGAAAATCCCAAATATATAGTTTGTAACGGCGACGAGGGCGACCCCGGTGCATTTATGGACCGTTCCGTTATGGAGGGCGATCCGCATAAGTTACTTGAAGGTATGATGATTGCCGGTATTGCTATCGGCTCGTCAGACGGATATATCTATGTTCGTGCCGAATATCCGCTTGCGGTCGAAAGACTTAAAATGGCTATTTCTCAGGCTGAAGATTGCGGTATTCTCGGCGACAACATTCTCGGAACGGGTAAATCGTTCCGCATACATATAAACAAGGGCGCAGGTGCGTTTGTCTGCGGCGAGGGCTCGGCTCTTACCGCTTCTATCGAGGGAAAACGAGGTATGCCACGTGTTAAGCCGCCGAGAACGGTTGAACACGGACTTTTCGGCAAGCCCACTAACCTCAACAATGTTGAAACCTACGCAAATGTTCCTGAAATCATAAATAAGGGTGCAGATTGGTACAAATCAATAGGCCCGGAAAACAGCCCCGGCACAAAGGCGTTTGCGCTTACGGGTACAATTCAAAATACGGGACTTATCGAAGTTCCTATGGGTACAACGCTTCGTGAGGTCATCTTCGATATAGGCGGAGGTATGCGAGGCGGTACGAATTTCAAGGCCGTTCAAATCGGCGGTCCGTCGGGCGGTTGTCTTACGGAAAAGGAGCTTGATATTCCGCTTGATTTTGACTCGCTTAAAAAGGTCGGCGCAATGATAGGCTCGGGCGGACTTGTTGTTATGGACGACAAGACCTGTATGGTCGAGGTTGCACGCTTCTTTATGAACTTTACGCAAAACGAGTCGTGCGGCAAATGCGTTCCGTGCCGTGAGGGTACAAAGCGTATGCTTGAAATTCTTGAAAGAATTACTCAGGGCAAGGGCAAGGACGGCGATATTGAATTGCTTGAGGAGCTTGCCGATACAATTTCCAACACCGCCCTTTGCGGACTCGGAAAAACTGCTCCCTCCCCCGTTATTTCAACAATTAAAAACTTCCGTGATGAATATGAGGCGCACGTTTATAAAAAGCGTTGTCCTGCCGGTGCGTGCAGTAAATTAAACATTTATGTTATTGACCCCGAGCGTTGCAGAGGCTGCTCAAAATGTGCGAGAAACTGCCCCGTCGGTGCTATCAGCGGTCAGGTAAGATCGCCTTATGTTATCGATCAGGATAAATGTATCAAGTGCGGAGCATGTATGAGCAACTGCGCATTTTCAGCTATAAGGAGGGAAGAATGATGCTTCTTGAAAATATGATGGAAATTGACGGTATTCCCGTTAAAATCGAGGGCGAGCGAAACCTCCTTGAAGTAATCAGCAAAACAGGAATTAAGCTTCCCGTTTTCTGCTACCATTCCGACCTTTCAATTTACGGTGCTTGCCGTATGTGTATGGTTGAGGATGAAAACGGCAGAATGATGGCGTCCTGCTCAACCGTTCCGAAGGCAGGAATGAAAATAAAGACAAATACGGGCAGACTTCGCAAGTACCGCAAGAGCATACTTGAGCTTTTGCTTGCAAGCCATTGCAGAGATTGTACAACCTGTGAGAACAGCGGAAAATGTCGCTTGCAGGAGCTTGCGGTTCAGTTCGGAATTACCAACGTGCGTTTCCCGAATGATAAAACAGCAACCGAAAGAGACGAGTCATCTTGCAGTATCGTCAGAGATTCAAGCAAATGTATTCTCTGCGGCGACTGTGTGCGTGAATGTAACGAAATTCAGCATGTCGGAGCTATCGACTTTGCATACAGAGGCTCGAACGCAACTATAAGCACAGCCTTTAACAAACCGCTTGCGGAGTCTCTCTGCGTAAACTGCGGTCAGTGTGCGGCGGCTTGCCCGACGGGTGCGATTATCGTTAAAGACGACACTCAAAAGGTTTGGGATAAAATAGATGACCCCGAGGTTTTTGTTACCTGCGAGATTGCCCCTGCCGTTCGTGTCGGTATCGGCGAGGAATTGGGCTTGGACGACGGCGAATACGCAATGAACAGAATTATTGCGGCACTTCATCGTATGGGCGTAGATAAAGTTTATGACACGGTTACGGGTGCAGACCTTACGGTTATTGAGGAAACAAGAGAGTTTATAGACCGTCTTGAAAACGGCGGTCCGCTTCCGTTGTTTACCTCTTGTTGCCCTGCTTGGGTATCATTTGTCGAGAAAAAATATCCCGAATTTCTTCCCTATGTATCAACCTGCCGTTCGCCTATGAGTATGTTCTCGGCAGTTATTAAGGAGTATTACAAGAATAAGCTTCCCGAGGGCAAGACAAAGCATTATCACTTTGCGCTTATGCCCTGTACAGCTAAAAAGAGTGAGGCAAAGCGTCCCGAGTTTGACGGCTGTACTGATGATGTAATCACAACGCAAGAGCTTATCGGTATGATTAAAAAATCGGGAATTATGTTCAACGAGCTTGAGCCCGAAGCGGTTGACCTGCCGTTTGGCGAAATGTCGGGTGCAGGCGTGATTTTCGGCGTAACAGGCGGCGTAACAGAAGCGGTTTTGCGCTATGTTGCAGGCGACAACTCAAAAACAACGCTTATGCAGATTGAATACACGGGCATCAGAGGACTTGAGGCGGTCAAGGTGGCTGAAATTCCCTACGGCGACAGAAAGCTTAAGATTGCCGTTACCTCGGGACTTGCAAACGCAAGAAAGATAATCAAGGGTATTCAAAGAGGCGAGCTTCATTATGACCTTGTTGAGGTTATGGCTTGCCGTGGCGGCTGTATATCGGGTGCGGGTCAACCGTATATCTCGCACAGACACCGTATCAAGCGTGCGGACGGACTTTACCGTTCGGACAAGAGCAGCGTTGTTAAATGTTCACAGGATAACAGACTTCTTGATGAGCTTTACGAGGGTGTTCTCAACGGTAGGACGCATGAGCTTCTCCACATTGATTATGTAAAGAAAGATAAATAAAAGCATTAAAAGTCAAAAAGCACACTTCAAACGAAGTGTGCTTTTGTTGTTATCGGCAAATTCTTTGCACGGATTAAAATATCATCATAGGGACATGGGCAAACGCCCGTGTCCGAAATCCGCAAAAATTGGTAGCGACAGTGAGCCGTCGTGAGGGCGTTTACAACCGAACAGGCGAGCCGAGCGTGATTTTTGCGGAAAAGGAGGAGTTGCACAGTGAGTGAGAGACAGCCAAAGGCTGTTGCGAGCGATACGAAGCAAACGACGACGTTGTAGGGCGGTGGCTTGCTGCCGCCGTGGGAATTGACGTATTTATAATAACTTTCAGTATATAACAAATTGAAAATTTAGCACAAACACAGGCTCCCTCGTCAGAGGGAGCCTTGTTTTATCAAAACTGAAAATATATACGACCGTAGGGACAGCCCTTGCGGCTGTCCGTAAATGTGATTATACATCAAATTTGCTGCGGACAGGGGCGAGCCCTGTCCCTACGGGTTGTGGGTGTATTTTAATGTGATTTAAGCCGTTAGATTATTATTGATACATGATAATTTACGGCAAATATGGCGTTGAAAAATTTCGCACAACCGTAAGGGCGACCTGCGGTCGCCCGTCAATTCATAGCAAATTAAAAACGGGCGAACACAG
>ERZ1026898.1187-NODE-1187-length-13405-cov-5.564195_pt1 | contig 13405 bp, 18 predicted proteins | sample MGYA00380178_ERZ1026898 | MGnify/ENA primary metagenome ERZ1026898 (study PRJEB33269, sample SAMEA4719814) | human gut metagenome | biome: human-associated habitat; feature: organic feature; material: feces | place: Cameroon | collected 2013-10 ... | reverse complement strand
AACTACGGCAGCGTGGAGGCCGACCGGAACGTAGGAGGCCTGGCGGGCTCCATGGCCATCGAGTATGACCTTGACCCAGAGGACGACCTCCTGTCCAATGAGCACCGCACCACCCGCTTTACCTACCAGACCCGCGCCATATTGCAGTCCTGCGACAACTAGGGCGCGGTACAGGCCAAGAAGAGCTGCGCCGGGGGACTGGTGAGCCGCATGGATCTGGGCACCGTGTCCGACTGCGGCGGCTACGGCCCCGTATCCAGTAAAAACGGCGACTATGTGGGCGGCGTGTGCGGCCTGTCCCTGTCCTCCATCCGCCACAGCTACGCCAAATGCACCCTGACTGGCCGCAAGTATGTGGGCGGCATCGTGTGCTCCGGCAGCCGCGTGTCGGACTGCCTGTCCATGGTGGCCATCGCCGACTATACCCAGCTGGGCGGCAGGCGGCGGAACGCTCCTGCTGGCCGCAGGCGCGGTGCTGCTCCTGCGCCGCACCACCGCGCCGCGCGGAAGAAACGGACGCCCGCAGGCGAATAAGCACCCCACAGAAAGAAGAAAAGCAGCGCCAGACCGGCGCTGCTTTTTTATATGACGGATGCGTTTCAGCCGTGATAGTCGCCGGTGGCGGGGTCGACCACGACGAAGGGGATGACCTTGCCGTCCATCTCCACATAGACCTGATAGACACCGCCCTCCAGCTCCTCATAGTGATCCGGCGTGACGTTGTAGTTGCCCAGCAGGCTCTTTTCAAATTCCGCCTTCCAGGCGTCCTCATCGGTGTCCGCATCCCCGGCGGCATCTTCCGCCGGTGCGTCCGCGTCAGCGGAGGTGTCTGTCTGCTGACCGGGCGCGTCCCCCTGCGCCGGGGCGGCCGGGGCAGGTATACTGCCGCAGCCGGTAAGCGAGAGCACCAGCAGTGCCGCCAGCAGGGCGGCGATGATTCTGTATTTCATAGTCATACTCCTTTCATTTTCGTGCGCCGTACCAGTCCAGTACGGCCTTCAGATTTTCCGGTTTGACCCGTTCGCTGCCGTGGCGCATCATGTCCAGCATGTCGTCCTCCTCCGGCGTGCGGTCCGTCTTTTCGGCAAGGGCCTTGCCCGCCGTTTTCACCATGATCTCCATCATGGGGCGGTAGACGCCGTGGAGTTGCTTCACGTCAAAGTTGCCCTGCAGGGTGAACACCGGGATACCGGCAGATACCGCCGTCTTTTGCCGCACACTGTCCTCCTGCGTGCCCGTCCGGCCCATGCCCACACCGCAGACGGCCTCAATGCGATAGCGCCTGGCCGCGGCGGCATAGCCCTTGACGGACCCCGCCATGATCCAGCCCAGATAGATGACCGACGCCCCGGCGGAGAGCGTCTTTTTTGCCTCGGCAGAAGAGTAGACAGGCAGTCCGGTCTCCCGGCCCAGCAGCTTGGCATAGTGCCTGGTGCTGCCTGTGTTGGTGGTGTAAATGATCGCGTTCATAGGATCTTCCTTTCAAAAGAGTAAGACGCGGCGCAAGATCGTCCTTACGATCGGCACTGCGTCTTAGCGTCTGGCTTCTTTGGCCTCGATGATGAAATTCTTCGCGTGGATGACGCGCTCACGGCGCTATCCCGTCCTTCCAGCGTCCGGCCTCCACCGTGGCGATGAACCGGTCGATGTGGGCATCCAGCAGGGGAGAGACGCTGTCCTTGTCCTCCGCGCCGTCGTATACGCTGTACAGCAGGTACATGGGCCCGTAGAACGCCAGCGCCAGCTCCATGGCCGCCTGGTCGGAATCCGTCAGCTTCCGGAAGATCGCCGCCATGTACGCCAGCGGCCCGGCGGCAAGATAGTTCTGATAGAGCCGGGCCAGCGCCGGGTCGCGGTACTGCTCCAGCGTCAGCATTTTGCGGAAGTTGGCGGCAAACGGCTCCTTCGTCCAGTGGTCGAACTGCGCCGCGCTGTAGGTCCGGATCTTTTCCACCGGCGTATGGAGATACGCCTCCGCAAAGCCGTCCGGCGCCGTCTCCGGCATTTCATACGCCTTGGCCCGTTCATCGTCCATCTCGTTCATCCGCTCCACGATCCGATCCAGGATCTCCTGCTTGCTGGCATAGTGCTTGTACAGCGCCGCCTTGGTGATGCCCAGCTGTCCGGCGATGTCGCTCATGGACGTGCCCAGATACCCGTTTTGGGCAAACAGTGCCAGTGCCGCCTCTAAAATACGCGCTTTCGTTCCTTCGGCCATGCTCATGCCTCCTCGTAGAAGTAACCGCTCGGTAACTTTTGTTATAGTTGCCAAACGGTTACTTGTCAAGAGGATTTTTGTGATGTGCGGGGATTTTTTCCGGCAATGGGGAAGGCATGGGTCACGCGCCGCCGTTGACGATCCCGGCGTAGGTCTCCTCCGGGATCATGGGCGTGCCGATCTGGGCCAGCAGCGCCGTGTCGATCACGCCGCGCTCCGCATACTGCCGTCCGGCCTCCCGCACCAGCGCCAGCCGGGGCGCAGTTACCGCGGCGGCCTCCGGCGCACTGAACATAGGACTTTCCGGCACCGTCAGGATGGTGCGGCCATGGGGAAACAGCAGCTCGAACTGCCGGACGGCAGGCTCGAAATTGCGCCGGCTGTTGGGGAAGCCGCAGCCGCAGATCATCAGAAAGCGCAGCTGCGAATAGTCTCGCTGTCCCACATGGACATAGCGCCCGTTCACCTGGGGCATGGCCATGGAGGAGAGGGGCAGCATCCGGTCAACAAGGCTCTTCAGCGCCGCGGGCATCCCGTAGCTGTGAAGGGGAAAGCTGAACAGCAGCACCTCGCTGGCAAGCATCTGCTCCAGAATATCCCTCATGTCGTCGTCGATGACGCACTGCCCGCCGTTTCGCTTGCAGGTAAAGCAGCCCCGGCAGAATTCGATGTGCCGGTCGATGACGTCAATGGTCTACACCTCCTGGGGCGCGGCCTCCCGCATCCCCGCCAGAAAGGCACGGGTGATGTGCATGGTGTCGCTTTTCTCACCCTTGGGACTGCCGTTCAAAACAAGAATTTTCATATGCGCTCCTTGCCGCGTTTCTCACGCCTGCCGGATTCAGCGGCTCACCAGTGAGCGAAAGGTCGCGTCCCGGTCAAAGGTACCCGCCGCAAAGCCGGGGATATCCTTGATGGACTTGCAGATGCTGACGCTGAAGCCCGTCAGGATCTGTCCGATCTCCCGGTCGGAGTAGGGGCAGTCGCCGGTCACGATCAGCGTAGCCAGACTGTGTACCACCAGCCACAGGTCGCGGAAATACAGATCGGCCTCCTGATCGCTGATGTGATAGATCTCTGTCAGCGTGGGGCGAACCAGCTCCTGCAAATGTGCCATAGCCTGCATGGCGCCGCGGTCCTTCTCCTGTGTCCGCAGCAAAAACAGCAGACGGTACAGCGCGGGCTCCTCCCGTGCGAACCGGATGTACTGCATCCCAACGCCGAAGAAGGGGAGCGCCTCCTGCAGACCCGCGCTTGCGTAGCGGTCATACACGCCCACTGCGGCGGCATAGACCTCCTGCCTGACGCCGTCCATAGAGCCAAAGCCGGTGAAGATCGGCTGTGTAGAGGTGCCAAGCTCGTCCGCCATGGTTTTCGCGGTCAACCCCTCGATCCCTCTTGCACGTACCACCCGCAGGGCAGCCTCCACCATTTCTGCCTTCGTAAACTTATTCTTCGGCGCCATTGCATACCATCCTTTCCGCAAGTATATTACACATTGCCTATTATATATTGCAGATTATATACGCAGAAGCGGCGCCTGTCAATAGGGAACAGGGAAAAGCGCCGTGGGCGGGCGTTATGGGCGGCGCTTTTTGGGTTCTTACCGCAGGCCTGCCGCCTGCATGATGGCCTCCACGGTGTCCAGCGGCTGATTGCCCCAGGTGATGGCGGTGTCGCCGCATCCGGCGCTGTCCATCATGGCCTGGGCCTCGTCGGTCATCAGCTTCTGACAGGCATCGTCCACCAGCGACAGCTTTTGCAGGAACTCCTCCAGGCCGTCGTTCCTGGCGGACAGCCATGTGATGGCCGCGTCGCTGATCTCGCTGGCGCCAAGACCCGTGTCCGCGCCCCAGGTCAGCAGCTTGACTGCCGCCTGCACCGCCGTCAGGGAGGAGCCGGAGGTGCCCACCGTCACGGTCGTGTCGATCTCGTCCAGAATGGGCAGCGTCAGCACCGGCGGCACATCGGCCGGGGCGTCGGTTGCATCGGAGGTGGAGCAGGTCACACCGTCGGCGCCGATGGTCACATACAGCTTCTCCTGCGACTCGTCGTAGAGGAACGTGCCCTCGCCCAGCAGGGTGTCATTCGCGTCCGTCGCCCCCACGGTAAAGAGGACGGCGCAGTGATCCTTCCGGGAGAGCTCCACCAGATCCTCGCCGGTGAAGATCCATTCTCCGGCCTTCAGCGGCGAGCCGTCGGCGTTCTCGCACACCTTCGAGAAGCTGCCGCCGTGGATGTAGACGGAGTTGGCGTCGTCCCGCTCCAGCTTCACATACACGCCGAATTCCCCGGCCGCCGACGGGGTGCCTGTTGTCGAGGGGGTGTTGTCCTTCGCCTCCGTCAGGCGGGTGCACCCCGTCATAAGGGCGGCGCACAGCAGTGCTGCCGTCAGCAGCGTCACAGTTGTTTTCAAAAAGTGTTTCATAATTTGCTCCTTTCGCGTGATAAGATCCCCGGCAGCGCTGCGGTCATTTTCGGCTGTGGGACCTTCTGAAATAGAAACGCAATACAAGCCGTTTTTGTGGCATCCAGCTGTTCCGACGCCTCCGTTTCAGACAATAAACATAATATCCGATGCATATCATACAATATGCATCGGATATTATAGTATAAACAGAACCGATTGTCAATGATGAGATGCCCGCTTTGGCGAGAACGCCCGAAGCACCCGTCCGCCTTAGCTATTCCCAACGGAAGAACCGGACGGCCAGCGCAGTGCACAGCGCGGTAAGCCCCAGCATCACGCAGACGGGGACCAGAACGTTCCCCATGCCGATGCCCAGAAAGGCGTTCTTCATCATGGTGAGACCCTGGGTCAGGGGGAAGAAACTGACAACCTTCTGCATTGCCGTCGGCATCACCTCAAGGGGCAGCGTGGTGCCGGAAAAAATCAGCATAGGGAAGTAGAGGATGGAGGCGATGACGCTGGCCTGCTTGACATCCTTTGCCACGCCGCCCACCAGCATACCGACGGAAAGCGTCGAGAGCATGGTGAGCGCCCAGCTGCCCAGAAACGCCGGCAGCGAGCCATGCAGCCGCACGCCCCACAGGAGCGACACCGCGGCCAATGTCACCAGCGACACGATACAGTAGACGACATACATGGACAGCTCGACACCCAGAACGAATACCGGGCTGACCGGCGTGACGCGGAAGCGCTTGAGGACTTTCAGCTCTCGCAATGATGACACCGCCTGCGGCAGCCCCATCAAGCCGCCCGCACAGATGGCGACGACGCCGACCGCCCCGAAGGACTGCTCCAGGAAGGTGTAGTCCGCGCCGTCATAGGCGGGCTTTGCGCCGTAGATGATACCCAGGATAAGGAAGATCACCAGCGGCATGATGACGGCGAAAATGGGCATGTTCATGTCCCGCAGGCTCAGCTTCAGCTCCGTTTTCAGGAAGGTGAAAAAGCGTTTCATGCGTCCACCTCCTCATCCGACAGCCGCAGATAGGCGTCCTCGAAGCGTTCGCAGCCGCTCTTTGCCTTCGCCTGCGCCACGGTGCCGCGAAAAACGGGAGTGCCCTTTTTCAGGATGCAGATCTCGTCGCACAGCGCCTCCACCTCGTCCATGAAGTGGGACGTCAGGAAGATCGTCAGGCCCTGCTCCTTCAGGGATCCCAGCGCTTTCCACACGCCCCGGCGGGCCTTGGCGTCAAGGCCGGTGGTCAGCTCATCCAGAAATACCAGCTCCGGCCGGGGGAGCAGCGCCAGCACGATGAAGAGCCGCTGCCGCTCGCCGCCGGAGAGACTTTTTACCGCCGCGCCGCACTTGCCGCCGATGCCGAACTGCTGACACAGCTTCCGCCAGTCGGCAGGGGAACGGTACAGGCTGGCGGTCTCCTCACAAAGCTCGGAGACCTTGATCTCCGGATGATAGTTCCCCTCCTGAAACTGCACGCCAATGCGCTGGAAGAGCTGGCGGCGGTGCTTCTCCGGGGCCTGGCCCAACAGACGCACCGTCCCCGTGTCGGCCTGCTTCGTGCCCAGCATGCACTCGATGGTGGTGCTTTTTCCGGCGCCGTTGGCGCCCAGCAGGCCGAACACCGTGCCGCTTTTTACCGTGAGATCCAGATGATCCACCACGGTTTTTCCGTCATAGGCTTTGGTGAGGCCCTGCACAAAGATCGCGTCGCTCATTGCTCCAGCCTCCTGACGGCCCGCAGCTCGATATAGCCGCGCTGGCCGCGGGGCTCCAGCTGGATGCGGGGATTTTCGTCATCCCAGCGATAGCCGACGACAGACGGGTCGTAGCCGTCCATGGCCGCCTGCACGGTGCGGATGGCCTGGCAGTAGTCCTCCTCCCGGAAGGGCTGTCCCTGGAACATCAGGTACTCCGCCTCCGGCAGGCGGATGGTGTCGAAGCCCTCTGGGATGATGCCCATGTAGTCGGTCTCCACCTCTACGCCCTGCACATAGGTGGAGGTGCCGGGCGCTCTGTACTTAGGCGGCAGCCACATGGCCACCGGCTCGCCGCAGAGGGACTTCATGCTCATGAGGATGCCCCACACATCGCAGCTGACCTCCTCACAGTAGGGGAAGTAATCCGCCGCCTGCCGACCGCGCCTGATGATGCACAGGCGCTCTGGCTTGCGGACGGCCTGTATGAAAATAGGTTGAATGTTGGACACGTCGATGGTCTCCTTTCTCAGTTCACGGTATTTTGCGCCGTAAGGAACGAAGAACGTGACCGGCACCGGGTGATGCATGTAATCACTGGGATTCAGGCCGAACTCCCGGTAAAAGGCCCGGGTGAAGGTGTCCACATTGGAAAAGCCCGCGTCAAACGCTGCGTCGATGACCCGGACATTCCCAGCTCGCAGCTGCTTCGCCGCCTGGGTGAGCCGGTACTTGCGGATGTACTCCGTGGGCGTCAGCCCCAGACAGTCCCGGAACAGCCGATAGGCGTACCAAGGAGAGAACAGCGATGTCCGCGCAAGATCGGACAGGCGGATCTCCTCGGTCTGGTGGTTTTCGATGTAGTCCTGCATCCGCTGGACAGCCAGGATCTGTTCCTTCATACACGCTTCCACTCCTTACAGCGCCTATTCTACCGCGCCGGGCCGGATCTCTCTCGACGTTTTTTGCTATCCTTTTTGCACTTGCGGAAAGACCGTGCGGATGCAGAGCCGCCCATTTTCATACTCCGCCGTGATGGCGCCGCCCATCCGCTCCACCAGCAGCCTGGCGATGGACAGCCCCAGACCCGTGGAATCCCGGGCGGCCTCCACGGTGTAAAATCGGTCGAAGAGCCGCCCGGCCTGCACCCGGCTCAGGGACGGCGCACTGTTGGAAAAGGTGACGGTGCCGTCCGGCAGCAGGCTGACCGCAAGGTCGCCGCCGGAATATTTAGCGGCGTTGCCGATGATGTTGTCAAACACCCGCCGCAGCGCCGCGGCATCCAGCTCCCGCACCACCGCCTGCTCCGGCATCCGGATCTCCGGCGTGATGCCCCGGGCGGACAGCGCGCCGTAAAAGCCGGCCAGGCTCTGCTCCAGGATGTCGTTCAAGCAGACCCGCTCCCGCCGCGGCGTATCCGCCGTGGCGGTGATGACGGAATAGCGGAACAGCTCCTCCGTCAGGCTCCGCATGGCCTCTGCCCGCTCCCGGATAACGGCCAGATACCGCTCGGACTTCTCCGACTGCGGCTCCTGCTCCAGCAGGTCAAGATACCCGCAGATGGCCGTCAGCGGTGTGCGCAGATCGTGGGAGATGTTGGTGACGGCGGCGGTCAGCTCGTCGTTGCCCGATTGCAGCTTCAGGCGCTCCCTGCGGAGCGCCTGAAGCTGGCGGTTGATCTGGGCGGCCAGTGCCCGGACGGCCTTGTCGCCGGTGGAGATGGAGATCAGCGTATTCGTATCCGTCCGCAGCTTTTCCTCCAGCTCCTCCGCCACCTCGCGGATGGAACGGCGCAGCGACAGCAGATAAAGCAGCAGGGAAAGAATGCCCAGCGCAAGGGCGCAGGTCAGAACGATCCACGGAAGCTCCATAGTAAACTCCTTATTTCAAGTCTTTTCGCCGGAAGATGGCCATGCCGATGGCGCTGACCAGCAGTATAAGCCCGGCGGAGGCGGCAAGGGAGAGGCCGGGCCGTGCCAGCTCCTGATTGGCCAGCAGGATGGCCTGGCCGGAGGGCAGGGCGTCCACGGCGAACTGATACACGGTCCGCAGCGTGCCGGAGATATAGTCGGGGTTGGGCTCCGGTTCGCCGATCTCGAAGCCGTTTTCCGTCATAATGGCGGGGGAGGTCGTCTCCGGCTCGCACAGGGCGTTATAGAAGCTGCTGCCCAGGATCAGCAGTGCCAGCGCCAGCAGGATGGCGGCCACGCCGGACACGGCGCGGTTGGTGACCAGCAGGCACAGCAGCGTCAGGATAGCAGCTTCCGCCGCGGTCAGCAGCAGGATGACGGCGGAATACAGCAGCAGCGTGCCTGCCGGGGCGGCGAACCAGCCGAATTTGACCACGCCGATCACCACGCTGGCCGCCCATGCCAACAGGATGGCAAAGCAGCCCACCGTGCCGGTGATCAGATGGGCGCCGTATACCGCGCGCCGTGAGTGGCCCACGACCAGCTTGTTGCGCATGGTGCCGTCCTGATATTCGACTCCCAGGAAGAGGCCGATAAAGGCCGCGTGCAGGATGGACAAAAAGGGAAGCAGCTGCAAAAACGCGTCGTCCAGTGTCCGCATGTTTTCGTTATCCGTGCTGAGCCGCAGCAGGAATATGGCGGAGATGACAAAGGCTGCCGCCATGCACAGCCAAAGCACGCGGCTCCTGCGCAGGCAGAACAGATCGGCTCTCAGCAGCTTACGCATGGCATCCACCTCCCACCAGGTTCATATAAAAGCTCTCCAGGCTCTCGTCCCGCTCCTTCATGCTGCGGATCACGCAGCCCTCACGCTGCGCTGCCGCCGCCAGCTCCGAGACCGGGACATCGGCAAAGATGTCCACCTGGGCGTCGTCCACCACGCGGTACTCCGCACCGAAGCCGTCCAGCACCCGCGCCAGGATCCGGCTGCTGCTGGCCTCCACCCGGATGCACTTGCGGCAGTGGGACTCCAGCTCCGCGGCGCTCATCTCCTTCACCATGCGCCCGCCGTCGATAAAGCCGTAGTGGGTGGCCAGACGGGACAGCTCGTCAAGGATGTGGCTGGAGATCAGCACGGTGATGCCGTGCTCCCGGTTCAGCTTCAGGATCAGCTCCCGCATCTCGATGATGCCCTGGGGATCCAGACCGTTGACCGGCTCGTCCAGTACCAGAAAGTCGGGGTTTCCCGCCAGCGCCACGGCGATGCCCAGCCGCTGCCGCATGCCCAGAGAGAAGTTTTTCGCCTTCTTACGCCCCGTATCGTCCAGTCCCACCAGACGCAGCAGCTCGGGGATGCCGTCTGCCGCGGGCATGCCCAGCACCAGATACTGCTGGCGGATGTTCTCCTCCGCCGTCATGTCCAGATAGATGGAGGGTGTTTCCACCACCGCGCCCATCCGGCGGCGGCAGCGTCCGATGCGCTCGTCGGTGTTTTTCGCGCCGTACAGCGTAAAGCTGCCGCCCGTGGGCTCCTGCAATCCGCAGATCAGCCGGATCAGCGTGGTCTTGCCCGCGCCGTTTCTTCCCACAAAGCCGTAGATCGCGCCCTTGGGGATATGCATATCCAGGCCGTTCAGCGCCGCGAAATTGTGATAGCGCTTGCACAGCCCGTTGGCTTCCAGCACATATTCCATGTGAAGTACCTCCTTTGCTTGATGGGCCTATGGTATCAGGCAAAGGTCAAGAAAGCGGTCAAGAAGATCTTCCAGAAATGGTCAAGATCCCGCATTCAGCCGAAAACCGATGCCCCATACCGCCTCCACATAGTCCCGGCCCGATACATCCCGCAGCTTGCCGCGCAGATTGCTGACGTGGGTCTTCAGTGAATTCTCTGTGCAGTCCGGCGTGTCGGCGCTGATGCGGTCCAGCAGCACGGACTTTGCCAGCACCTGGCCGGGATGCTGCATCAGCAGCTTCAGAATGGCGTATTCCGTCCGGGTCAGCTGCACCGGTACGCCGCCGGCGCGCACCTCGTGAGAGGACGTGTCCAGCGTCAGGCTGCCGCAGGTATAGACCGCCGCCAGGGGAGAGCAGGCAGCCTCCCGCAACCGCACGGCCACGCGGGCCAGCAGTTCCTTGGTGTCAAAGGGCTTGGTGAGATAGTCTGCCGCGCCGCCCAGCAGCAGCTCCACCTTGTCCTGCACCGCCGCCCTGGCGCTGACCACGATCACCGGGATGCCCCGGAGCTGCGGCAGCACCTCCTGGCCGGACAGGCCCGGCAGCATCAGATCCAGCAGGATCAGGTCGGGGTGGCTGTTTTTCAGCAGCAGAAGCGCCTCCGTTCCGGAATAGGCCCGCTGCACGCCATAGCCCTCCCTCTCCAGCACCTCCTGCTCCAGATCGCCGATGGCGGCGTCATCGTCAATGATCAGAATCGTCTGCATATCGTCTCTCTTTCTTGCTCTGTCAGATGGGTATGCTTCATTTTACCGCATAGATGCTTTCCTGTAAACGCTGTAAAAACCGCCCCGCGTGGGCGCCGTCCATCTGGGTGTGGTGGAACTGGAACGACAGCGGCAGCGTCGTCCGGAAAAGGCCCCTGCGGTACCTGCCCCAGATGAGAAAGGGGTTGTTGAAGATGCCGCTGTTCATGCCCACCACGCCGTTGATGTCGGTGTCCACGATGGCGGAGGTGCCGATGACCATGCTGACGGTCAGATCGTGGTTTTCGCAGCTTTCGGCTACCTTGCGCGTCAGGCGCAGATAGTCGCCGCTGAACTGCGCAAGGCTTTCCGAAAACGGCACATCGCAGGAGCTGACCTCGCCGAGTTTGTTTTTCACGATGGTGTTCACCGCGATGCTGTCATACCGCAGCAGCTCCCGCCCCACAGGCAGCAGAGAAAATTCACTGACCTGGCTGGCCGCCCTGCCGATGCACCAGCAGAGAAGCATGTTGAACTTCAGCCCTTTCTTCCGGCTGAGCCGCACCAAAGGCGTCACGTCCAGCGTCTTGAAAAACGTCACCATGGGATTGGGGGCGTCCATCCAAAGCTCAAACGCCGCGGCACGGCTCGTGGCTTTGGGATCGACCACAGTCGGTTTCATAGCTGTCCTCCTCTGGCGCTGGATCCATATACGTTTATGTTCATGACCATTTCTGCATCCCTCCTGAATGTATCGCAGACGTCTTTCGAAACAAAACGCAGCGCGAGACCGTCATTACGATCCGCACTGCGTCTTAGCGTCTGGCTGTGATAGCGCTTGCTGCCTGATGACGCTTATTATAGTGACCGAATGTTTACTTGTCAAGAGGGAGCCGCCGTCCAATACTGTGCGCCCCAGTGCTCGAAGTCCCACTGCTCCATATAGGTGTTGCACTTATAGTCGATGTAGTAGAGCGTTCCGCCCCATGGGACGAAGTTGGTGGGGAAGTAGTCGATGTTCAGCCCCGCCGGGTACAGAAGACCGCACATGGCCCGCACCTGGGTAAGCCAATCGGGCGGCATCTGCCCCTCACGGAGCAGCTCCGCCACCGTCGGCCCGGCGATGTATTCCTTCAAGAGCCGCTCCTGCGGGACATCCGCCGCCAGCAGCCGCGGCATGGGGATGCCGACCTTCCGCAGCGTCTCATAGTCCCGCAGCTCCGCTTGCAGCTTGTCGCCGAAGGTATAGTATTCGCAGGGCTCGTGGTGGATCTGCCTCAGGACGTACTGCGCCGCGCCGTCCGTCACCAGATAGGAATAGCCGCCTTTTCCTTTTCCAAGAAGCCGGATCACGGTATATCCGGCGTCGTTTACCGTCAATGTGTCAGGCATTGTCCTGTTTCAACTGCTTCAGATTCTCCAGCACGAACGGGCTGGTGGCGGCGATGCGCCCCAGCGTCGGGCAGCCGTCCATCTGCCCGCAGTCGGCACAGGTATCCAGCCCTTTTTCCCGCACGCAGTTATGTACGGGGCAGAGCTTGTCGCAGAAGGGCGTTTTCGCGCCCTCTACGCGGCAGCCGGTGCAGTGGGTCATGTCCGGCGTGATGGGCACACCGTTGAGCCTTGTCCACAGCGCGGCGGTCTTTTCCCGCAGGGCGTTGTCGTTTGTGAGCGTTGCGATCCTGGCGTCACACCTTTCACAGTCCAGTCCGCAGCAGCCGATCAGTTGGTTTGTGTTTTTCATAGTTGTCTCCATAAGCTGGAATTTATAATGTCAATTCCATAATATTGTACTCGTTTTCCGAGATCCTATAAAATCCGTTCTTCTGCCAAAAAGAATTACTCTGTGGATTTCCTTTATCTACCCCAATGCGTACTTTCTGATAGCCAGATTGTTTTAGATAGCGACAAGCCTCTTCTATCATATGGGAGCCAACTCCCTTATTCTGATAGTGTACATTTGTCATAAACAGTCCGATGAAGGCAATTTCATCTGTTGGATAACCTAAAATCAAATCCATATTGGCGAGCAGCGTATCGCCCTCAAAAAAACCGATGTAATACTTATCACCGCAGCTCTTGCCCGGCGGCAATGCTTTCATATCCGCTATAATACTTTCCTTTGTGACAAACGGCGGATGATATTGATAGTAAATTTCGTTTTTGCAGCTCATATCATAAATAATATCGACATCATTACGGTCTAATGTGCGCACCTGATATTTTTTTGATAATGATCTGATATCCATACCGATCTCCGTTCATCCGCATCAGAGCAATTCCTTCGTATAATAGTGCCGCTTTCCGGTGTAGGGATAGTTTTCGAGGGTAAAGACCTCGCAGTATCCGTGGTTTTCGTAAAATGTGGGAGCCTGAAAGGAAAAGGTGTCCACAAACGCGTATCGGCAGCCGCGCTGCAGGGCTTCGCTTTCCGCCGCCGCCAGCAGCCTGCTTCCGATCCCCTGGCCCCGGAGCCGTTCGCTGACGAAAAGGTATTGGATGCAGAGCCAGTTGCCAAAGGTCTCTCCGGTCAGTCCGGCCAGCTTTTGGCCAGACCCGTCCTCAAGGAATACGCCGATGGGAACACTTTGGGATGCCTCACGGTGGCTGTGATTGTATTCCCTCAGCATCTCATGGATCTCATGGATATCGCGTTCGTTTCCGTCGTTCGTGATTCTGATATTCATATCCGTGCAAGGAAGATGCTCACCGCATTGTAAAGCGTGTGCGG
>ERZ1026898.1180-NODE-1180-length-13472-cov-12.364388_pt1 | contig 13472 bp, 17 predicted proteins | sample MGYA00380178_ERZ1026898 | MGnify/ENA primary metagenome ERZ1026898 (study PRJEB33269, sample SAMEA4719814) | human gut metagenome | biome: human-associated habitat; feature: organic feature; material: feces | place: Cameroon | collected 2013-10 ... | reverse complement strand
AACTAAAAAAACGCGGAATGAAATTCATGGGCAGCACGATTGTCTACTCATTCTTACAGGCAATCGGCGTGATTTTTTCGCATGAGGAAGGCTGCTTTTTGTTTGGAATGGAAAGGTGAGAGCTTTCTAGGAAAAGTTTTTTGCAGATAACATTGAACCATTTTTCATTTTTGTGGCCGGTGCGGACATCTTCGGTTACCCAGTTTTCCAAAACTTCTAAAAAACGGATTTTTTTTAGTGATTTTGGGGAGTTTCTATCTAATGTGCAATTTGAGTTACAATTTGGATTATGGCTTTCTGATTTTCAGGTGAAAGTTTATCAAAATCTTCTATAAAATTGCGATATTTTGTGTATAAGGATTCCTGAACGTTTGAATTAAAATCCTGCTGATGCGTTATTTCATGCTTTTGACTCATTAGATTTTCAACTGTAGTTTCAAGCACTCTTGCAATTCTTACTGCTACATCCGCAGACGGAATACTGTTTCTAGCAATTCCTGTCGAAATTGAATTGAGCGAAAATTTTGCCTTGTAAGCTAGTTCCTTTCTTGTAAGGTTCTTAAACTCCCTCTCCTGATCAACATTTTCCCAAAAATTCATTTTCAAGATGATAACACAATTGTATTTTTATCTCGTTGACAAAACAAAAATGTGTTTATATACTTTTGTGATGACACAATCGTGTTAAAAGAAAACATATAAAAAGTTTAGTATAAAATGAAAAAAATTATATCAATATTTATATTATGCTGTTTGTCGGTCGCGCTTTTTTCCCAGCAGTCTGCAAAGCCCAAAGTCGTAATTGTTCCGTTTGACGCGAAAGGCGTTCCGCAGGATGAGGCTGATGTTGTTACGGAGCTTTTTATTTCTGAATATGCCGCGACTGGAAAAGCGACCGTGCCGGACAGAAACAGTTTTGACAAGCTTGCAAAGGAACAGAGCTTTCAGGCTTCCTCCTGGTCTGACAGCGAGAAAATCGCAAAGCTCGGAAAAGCAATAAACGCAAATCAGGCTGTTGTCGGGCAGATAATGAAATTCCGCGAGGAAGTAATTGTTACTATAAAAGTCATAGACATAAATACCACGGAAATTCTTTCCTCAAAAACCGAAAGGCTCAAAGACATCTCGCAGCTGTTTGACAAGATTCCAGGAATCTGCAGGGAGCTTGCCGAAAAATCAAACTATGTTCCTATGCAATATAAAGTTGGCGATGAGGGCGAGGGCGGCAGAATTGTGTTTTATGTCTCTCAGGAAGGCTTTGTTGTCTATGACGGCATGGGCGGAGAAAAATTATGCCATTACCTTGAGATGTCTAAATCAACATTGGGTGTTTCGAACTGGGCTCCAAGTAAAACTTGGACAAGTAAAGATTATATAAGGGAAGATTATATTAATATTAATACATTAAATGAGATTGGCTATGGAAAATCGAACACATATAAAATCTTGAACTATTATAAAAACTTCAGCCTTACAGAAGAAAACTGCGCCGCATACAGATGCAGTATATATTCCACAGAAAAAGCTGCGGCAGGTGAATGGTTTTTGCCAAGCAGAGATGAACTGAATGAAATGTATAATACAATGAGCAGAATTGTGATTTCAGATGCAACTGATGACTGGTTCTGGTCTTCGTCGGTTTATGATAATAAAACCGTGTGCGGGCGGAGCTTCAGAGACAGCTATCGAGTTCCCAGTTTTACGCTTGCTGACCATTCTGTTCGAGCCGTTCGGGCTTTTTAATAATTCATCTATTTAGCTATTTTAACAAAATCTATGGAGGATATTTTTATGGAAAGAAATGATGTTGTGGTTTTGAACAATGAGCGTTTTATCACAAAATTCTATTACAATTCCGACGCAAATCAGATGGGAGAAAATCTGTTTAAAAAATTCAATCTTCCCGAGGGAATTGTCTGCAACATAAATCTTGCCAAGCGACTTTATTCACTTGTTCCTGTCTTGAAGCATTTCAATTTGAAATTTATTTTTATTGATGTTTTCCGCCCTGTTGAGATGCAGAAATTCTTATACGAGCATTGGCAGGAAAGAACCGGGATTTTCTTTGGCGAACATTGTGTCAGCTCCGCATCCGCGCGGAATTGCGGTTGATGCTGTTCTGGCTGATGAAAACGGAGAAAAAATTCCGCTTCCGTCGTCATCAATAAAATATCTGCCGGAACAGAGAAATCCTGATTTTGATGATTTTGCAAACACTCCGGAAGAACAGCAGAAAAAGACCAACCGGAATTTTTTGAGAACACTCATGCTTTGCGCAGGAATTTCCCCGATAAACAAGGAATGGTTTCATTTCCAGCTGCCGGAATCAGAAAAATATTCCGCTATTTCCGTCGAGGAAGCGCAGAAAGCAGTTCCGTTTGAATATTCAGAAGATTTTGAGCACTGCAAGTATTTTGATATTTTCCACGAGTATCAGAATGATGAATTTGAAGGCAAGACAAGATACTGGATAAACAATGAAAAATATTATTCGCAGTTCAATTTAATAGAAAAAGACGAGTTCATTGAAAAGCTGGAGAAGAAATTCAGATGAGCAATATTCTTGAAGTTATAAAAAATTTCTTTAAGGCAAATCAGTTTTATTACGATCTTGTGATGGGACTTGGAACTACGTTCATAGGTTTTCTTATAGTTCTGCTTGTCTTTGGTCGTAAGAAACTTGTCATCTCGGACAAAATTTCTGTGAGCGTAAATAAAAGCTGCGACAGGCAGATTGGTGAGCCTGCTTGGAAATTCAAAATTATAAACAAATCACTGTTTATAAAATTTTATAACTTTGATGTGAAACTCTACGGCATAAACTATATAACTTCGGCGGACAATACAAAAACAGAACACAAAAAGATGATAGAAAGCCTTGCAGGAATCCGTGAGCTTGGATGCTATATACCCGGCTTCATATTAAAAATGATCAGAAAGAAAAATAAGGACTATGCAATTAATTTTGCGTACCGTCCGCTTACGTACCACAATCTTATGGAGCTTTCAAAGGAATTTGAGGTTTTTGAGCTGAGTGTTTTTGCAACGGATTCTCTTACAGGCCGCCTTCATTTTGTTAAGAAAACCTTTCATCCGGCAATTTTTGTGGAGGGAGATTTTACAAATGACGGAAATTTAAATCAGATTGAGTCAAAAAAAATTCCCGATGAGGTCTGGAAAAATTACAAGAAAAAACAAAAGAAGGAGAATTCAAAAATGAGAAAAATAATAGCCGCCTTTTTTATTGTTACTGCCGCAGCAGTCTGTGCTTTTGCTCAATCTGACATTGATTCTAATAATGCAATTCATGCAAATGAAGATTCATGGAAGATTGGCGACTTTGGACCAGGTGGAGGTATTGTTTTTAAAATAGAAGACAACCGGGCTTGGGAGTGTAGTGAAGTTTTAGGAAAAAGAACTTGGAATGAAGCTAAAATTTTATGCAGAGAGTACCGTGGAAATACCTATGAAAACTGGTATCTTCCAAGTAAAGATGAACTGGATCTTATATATCAAAACTTAATAAAGAAAAGAAAAATGTTTGTTAGTGATTCTTGTTGGTCTTCTTCTGTATACTCAGATGATGAAGCTTATTCTATGTATTTAGCATTTGGAGAATGTTTTAGATCAAAAAAGTCTGAATATAAAGAATTTATTATGGCTGTTCGGGATTTTGATATTAATGAAAAGAAAGTTTCTAATAAAAATATTGTTGAAAAGAAATCTAGACTTGATGAAAGAAAAAAGCAATATAAAATTGGCGATATTGGTCCAGGCGGTGGGATTGTATATTTTGTAAAGAGTAATGAAGGTTGGGAATGTAGCAAAGAAGTTTTAGGGTGTAAAAAATGGAATGATGCTATAAAATTATGTGAAGAATACAGAGGTAGCGGATATAATGACTGGTATCTGCCAAATGAAGAAGATCTGCAATATATATATGAGAATTTAATAGAAACAGGAAAAAGATATTATACCCACAGCTGGTTTTGGTCTTCAACATATTTACCATCAATATCAAGGTCATACGCACGATGGTTAGGGAACGGAAGTATGAAGTTTTTTAAAAAGAATGAAATTTTTGACATCCTAGCTGTTCGGTATTTTAGATACTAAAATTTTTGATGATTCGGAGGTGCACAATGAAAAAATCAGTTCTTCTTTCTATTTTAATGTTTGCGGCGGCGGTGGTTCTTCCGGCGCAGACTGTTGCGGTGTTCGACTTTGACTGCGACGACGAGGCTTATTATGACAAGGTTTCCACGATGACCGACCTGCTTGTTCATGAGCTTGTGAAGGGCGGCGACGTTACCGTTGTTGAGCGCAAAAAAATTGACAAGGTGATGGCGGAGTACAGTTTTCAGGCGAATCCGTACATCGACATCACGACGGCAAAGCAGATGGGAAAGGGAATCGGCGCGGACTGCATAATTGTGGGTTCGGTGGCGGCTCTGGGCTGTCCGCTTTACATCACTGCCCGCATGATTGACGTTGAGAAGGGCACGGTTCTTCATTCCGCAAAAATGAGCCTGAACTTTTGGAACGAGTACGAATCCCAGCTTCCGAAATTCGCATCTGAATGCGTGAAGAAAATTCCCCAGCCGAATATTTTTACCGGCGTTTGGACAGGAACTATTTCGACCGACGAATTCGACGACAGCTACGAAATCACTTTCGGCGAAAAATCAAAGTGCGGCGTAAAAGTCGTTTCTGTGGATTCGGACGGCAAGGAAACTGTTTTGGAAGGCAACGGAACTTATTCGTACACAAGCGACAGTTTTTCAGGCGGAAAAATTTTCAAGCTGAACGCGACTTTCCGCAACGCAAAGACAAAACGCCTGCGCAAAATCGAATGGGCGTATCCTTTGAGCATGAACCGCGACCGTACAGAATTCAGCATAAACGTCTACCCGGACAGCGCAAAAAAAGAACTCGCCCGGCTCACGCTTTCAAAAGTGGAGTAGAGAACTTGCTCTAAAAGTCTGCTTTACTTGTTATTTTTGGTATTTGGTTTTACGACAGAAGAATGTTGCTTTTTTAGATGTTACATTCAGGGCAACTCAGAACGAAATTTCAATTTTTATCTTCTTTTACAAAATTCCACGGAATGAAACGGGTTCTTTGTCGCAGAATCGCTCGCCGAGCTTTCAAACTGCAACGAACCGTATTATAATAGAAGAATTCCTACAAAAGAATTCAAGAAATTCTGGAATACCGCAATGCCAAAAATGCCGCTGTATGCGAACACGTTTTTTGCGGTGGAAAGATAAGGGGTTGTGTAATATAATTAGGCAAGCAGAAAGACTCTGTTAATCTGCAAACTAAAAATAGGACTTTCCAAATATGCCGAAAAAAAAATCGCCTTACGAGCTTGATTTTGAAGAATATATCCGCAACTCCGAGCCTGCAAAAAAAGAAAAGACTTACGCCTGGTCTACAGCAATCGGACTGCAGCAGGTGGACGGTCTTACGCCGTCAAAATATCTTTTTGAGACTGCGAAACGGAATATCGACGGCGAAATTTCGGTTGCAGAAGCAACATCAATAATCGACAGCTATTATGAGTCGAAAGTTCACCGTTCAAACGATGACGACGAACGCACAGAAGAAGCCGACAAAGTTTCCTCAAGAATCGCGCAGATTTTAAGTGAAAAATCGTTCAACTTTTCTCCGTCTTACCTGATTGCGCTTCACGGAAGACTTTTTGCCGGAATATTCAAATTTGCGGGAAAAATCCGGGACTACGACATCTCAAAAAAAGAATGGGTTCTGGACGGCGATTCCGTAATGTACGGAGCCGCATTTGAGCTTAAAGCCGCGCTCGACTACGATTTTGAGCAGGAAAGGCATTTCAGCTATAAAAATCTCACTCTGGAAGAAACCGTAAAACACATAACTTTCTTTGTATCCCGGCTCTGGCAGATTCACGCTTTTGGAGAAGGCAACACAAGGACAACCGCAGTTTTCACGATAAAATATCTTCGCTCGCTCGGATTCAATGCGGACAACAGAATATTCGCGGAAAATTCCTGGTATTTCCGAAATGCTCTCGTCCGTGCAAACTACAACAATCTTCAAAAAGGAATCCATGAAAATCCTGAATTTCTTGAAAAATTCTTCTGGAATCTCCTGCTCGGAGAACACAACGAACTGAAAAACAGATTTCTCCACATCAGGGCAAAAGATTTCCTGGAAATCAAAAAGAACGACAAAAACGTCACTGTAAACTACGGGAAAGTCACAGTAAACAATAAAAGCGTCACTCAAAATATCACAGAAAACAACAAAAACATCACTGTAAAAGATGAAAATATCACTCGAAACGCTAAAAAAACTACTGTAAATGACAGAAATATCACACGAAATATCACTGTAAATGATAAGAATGTCACCCAAAATATCACTGTAAAACTCACACAAACACAAAAAGATATACTGAACCTGATAAAAGAAAATCCACATATAACACAAAATGAAATCGCATCAAAACTGAACATCGCACGCGAAACCGTGAACCGCAACATGAAAAAGCTTCAGCAGGAAAAAATCATTCAGCGGCTCGGTGCGGACAAAAACGGCAGCTGGAAGATTTTACGGTAAAGATTCAATGCCAAAAATGCCGCTGTACGCAAACACGTTTTTTGAGGTGGAAAGATAAAAAAGTACGAGAAAACATCACTGTAAACAATAAAAACATCACACTAAACGGCAAAAATATCACCGTAAAACTCACTCAAATGTAGAAAGAAATATAAAAAGGGGGATTGCCGGGTCAAGCCCGACAATGACAGAGAAGCAAACCATCTAATGACAAGTTGGCTTTGTTGCGTGTGGGATGGTAAGGGCGCGAAGCGGCCACCGCAACGGAGCGTAGCGAAGTGAGGAGGCTGGAGCGATAGCGAAACCCTGAACAGCCCGACCGCCGAAAACTCAAGTTTGAGGCGGACACGCCCGAAAAATGTTTTATGGAATTCTGATAAAAATGAATTGGTGTGATAACGACAAACATCATCTGCCGCATTTTCATGCATATTATGATTTTAATGGAGAAATTATCGCCGGTTCTTTTCCGGCAAGGTTGATTTTGCTGTTGTTTTTGACATCGCTTGCGTTCAGAATGATTCTGTTCCATTCCAAAATCCGCGCGATTGTGTTTTGCGGCGGAAGAATGTTGCTTTTTTTGATGTTGCATTCCGGGCAGCTCAGAACGAAATTCCAAAGTTTATCTTCTTTTACAAAACTCCAGGGAATAAAATGGTCAACATGGATTTTTGCGCCGAGTTTTTTTCCGCAGTAAAAGCAGTTACATTCCTCAAATTCAGAAAAAAGAATGTTGCGGTAGATTTCAAGCGGCGTCCTTTCCGGCAGCGAAAGCTCAAGTTTTGAAAGAAGATGAAACAGCACATTCTCCTCGTTGATTTTTTCAAGGAATTTTGCCCAGACATAGTAATTCAGTTTTTCAAGTTCGATTTTATATTTCAGAAGAAATTCGTAAGCACTTTGCGAGAGCGTGATGAAATTTCCGTTCTGGTCGAATCCGTAGAGTTTTCCGCCGAAGTCTCCGTAAAGCGCACCGAGAACATATTTTCTGCATTCCGCCTGAACTTTTTGAATCAGTTTTGATTTTGTATTTTCTTCGATTGACGCAAATTCAAGGTTTTCAAGGAGCGGATTTTTTGCGGTTGCCTCATTGAAAATCTGTTCGATTTTTGAAGTTTTTCCTTCGCCCGTCGGTTTTTGCTGATGAAGATGATATTTTACGACAAGATTCCAAAAGCTTTCTGCGAATTTTGCGAACAGGTCGGAATAAAAAATCAGCTGGCCGTTCTCGTCCGGTGTGTTGTTCAGAAGATTGTCCAGAATCGATTTTAAAAGTGCGAATTTGTAAGTTGAAGTCTTATGGCAGCTTTCCGAAAAAACAAAATTGAACAGGCTCCAATATTCGTCATCAGAAATGGAAGAAGGGTTTAGACTGCCAGATTTTGAGTTCCACGCCATTATTTGTCCTTAATAACGGTCGTTTTTTGGGACAGAAAATAAAAAAATGTGATATAATATTAGAGATTATTTAGACTGGAAAAATGGAGGCGTTTATATGCAAACATCAGTTCTTGAAACTTATAATCAGCTTACCGTGCAGGATCAAGAAAAAGTAACTACATTTATATATTCTCTTTTTTCAAAATATAAAAAAACTTCTGCTAGAAAAACGCTCTCAACAGAAGATGAAGAACTTTTTAACCATTTTACAGGAAGCCTTTCATTAGATTCTGATTCTGTTAAGACAATAAATGAAAATAAATCTGAAAAATATGGAATCGAACAATGAATGTACTTGTTGATACAAATGTTATTATTGACTGGCTTTTAGTACGTCCTAAAAATGGCAAAAATGCAGAAAAGACAATGCGTTATTTAATGGCAAAAAACGCGGAAGGCTATGTCTCTTCCCATTCATTGACAGATTTATACTTCTGCATACGAAAAGAATTTTCAAAATCTGAAAGGCAAAAACTTTTGCAGTTCATTTTATCAAAATTCAATGTTATCACAGAAGAAAAATCAGATTTTGAAGCAGTTCTTAGCGAAGATGATTTAGACGATTTGGAAGACGGACTTCAAATGCAATGCGCAAAAAAGGCAAATCTTGATTACATTATCACCGAAAACACAAAAGATTTTTCAACATCATTTGTACAAGTTCTTTCCACATCTGATTTTTTGGCTTTGGTAGGTGAATGATGGAAATATCAAATAAAGCCAAAAATTCTGTCCCAAAAAACGACCGTTAAATATGGTCTATATAACTAAAAAATCAAACGGACTTATTTCTGATATGGATTTTACAAAATACTCACAGAATGAGCAAATAAAGAAAAGTTTACCTAATGTAGGTTGCAATGTAACTGTGGATGACAAATTGACAATAGACAAGTTTCTTGAAAATAGATTTTCAAATTTAAATGCAGATTTGAACACTCGACTTTCAACATTATACGAAGTCTTGAAAAAAGATTTTTCTTGATTTTTTCTCTAAAACTAAAAAATCTCACAATGAATAATAGACATAATCAACCACTACACATTTCCTAGAAACCTTTCCTAGAACGATGATATAATATAAATAATGACGGTTTGCATTATAATTTCTGTCGTAGTTGTAATATTTTTTTCTCTTATAATTCTTTTTATTTATAGAAGAAAGTCGGCAAGAAAATTTCTTCAGAAAATCAGTTTGTTTCAGGAGCAGATAGAAGAATTTTTCGCAGAACTTGATTTTTTATTAAATCAGTTTATAACAAAAGAACAGGAAGAAGAGTTCATCGCAAAATGGCAGGAACTTTATTCTGAAATTGGCCGATACAGAATTCCTAAGAAAAATGCGGCGTTTGCAGAAATCAGCAAGTTCAAGGAGACTTTTAAAAATCTTCAAAAGATTATTTTGCAGTCAAATGGTGAAATAAAACGTAAAGAAAAAATCAAAAATCTTGCTCAAAAAATATCGGAATTTTTCAATGAATTATTCAAACTTACGGAAAATTATGTTTCCCATTCCGCAGAGCTTCAGTTTATAAAAAAAATGGCAATTTCTTTTTCTTGAGGCGAATCAGACAGATGCTCGTGATGAAGATGAGAAATTCTCGGAAATTGAGCGTTTCAAAACGGTTTATGATTCTTTGCACGATTATTTTGAAAATGCAAATGAGCAGTTCATTCAAAATGAATCTTTAAAATATGATGCGCTATTTTCAAATGTTGACGGTAAGAATCTGGATTTTCAGCAGCGGACGGCGGTTATCACTGATGAGGATAGAATTTTAGTTTTAGCCGGTGCAGGAAGCGGAAAAACGCTTACGATTGCGGCAAAAGTAAAATATCTTTGCGAAGTGAAAAATATAAATCCGGATGAAATTCTTCTTGTTTCGTTCACAAAAAAATCCGCGCAGGAAATGACTGAACGGATTCAGGAAAAACTTGGCATAAACGCACAGGCAACGACTTTTCACAGGCTTGGACTTGAGATAATCAAAAACGCAAACGGCAGGCGGCCGGAAGTTTCCGATGAAAATGTTCTTGGGGATTTTATCAATAATTTTTTTGAGAACGAGCTTTTAAATTATCCTGAGCTTATAAAAAATCTTACCGAATACTTTGCGTACTTTCTGGAAATTCCTGAAAATATAGAAAACTATTCTTCTCTTGGCGAATTGTATGAAGCAGAAAAAACTTTCGACCTTGAAACCTTAAAGTCAAAATACGACCGGGAAAAATACGTCCGTGAAACTGGAGCAGAAAAACTAAAGGCATTAAGAACGCTGAACAATGAGCAGGTAAAAAGCGTTGAGGAAACAAAAATCGCCAATTTCCTTTTTATGCACGGAATCAGATATGAATACGAAAAACTTTATCCGTTTGAAAGCGACGACCCGAAACGAAAATCATACAGACCGGATTTTTATCTTTGTGATTACGACATTTATCTGGAGCATTTTGGCATTTCAAAAGATTTTACAGTTCCTTGGCTTTATCCTGTTGAAGAAAAAAAGTATCTTGACGGAATTTTATGGAAGCGAGATTTTCATAAGGAAAACGGTACAAAGCTGATTGAAACTTATTCGTATTATAGCTCGGAAGGAATTCTTCTAAAAAAACTTGAGAAGCTTCTTGTTGAAAATAATGTTGAATTTAAGCCACGTGATTTTACTGATATTTTTAACACTGTTTACGCAAGCAAAAGCAACAAGTATTTTAGCGAATTTATAAAACTCTGCTGCACTTTTATAACTCTCTTTAAGTCGAACAATTACAAAATAGAAGAAATTGAAAATTTGCGGCAAAAATATCTTTCGGAAGAAAAAAATGAATTCCTTTGCGAGCGGATAAATCTTTTCCTTGATATAATAAAAATTCTTTTGGCAGAATATCGGAATTATCTTTCTAAAAATAATGCGATTGATTTTTCTGACATGATAAATGATGCGGCTACCTTGGTTTCAAATGACTGCGATATTCTTCCATATAAATATGCAATTGTTGATGAATATCAGGATATTTCAAAGTCAAGGTTCAATTTTTTAAAGGCGATTGTGGACAGAACCGGAGCGAAATTCTTTTGCGTGGGCGATGACTGGCAATCAATTTACCGTTTTGCCGGAAGCGACATTTCTTTGTTCACTGATTTTGAAAAATCTTTTGGGTATACGAAAATTTTGCGGATTGAAAAAACTTACCGAAATTCCCAGCAGCTGATAGATGAGGCTTCAACTTTTGTTCTAAAAAATCCCATGCAGCTGAAAAAGAATTTGCGTTCAGATAAAACTCTTGATTATCCGCTTGTTTTCTGGGGCTTCGACGATGATCCAATAAAATCTTTGCGGCAGATGATAAAAAAGATTGTCTTGGATTTTGGCGTAAATTCTTCTGTTTTGCTTTTGGGACGCACAAACTATGATTTGGAAATTGCAAAGAAAACCGGACTTTTTAAAAATTATTATCAGAACAGAAAACAAAAACTTGAGTACATTCCGATTCCCGAACTTCAGATTGATTTTATGTCAGTCCATAAATCAAAAGGACTTGAGGTTGACAATGTGATTCTCTTGAATTTTAAGAATGACAAACTTGGATTTCCGAACCAAATTGCAGATGACAAAGTTTTGAATCTTGTTCTTACAAATGCGGAAGACTTTAAATTTTCTGAAGAACGCCGCCTTTTTTATGTTGCCATTACCCGCACAAAAAACAGAACATTCGTTCTTACAGACAACAGAAATCCTTCTCCATTTTTCAAGGAATTTACAGCTTCAAAGTCAGTATGCTTTATTTCTGTCAGACAGACTGCAAACGAAGGTCAGGAAAAATGCCCGCTTTGCAAAACTGGAAATCTCTTAAAAGTTGAGAATAACGGAAAATCTTTTGTCGGATGCTCAAATTTTCCAAGATGCAAATATTCTGTTCATGACGCGACAGTTTTATCAAATCCAAAAAAATGTCCTGCGTGCGGCGGATTTCTAATAAAAAGAAAAGGCAAGAAAAACAAGCACTGGTTCATCGGCTGCACAAACTATCCATATTGTAAATATACGGAAAAACTTTTCCAAAATTTCTAAAGAAAAGATATGCTAAACTGTGATATAATGTGCATTATGAAAGAAAGCAAACTTGCCTTGCAGAATATGTTCAACGATATGGGCTACGAGATTAAGCTGTAGGAGATGAGTATTGAAAATCAAAATAAGGGCGATATTGTAATTTACCAGACAAAAGATGGCCTTACAAAAATTGATGTCAGGTTTGAGGATGAGACTGTGTGGCTTTCTCAGTAACAAATGGCAGAACTTTACCAGTCTTCTAGAACAAATATAGTAGAACACATTCGGCATATTTATGAGGAAGGTGAATTGCAAGAAGAATCAACTTGTCGGAAATTCCGACAGGTTCAATTGGAAGGAACAAGGCAAGTCAGTCGAGAAATTCCTTTTTACAACCTCGATATGATTATTTCCCTTGGTTACCGCGTAAAGTCCATGGTTGCAACCCAGTTCAGGCGTTGGGCAAGTGGATTGCTGAAGGAATATCTTAAAAAAGGATATGCACTTGATGACAAGCGTTTAAAGGAACTTGGCGGCGGAAATTATTTATAACCGTGCGGATTCAGAAAAAGAATTTATGGGGCTAACAACTTTTACAGGTGATTTTCCAACTAAAAAAAGATATTGCAGTTGCAAAAAATTATCTTTCAGAAACTGAACTAAAAGTCTTGAACAATCTTGTTTCCGCATATTTCGACTTGGCTGAAATCAATGCCATGGAACATAAGACAATGTACATGAGCGATTATGTTGAGCAGCTGGATCGAATCCTTTCCGGCACAGGAAAAGAAATTTTGGAAGGAGCAGGCGCAGTAAGCCATAAACAGGCTTTAGAAAAAGCCGAAAAAGAATATCAAGAATACATTCAGAAAACCCTTTCCCCAGTTGAAAAGGCATATTTGGAAACAATACGAACTTTGGAGAAGAAAGCAAAAGTGGGAGAGAAGAAGTAGATAGTGAATTGAAAAAACTGGGTGAAATAATTGATTTAATTGATGAACGAAATAAAAATGGAAAAATAAAAACTTTTATAGGCGTTAGTATTGATAAATGTTTCATAAAATCTGTTGCAAATACAATTGGAAATGATTTCAAGTCATATAAAATTGTCAGGAAAGGTCAGTTTGCTTATGGACATGTTACTTCCAGAAATGGAGGAAAATTACGATTCTTCTTTGAAGAAAACAAAGTTGATAATTTTGGAAAATCTGTTTCAAAATTGATTAATGTCTACGATTTGAATAGAATAAAAATCGAAAAACTCGAGTAGCAAAAACAACTGATTATTCTCAAATTGCAAGGCGGTAAAAGAGGATGATAGATTTTTTTAAGAATTTATTTTTAAATTCAGGATATTATATAATATTATCAGTTTTCTTT
>ERZ1026898.1176-NODE-1176-length-13519-cov-5.217246_pt1 | contig 13519 bp, 10 predicted proteins | sample MGYA00380178_ERZ1026898 | MGnify/ENA primary metagenome ERZ1026898 (study PRJEB33269, sample SAMEA4719814) | human gut metagenome | biome: human-associated habitat; feature: organic feature; material: feces | place: Cameroon | collected 2013-10 ... | reverse complement strand
CTGTATATATAAACAGCAATTTTTTTTATATCAATATAATACACTATTCCCGAAAAGGCGGTCAGAAGCGATTCCGGCCGTCTTTCATTTTTCCGAAAATGATTTTTTACACTAAATTCGTTTTTCCAAAAATAAATTCCTGTCGGGACGCGGCCACGGGTGTTTTTGTAACTAATTGATAATCAGATACAATTTAAACGACAGCGTGGAAATGCAGGCTTTTTTTGGCTGCGTTTCCATGCTATGTTTTATAATTCATTGAAAATCAGCACATTCAAAAATATGGCGTGGCCGCGTCCTGTCCGAGGGTGTTCTCTTGCTGAGTTCTTTCAGGTCTTTTTTTGCGTCTTCGGTAAAAACAAGAGTGTACATTTCAGTCTTCGCTAATCATTCTGTCAATAAAGTCCTTGGTACTCTCGCCGTCGTTCATTCTGTATACTTTTCCTGCCTCGTAATCAGCAATACCCTGACGGATTTTGGCGTTCAAAGTTGTGCTGTTCATGATGGTGTCGTCATCCTGGACAGGCACAAGACGATAGCTGCCGTGAGTTCTTGAAGTAATCACGACATCATTGGTGCGAGCCAAATCAAAGTATTTTCGCTGATTGGCTCGGAATTCTCTGCTACTTACTACGACCATAATATTTCTTGTTTGCTGCACAAATATAGTAATTCTCAAAACAAGTACCAAATTGGTACACATTATTTCCGGTCCACGCGTTTTTTGATAAAGTCCGGCAAGATTTGTAATTTTGTAAGATAAATGAAAAAAATATGAGCGGACAGTATACAAAAGACAAGAAATATGTCATGGTCAGCGAAGTCCCGTGCTATGACGTGGACTCGAATATGGACATGAAACCGGCAGCATTTATGGATCTGGCACAGGAAATTGCCTATCAGGCAGCTACAGCGCTCGGGTTCGGCTATGACGCACTCCAGACGGAGGGCAAGGCTTGGGTGCTGTCGAGAATGCACTATGAATTCATCCGTCATCCCAAATGGCGCGAAAACATTGAACTATATACTTGGCACAAAGGACCTTACGGACCTTTCTACCTCAGGGACTTCGAACTGAAGAATGCCGGCGGCGACCTTCTTGTGCGGGCCACCAGCTCATGGGTGATACTCGACGTCGCCAACAGGACCATGTGCCGCACGGCCGACGTTATGGAAATGATCCCCGAGGATACCATCTGTAAGGATAATGCCATCGAAAGGCCTGCTGACAAGGTGATGATGCCGCGTGGCGTGACCCCGGAAATTGCCGGCGAACACAAGGTGGAGTTCTCCGACATTGACCTTCTCGGACATACGAACAATGCCAGATACGTGGTTTGGGCGATGGATTGCATTGATTTTGACGAACTTAAAACAAGGCCGGTGAAAGATGTCACGGTGACATTCATCCATGAGACACGCGCCGGCGAGGTAATTACCCTCGAAAAGGTACGTACGGAAAATGAAGACGGTACGATAACCTGGTACATTGACGGGAAGGCTGACGGAAAATCAGCGTTCTGTGTTAAGATCAATATGTAAAAGATTATAGAAATGAGAGACTTATTCTTGGGAACCGGTATCGCGCATACCATCCTTCTTTTTGCTGTGGTAATCGCCCTCGGCCTTTATCTGGGCAAATTCAAGTTCAAGGGAATTTCCATCGGCTCCACATGGATCCTCTTTATCGGAATTCTCCTCAGTCACTTCGGCCTCAGGGGTGACCCGCATATCCTGGCATTCATGAAGGACTTCGGCCTTATCCTGTTCGTATTCAGCATCGGACTTCAGGTCGGTCCGGGATTCTTCCATTCATTCCGTAAAGGCGGATTGACCATGAACATGCTTGCAATTACGCTCGTGCTGCTTGCGGTGCTCGTTACCTGCATCATACACCTGGTTACGGGTGAAGACCTTCAGACCATGACCGGTGTCATGTCCGGTGCTGTTACCAACACCCCGGGTCTCGGTGCTGCCCAGCAGACACTTTCGGATGCAATGATCGCGGAAGGCTCGTCTTCGTACGCGGCCGCAGAAGCTTCTTCAGCCATAGCATCGGCCTATGCGGTTTCCTATCCGATCGGTGTGCTCGGCGTAATCATCCTCCTGATGATCTTCAAAGCCATTTTCAATGTCGACCTGAACAAGGAAAAAGAGGACCTTGACAATGAAGGCAAACTCGGAACCGGCGCTATCCGTGCGACTTACGCGGTGAAGAACCCGGCCATTTTCGGCAGGACGATCGGCGATGTAACGAAAGACAACGGCGACCGCTTCGTCATTTCCCGTGTGCTGCGTAACGATGAACTATGTGTTCCTTCATCCGATATGCTCCTGAAAGAAGGCGACAAGCTTCTGATTGTCACCTCTCCTGATGCGGAAGACCTCGTGAAGATTCTCTTCGGAGACGAGATTGACATGCCGTTCAAGGAATGGGACAAGCCGGACAGCAAGCTCGTTGCGAAGAAGATTACCGTTACCAAGCCGTCCATTACAGGACGCAGCCTTAAAGATTTGAATGTCAGATCCATATATGGCGTATCAGTGACCCGTGTATTCAGGTCGGGCGTGGAACTCGTAGCCAGCCCTAACCTCTATCTCCACGTGGGAGACAGCCTCCTGGTCGTGGGACCTGAAGAGGCGATGGACAAGGTAGCCGGACTCTTCGGAAACAAGGCGGCCAGCCTCAGCCATCCGAACCTGATTCCTATCTTCTTCGGTATCGTGGTCGGTGTCATCTTCGGCAGCCTTCCTATCAAGTTCCCTGGCATTCCTCAGCCTATCAAGCTCGGTCTTGCCGGCGGTCCGCTCATCATTGCTATCCTCCTCGGATATTTCGGCCCTAAGCTGAAAATCACCACATATACCACATTGAGTGCCAATATGATGATCCGTGAAATCGGCATCTCATTCTTCCTTGCGGCAGTGGGACTTGGAGCAGGCGAAAACTTCATCAGCTCCATCGTGAACGGCGGTTACTGGTGGATTCTCTATGGTGCCCTGATTACATTGGTGCCTGTAACCTGCGTGATTCTGCTCGCCAGACTGGTATTCAAGCTCAACTTCTACCAGATCTGCGGTCTCGTCTCAGGTGGAACCACGAACCCTCCAGTGCTCGCATTCTCTCAGGAAGTATATGGTACCAACTATCCGTCAATCAGTTACGCTACCGTATATCCGCTGACAATGTTCATGCGAGTCCTCGTGGCGCAACTCATGATCCTGTTTACGCTGTAGCACCATGTTCGATCTGGTTTATCCGGCCTCTCCGGCGGTCGTGCTGCCCAAACCTACAGCCGACAAGCCTGCCGACAGGCCCGCTCCGGGAACGGAAATGCTGCCCGTGATAGACGAAAACGGTATCGTATACGCGCAAGCTTCGCGCGCATGGTGTCATGGCGGGTCAATGCTTCTGCACCCGGTAGTGCACCTTCATATACTCAACCGCTACGACCAGCTCTATCTCCAGAAGCGCTCCATGAAAAAGGACCTGCTTCCGGGCAGATGGGATACGGCGGTCGGCGGACATATTGATTATGGTGAATATGTCAGCGAGGCATTGTTCAGGGAATCCGGAGAAGAACTGAAATTCACTGAGTACAACCCCATCTGGCTCGGAAACTACATTTTCCAGAGCGATGTGGAAAGGGAACTCATAAACATATTCGCGGCAGTAGGAAACTTCACGCCTCATCCTGACCTGGATGAGGTGGCTGAAGGCCGCTACTGGTCAATGGATGAAATCGAGGAAAACCTCGGCAAGTCCATATTCACGCCTAATTTCGAGGGCGAATTTAGGAAAATCAGAAAATCCCTGGAAGCCCTGCTGTAAAACACATAACCTGATGGCCACTTTCAAAATCCTGTCTGACGGCCCTGTACTCAGGACATCAGATTTGCGCAAGGCCGCTGCAGACCTTGCCGACGATTACATTGTCATCAATACCAAGCCATATCCTTGCGATTTGGGCTATCTCGCCCTTGAACGCTTCGCGGAGGTGGCGGAATATACGATGGCCGACATGCTGTATTCTGATTACTATGAGCTGGTTACGACAACGGACGGAAACGGGGAACGCCGCCGTCACCCTGTGATCGGATGTCAGAAGGGAGCATTGAGAGACGACTTCGATTTCGGGCCGGTGCAGGTGTATCGTGCCGACTCGTTCAGGAAAGCCGTGGCGGAAATGGATGTGGACTACAGCTTCGGGGCAATGTATGACCTGCGTCTCCGCATGGCCAAGAAAGTCCATATCGGCGAATACCTCTATACCGAGGTGGAGACCGACCTTCGCAAGTCAGGCGAAAAGCAGTTCGACTATGTGAATCCGCGTAACAGGGAAGTGCAGGTGGAGATGGAAAAAATCTGCACCGCTTATCTCAAACGTGCGGGAGCATATCTGGCACCTGGAACGAAACATATTGACCATCAGCATGAAACGCCGTCTGTCTCAGTAATCATTCCGGTTTTCAACAGGGTAAGGACCATTGCAGACGCCGTTAAAAGTGCATTGTCCCAAGAATGCAGCTTCGTTTACAATGTCATTGTCGTAGACAATCATTCTACGGACGGGACGGCCGAAATTCTCGCGGGCATTGACGACAGCAGGCTCATTGTCGTGACGCCGGAACGTGGGGATCTTGGCATCGGCGGCTGCTGGAACTTGGCGGTACACGACAGCAGGTGCGGGCTTTATGCGGTCCAGCTCGACAGCGACGACGTCTACAAGGACTCCACGACGCTTCAGAAAATCGTGGATGTCTTCGAAAAGGAAGGCTGCACGATGGTGATCGGGTCCTATGAAATGACCGACTTTGACATGAAACCGCTCCCTCCGGGAATCATTGACCATAAAGAATGGACGGAAGATAACGGTAAGAACAATGCATTGAGAATCAATGGTTTGGGTGCGCCGCGTGCATTCTATGTGCCGTTGCTCCGCGAAATCAATTTCCCGAATGTCAGCTATGGCGAGGACTATGCCGTGGGGCTGAGGATCAGCCGGGAATACCATATCGGCCGCATTTATGAGCCGCTGTATTGCTGTCGCCGCTGGGAAGGAAATTCCGACGCCGCGCTCGACATCACCAGGGTCAATGCCAATAATCTTTACAAGGACAGCATCCGCACCTGGGAATTTGAAGCCAGGATTGCGCTGAATCATAAAAACCTGTCTGCCAATGGATAACGATATTTCCAAGTTCGTCCGCGACCAGCTGTCCGTCTGGCCTGTGGCTGCCGCCAATTTCAGGTCAATGAAAAAAGCATTGACGCGTAAACTCATGGTGGGAGGCCTGGAAGTCATGGTCCAGCATAACCCGGAGCGCATACGTTCGTCCGCAGCGAAGGTGGACAAGGCTTCCATACAGAGCAGAAAATGTTTCCTTTGCAGCGCCAACAGGCCTGAAGAGCAGCATTTTATGGCATTCGAAGGACGAAAGGGGCGCCGCTATGAGATGCTGGTGAATCCCTATCCGATTTTCCCGAAGCATTTGGTGATAGCCAGAGATGTCCATGTGCCCCAGTCGATATGGCACCGTATGCCTGACATGACCGATCTGGCAAGACATTTTCCGGACTTCACGATATTCTACAACGGGCCGAAATGCGGTGCATCCGCCCCTGACCATTTTCATTTCCAGGCCTGTCCGCGCGGACTCATGCCATTGGAAAGAGATATTGACCTGAACCTGGACGGAGGTAGGGAAGACCTTACTTGGCTGACCTCTGTTCAGGATGCGGAACTCTTTCATTATCATAAATTTACGAGAGGCGTGTTCGTGCTTACGGCGCGCACGTCCAAGTCCATGGCGAAGCTGTTCTACAGGCTGCTGGACTGCCTTCCGCAGCGGGAAGACGAGACCGAGCCGATGTTCAATCTCCTGACATGGTACAAGGTGCGGCCTTCCCAGAAAGTGTCAGGCATATCGCATGGGCGTTTCGGCGAATATCGGGTCGTCCTCATCGCGCGTGACAAGCATCGTTCGCATCACTATTTCTCCGACGGTGCAGACCACCTGACAATGAGCCCAGGCTGTGCCGACATGGCGGGACTGTTCGTGGCTCCGCATCAGGACGATTATGAAAAACTGAATACCGGACTTCTGGAGGAAATGCTCTCGGAAGTATCTGTAAGTGAAGAAGTTGAACGCAATATAATCTGGAAGCTGACACGCAGCCAGCAGACTGTCCAGGTCGGCATAATGTCCGGCAATGAAATCGGATTCGAGATAATTTCCGATGGCGCCGGCAGGCAGAAAGTCGTGTATGAAAACGGCAGGATTTCCTATAACGGAACATTGTACGATGAGCTGTTTTTCGATGCGCAGACCATGTCCACGATGTTCGCCGAGCCTACATTCATATTGTACGGTGTGACCATCGGCATCGGTTTCCATTGGGAAAGAAGTCAGGTCCAGAAATTCGCAGGGTCATTGAAATTCATTGTAGATGATGGTAAGGTGGTGGCTGTCAATGTGGTAGGCGTTGAGGACTATCTGCTCAGCGTCATCTCTTCCGAGATGAAGGCCACGGCCTCGCTCGAATTTCTGAAAGCCCATGCCGTGATTTCCCGTTCATGGCTCATGGCCAGGATCCAGGAAAGACGGGACAATGTCCGTTCATCCGGGTCCTCCGTCAAGGAAGACCGCATCGTCGACGGCGATTATCATCTCGTCAAATGGTTCGGCAGGGATGACCACAAGGCATTCGATGTCTGCGCCGATGACCATTGCCAGAGATATCAGGGACTTACGGTGGCAGTAGGGGACAATGTCCGCAAGGCTGTCGACCAGACATGGGGAGAAGTCCTGACCTATGACGGGGAAATCTGCGATGCTCGTTTCTCCAAGTGCTGCGGCGGTATGATGGAAAGATTCGGCTCATGCTGGGAAGACATTGATTATCCGTATCTTGCAGCCGTTTCCGATACGCCGTCCGAGGAAAAGATTCCGGATTTGACGTGGGAGGACAATGCCCGCAAATGGATAATGGGCGAGATGGAAGAGTCGTCGGATGCTTTCTGCAATACCGAAAACGGCAAGATTCTCGCACAGGTGCTCAATGACTATGACCTGGAGACCAAGGACTTTTTCCGCTGGGAAGTCAGGTACACACGTAAAGAACTTTCGGAATTGATTGCCTCCCGCTCGGGACATGACATAGGTATGCTGGAAAGCATTGAACCTCTTAAGCGCGGACCTTCCGGCAGGATTACGCTTCTGGAAATACGCGGGACCAAATCTTTGATGACTGTGGGTAAGGAATTGGTCATCAGAAAGTTCCTGTCTGCATCACATCTGAAGAGCTCCGCCTTCGTGGTGGATATTCAGCCGTCCGGAACGTCATTTGAAGAAGACATTGTCGTACTGCATGGCGCCGGTTGGGGGCATGGCGTAGGGCTTTGTCAGATCGGTGCGGCGGTAATGTCTTCCAGAGGATACAGGTACAGAGATATCCTTTCCCATTATTATCCGGGAAGCATCTGCTCTGTCAGAAGAACCAATAACCAATAATTGCCATGACCGGCAAAGTTACAGGAAGATCGCCCTGGTGGTGGATTCCGACATTGTATTTCGCGGAAGGCATTCCGTATTTCATAGTTAACAACATTTCCGTGACAATGTTTACGATAATGGGCGTGCCGAATGGCGAAATGGCGCTGTTTACCAGCCTGTTGTATCTGCCATGGACACTCAAGCCGCTCTGGAGTCCGCTTGTGGACATATTCCGGACCAAGCGCTGGTGGATTGTCATGATGCAGGCATTGGTGTCGGCTGCCTTCGTGCTGCTCGCCCTGACATTGCCTTCTCCGGAGACCTCCACGCAGGTCCCGATGTCGCTGTTTACCTTCACGTTGCTCCTTTTCGTGTTCGCGGCATTCGCCTCCGCTACCCACGACATCGCCGCCGACGGCTTCTATATGATCGCCCTTGACAGCGGCCAGCAATCGTTCTTTGTCGGCATAAGAAGCACATTCTACCGTCTGTCCTCGATTTTCGGACAGGGAGTTCTGGTCGTCGTGGCCGGAGTCTTGGAAGAAAAGACCGGGAACATCCCACTCGCATGGTCATTGACAATAGGACTTACTGCGGTCATTTTCACCATATTGACGATATATCACTCCTTTGCCCTTCCACGGCCTGCCGGAGATTCTGCCGTGAGCACGGACGGTTCCGGTTCCGCCGGCGAGTTCGCCAAGGCATTTGCCTCATTCTTCCGTAAACCCGGCGTGTGGATAGCGATAATCTTCATGCTGCTTTATAGATTGCCGGAAGCATTCCTGCTCAAGATGGTAAATCCGTTCCTGCTTTCCCCGGCCAGCGAAGGCGGACTTGGACTGCACACCTCCCTGGTCGGCATTGTATACGGAACCATCGGCGTTCTTGCGCTGACCGTCGGAGGCATCATCGGCGGCATGGCGGCATCCCGCTGGGGTCTCAGGAAATCCCTCTGGCCGATGGCTGCCTGCATGACCCTCCCTTGCTTCACTTTCGTCTATCTGAGTATGGCAATGCCTCATAACCTGGTGATTATCAGCACGTGCATTGCTGTGGAGCAATTCGGGTACGGCTTTGGTTTTACGGCATATATGTTGTTTATGATGTACTTTGCCGAAGGAGAATTCAAGACCTCGCATTATGCCATCTGCACTGCCTTCATGGCGCTCAGCATGATGATTCCGGGGGCTGTGGCCGGCTATATTCAGGAATGGCTCGGCTATACGATGTTCTTCTGGATGGTGATAATCTGCTGCCTCGCTACGGTAGCCGTGACATCGCTGGTGAAAGTGGATCCTGAATATGGTAAAATTGTTAAAAGACAATAAGTTATGAAGAAGTTTATGTTTGCCCTTGCGGCCCTTGCAATGGTCTCCTGCGGAGCCCAACGGAAAACTGCAACCGACAATACCGTCGCCGAAAACACGACCGCGCCCGAAGCCGTCTCCACCGTCGGGGGCAATGCTGACGGACGTCTAGCCTTCGGCCTGTCTCTGTTCAATGAAGCCGTTTCCGCAAGCGGCAATGCTGCTGAAAACATCGTCGTGTCACCTTACAGCGCAGGAATGGCATTGTCAATGCTTGCCGAAGGTGCAGCAGGCGACACCAAGGCGGAGCTCGTTTCCGCATTGAAAAATGCTTCATACTCAGGCGATATCCTCGAAAGCGGTGACGGATGCATCATCTCCAGTGCCAATTCGGTGTGGATCAGAAGCGGATTTCCGGTCCTGCCGGGATATGCAAGCCTTTTGAAGAACGCATACTCCGCTGAAATTGCCGAAAGGGACTTTTCCGTGCCGGCTACCGTCAAGGAAATCAACAAATGGTGCTCTGACAAGACCTCCGGAAAGATTCCTGAAATCATCGACAACATCGGCTCCGATATGATGATGTTCCTTCTCAATGCACTGTATTTCAAGGCTCCGTGGCAATATAAGTTCGACAAGAATTCTACATTCAAGGCAGTTTTCCACAGCCCTTCGGCAGTGCAGAATACCGACTTCATGCACATGAAGAAATCGTTCCTCTGCGGCGAAATCAGTGGTTGCAAATTCGTGGTACTTCCTTATAAATCAGGGAATTGGAACATGGTTGTCTGCTTGCCGGCGGAAGGCGTGGATATGAAGGATTTCCTTTCTTACGTGAATGCTGACAGGTTCAAGAGTTTCATGGAAGCCGCGACTATGCAGACCGTCGCATTGTCAATGCCTAAGTTCAAGGTCAATACAACATTGATAATGAACAGCTTGCTCCAGTCGATGGGCGTGCACAAGGCGTTTTCCGGCGCTGCTGACTTCAGTGCGATGACGCAGGCTGGCGTGGCAGTGGATGAGGTCCGTCAGAAATGCTTCATCGAGGTCAACGAAGAGGGTTCCGAGGCTGCGGCAGTTACATCCGTAGGCGTGAGACTTACCTCCGTCAGACCTGAGCCGAGGCCGTTCATTATGAATGTGGACAGACCGTTCGTTTTCGCTATCTTCAATGCGGAGAACAATGATATCCTGTTTGCGGGAAAAATTGCGACCATCGAAAACTAGATTATATGCTGGATGCGTTGAAACATAAGATATTGGCGATTCCATTTGCTGTCATTTCGTGTGTCTCTGCCATGGCGGGCAATCCCAAGGTCATGACCGGAATCGAGGTGCTGGAAAAGCATGATTTCTGGGAAATCGAGGGGCGCAGAGTCGGTCTTGTGACCAATCCGAGCGGCGTGGACAGCAAGCTCCGCTCCACCATCGATATTCTCTACAATGCTGATAATGTGGAACTTGTGGCATTGTTCGGTCCGGAACATGGGGTGAGGGGAGACGCTTATGCGGGAGATAAGGTGTCAGATACCAGAGACACCAGGACCGGCCTGAAGGTCCATTCCATTTACGGACAATTCAGGGAGCCGTCACAGGAGATGCTTGACGGAATCGATGTCATGGTTTATGATATCCAGGATGTCGGGACACGTTCATATACATTCATCAGCACATTGGGACTGGTGATGCGCGCCTGCGCGAAGAAAGGCATTGAAGTAGTCGTATTGGACAGGCCGAATCCTCTCGGCGGCGAGAAAATCGAAGGTTGTAACGTGGAACCCGGGTTCTTCTCGTTTGTCAGTGAATTCAAGATTCCTTATATTTACGGATTGACGGTGGGGGAGCTGGCACTTCTCATAAATGAGGAGGGGCTGAATTGCGGGCAGCGTGGAAACGAAGAGCCGCTGAAATGCAAGTTGACGGTCGTGCCGATGGAGGGCTGGACCAGGGACATGCTTTATGGCGATACCGGATTGCCTTGGGTGCTGCCGTCGCCGAACATCCCTTATCCTCAGTCTGCTGTCAATTATCCTTCGGCCGGTATTGCCGGGGAATTGTACGGGTATCTGAACATCGGTATCGGATATACATTGCCGTTCGAGACTTTCGCGGCGGAATGGATTGATGCTGATGCACTTAAAGATGAACTGGACAGCTATCGCCTTCCGGGGACGGCGTTCAGGACCATCCATTACAAGCCGATTGCGGGAAGCAGCCAGGGGAAACTGATACATGGCGTGCAGTATTTCTTTACGGATTATTCCACCGCATGCATATCGCTGACACAGTTTTATGTCATGCAGGCATTGCATCGGCTTTATCCTGGCAGGGATCCGTTCAAGATGGCAGCGGGGCGTACAGCGATGTTCGATAAGGTCTGTGGTACGGATTATGTAAGAAAAACGTTTTCAAAGAGGCTGGAGGTCTCGGATATAGTGGATTATTGGACTAAAGATGTGGAGGATTTCCGGACGCTTTCCAGCAAATATCACCTTTATAAATGACACTGTTATGAAAGAGATTCTAAATCTTGCATTGGCTTCGCTGGCAGCGTTTTCGATGCTGACTATTCCTTATGACAATGCGGATGCACAGGTGCGCAGGACTACCACTACGACGCAGAACCGCACTACTTCAGGCGGCTCGTCGACACAGTCACGAAGCACGTCTACGCAGAACCGCAGCACGTCCACCCAGTCCCGCAGTACTTCTTCACAGAGCAGGAGTACATCCCAGACACGCAGTTCATCTACGCAGTCTCGCAGTACTTCGTCGCAGACCCGTCAGAGCGGCAGTACCTCGCAGACCCGTCAGAATACATCGGGCTCGACAGTCCGCAGATCTTCCGGAACCTCGTCTTCTACACAGTCCGGCACGAGATCTTCCAGCGGTCAGGTCCGCCAGAGCGGAACCAGCTCCCAGGTTCGTCAGAACGGCAGTTCTACCCAGAATCGCCAGAGCGGCTCATCGTCTTCCGTACGCAGATCTTCCGGCAGCACCGCCACATCCGGCAGCAGCTCTTCTGTCCGTCAGAACAGCAACGGCGGAGCAGTGCGCCAGAACAATTCTTCTTCTTCCAACGGGGAAACCTTTACTGCGCGTGTAGACGGAGTGGACAACAGTGTCCGCAACAATCCTTCTTCACAGAGCAGCAGCGTGGTAAGGAGAAATTCGAACGTAACCAGGACTGGGCTCAGCTCCGTTTCCGGAAACATGCGCCAGCCTGACAACAACAGGGGCGGTTCCAGGATGGACAACTCCATGGATTTCAGGATTGAAGACCACAATGTCCACAGAATCCCGCCGCGTGACCGTGATTTCATGCACTATGACCGTCCGGGCCATTTCTACGATCACCATCACCCTCACTGCTTCGGCTTCAGGGTTGAGGTCCTGCCTCCTAGATACAAGGTCGTAAGATACTTCGGCATTGACTATTACATTTACAATGACGTATATTACAGACCTTACAGAGGCCACTATATCGTTTGCCGTCCTCCGTTCGGAGTGACCATTGCCCGTTCGGTGGTGGACATCTCGTTCGCGACCGTGAACTTCGCGTATTATTCCAATGTCTACCGCACGTTCGGCGCGATCGACGCGAACAACCGCTACATCGACCAGCAGAACAGGATCATCGCCCAGAACAATGCGACCATCATGGCGCAGAACCGCGCTATCGCAATGAATCCGAACTCGGCGCTTTCTTCATACGAGATCGCCAACCGCCTGGGCCTGGTGCAGAGCTACGCATACGCTGACAGGAACTATTTCTATCAGGACGGCGTTTTCTATATCGTCAATGCCGGTGGACAATACCAGGTTATCGTTCCTCCTGCAGGAGCATTGGTACAGAACCTTCCTGAGGATTATGACATAATCACTCTCGGCGGCGTCCAGTACTACAGGGTGGATGATACCGTATATCGTCTCACACTTGTAAGCGGTTCTCCTTATCTTGAGGTGCTCGGCCAGATGTACGGCCAGTTGGCACGCGACTATAACGGCTATTAGTCAATGGCTTGTATCGGAATTTTTGATTCTGGAGAAGGCGGGTTGTCAGTCCTGAAGGAGATAACCCGTCTTCTTCCTGATGAAAAGTATATTTATTATGCGGACAATGCGTATTGTCCATACGGCGAGAAGTCTCCGGAGTTCATCCAGGTCAGGGCGTGTGCAATAACTGAAGAATTGCTCCGTCGCGGTGCCGACATCATCGTGGTTGCATGCAATACCGCTACGGCGGCCGCTATTTCCAAACTTCGTTCTGATTACTCTAATGCGGCTTCCGATGCGGTTCGTGAACGTGTGCTGGCTTTGACCGGAGGCCGTCGTGACCATATCCGGTTCATCGGCATGGAGCCGGCCGTGAAGCCTGCCGCCCTAGGAACGAAATCCGGCACCATCGGCGTCCTTGCCACAGCCGGCACGTTGAAAGGCTCCAAATATCTGAATACCAAGGGCAGTGTCGATGACAATGTCCGTGTAGTGGAGCATGTAGGCCGGGGCTTTGTCGAACTGGTAGAGTCCGGATGCCTTTCCGGAAAAGAAGCCGAATCCACTGTCAGGGCCAGCCTGAGTCCATTGCTCCAGGCAGGTGCCGACATCATTGTCCTCGGCTGTACCCATTACCCGTTCCTCCTCCCTGTCCTTCAGCAAGTTGCAGGGCCGGACATCCGTTTCATCGACCCCGCTCCCGCCGTAGCCCG
>ERZ1026898.1175-NODE-1175-length-13537-cov-8.783563_pt1 | contig 13537 bp, 7 predicted proteins | sample MGYA00380178_ERZ1026898 | MGnify/ENA primary metagenome ERZ1026898 (study PRJEB33269, sample SAMEA4719814) | human gut metagenome | biome: human-associated habitat; feature: organic feature; material: feces | place: Cameroon | collected 2013-10 ... | reverse complement strand
GGATAGCGCCGTCCATCTGAGCAGCACCGGTGATCATGTTCTTGATATAGTCAGCATGGCCGGGGCAGTCAACGTGAGCATAGTGACGGGTAGCGGTCTCATACTCAACGTGAGCGGTGTTGATTGTAATACCGCGCTCTCTCTCTTCGGGAGCCTTATCGATGTTAGCGTAATCAACAAACTCAGCCTCGCCCTTCATAGCGAGAGTCTTGGTGATAGCAGCGGTAAGAGTGGTCTTACCATGGTCAACGTGACCAATGGTACCAATGTTTACATGGGGCTTAGTTCTTTCGAATTTAGCTTTTGCCATTTGGAATTTCCTCCCTTAAATTGGTTAAATAATTGTCTCATGCATCAGCATAAAACTATTCTATCAATTTACACCTGAAAATTCAAGTGCTTTTTAAAAATTACTTGTCCTTGATGACAGTCTCAGCAATGGACTTCGGAACCTCGGCGTAGTGGCTGGGCTCCATGACATACTGACCGCGTCCCTGCGTCTTGGAACGAAGGGTGGTTGCGTAGCCGAACATGTTCGACAGCGGGATAAATGCATTGATCTGCACTGCGCCCGTGCGCATCTCGGTGCCTTCGATCTGTCCGCGGCGGGAGTTGACATCGCCGATAACATCGCCCATATAGTCCTCGGGGACGATAATGGCGACCTTCATGATGGGCTCCATGAGCACGGGGGCTGCCTTCTTCATTGCATCCTTGAACGCCATAGAACCGGCGATCTTGAACGCCATTTCGGAGGAGTCGACCTCGTGATAAGATCCATCGTAAAGAGTGACCTTGACGTCAACAACATTGAAGCCTGCGAGAACGCCCGACTGCATTGCACCCTTGATACCGGCCTCTGCAGGTCCGATATATTCCTTCGGGATAGCGCCGCCGACGACCTCGTTGACGAACTCATAACCCTTCTCGGGGTTGGGCTCGATGCGGATCTTGACGTGACCGTACTGTCCGCGGCCGCCCGACTGACGCGAATACTTGGTATCGCTCTCTGCGGGTTTGGTGATGGTCTCGCGGTATGCGACCTGGGGTTTACCGACATTAGCCTCGACCTTGAACTCACGAAGAAGTCTGTCAACGATTATCTCAAGGTGAAGCTCGCCCATGCCGGCGATGATGGTCTGACCCGTCTCTTCATCAGTGTAGCACTTGAAGGTCGGATCCTCTTCGGCGAGCTTTGCAAGCGCGATAGCCATCTTCTCCTGGCCTGCCTTGGTCTTGGGCTCGATAGCGACCCTGATAACGGGATCGGGGAACTCCATGGACTCAAGGATTATAGGAGCCTTGGCGTCGCAGAGCGTGTCGCCGGTAGTGGTGTTCTTCAGACCGATAGTCGCAGCGATATCTCCGGCGTAAACGCAGTCGATATCCTTTCTGTGGTTGGAGTGCATCTGCAGGATTCTTCCCAGACGCTCGTTGCAGTCCTTGGTAGCATTGTAAACAGTGCTGCCGGTGGTGACTGTGCCCGAATAAACTCTGAAGAAGCAGAGCTTACCGACGAAGGGATCGGTCGCGATCTTGAAAGCAAGAGCTGCGAACGGCTCGGAATCCGAAGAATGACGGAACTCCTCTTCACCGGTCTCGGGGTTCGTGCCCTTTATCGACGGGACATCCGTCGGAGCGGGCATGTAATCAACAATAGCGTCAAGCAGCTGCTGAACACCCTTGTTGCGGTAAGAAGTACCGCAGCATACGGGAACCATCTTATTGGCGATAGTAGACTTGCGGATGCAGGTCTTTATCTCATCAATGGTGAGCTCCTCGCCGCCGAGATACTTCTCGAGCAGCTCGTCGTCCTGTTCGGCGACGTGCTCAACGAGCTCATCATGATACTTCTGTGCAAGTTCCTTCATGTTCTCGGGAATATCCTCGACTCTGACGTCGAGACCCTTGTCATCATAGTAGACATCAGCCTGCATCTGAACAAGGTCGATGATTCCCTTGAAGTCAGCTTCCGCGCCTATGGGGAGCTGAATCGGAACTGCGTTACACTTCAGGCGCTCCTTCATCATGTCTATAACATTATAGAAGTTAGCTCCCATAATGTCCATCTTGTTAACATAGACCATTCTCGGAACCTGGTACTTGTCCGCCTGTCTCCAGACGGTTTCGGACTGGGGCTCAACGCCGCCCTTTGCGCAAAGAACGGTAACAGAACCGTCCAGAACGCGCAGAGAACGCTCAACCTCAACGGTGAAGTCCACGTGGCCGGGAGTGTCGATGATGTTGATACGGTGTTCCTTCCAGAAGCAAGTGGTTGCAGCGGAGGTAATGGTTATACCTCTCTCCTGCTCCTGCTCCATCCAGTCCATTGTCGCAGCACCATCATGCACTTCGCCGAGTTTGTGGGTCTTTCCTGTATAGAACAGGATACGCTCCGTTGTGGTGGTTTTGCCTGCGTCAATATGCGCCATGATTCCGATATTCCTGGTCTTTTCCAGTGAAACCTCTCTCGGCATAAAAACCTCCGTATCTCGCCTTTGTGCGAATAGCAAAATATATAGGTGAAATTACCACCTGAAATGTGCAAATGCCTTGTTGGCCTCTGCCATCTTGTGAGTATCCTCACGCTTCTTGAATGCCGAACCGGTCGAATTGACGGCATCCATGATCTCGTTAGCAAGTCTCTCCTTCATCGTTCTCTCGGAACGCTGACGGGAATAAAGGGTTATCCAGCGCAGACCGAGGGTCTGTCTTCTCTCCGGACGAACCTCCATGGGAACCTGATAGGTTGCACCGCCGACTCGACGAGCTTTGACTTCGAGAACGGGCATGACATTCTCCATAGCAGCCTCAAAAACCTCAAGCGGGTCCTTGCCGGTCTTCTCACGGATAATGTCGAAAGCCTCGTAAACGATTTTCTGAGCGACGCCCTTCTTACCGTCGATCATGACGTTGTTGATAAGGCGTGTTACGAGCTTTGAGTTGTAAAGCGGATCGGGCAAAACGTCACGTTTTGCTATCTTGCCTCTTCTTGGCACTTCGCTTCCCTCCTTCATAGTAATGATATCATAGGTACTCGAGTGACAAAACTCTCGTGGTGTCAATGGGAGGCATGTATTTCAATGCACTCTCGCATTGGAGTAATCACCTGCAAGAAGATTCTGTCTCTTAAGCTTTCCGCGTCATGCGGAATTACTTTTTGGCAGCCTTCGGACGCTTAGCACCGTACTTGGAACGGGCCTGCATTCTGCCGTTGACGCCCTGTGTATCGAGCGTTCCGCGGATGATGTGGTAACGCACACCGGGAAGGTCCTTAACACGGCCGCCGCGGATGAGAACAACCGAGTGCTCCTGAAGGTTATGACCGACGCCCGGGATATAAGCCGAAACCTCGATGCCGTTGGAAAGACGAACTCTGGCGATCTTTCTAAGAGCCGAGTTGGGCTTCTTGGGGGTGGTGGTCTTAACCGCTGTGCAAACACCGCGCTTCTGCGGAGAAGCAGTGTCGGTCATGACATTTTTCTTGGAGTTGAGACCCTTCAAAAGCGCGGGGGCTTTGGGTTTCTTCTCAAGAGTTTCTCTTCCGTTTCTCACAAGCTGATTAAACGTTGGCAAGCAGTACATCTCCTTTCTAAGATTTATATATGAAATCCGCGCTTCGGGCATAATTATCCCAAAACACAAGACATCACAATTTAAAATTATACCGCTGAGTCACCTATTTGTCAACCTTTTCGGTTCGTCAAATAACAAAATATTCGGCGTTTATCGGGGCATTATATATGATTTTTGTCCAATAAACGCATCTCTTTATAGTCACCGCTGCCGGAGTCCCCCGCAAAAGCGGCAGACTCCGGCTCGATGGTTGTTTATTATTCTGCTTCTTCCCTGTTCTCCGCCTCTTCGAGCTTCTCGGCAAGGTCGCTGAAGATGCCCGTGGTGGGAAGCACCTGAACATCGCTGTAGCACTTCATGCCGGTACCCGACGGCAGGAGCTTGCCGATGATGACATTCTCCTTAAGGCCGAGCAGCGGATCGCTCTTGCCCTTGATGGCGGCGTCGGTGAGGACTCTTGTCGTCTCCTGGAAGGATGCGGCCGAGAGGAAGGACTCGGTTGCAAGAGAAGCCTTTGTGATACCCATGAGCACGGGCATGCACTGAGCCTCTGCGAGCTCCTCGCCTGTCTCCTGAGCCTTGGCGGCGACGCGTGCGTTCTCCGCCTTGAACTCGAGCTTGTCAACAACAGCGCCGGGCAGGAAAGTCGTGTCGCCGGGATCGGTGATCTTGACCTTCTTCATCATCTGACGGACGATGACCTCGATGTGCTTATCGTTGACGTCAACACCCTGCATACGGTAGGTTCTCTGAACCTCGCGGATGAGGTAATCGTGAACAGCCTCGACGCCGAGGACTGCGAGAATATCGTGCGGGTTGAGAGCACCTTCGGTGATGGTGTCGCCCTTGTTGATGTGATCGCCGGGCTCAACCTTGACGCGCATACCGTAGTGGATGGGATACGCCTTCTCCTCGAGGGTCTCGGGATCGGTGACGATGATGTTTCTGACCTTCTTGATCTCGCGCTCGGAAACCGTACCGGAGATCTCACTGATAAGAGCGAGGCTCTTGGGCTTTCTCGCTTCGAACAGCTCCTCGACTCTGGGAAGACCTTCCGTGATATCGGACTGGTCTTTCGCGCCGCCGGTGTGGAACGTTCTCATCGTCAGCTGTGTACCGGGCTCACCTATCGACTGAGCCGCGATGATACCGACTGCTTCACCGACCGTAACAGGCTCGCCGGTTGCAAGGTTCGCGCCGTAGCACTTGATGCAGACGCCGTGCTCGGACTGGCAGGTAAGCAGCGAACGGATCTTTATCTTTGCAAGGCTGCCCTCGGGCTCTTCGCCAGCGGCGACCTTTCTGTCGTGGTACTCATATACCTTGTCGGCGACGCGCTTTGCGTCGTCCTCGCTCATCATCTTATCCTTGCTCATGATAAGCTCGCCGGTATCCTCATCGACAAAGTCGTTGAGCAGATAGCGGCCGGTAAGACGCTCGGTGAGGCTGACTATGCGGCGCTTTCCGTCGAAGATATCGTAGACATCCGAGCCCTCTGTGCAGCCGCAGTCCTCCTCGCGGATGATAACATCCTGCGAGACATCGACAAGACGTCTGGTGAGGTAACCCGAGTCCGCGGTACGAAGTGCGGTATCGGCAAGACCTTTACGCGCACCACGCGACGAAATGAAGTATTCAAGTATATTAAGACCTTCACGGTAGTTGGCTCTGATGGGGATTTCAATCGTCTTACCTGCCGTATTCGCGATAAGTCCGCGCATACCTGCAAGCTGACGCAGCTGGCTGTCGTTGCCTCGCGCACCGGAGTCAAGCATCATGTTGATCGGGTTGTAGGGATCGAAGTTCGCCTTGAGTTCTGCGGCAACTCTCTTTGTGCAGTCTTCCCAGGTCTCAATGACCATGTTCGTGCGCTCCTCGTCGGAGAGAAGACCGTTCTCATAGTTGTCCATGATCTCGGCGACGTCCTTCTCGGCGTCGGCAATGAGTTCACCCTTACGCGGCGGTATGGTAGCGTCGCAGACAGCGACGGTGATACCGCTTCGGGTCGAATACTTGTAGCCCTGAGCTTTGATCTTATCAAGCATATCGGCTGCTATCGAGGTGCCGTGAATCTTGATGCATCTGTCGATAATTTCGCCGAGCTTCTTTTTATTGACGAGGAAATCGACCTCGAGCTTGAAGTCGTTCTCCGGATCGCTTCTATCAACAAAGCCGAGATCCTGCGGGATAGGTCCGTTGAAGATAACGCGTCCCATGGTGGTGGAGACGAGCTTTCTGACGGGCTTGCCGTCAATCTCCTTAGTCATGCGTATTTTGATTCTCGCATGGAGTCCGATGGTGCCGTCGTCGTAAGCCATGGTAGCCTCATCGACATCTCTGAACACCTTGCCCTCGCCGGGCTCGCCGGGTTTTTCAAGGGTGAGGTAATAGGAGCCGAGGACCATGTCCTGCGTGGGAACGGTGACCGGGCGTCCGTCTGAGGGCTTGAGGAGGTTGTTGGCGGCGAGCATAAGGAAGCGCGCCTCAGCCTGAGCCTCCGCAGAAAGCGGAACGTGAACTGCCATCTGGTCGCCGTCGAAGTCGGCGTTGAATGCGGTACAAACGAGGGGATGAAGCTTGATAGCTCTGCCCTCGACAAGGATGGGCTCGAAAGCCTGGATGCCGAGTCTGTGAAGCGTGGGAGCGCGGTTGAGGAGCACGGGGTGATCCTTGATAACCACTTCGAGAGCATCCCAGACAACTGGATTCTGACGCTCGACCATCTTTCTTGCGGACTTGACGTTGTTCGCCTTGCCGGTCTGGACAAGTCTCTTCATAACGAAGGGCTTGAACAGTTCAAGAGCCATCTCGGTCGGCAGACCGCACTGATAGATCTTCAGCTCGGGGCCGACGACGATAACCGAACGTCCGGAATAGTCAACACGCTTACCGAGCAGGTTCTGTCTGAAACGTCCCTGCTTACCTTTAAGCATATCGGAGAGCGACTTTAGTGCTCTGTTGTTCGGACCGGTTACGGGTCTGCCGCGGCGGCCGTTGTCGATAAGAGCATCGACAGCTTCCTGAAGCATACGCTTCTCGTTGCGGACTATTATCTCGGGTGCGCCGAGCTCAAGGAGCTTGCGCAGACGGTTGTTTCTGTTGATAACGCGGCGGTAAAGATCGTTGAGGTCGCTCGTTGCAAAGCGTCCGCCCTCGAGCTGAACCATGGGACGAAGCTCCGGCGGGATAACCGGAAGCACGTCGAGGATCATCCACTCGGGTCTGTTGCCGCTCTGTCTGAACGCCTCGACAACCTCAAGACGTTTGAGAGCCTTGGCCTTCTTCTGACCGCTTGCGTTCTCTATCTCCTCGCGCAGCTGCGCAGAAAGCTGATCGAGGTCGATCTCGGCAAGGAGCTCCTTGATAGCCTCGGCGCCCATGCCTGCCCTGAAATCGTCCTCATACATCAGGCGGTACTCGTCGTAATCCTTCTCGTCGAGAACCTGATACTTTTTAAGATCCGTTGTGCCGGGATCGATAACGATATGCATCGCAAAGTAGAGAACTTTCTCAAGGTTGCGCGGCGATATATCGAGGATAAGACCCATTCTTGAGGGTATTCCCTTGAAATACCAGATGTGGGAAACGGGAGCTGCAAGCTCGATGTGACCCATTCTCTCACGGCGAACCTTGGAGCGGGTTATCTCAACGCCGCAGCGTTCGCATATCTTGCCCTTGTAGCGGATTCTTTTATATTTGCCGCAGTGGCACTCCCAGTCCTTCTGGGGTCCGAATATCCTTTCGCAGAACAGTCCGTCCTTTTCGGGCTTGAGTGTGCGGTAATTGATGGTTTCGGGCTTCTTGACCTCGCCGTAAGACCAGCTTCTGATCTTATCGGGAGACGCAAGACCTATTTTTATGGATTCAAAGGTATTGTTTTCCATCCGTTGACTGCCCCTTTTTAAAATATATTTTTAAGGTGACTGTTCTCAGTCGTCGTAGTCGTCAAGCTCGCCTTCGCTGTCGGAGAAGATGTCGCCGTCATAGTAGTCATCTTCGCCCTCGGCATCGTCTGCGAAATCGGCGCCGTCATCGTCGGCGTCCTCATCGGAGCCGACATTGAAGATATCGCCCTCTTCGTTTTCCGTGCCGTAGCCGCCTGCAGTGCCGGCGTCGTTGACGGAGGAGAATGCCTTATCGTCTGAAGGTGCAAATCCGAGTTCCTCGTCGGTCTGTTTGAGGTCTATCTCCTCGCCGTCCGCGTCAAGAACGCTGACATCAAGGCAGAGGGACTGAAGCTCTTTGACGAGAACCTTGAACGACTCGGGAATGCCGGGCTTGGGAACGTTGTTGCCCTTGACTATTGCCTCGTAGGTCTTGACACGGCCGACAACATCGTCGGACTTGACTGTCAGTATCTCCTGGAGGGTGTAGGCAGCGCCGTAAGCCTCGAGAGCCCAGACTTCCATCTCACCGAAACGCTGGCCGCCGAACTGAGCTTTACCGCCGAGGGGCTGCTGCGTAACGAGCGAGTACGGGCCGGTGGAACGTGCGTGGATCTTATCGTCAACAAGGTGGAACAGCTTGAGGTAATACATGACGCCGACGGTGACGGGGTTATCAAACTGTCTGCCGGTACGTCCGTCGTAGAGTATCGTCTTGCCGTCCTCTCTGAGTCCTGCCTGCTTGAGCGCTTCGCGGATATCCTCCTCGTGCGCGCCGTCGAAGACGGGAGTCTCGACCTTGTAGCCCAGATGCTTCGCGGCAAAGCCGAGATGCACTTCGAGCACCTGACCGATATTCATTCGGGAGGGAACGCCCAGGGGGTTGAGCACGATATCGAGCGGCGTGCCATCCGGAAGGAAAGGCATATCCTCCTGAGAAAGTATTCTTGAAACAACACCCTTGTTGCCGTGGCGGCCTGCCATCTTATCGCCGACGGAAAGCTTACGTTTCTGGGCGATATAGCAGCGGACGACCTTGTTTACACCGGGTGCGAGCTCATCGCTGTTCTCGCGGGTGAACTCTTCGACCTTGACGACGATACCGTATTCGCCGTGGGAGACCTTGAGGGAGGTGTCTCTGACCTCTTTCGCCTTCTCGCCGAATATGGCGCGGAGCAGTCTCTCTTCTGCGGTCAGCTCGGTCTCGCCCTTGGGCGTTACCTTACCGACAAGGATGTCGCCGGAGTGAACTTCGGCGCCGACGCGGATTATGCCGCGCTCGTCAAGGTTGCTCAGAAGATCGTCGGAGACGTTCGGGATGTCCCTTGTGATCTCCTCGGGTCCGAGCTTTGTATCTCTCGCTTCAATCTCGTGCTTCTCGATATGAATCGAGGTGTAGACATCGTTGCGAACCATCTTTTCGTTGATGAGAACCGCGTCCTCGTAGTTGTAGCCTTCCCAGGTCATGAAGCCGACAAGGGCGTTCTTGCCGAGGGATATCTCGCCGTGATCCGTTGCGGGACCGTCGGCTATGACGTCGCCCTTTTCAACGCGCTGGTTGAGGGTGACTATCGGGCGCTGGTTGACGCATGTGCCCTGGTTGGAGCGCATGAACTTGATTATATCGTAATGGTCGAGAATGTTCTCGTCGCTGAGAATCTCAATCTGCTCGGCGTCGACCTTTGTGACGCGGCCGGAGTGCTTTGCAAGCACGACAACGCCGGAATCGACAGCCGCTTTATATTCCATACCGGTGCCGACGATCGGGCTCTCGGTCTTGAGCAGCGGAACCGCCTGCTTCTGCATGTTCGATCCCATGAGGGCTCGGTTTGCGTCGTCGTTCTCGAGGAACGGAATCATCGAAGTTGCGACGGAGACGACCATCTTCGGAGAGACGTCCATATAGTCGACCTTCATGCGGTCGATCTCAAGGAAGCCGTCCCTGTGTCTTGCGTTGACTCTCTCGTGGACGAACATTCCGTTCTCGTCGAGCGGCTCGTTCGCCTGGGCGACAATGTAGTCGTCCTCGACATCGGCTGTCATATACTCGACTTCGTCTGTAACGCGACCGGTGGCCTTGTCGACCTTTCTGAACGGAGCCTCGATGAAGCCGTATTCGTTTATGCGCGCGAAAGTTGCAAGGTAGGAGATAAGTCCGACGTTGGAACCTTCGGGAGTCTCGATGGGGCACATTCTGCCGTAATGCGAGTAGTGAACGTCTCGGACTTCGAATCCTGCACGGTCTCTCGAAAGACCGCCGGGACCGAGGGCGGAAAGACGGCGCTTATGAGTCAGCTCTGCAAGGGGGTTGATCTGATCCATGAACTGCGACAGCGGGGAGGAGCCGAAGAACTCCTTTATCGCCATCATGACAGGACGGATGTTGATAAGAGCCTGAGGAGTGATGTTCTCCTCCTTCTCCTGAGCCTGGAGGGTCATTCTCTCGCGGACAACTCTCTCCATTCTCGACAGACCGATTCTGAACTGATTCTGGAGCAGCTCGCCCACGCAGCGGATACGTCTGTTGCCGAGGTGGTCGATGTCGTCCGTTGTGCCTATCTTGTTCGCAAGGCAGTTGATATAGTTTATCGAAGAGAAGATATCGTCGATTATGATGTGGTTCGGGATAAGGTCATCGTGGCGGAGTCTGAGCTGCTCGAGAAGAGCCTCTTTGTCGTCGCCGCACTCGTCGACTATCTCGGTGATTATCTGGAAGCGAACCTTTTCGTTGATGCCGGCTTCAAGAAGCTCTTCCTTGGTCACTCCCTCGGGCACATAGTCCATTGGATCGACCATGCCGTTGGAGATGATCTTGACCTTCTTGCCCTCGACATCGGCGACGGCGACCATAACGCCCGCGCGCTCGATCTCCTTAGCCTTCGCCTTGGTAACAACCTCGCCTGCCTCGGCAAGGATCTCGCCGGTCAGCGGAGCGATAACGGGCTCGGCAAGCTTGCAGCCTGCAAGGCGGGCGGCAATGGCGAGCTTCTTATTATATTTGTATCTGCCGACGCGCGAGATATCGTATCTGCGCGGATCGAAGAAGAGATTGTCGAGCAGCTGCTGGGCGGACTCAAGGGTCACGGGCTCGCCGGGACGCAGACGCTTGAAGACTTCCATGAGCGCTTCGCCCTGGTTCTTCGTCTCGTCTCTCTCGATGGTGGCTTCGATTCTCTCATCGTTGCCGAAGAACTCGCGGATCTCATCGTCCGTACCGAGTCCGAGTGCTCTGATGAAAGTGGTGATGAATATTTTTCTGTTCTTGTCTATTCTTACATAATAGACGTCGTTTATGTCCGTCTCATACTCAAGCCATGCGCCGCGGTTGGGGTTGATTGTGCTTGAGAACAGCTCGATACCGGTCTTGTCGTGGGTCATATCGAAATATACGCCCGGCGAACGGACGAGCTGGGAGACGATGACTCTCTCTGCGCCGTTGATAACAAAGGTGCCGCTGTCGGTCATGATGGGGAATTCACCCATAAAGACCTCGGACTCCTTTATTGCACCCGTCTCCTTGTTGAGCAGACGCACAGTGACGCGCATGGGGGCTGCATAGGTAGCGTCGCGCTCCTTGCACTCCTGCACGGTGTGTTTAGTCTTCTCGTCAATGCGATAGTCGATAAAGGTCAGCACCCAGTTGCCGGTGTAGTCGGTGATTTCCGCTATGTCGCGGAACACCTCCTTGAGTCCGGTGTCGAGAAACCATTTGTACGAGTTCTTCTGAACCTCGATGAGATTGGGCATCTCCATGACTTCTTCGATCTTGCCGAAGCTCATGCGCGTGGTCGTTCCTTTTTTGACGGGCTTAACATTCAGCATAGGCCAATTCACTCCGTTCTTTTTTCATCCGTTTCGTGTTATCACCATCAATTGACAGAAGCAGATATCCCATTTTTCGGGGCTATACACTTTTGTCAATTGACGGCTCGCGCAAGCTCTTTTGAAGAGCGTTGAAATGCAATAATGAAGCGGTTTTCCGCGTTTCGGGAAAGCTGTAACAAGCCCTTAGCCGAAAAGGCCGGGCACACAACACTCCATTATAATTGTGCAGTTTTACATTTTATACTATGAAGCCCGCTTTGTCAAGAGCAAGAGTGCCATTTTTCAGAGTAATTTCAAACTTTTTACAATATCCGTCACAATCCCGCTCTCTTGGCTCTTATCGGCGCTGAATTTATGCAATTTTGACCGCCTGTGGACTAAATATAAGGTATTATATAAGCAAAAATCGGCGGAGCTGAATATTACAAATTAAAATACCGATAATATTCCATGATTTCGCATATCGTTTTTGACTTAAAAGCCGATGTGTGATATAATATCTACAATTTTCAGTTTGTCGGAGGAAGAGCATGACCGGTATTGTTGATGTCGGCGGCGGAATGCGCGGAGTTTTTTCCGCAGGCATTTATGACCGTTTTATTGAAGAGGAAATAAACTTCGACCTGTGCATAGGCGTCTCGGCGGGCAGCGCGAATCTCATTTCATATGCCGCCGGACATCATGACCGCGTCAGGCGTTTTTATGTGAACTACGCTCAGCGCAAGCAGTATATGAGCTTCGACAATTTCATACACAGCGGCTCATATATCGGGCTTGATTATATTTACTCCACCATTTCAAACTCCGACGGCGAAGATCCGCTGAACTATGATGCTTTTACAGCGAACCACACGGATTTCATAACCGTAGTCACCGACGGCGAGACGGGAGAGCCGATATACTTCCCTAAAAACAGCATAAAGCGCGACGACCTAACGGTCATAAAAGCCTCATGCTGCCTGCCTGCGGTGTGCAAGCCGATAGTTATCGACGGCAAAGACTGCTTCGACGGCGGAATCTCCGACCCTATCCCCTTTCAGAAAGCGTTTGACATGGGCTGCGACAAAGTTATAGTTGTCATCTCAAAGCCCGTTGATTATCGCAAATCGCCGCAGAAGCATATGCCGATAATCAAAGCCGCGCTGAAAAAATATCCGAAAGTCTTTGGCCGTCTCGCCGTAAGGCACGAGGTATACAACCGCCAGCTCGAAGAGGCGATAAAGCTTCAGGAGCAGGGCAAAGTGATTATCTTAGCTCCGCAGGACTGCTACGGCGTGAACACGCTGACCCGCGAGCCCGCCGCCCTCGAAAAGCTCTACGAAGAGGGTCGCCGCTGCGCGGACAAGCACCTCAGCGAGATAAAAGCTCCCGGCGAAAAAACCGCATAATAAATTCTGCCGCATTTAGCGCAGACCAAAGAGCAAAAGATAAAAAGGTCATAATTCACGGCTGACAACGCGAATTATGACCTTTATTTTTTCGTGCTGTGTCCGGTAACGCAACACACGGATTCAATATGACGCGCAACGCAAAGATTACATTTCACAGATTTGATAAAAGTTTCGGTTTGCTGTGCCGTAAAAGCATCAAAAGATAAAAAATTCAGAAATTCCAGAAAAAACTTTACTTTTTAGCGGCAACGGTGTTAAAATAGAGAAAATTCACGCGGCGCAGACCGCGGCACAGGGGATGATATCTTGGACAAGATAGATGTTAAAATAATCGAATGTCTCAAGAAAAACGCAAGAGAAAACGCTTCGGTAATCGGCTCGCAGGTCAACATGTCCGTCTCGGCCGTTATCGAGCGCATAAAGAAGCTCGAAGCCAACGGCATAATCAAGCAGTACACCGTCGTGCTCGACAGCAAGAAGCTCGGCATGGACATCACCGCGTTCATCTCGGTGAGCATGGAGCATCCGAAGTACAACAACAATTTCAACGAATTCGTCAAGACCCACAAGCAGATAACCGAGTGCCACTACATCACCGGCGACTTCGACTTTCTTCTCAAGGTCAACACCGAATCGACCGGCGGACTTGAATCGCTGCTCAACGAGATAAAGAGCGCGGGCGGCGTTTCGCTGACAAAGACGCTCGTCGTTCTCTCGACAGTCAAAGAGGACTACTCGGTGAATCTCGAATAAATATTATCAACACAAAAGACCTGCTCTCTATTCTTTATATAGAAAGCAGGTCTAAGCGTGTCTATAAACCTATTTTTGGTGGTTTCGCAAAAATCAAAGCCTCCCTTG
>ERZ1026898.1174-NODE-1174-length-13539-cov-6.153886_pt1 | contig 13539 bp, 11 predicted proteins | sample MGYA00380178_ERZ1026898 | MGnify/ENA primary metagenome ERZ1026898 (study PRJEB33269, sample SAMEA4719814) | human gut metagenome | biome: human-associated habitat; feature: organic feature; material: feces | place: Cameroon | collected 2013-10 ... | reverse complement strand
CACCACACCTGAGTTTCCAGGTGCTTAGGGAAGATATTAATAAACACTATAAATATGAAAGGTGAAACTATCCGAACAGACGCTGCACTACAAGAAACTGACTCATACCAGCCTCCTGTACTGACAGTCCTGACAATCTCTCCAGAAGCCGGCTTCGCCGCCAGCAACGAACAGTACAATGGCGTGACCAACGACTGTTACACAGTTGACGGGGGGGGTGAAGATACATTTGTATGGTAATTAACGACAAACTGAATATGACAATGAACACCATAACTAAAAACTTCCGTCTATTATTTGCATCAGCACTCGCGATAGTTTCCTGCGCGAAGGAAATCTCGGAAACACCGACGGAGCCGGACGACAGCACTCCGGAATACACTACTATAACACTCACAGCCGCGCACCCAGTTATGACGGAGACTGGCGCAGCGGCACAAGAAAACGAGGGAACATCTGAGATCTCGACCAAAACCATTCTTGACGAAACGACCGGCAGCGTCAGCTGGGCTGTCGGAGACAAACTGAAGCTCGTCTGCGAGGACGGCTCAGACTTCCTCACGGAAGCTCTTACAGAGGCCGATCTCACGGAAGACGGAAAGACGGCGACATTCAAGGCCACCGTCAAGTCCGGAAAGGCCCTCAAATGGGCAGTCTATCCGTCAGACATTGAGACTTCGCTGACTGACGGAAAGTTCTCAGTCACTGTGCCGCAGGTGCAGGATGGAACGTTCGCAAAAGCATCGATTGAGGTAGGGGAAATCGGAGAGAATAACTCCATTGCCCTGAAGAATGTCTGTGCGCTGCTCAAGTTCACCATAGCGAATGAGGGAGCCGCCAAAGTGTTCATCGGAGGCAACGGAGCTCCGCTCAACGGCAAGGTCAACATATCCGCGAGCATTCTTGATGCTCCCTACACTGTTTCAGAGGATGTTCCTGATTATCAGCCTAATGTCGAGGTTTCCGTAGGCGATCCCGGCACCACCTACTACGCCGCGATACTCCCGACAAAGACAACAGGACTCTCGATGCAGATCTACTCCGCTGACAACACGCTCCTTGCCGAGAACATCTCCAGCAACTCCCTTGACGCACCGAGAAAGGCAATCAAGAACCTCGGTGAACTCCGCAGCACACCGTTCGCTAACAAGAGGTTCGTCACCAAGGACGGAGCGGGAGACAAACAGGGGCTTTCGTGGGAGAACGCATGGTCATTCCAGACTCTTATAAGTAAACTTCAGGGAACAGCTCTGACTGACCACGTGATATTTATAACTGAGGGTAATATAAAACCAACAACAGGTACCATAGTCTTAAAGGATAATACAAAATTCAAGATTTATGGTGGTTATCCAACAAATCTAACCGGTGTAACGACAACAGACCGCGACATTAACAAACACGCAACGGCCTTCGTTGGAAAAGACAGGAACGGAGATAAGGACAATGCGCGACTATTTGTTTACAATGGCACTGCAACTGGAACAGAAACACTTTTTGATGGTGTCGGATTCAATGACACATATCAATGGGTACTAGAAAAAGAATTTGATGTATACGCAGGCACTTGCCTATTGATTGGCGCATCAAAAAATGTCTATTGTGTAAACTGCCGGTTCAACAACAATTATAAAGTTGGAAACGGGATAATGCGAATTGGCTCAACTGGCAGCACATCTGCAAATGCTACATTTGAAAGATGCGTATTCTCAAACAACACTGTCACAGGCGAAGGACTCATCAGAGTATATTCAAAGGGAAAGTTGACACTCAAGGATTGCGATTTCACTGAGGCAAACACCATTCCAGGAGGCGCTATATGCAAAGCAAGCATCCCTACCGATGTTACAGACGGCGGAGGAAACAAGCTGGCTGAGGATCAGAAATTGAAATAAAAATCTCACATGGTTATATTTTCCATCCGAATCATCCAAATGGTCCGGATGGATTTTTATATAAAACGGCAGTTCATAATATTTTTTTAACTTTGCAGGCATTGTACACACCACCTCAAGTAAAGTTAACTGATTATGGACATACACATTGACAAGAACTCTCTGATTCCCGTATATCGTCAGATTGTCAACGCGATAGAATCAATGATAGAGACAAGGGTTTTGAAGGACGGTGATATTCTTCCGTCAATGAACGAACTCGCAGAGATGCTCGAGATTTCGAAAGAGACATCAAAAAAGGCATATATTGTGCTCCGGGACGAGGGAAAGACAGAATCAAAGCAGGGAAAGGGGTTCTATGTCAGGGCAGACGGAGGAGCGAAGAAACTGAAGGTGCTGGCGATATTCGACAAACTCAGCACATACAAGCAGATTCTTTTCAATTCAATGCTGGAGGCACTGGACAACAATGCGGAAATCACGATATGCCTGCATGAGCAGAACGTCGATATGCTCGAATATTTTCTGAACGAGAACCTCGACAACTTCGACTATTATGTAATCACTCCTCACTTTCCACTTGACACATTGACACAGAAGAAGGTTTGCTCTCTTCTGAGGAAAATTCCCAACCGCAAGTTGCTCATGCTCGACAACTGGATGAAACAGATTCATGGAAACTACGGAGCGGTTTATCAGGACTGGGAGAGCGACACTGCCAAGGGGCTTTCCGAAGGTCTGGACACATTGAAAAATTATAAACGGATCAATGTGATAACTCTCCCGTCAAGCCTCTATTCAAAAACCATCCGCACAGGGGTCGAGCGCTTTTGCGATGAAAACGGCATAAATGTCAGATTCGCGGACAAGGTGAGCCGTGACATGGTACAAAAAGGCGAGGTCTATCTTCTCCTGACCGGGCAGTACGACTTGGATCTCATAGAACTAGTCCGAATTGCCAAGGAGAAGAAACTTGAAGTCGGCAAGGACATTGGTCTGATTTCCTACAACGAGTCGCCTCTCTGCGAGATTATCCTCAACGGTCTTACCACAGTATCCACAGATTTCGCACAGATGGGACGTCTCGCCGGCGAGATGATTCTCAGTCACACCATGGCCAAACGCCACTGTGACTTCCGCATGACCCGCCGCGCATCATTCTAAGCCATCACATTGCGAGCCTGAAGATAATAATAAAATTTAGGTGTGGTATAGTGTGGTGTTTTCAAAAAGTTTTATAACTTTGCACTATTATTCCTGCCGTCACTGGATGACGACAAAACAAAATACCACATCTGATGAAAAGAAACACTGCAAGGAAAGAAGCAGGATGGGTCAAATGGGAGGTTCTGCTCCTGTTGTGGATGGCTTACCTGCTCAACCAAGGAGACCGCCAAGTATTCAACACCGTGCTTCCGTCGATACGCGAAGCACTGAATCTCACCGACACATCCGTAGGCCTCATAGCGACTCTGTTCAACTTGTTCTACGCATTCATGGTACCGCTCGGAGGATGGATGGGGGACCGTTTCAGCCGCAAATGGGTGGTGACCTTCTCCATTCTGTTCTGGAGTGCCGCAACGATGTTCACAGGAATTGCCAACAGTGTCATTATGCTCGTAATCACGCGTAGTGTTGCGACCGGCGGTGGAGAGGCGTTTTTCGGCCCGGCCAACTATTCCCTGCTCGGACAATATCACACGGACACTCGTGCACGGGCAATGTCCATCCATCAGACGGCCTATTATATAGGGGTAATTCTTGCCGGATGGCTCGCCGGGTTCATCGCAGACAAATTCGATATGCTTCATCCGGGGGAAGGATGGAAATATTCCTTCATTCTCTTCGGTGCAGCCGGCATAGTCTGGGGACTGCTGATGGCGTTCAGACTTAAAGACAAGCAGCTCAGTGAAGAAGAGATAAAGAGCCGGGAAGAAAACAAGCCGGGCATACTGGACGGTTTCAAGACAGTGTTCACCACCCCTACAGCCGCATTTCTGACTTTAGGCTTTTCAGGCCTCATCTTCGTAATAACCGGCTACATGACATGGATGCCGGCCTATCTCCAGGACGAATGTGGTCTCAGTCAGGCCTCTGCAGGTTTCAACTCAATGTTCTGGACCTACGTGGCGGCATTCGCAGGTGTGCTCCTGGCAGGCTCCCTATCCGACAGGCTCGCAGCACGTTCACCTGAACACAGGATGGTGCTTCAGGCCTTAGGACTGATTCTCGGCGCCGTTCCGCTCTTCATAATCGGACACAGTGCCACACTTTGGACTCTATACGCATGCTTCGCCGGATGGGGATTCTTCCGTGCAGTGTTCGACGCGAACACCTACGCCGTACTATATGACGTAACCCCTTCTCACCTGCACGCATCCTGCTCAAGCGCAATGATTACCACCGGGTTTGCCGTCGGAGCACTCGCCCCAGTAATTCTCGGAGCACTGAAGGACAGCCTCGGAAGCCTGCAGGCAACATTTCCGATACTCGCAGCAATTTGGCTTGTGTGCGGAATCATGATGCTGGTCGTGGCTTTCAAACTCTACCGGAAAGACTACGACAAGAACAAGGGAAGCCGCTGAACTTGCCGCTTACAACAGGGCTGATGCCCACACCAGAAAAACGCTACTAAATAATAATCAAGATGGATTTATCAGAAAAGATACGGAGGCCCCGTGCAGGACTGCTGCTGATTGCGTCTCCCCGTTTCAAGAACATTTCCGGCCCTAAAAAGGGTTCATACGGGCAGAAGAAGGACGCTGTCGCCAAGCATATTCTCTCTACCCTCGATTTCCTTGATGTCACATTTCCCGGGATCGTATATGAACGGGAAGATGCGGAAAAGGCGATGGACGCTTACTACAATGCTAAGGTCGATTTCATAATCGCCGAATTCCTCTCATGGAGCGAGGATTTCGCATGGATAAGGTTTCTTCGTGACTGTCCCGATATTCCTATTCTCTTCACAAACATCGCAAAAGAGAGAATGGCATTCGAAACGACATTGGACGAGGACGATTTCGTGGAATACCTGTGCAGCGGCACTCTAGTCGGATCTCTTGAAGCCTCAGGTTCCATCAGGCGCAGCCATAGAAAAGGGGTGAAGATTGTTATGGGCACGAGACCCCAGATTACGGAAGAGATACGATCCTTCTCTCGCGCCGCTTATGCAAGAACAGTACTCCGGAACTCAAATGTAGGCCTTATGGCAAACATGAACGAGGCCATGTGGTCAACCTACATTGACAATTACGACTTATTCACGAAGATAGGGCCTGAAATTCACTACCTTCCATCGTCAGACTACAAGGAAACGCTTGATTCACTGACAGATGAGGAAGTAATGGAATACGCTTCCAGCCTCACTGGACGCTACAGGATGATGGACGATGTAGAGAAGGAAAAGTTCATAGGCTGCGTAAGGGCTTCGCTGGCGCTGAAGAAAATGGCACAAGAGCGGGACATCGATGTCATGGTATATAACGACATTGATTCATCTACTTTCAAAGTGAGCGGATGCCGCGCAGGCTTCTATCATGACTGGTTCAATGAGAATCTTTCTGTGCTCGTACCGGAAGCGGACATGGGCGCAGGACTTGCCACTTACGTCCTGAAACTGATTTCAAAGGGTCACGTGAACTTTATCGAACCTTTCCACATAGAGGACGACTTCGGAACCTTTGCAGGAGGCCATGCGGGCCCTAACGACCACACCGACCCTAAATGGCAGGACAATGTATTGATTGCCAAAGATGTACGTTTCGCCAAGACGAAATACAAATATGCCGGAGCACCATTCGGCTGGTACCGCTTCAGTCCGGGCAAGAAGACAGTGACAGGCATCTTCGAGGAAGACGGACACTACAAGATGGTCTGCTTTATGGCAGAGTCTCTTCCCGGAGACCATATTCTCGCGACCTACTCTCACAGCATATTCCGGCCAGAGATTCCTGTCAAAGATCTGTTTGAACGGATTCTGAAAATCGGCGTTACACAGCACTACGCCATTACTGACGGGGACTGGAGAAAAGAACTCGGTGAGTTCGCCGAAATCATGGGATTTGAATTCTACGATATACGATAGTCATACGCCATCCTAATATCTCGGAATCATAAGGATATACCATTCAAAACAAGATTTAACACATTAAAATACAGGAATATATGAGTTTTATGTACAACCCGTTTCCGTTCGATGATCCTAAGCCGGTGAACCGTCCGGAACTTTCAGAAAAGACAATTTCATCAATCACGGATGGTGGAACGCCAGCTGTGGCGAAGAAGTTTGCTGCACCGGTAATCGAAAAAGCACGCACAGAAAACCAAATCATAGCATTCGACGGATATACCACCTCCGACTGGACTGTTTTCATCAATCTGCTCGCACGTGAATGCGCCGCTGCCGGGATTGAATTCGAAAGTGTCGATGCCAATGCAGAGTGCTTCAAGAGTGGAAAGGAAATCGACGCAATGATAGATCCGCTGCTCATATGGGACAAGGAAATCGACCCTACACTGCTCTACGGAAAGATTTACAAGGGCGGATACGAAGGAATGCTTGACGAACAGAAAACACTGGCGTTCGAGGAAAAAGTGTCCACACTCAAGAAGGGTGCAGGCAAGGTCATAGCCGTCTATGGTTACGGAACATTGATTCCGCGCTTCAGGTCCCTCTATGACACAAACTGTTTCTTCGACCTTACACCGAAGACATCCATTCTCAGAATACGCCGCGGAGAGTATGTAAATATCGGAAAGAAGCGTCCTGATATCATCAACCGCGTTATCCGCCGCTGCTACTACTGCGACTTCGAGATGGCAGTCTGCAGCCGGCGCGAACTCCTTCAGAACAATGTTCCTGATTTCTGGTTCCTCAGCGATGATCCTCAAAACATTCAGATGATGACTTACGAGGCATTCGCCGATATCTGCGCCCAACTCGTGAAATATCCGTTCCGTGCCAAACCATGCTACATTGAAGGCGTGTGGGGAGGCTCTTACATGAAGAGACACCGTAATCTCCCTGAGCAGATGCGCAATGCAGCGTGGGTCTTCGACTTCATTCCGATGGAGGTCAGCGTAGTCGTAGAAGCCGGTTCCAAAAAGCTTGACATAAACTTCTGCTCATTTGTCTGCCGCGAGGGTGAGAATCTCATGAGCAAGGATGCCGTAGAGAAATTCCACGGATATTTCCCGATCCGATTCAATTACGATGACAGTTACCACTCGACTGGAAACATGTCCATCCAGTGTCACTCAGGCTCAGCCTACAACCGTGAACATTACGGAGAATTCGGCCGACAGGACGAGAGTTATTATGTGTGCGTAACCGGACACGATGCCAAGACATTCATCGGCTTCCGTGACGACGCGGACATTCCTCAGTTCTTCCGCGAAATAGAGGCTGCCGACACTAAGCATACACCATGCGACTATATGAAATATGTCAGCTATGAGGAGTCCAAACCGGGCCTTCAGGTAATGCTACCGGCCGGAACGATACACTCCAGCGGACGCAACCAGGTGATTCTCGAAATAGGCTCGCTCACCATCGGTTCCTACACATACAAGATGTATGACTATCTCCGCCTGGACTTCGACGGTAAACAAAGGCCTATCCACACCCGTCTCGGAGAAGAAAATGTAGCACAGAATCGCCGCACGTCCGTAATTCACGATCCCAATAGCCCTGACTACATCGTACAGAAGCCACGTGTCACAGAATCCGGCGACGGCTGGAAAGAGCTGATTCTCGGTGAGAACCAACAGCTGTACTTCAGTCTGAGACGTCTGGACTTTGAAAAAGAATGTCCTCAGGATACAAAGGGTGAAAGATTCCATGTGCTTGCCCTTGTCGATGGCGACCACGTACGTGTGCGCAGCAAGGCACATCCGGAGAGGTTCTACGATATGGACTACCTCGACATAGTGTGCGTACCTGCCGATATGGGAGAATATGTGATTGAAAATCTCGGCAAGGAACCTGTGATGGTCCACAAGACCATGCTGCGTGATGGTTATCAGGATGTCGTTCTTTAGAAATTATGTTGAAGGATATTCTGCTCCTTGACGTCGGCGGTACTTTCATAAAGTGCTCCGACGGACGGGAAATTCCGATAAACTCCGATGGCAGCCGCGAAGATATCTCCGGATCCTTCGCGGAGGCTGTCGGTGCTTTCATTGATAATCCCGCACGCACATACAATGTCGGAATCGCCGTGGCAATTCCGGGGCCGTTCGATTATGAAAGGGGCATATTCCTGATGAAGCACAAGTTTGCCGCCGTTTATGGAGAGAATTTCCGTGACGTGGCCGGGATACCGTCCGGCATAGAATTGCGTTTCACCCACGACGTGAACTGCATGCTTTCCGGTGAGATGCACTACGGAAATGGACGAGGATACTCACGTGTAGCGTTAGTTACACTCGGAACAGGTCTGGGATTCGCGATGTCCATAGATGGACATATACTCAAGAATGAGACCGGCTCACCTCTTGTCAGCATATTCGGCATCCCTTATCGTGACGGCATACTCGAAGACTATGCTTCAAAACGCGGGTTTATAAGAGAATTCGAGAGACTCGGAGGAACTGGAGCCGCCACCGTCAAGGATATAGCGTCTCTCGCCACTCATGGCGACGACCTGGCTCTCGCGACATTCCGGGAGGTCGGGACAACCATTGGCAAAGCCATATCTCCTATCATTGAAAAGTACCAGATAGAATGCCTGCTTCTCGGAGGACAGATCTCCCGCTCTTTCTGCTTTATGGAGAGCGCTCTGCGCGAAAGTCTCTGCGATACGAAGAGAATCAAACTGATTTCTCCGATTTCAGACTTCGACAATGCCACATTCAACGGACTGAGAAGCATGTTTTAGAAAATACTTATATTTGACCTGAGTCAAACGGACCAACTGACACATAACACACTACAATATGATAAAAAGAGCATTGACATTGGCAACAATTGCCGTCCTTACGGCTGGATGCGCGAAAAACGAAATAAGTATTGAACGACACGACGGATATACTGTCGTGTCACAGACACGTGGGCCCGAACTCGGCTACAGCGAGACATCCGGGGTCAGCATCCTGAATATCAACGGATTTGCGTTCAAGGACCTTGACAAGGACGGCGAGCTTGACATATACGAAGACTGGCGCAGGCCGGTCTCCGAACGTGCAGAAGATTTGGCTGCACAGTTGCCGATAGAGAGAATCTGCGGACTGATGCTGTATTCCAGCGCAGTCGATGCAATGACGGCAGAACTTACGACTAAGCAAGCAGGTTATCTCAAGGACGACTATATCAGACACATGCTGGTGAGAAATATCGCTGATGCCGCAACTGGAGCAGCATGGTCCAATAAAGTGCAGGCATTCTGTGAGGCAGAGCCGTTCGGCATCCCGTCGAACAACTCCAGCGACCCGAGAAATTACACCAACGGACAGGCCAACACAAACACCTATCAGCCGGAACATGACGGAGAATTCGACCCTGACGGAACAAGCAAGATCTCACTTTGGCCTCGTGAAGTAGGAATGGCCGCCACTTTCGATCCGATGATAGCACGCAGACATGGCGAAATAGTATCCACGGAATATCGTGCACTCGGTATCACCACAGCGCTGTCGCCACAGGCCGACCTTTCCACTGACCCTCGCTGGAGACGGTTCTACGGCACATTCAGCGAAAGTCCTGAACTGAACCGAGACATTGTGCGTGAATACTGCGATGCATTCCAGACAACTCCGGGAAGCAAAGACGGATGGGGCATGAATTCCGTCAACTGCATGGTCAAGCACTGGCCGGGAGGAGGAACTGGCGAAGGCGGCCGTGACGCCCATTTCGGCACCGGAAAATATGCCGTCTATCCGGGAAACAATCTGGCTCAGAATCTCATTCCATTTGTCGATGGAGCATTCAATCTCCGCAACGGAACGAAGATGGCGTCGGCCGTGATGCCGTATTACACGATTTCCTATAATCAGGACCCTTCCGGAGAGAATGTCGGCAACGGATTCAGCCACTATATCATCCAGGAACTCCTCCGGGACAAGTATCACTATGAAGGTGTAGTCTGCACCGACTGGGGTATTGTCAATGATTACTATAAAGTCTATGAGCACAGTGGAACTCCATGGGGCATGGAGACAAAATCCCCTGCCGAGAAAAGACTCAAATGCTTCGAAGCAGGCGTGGACCAGTTGGGAGGAGCATCAGACAATGCCATAAGCCTGGAGGCATATAAACTGTGGGAAGAAAAATACGAAAAAGAGAGTGCGAGGAAGCGATTCGAAGAGTCCGCCGTACGTCTTCTCACCAACATATTCCGTGTAGGTGTTTTTGAGAATCCATACGTCGATCCGCAAAATGCTTCTGACGTAGTAGGATGCCATGAATATGTGGCGGCAGGCTATGAGGCCCAGCTCAAGTCCATAGTCATGCTGAAGAATCACGGACACACACTGCCTATGAAGAGCGGGGCGAAGGTCTGGCATCCGATTCGTCACGTCGCTGCAGGTGTTACTCACTGGCAGAAGGAGATAAAGCCTTATGACGAATATCCGATTGGCAAACAGTTGCTCAGCAAATACTTCGAAATTGCAGATTCTCCAGAGGATGCAGACTTCGCAGTCGTTTGCATAAAAAGCCCGATAGGCCATTGGGGCTACGTTCTTCCGAATGAGGAATATCCTGAAGGTCACTATCAGCCTATAAGCCTGCAATATACGGCTTATACAGCAGACTGTGCGAGGGAAAAGAGCATTGCCGGAGATCAGAATGAAACTGTTTCCAACCGCTCGTACAAAGGGTTCACGGAAACCACATCAAATGAAGGAGATATGCGTCTGGTACTCGACACCAAGGCGGCAATGGGAGACAAACCGATGATCGTGGTAGTTGCCTGTGACCGTCCGTTCGTTCCTGCCGAGATTGAACCGGCCGCAGATGCTCTTCTTCTTACTTTCGGAGTATCGAACAACGCGCTCTTGGACATAATCAGCGGCCGTTTCGAGCCGTCCGGCCTCCTGCCGCTGCAGCTTCCTGCCAACATGAAGACCGTCGAAGAGCAGTGCGAGGACGTTCCTTTCGATATGGAATGCTACCATGATGCCGACAACAACTCCTACGACTTCGCTTTCGGCCTCAACTGGAACGGTGTCATATCAGACTCCAGAGTAAAGACCTACGGGAAGCACTGAGTATCAGCCAGTTTCCGTATAAATCTGCATGCCAGGCTGAGTAGTCAGGACCGCCGTGAAGATGATTGCAAGCATTGTTTATCGGCAAAGTATATTCTTTACCGTCGAGAGCGAACTGCCCTTTTGCAATTCGGTTTGCATACCTTCCAGGGCATTTTCCCGCACATGGGCCGTCTCAGAAAAAGACATCGGATCATCATAACCGATCACGACATCAGCAAGTTTTCCATCCTTGTCAGGAACATTGACAGAAACTATTCCGGCACCGACGCTCGACAGTGAAACTGATGCGCCTGATTCATTGGTAATTGTGTAAAGGACAACCTCCTTTCCGTCAGGAGTCTTTCCCCAAATTCTGCTTTCAATCTTCATATTCAAACAGATTCAAAAAAACCAATAAAAAAGGACGTAGTCATATATCCTACATCCTTTAAATTTATAATATTTCACGCGCTTACACAAGAGAATTAATGCAATGTCTTAAGAATTTCTTCAAGTTCATCCTCTCTGTTATAAGGGCAATCAAAAACAAAATCAAGTTCTTTCTTATCTGTTACTTTTTCATAAATATCCTGAGCCCAACATTTATTCGACTCATAAATATATGAGAAACATCCGGCATTGAATTCTGTAACCATAAATGCATTACAGCATAATGCGGCACATTCCCCTTTACGGCTCATTTTATCCACGGACAACGTACCGGAAGCTTCTTTAGGTATCACATATTCCGGAAGTTCCGGTTTTGTATAAATATTATACCTGTAATACGCTTTACTCACAGCGTTGTCTTTCCACAGAAAATAGACAGTAACTTGCCAAGGAAGCACAGCATCCACAGGAATATTGTCTATAATCTCACCATCGTTGTTCAGATGAAAATATTTGCAACCACCCTTTTTCCACAAGCCGTCAGGCATTGAAATCACATCCAGACTTCTGAACACACCTGAATTTTCACCTTCCTTAACATTAAAGCCTTCTATTTTATCAACCTTCTCGCAAGAACCAAACAATATCACCGCAAGAAAAAACGGTACAACACCAAATTTTATTAATTTCATAGCACAACGGGTTTAATATTTGTAAATATCTTCACTTCGTAGTTCAATCCAAATCAACTAATTCTGATGCCATGACACAGGAATAAAAGGACGGACTGTTTTCAGAATGTTATACAATTGCCAATTTAGCAATTATTTTCTACATTACAACACCACGCCCAAGAAAAAAATAATTTTATAACTAATTGACAGACAAAGAAGTCAGCCGCTCGAAGACCTTGTCCTGCGGCGCGTCTTTCAGAAGGACACGCTTCTGGCCGTCAAGGAGATAGAGCGACGGAATCGCGCGGACATTGTAGGTGACGTCCGTGCGGATGATGTAATTGTGGTCGTAGCCGCAAATCCACTCCGACGGATAATCTGCCGCGAAAGATTTCCACTTGTCAATCTCCTGGTCGATATAGACATTGACCACGGCCAGACGGCCGGATTTTTCCAATGCCGATATTTCAGGGCTGGACTCTATCATCTCCGTGATTTCCCGACAGTTAGGACAGCCAGGATTCGAGAAGAAAAGCAATGTATAGTCTGCTTTCACTCCATAAAGAGTATGGACCTTGCCACGTAGATCCTTGAAGGAAAAATCCGCCGCCTTCGTCCCGATACGGTTCAATGCGCACATCGACGCATCATAGGAATATGCCGGACGCATGGCCTCGGACACGCATTCAGACTTCGCAAGCCCCTCTACATAAGGAAGATAGAACTCTTCATTGCGCAGCGGGGAATTAGGGTCATAGAAATATTTTTCCGCGAACTTGGTAATCGTCTCGAAAACATTGGAAGAAGTATCGCGCTTCTCGCAAGCCTCGGCGGCAGAAAAAAGCCTGGACACGGACTTGCATGCCTCACTCAGGGGTACACTCCACAGAATGGTGGTATACAATCCGAATTTCTGCTCCACGTCTTCCTTCAAAATGCCTTTTACATGCAGAGAATCACATTTTCCGGTCAATGAAGCGGACATCATCCCATCCCAGAAATGGTCCAGTACGTATGTCATCCTCTCGGAAGTCTCCGTTATCATATTCGGAATCTTCACTTCCGGAAAAGGAACAGACTTGACCGCCTCGCCTGCCGACGAAGTGTTCTTCCGCTGTCCGCAGGCCACCAGCATGGCCGCCAGCACAGCCAACCCGATGATATGCAGCCTTTTAACCATTTTCAGCAATTTTAGCCTCGGAAATATTGATGATGAAATCACCTATCTTCTCAAGTTCAGCGACAATGTCCATATAGAACACGCCGACCTGATAATTGTAGTCAGGATTCTCCTCGATGTTGATGATATGCTCCTCGCGGAGAGTGTTGCGGCATTCATTGATATTATACTCGGCATCCTGGGCATTGGTAATGTCCTTCAGGCTGGT
>ERZ1026898.1172-NODE-1172-length-13547-cov-5.410021_pt1 | contig 13547 bp, 27 predicted proteins | sample MGYA00380178_ERZ1026898 | MGnify/ENA primary metagenome ERZ1026898 (study PRJEB33269, sample SAMEA4719814) | human gut metagenome | biome: human-associated habitat; feature: organic feature; material: feces | place: Cameroon | collected 2013-10 ... | reverse complement strand
GTATTGATATTAGTGAAGAATTACGTAAATTACTTATTTTTTTGCTTTATAATACGTAAATTACGTATTACAATATAGGTGTAGGGAATTTAAAAATGGAATTTAGGAGGCTAAAAAATGAGACAACAAACACCACAAGAATACGTTTATCCTGCTGTGTTTCATGCAAACGAGGATGGTACGTATACTATTATTTTCCCTGATTTACCTGGTTGCATCAGTGAGGGAAAATCTTTGGGTAACGCCATGAAGATGGCCGAAGCTGCGCTTACACAGTGGATTGAATATTTGAAGGACAGCAAGGAAGAAATTCCCGCACCTAGCAATTTGCAAAGCATCGAATTAGATGATAACGAATTTGTAAATTTTATTCAGGCAGATATTAAGGACAATAGGGCGGTAAAACGCACCATCAGCCTTCCACGCTGGATGGATGAACAGGCCGCTGAAGAAGGGCTGAGCTTATCCAAAATATTACAAGAAGCATTAGCCAAACGCTTTGTCGCAGCAAACTAATATATTTATCGTTGCGCCCCCGATATGGGGGCGTTTTTTCTTTGTCTTGCGCTGGAGCTTGGCCAGCTTAACATCAATCAGATTGTCAATTTCTTCCTTCCCGTCAGCCTTCCGCTGGCGGTATTTTTATTTTTTAGGTTTATCGAGCTGCTTGATACTTTCGCTTGGCGTAGGCATTTTTTCTGGCATTGTGCCGCCGAGTTCTTCAATAGTTTTGCGAACGGTACGACCGACTTCGTAATGCACTTTGTTGGCAGCTTCTTTGCTACTGATATTCTCACGGCGCAGTTTGTCTTCTGCCTGCGTGATGCGGAACAGGTTCGCACCGAGTTCCACACTGCCCATGTGGTCTAAAATCTCTTGATTAGGTTTAAGCTTCTTGCGACGTTTTATATCGCCAGCGGTTTCACCGCCATAAAGTCCCATGTAACCGCTATTTTGGAATTTGGCGAAGTCAAGGTTCGTTTTTACGCCTGCGGCAAAGGCTGCATCAGCGAGAGCAACGTTATGCTGTTTGATATTATTTCGTGCTTCAATGCGAGCGTCTATTTCCTTGTTGAAAGCCTCTGCTGCTTCAAGGTCATGGATATGGTCCGCACCGAGTTGCGCGAGCCACTGCTTGAATGGTTCGGCTTTAGGCGAGGGGATAGATTGGATAATACGCAGAATACCTTCTGTATTTGCGGTGTCAGTGAGGCGCATTTTCCCATCTTCTGCAAGCAATTTCAACCTGTGACAATTTGTCACGGTTTCATTACCTTCTGCCTTCAGTCTTTGCTTTAGCTTGCGCCAATAAGCTGATTTATCCGCGCTGTCGGTCAATGCACCGACAACATCGACAACAGAAAAGAACCATTCTCCGGCTTCATCGTTCCAAATGGAGCGAATTTGCGCACTCTGAAACAATTTTACATCTTTCATGTTTTCATTCCTCGCTTTCGAAATCTATTATCCTAAACTCTCCACGTCTTCTTCCGCCTTGCGCTGGAGCTTGGCCAACTTAGTTGTTCGGATTTTCCGAACAACTAAGTTCGCCCTGTACAAACTAAAGAAGGCCATCGCCTTACAATAAGACGATGGCCTTCAACCGGTCGCAAGCGATACCGGTGTATCTCGCAGTCTTATTGTAGCTTATAAGTAAAAATTTGTCAATTTCTTCCTTGCCGTCAGCATCCAGTTGGCGGTATTTTATTTCCAAATACTTAATATCGTATTGACGTCATCTTTCGGACATGGATGCGTAGATGCAAATGATTCTTTTGGATAATCCTTATGCGGTATATCCAATTGGAAATATTTGCAAATAAAAAATGTCGAAAGAACAAAATCGTATAACATACTTTTGTCAGTTCTCAATTCTGCAGACAAAGAATGATTTAAAGCATTTCGCTGCCGTGTGAGCTTTAAAATATTCTCTTTTATTAATTTCGGAGGCATAGGCTTGTTGTTAACCGACGTAATGATAGGGAGATATTTATTTGATATAACGCTTATCAGTTCTCTATCTAGGTTTTTGATAGCACCAGCAGCATCGGTGTTAAAAGTAAACTGCTTGGATAAGCGAGTTATATAATCTTTAGCTGCTAATTCGTAGGCGTTGTGTGCGGCGATGATGGCATATCTGTAATTGTTGTTTTGGCAATATGCAAAAGCATCACTAAGTAGAGAATATATCAGATTTTGTTTCAACTTGTTTTCAGCAACGAAAATCAATAACTCGAAGCTTATGGGTGACTTTACATCACTGCGTAATTGCGTCGGCATAATGCAAAGAGCTGTAGATGGAGTTTCCGGTAATGGCGTTATGATTGGCAAAATTCCACTATCAGCAGGGGAAACAGGGTTGCAATGATAAGATATAATACTTGAATTTGGTAAAATATCTGCTATAGAAATTTTTTGACATCCATAAGGTAGCAGAGTTATATTGGCGATAACGCACTTTGCTTCAAGCAATAAATGGTGCGCTCCGGCAAAATTTGTGGTATCATTAAAGAAAGCATACTTAAGCAGATTGTAAAGATTGTCAAGCTTGAACTTTTGGACAGCTTGTGCGGGCGCAGTAAAAGTCATTTGAAAATCTTTTGCATCTGCTCTGTTTAGAAAATAATCAACAAACATTCCATCATCTATTGTAGGCATATTTACTAATTTCATTTTCTTCATCCTTTCTGGAGGTTATTATGGTTTTAACAAAATCTTATATTGATGAGCTAACGCGTGACTTTAGTACTGAAGCCATACGCTTTAACAGCAGATTCAAGGAAGAGGACATTCCCCTGCAGATTACAGAAGAAAATTTACAGTACCTAATTACGAAGTTGTGTGATATGAGGGAAGAACTGGATAACTTGTACGATGAAAGGGAAGACATGGGTGCAATGTACGCCGAAATGCTTAATGATTAAGTCCCCCTTATTATCCTAAACTCTCCACGTCTTCTTCCGCCTTGCGCTGGAGCTTGGCCAGCTTAACATCTATAATATCGTCAATTTCTTCCTTGCCGTCAGCCTTCCGCTGGCGGTATTTTATTTATCTTTAAAGCAGCTGCCTTTCGCCAACTTCTTTTCATTTGACTTGACTCTGCGCTCTACCTTTTTAATATCCTCAGCAGGGGGCAGGTTTTCTGGTTTTATGCCACGCTCGCCTAACATATTCCTGATAGTGGAGTTATTTTGTACGTGCTCATGAGTTATGCTGGGTTCGCCGTAAAGGTCTTTTGCTTTAGTGTTGTAATTGGTCATTTCAGTAGCAAGGTTTTTAGCTGCTATTGTCAGGTTAGGAAGAAAATCGGCTAACGGTCTGCCCTTAGTAACGCCGTACCGCTCTTTCATGGATTGCGTGCTTCTGCCAAAAAGTGCACAGTCACCAGCGGAACGAATGCGTCCGAAACCTGCGTCATCAACTCCGCGCTCGTAAATATTTTTTGAAAGTTGCTTTTCTGATGCACGCAGCTTATCACGATTTTCTAAGCGCTGCAGGTTTTTCATATGTTCCTCTATAAGCTCTTGCTTTCGGGTTTGTTGAGCAAAATAGCTTTGAGCGAAAGCAATTTCTTCTTTGCGCGGATCGCCGTTTTGTGCAACGATATAACACGCATATCTTGTCAGCTCAAAATCCTTTACACTTCTTGTGGCGTTTTTGCCTAAAGTTAACATTTTCGTGACCTCACGAAGATGATATTTTACGTCTATTTGTGCATTTTGGATAGACGTGAGAGCTTTTGTTATAGCATTATAGAAATTTTCCCAACGATTATAACCGAATAAAGTCATTATCTCGCGTGCAGACCAATATTCAACACCACTTTCATCTAAATGAGCTAGCTCATCGAATTTGCTTTTTAATAAAGAAATCTCTTGCTTATCCATAATAAAATCACTCCTTTAAAAATTTGATCAACCTAAACTCTCCACGTCTTCTTCCGCCTTGCGCTGGAGCTTGGCCAGTTTAACATCAATAATATCGTCAATTTCTTCCTTGCCGTCAGCATCCAGCTGGCGGTATTTTTTTATGTGTGTTTCTTCCTGCTGGGTGAGGGAGAGAGAGGGGGAAGGCGCATTTACTGTTACTAGCTGATTACTGTCAAGCATTGGCAATAAAGTATCAATCGTAACGCCGGTAACTTCAGCTATTTTGTTTAAAGTTTCTATTGTTGGCGCGAATGCTTTACCTGTTGTTGGATTAATCCCTTTTTCTAGAATGGAAATATATGCTCGACTTAAATTGCATTTTTCGCCAAAAGCTTGCATTGATAAACCCTGACTTTTTCTATATTGTTTTACGTATTCTCCGATAGTCATGATGGAGTCCTCCTTATAATGTCAACTAGATTATACATTAAGCAAAGAAAAATGTCAAATAGAGTTGACATTAAGAAATAAATCTAGTATACTAGACACAACAAAGCTAGAAAGGAGGAAACAGAAATGCTTTATAATATTCGTAAGATTAGACAAGAAAACTGTATGACACAAGATGAATTGGCTAAAAAAGCTAATATTTCGCGTGCTACTATCATTAGATTGGAAAGTGGCGAAGAGATGGAGGTGAAAATTAGCACTTTAGAAGCTCTTGCTAATGCTCTTAATTGTTCTGTATCTGCTTTTTTAATGCAATAAATGTCTAGTATACTAGACAAAACCGCCGGCGTGGCGCTGGCGGTGTGGAAGAAGTAAAGGAGGGTATTACGATGAAACTTGAGCTTACCCTTGATGAAGTTTCGGCCTGCGCTATGGCATTGTTATCCAAAGCGCAGGAAGCCGAAGAGGAAGCGTTAGGGTGCGAAAAGCTGCGCTGTGCTTCTGCCGCTGAGTTTTGGCAAAAGAGAGCTGAACTTTACAGAAAGACTTTCGAGGCAGTAAAGGCTCAGCGCGCCAGCTGGTGGGAGGAAGCGCGAAAGCAATAATGAGCATACAGTTTACGCCGGATACACCGGCAACACGCCGCGCGTTCAATCGTCTGGCGCGGGAAAAGATGAAGCTGCGCCTGCTGGCGGACATCCGCATGGACCTCATGGTCTGCGAGCTGGAAGGCTGGAGTAAGTTGGAGTATCTGGATGAGCTGCTGGCGCTGGTGCAGGAGCTGAGGAAGAAGGGAGGTGGATGATGCTGACAGAGGAACAAATGGAAAGAATTGCTGAGACAAAGCAATCTATCAATGACCTGTTTATAGCAAAAGGCTTGACTTATGGTGAGGTTAAGCGTGTTTTATGGCAGTTGATGCATGAGTTTAAGCGTAAAGAAGAAAAGTACCTGGATGGTTCCAGCATCCAGGTACTTGAAAAATCAATTTAAACTATGGAGGTAACGAAAATGGAAAGAGAAAAAAATCAAGGCACAATTATCAACGTTGAACGCGAAAATGAATCCTTGATGCAAGAAGACGTTGTTTCTGAAGAAGAATTCAAATGCTTCAACGGCATGGGCTCTATTTACGGTGAAAAAGTAGTAAAAACCGCCCAACAAATTGCAAAAATGTTGGACGGCTTTACTATCGAAGAAGCTAACAGAACCATTGATTTGGCTAGACATGGCTTAAAATATACTGCTGTTATAAAGCTCTAACCCATAAGAGCTTTAGTAATTGCTATTTTAGCTACTTCTTTGCCAATATCAATAATTGAATTTACTGTTTCTACACCGGCCTTTTCGGCAATAGATTTAACTGGCGAGAAGTTTTCCTCTTTACGAATATTACCAATAAAGTCATGCCCTAAAGGAGTTAAGTCAAGAATAGCAGTGATCGTACCATCACTGATAGCATCACATTCAGTAAGTAGTTTTGCTTCGATACAATAACGCAAATGATAAACCAGTGTTTCGTTGGTGTATTTAGCTAAGAGTTCCTTTTGTTGGGAATCGGGAACTGGAATTTCATCATCGGAAATATAAAGATTATCTTTTACCTTATCTACTGTATCTGTATCTACGTAAATTGCGAGTTTTGTGGGTGTAGTAATTGATTCAGCCCAAAGCATTATATCACGAACACAGTCAATATTTAATTTCATAACAAACACCTCCTTCCTGTGCTTCCATTATAGCACTGCTGCGAGGTGGTGGAAAAGAAGGGAGGTGAAGGTATGAAAGAAGAACCTGCACTCTCAATCAATATCACAGAAAAAACTTTCTGTTTGTATATGTTAGCAGCTCAACAGCTGCTGAATACGATAAACAGCAAAAAAGGCTTCAGGGCCATTGTCGAACGTAGCCCTGAAGCCAAAAAAATCACCATTAAAATTTATCCCAAAGACATCCCGGTGGAATAGGCACTAATTTTTCTATTAGATTTTATTGAGGTAAGAAAGGCGAAGAAGTGATGAATAAAAATATGACGACCTGCCCGCATTGTGGGAAAGTCGTCAAAAAAGGAAACTTCTGTAATGGATGTGGCAAGAAGCTGGATAAGATGTGTGACTGCTGGCTGATGAAGCGCCCATATAATTGCAACTTTCAGCAGTGCCCTGATATGGCAGCCTTCACATTATTGCTTCTGCATATTCAGCAGGACCAAAAGCGTAGGAAATACGTTTTTCTTGAGCCAATCCTTGAAGCAATCAAATTGAAATCAAAGAAGGGAGGGTGAGTTATGGAAGATGAAAAAATACCTTTTGAGCTGTGGCTTCAGTGTCGTGAAAACTACAACAGACGTGAGAGCAGAGCAAACAAGCAGCTTATCTGCGACAAGCTCTGCAAAGTGCTTCAGCTGACCAATCGCTTCTACGACCTGCAGTCACTGGATTACGTTGAAGAAAACGAAAACTGTTCGTATGTTCACGCACGTTTTACGCATGGCTGCGCTATTGTAGTAACTTCGGCAGATAGCAGCTGGGGCATGATTTTTGATATCATAAGACAGCTGCCGGGAGCGTGAGTAAAGGAGATGAGATTATGCGTGAAAATCCTATCATGAAATATTTGGCTGAAACCTACGGCATTACGCCGGACCAGCTGGAAGAAGAACTTCAAAACGCTAAAATCGACATCGGTATTTTCGTGGAACCTTGGGAAGGAGGGCAGCAAAGATGAAAAAAATATTATTCATTCTGCTGGCGGCCTGCTGCATTTGGGCGGCGTGGGATTACAGCCGTCCGGTAGAAAAATACGTAGTCAAGACCGTTGCTGGAGAAGGGGATACATTGTGGCACCTGGTAGGCGGTGTCATGGATAGCGAAGGCGACCATCGCGACGTCCGGGAAGTTATCTTCTGGACGCGCAAAATCAGCAATATCAAAGGCGACCTGCAGCCTGGGGATGTGGTTTTAATCCCAATCGAGGTGCGCAGATGAGCACTGCTGGCAGAGAAAAAAGAAAAAGAGCATTGGCAGCCGCAAACTGTCAATGCTCAAAGCAATAAGATCATAGATATTATAACAAAAGCAAGGAGTAATTACAATGCAGATTGAGTTTAAGCTGGAAAGAAGAATCGGAGCTCTCAGTGAAAACCCTTCAGGCTATACCAAGGAGCTGAACGTGGTTATTTGGGATGGTAAATACACAAAATATGACCTGCGCACTTGGAACCCCAATGGTAAGCCCGGCAAAGGCATTACGCTGACCAAAGAAGAGTTGAAGAAGCTGCATAAGCTCATCGGTGATGAGCTCCGCCAAATGGGAGGACGTAATGAGTAGCATCACCCGTAAACATAAGCGTCGTGCAGCATTTAAGTGCGCCAAGCAGGGCATTGCCCCGGCGCAGGCGATTGCGGTATCGGCAGCACGCGAAATCAAAGCGACCAAGGAAGCAACGGCTGAGACTATGGAAGTCTTGCTGCAGGCCATAGCGCTCGTTGCGGCGTATGATTATGGCAAGCTCAATGCTAAGGATACCCGCCTTGATGTGTTGGCCAAACAATTATACCAACGCAGCATTCAGGTCAAGAAGCGCCAGCTGAATGATGAGGAAAACAAAACCTGCCAGCGTTTCGCCGGTGCAGTCATGGAAATTTGGGAAAAAGAGGAAGGGAAAAGTTATGCAAAAGATTGATTATTATGCTGTATCACGCAGTATGTATGGCTTGCTGCGCAATAAACGCATCAGCTACAAAGGACATCTGCTTGTTGAAGCTCGTAGAAAAGCACGCCATCAGGTATCTAATTTTGTTTTGCATCGCAAAGCACGCAAGCTGAAAGATATGGAGGGTTAAAATGGTATTGACCGATAACCAAAAACAGGCAATTGAAAAGCTGGACACCGAAATGGAAAAGGCGCAGGATTCATGTTCTAAGTATATCGCTGAGCAACTGCTGCAGCTGGCAACATCCTACCCAGAGGTTGCAGAGAAGATACTGGAGCAAAAGAAAACCTTGTCCGGTGCGCTGGATGCTATAAAGGCAGAGGCTAAGAAGCACGCTGTTGGCGGCTGTGGCTGCGTGGATGAGGCGCAGGCGGTTGAGATTGCCTGCAAATATTACAGCATAAAGCCCACGAAGCCTACAGCAGAGCCTGCGGCCGCGAATCAAGCGCTTGGCAAAATGCCTGAAACGACGATGGATACTGGCGCTGGCGCCGTAAGTGTTAATCTTGATGATTTTTTCTAATATCAAGAAGGTGAAATCAATTGAAAAAGAAGGAAATAGAGCAGGCGGTTGTTAATTGTTGGCCCGAAAGCAGAGAAAGACTACTGGCCGATAAAGACTTCCTGCACTTTATGCGGTATTTCCCTGCTGGCATTGGCGATAAAGTGAAACGCTATTTTAATCAGGTAGCCACGGGGCTTGGAAATTTTATCATGGTGCCTGACCGTGAAGATAAGCAGAAGGCCGTATGCAGCAGGTGTGGCAAGCACATTGTTATTGCTAAGTTAAGCCATAAAAACAGAACAACTTGCCCGAAATGCGGAGCAGATGGTGAGGTTGTACATGCTTGGCGAAGAGCACGTACCCAAGCGAAGTATTATTTTACATATTTTGAACGCGCTCTGTATGACAAAGAAGCTATAATCGCTCGCAGCTTTGCTGTCTATCGCTGTATATGCGCTGATACCGGAGAAACATTTGAAGATTATGTTCCGCGCGAATATTACTTGATGCGCAAGGGGGAAGCAATCCATTGGACGCATGAATGCGATTTTTGGGGTCATGAATGGTGGAGCAAAAGAAGAAGCCTGTATAGCAAGGATTATGTTATGGAGCTTAGCGGTTACCATGTATGGCTTGGCTTGGATCGGCTGAAGCCGCTTTTAAAGGATAGCTGGCTAAAATACAGTCAACTGGATGCTTTCATCAGGCTGACAGGCGCAGAAGATGCTTTCCGGTATATAGAGCTTTATCAAAAGCACCCGCAGCTGGAGTACATAATGAAAATGGGACTGTGGAACATAATAGCAGAAGGCTTACAATGCCACAGTTTCCGGAATATATTCAATTGGAAGGGCAAAACACCTAAGGAGCTGTTTGGAATACCAATCGGCAAAGGAGATATGCTTGCACTATCAGCTTTGGCGGTGGATATGGATACATTTAAACTGGCGCTGTATCTAAAGAAAAATTCGCGCTTTAGTCTTGTGGACCTTGCACAAAAGCGTAAGGAGCTGGAACAGCTAAGTCACTTCGATACATGCGAAATGTTTGACACATTGAAAGGCTATGGCGTTTGCTCAGAAGAGACTTTAAAGTATATACTTCGACAGCAGCAGAAAAAGAAAGGATACTACAGCATCCGAGGAATTCTTATTGACTGGATTGATTACCTGCAAGACTGCGGCAAGCTTGGCTTAAACCTGGAAGATACAGCGGTGCTGAAGCCGCATGATCTGCAGCAGGCACACCATAACATTATTACACAGCTTAAGATTAAAGCAGATGAAGAGCTTGATAGGCAGATTGCCCAACTTAAAGAGGAGCGCAAGCAGTACAACTTCGCTGCCGGCGGCTTTATAGCAAAGGTTGCCGAAAGCTCATCGGAGCTTATTGTTGAAGGCAAAGTCCTGCATCATTGTGTAGGAACATATGCGGATAGGCATGCCAAAGGGAAATGCACCATTATCCTGATACGCAGACTGGAAGAACCGGAAGTGCCATTTTATACAATGGAGCTTGTTGGTCCTGAAAAGCGAATCATTCAGGTACGCGGTAACCATAACTGTGGCATGACGCAGGAGGTGCAAGCCTTTGTTGAGAGCTATAAAAAATATTTAGCGGAAGTAGGTAAGAAGAAGGGAGCGAAAGCAGCATGAATGACCTGCAGGTAACGCGTACACCGGAGATGGTGGCGGCGGAAATCAATTTAATCAAGGACCAGACACGCAAGCTGGTCCTGAGCAACAGCATCCTTATCGGCAAGAAGCTGAAAGAAGTTAAAGAGATGCTGGAGCCTGGCCAGTTTGGCAAATGGCTTACTGAAGCGGTGGATTTTAGCCAGAGCACAGCCAACAACCTTATGCGTGTGTACGATGAGTACGGCGCTGATCAGGGCGTTTTGTTTGGCAGCGCAGCGAAAAGCGATGTCGTAGAAAAGCTGACCTACACGCAGGCAGTATTGCTTTTAGGCGTGCCGGCAGAACAGCGTGAGGATTTCATTAAGGAAGCGCACGTTGAGGATATCAGCACACGCGAGCTGCAGGCGGAAATCAAAAAGCTGAAGATGGCCAAAGAAGCTGCCGAAGCTAAAGCGGAAGCTGACCATAAGCTGACCAGAAAGACTGAAGAGAAGCTGGCCAAGGTCAGCAGACAGGCGGAAGAGCTCAGCATGCAGCTGGCTGGTGCCGCCGAAAGCAAGAAGATTGCCGAAGCCATGAGTACTCAGCGCGATGTCCTGGAACATGAAGCCGAAGAGCTGCGTAAAAGCCTTTATAACAGAGAGCAGAAAACAGCTATCTTAGAAGAGCGCATCAAAGAGCTGGAAGAACAGCTCAAACAGCCGGTAACAGTTGCTACAAAGACAGAGATTGTGGAAAAGGTGCCTGAGGCTGTTGCGCAGGAGCTGGAAGAGCTTCGCAAAAAGCTGGCAGAAAGTGAAAATGATGCAGGTGCTCAGAAAGAGGCGCTGGAGCTTAAGGTGGAAATCTGGGCGGTGCTCAACGGCATCAATAAGCTGCTGGAGCATTTGGACAAAGTGCAGGATGGCAAGCGTGGCGCCAGTGTATGCAAAGCGCTGGCCAGTGCGTTGGCGCAAAGCCAAAACCAGATTGCCAAGCGCTTGGAAAAGTTTGAGCAGGAGAGCTAAAAATGGAGATTATGCTTATTGATTTTGCAATTTATCTTATTGCGACGGTAATGATTATGTGCTTTGCAATCAGCTATATCGATTTCAAGGAGGCTTCTAAATGGAAGAATTCGAAGTAAAATTTATCATTCGCAAAGGCGGGAGCACGAAGGTACGTTACACGGTTAAACCCCCGAATGCAGAGCCTGAGGAAAATATTATCAGCAGGTCAGATGTGCCGCATGAGGACTTTCGCAAGCTGTGGGCGTTCTTGTCCCCGGTAGCACGTAGAATGCTTGAATTTCCCGCGAAGAACGAAGACGGCGAGCCTTTGCACGTTTGGGTAACAAAGGTAAATTTTGTATATCATAAGGATTTTGGCGATGGCATGCAACTGGTAGTGCTAATGGACGGCTTTAAAAATTCTAGTGAGCCGTTAATGGTAGTAACGCGTAAATTTTTTACCGCTGCAGTCGATTACCGCACGTTTACCAACGGAAAACAAATACCTTTGTTGATGCTGTTACCGAACGAAGTCAAGCTGATGGAATCTTTAAAACAAGAGGCGTTTAATTACGCGTACTATTGTAAGCGTGAGCAGCCGACGGTAGACGAAGCTCAACACGCCTATGAGAGTGGAGCATATCCAGATGAAATCGGGAGGGATAAAGCATGAGGTGTAAATGTAACTTATGCGGGCAGAGAAACGGCAGCTGCAATCGTTATATATTGAAGAATGGCCAAGAAGTAACGATTTGCCCGAGCTGCCTTGCATTTAGCAATGATGAAACAGCCAAGATAGCGCGTCAGGCGCATAAAGAAGGCTTACTGGTGAAGGGAGAAGTCAAGAGATAAAAATGAACGAGCAAACGAATGATTTAACTGAAAGCTGCATCAATAAATTCCATGAGCTGGCTAACCTTTTCAAGGAAAAGAACAAGCAATACGGAGACAAAGACCAGCTGGCGAATTTTCGCAATGGAGCTATGCTGCAATACGGCGATGATAGTTGGGAACATATGTATGAGACAGCCAAAAGCTATTGCTTAAAGCACGTTGCCCATGTTTTCGGTGCCGGGCAAACAATTAATGATGAAAAAATTACTGAAAGCCTTGGTGATATTGCTGTATATTGCATCATCATGCAGCACATGGTGGAGAGCAATAAGCAGGCTGCAGAAACAACAAAGGAGAATGACCATGAATAATAAGGAAGACTCAATCAATAAGGTTGATGAATTAGTTAATCGAGCGCAGCTGGCCATCAACGACTGGCAGTGCAGCGGCGAGACCTATTATCTCAGACAAGCACAAGCCAACCTTGGTTCGGCGCTGGAGCTGGCAAGAGCGGCTCGCACTGCCGCACTGGCGGCCGAAAAAGCAGAGGTTTATAGCGTGGGCGATGATGACATGACGTTTACTCTGTACGATACACCGGCGGAGGCACTCAAATCTGCGCGAGACAACTTGACAGCTGGTGAAATCGTGGCTGTTGTTCAATGGAGAGAGTCGAACTGGCACCCTGAAATCAGCGTAGAAATGCTTTTCGGCGAATTTGAAGAAGAAGCGTGCGAAGATGGCGGCAGTGCATCGGAATATTGGAGCGAACGCATCGAAAGCAAGGACATGGCCACGGCTCGCGCAGAGCTGGGACAGCGTCTTAACGCTGTCCTGAAAGACTGGATTGACGAGCATAAGCTCGAGGCTGATTGGTACAAGCCGACAGGCATGAAGTTGAGCTATCAATTCGACGGCAAAAATTTTAAACGCATCTAACTAATCAACCATCTGCCGCAGAGCGCAGGTCGTAGAGCTGCTGCCTCGCTCATATTTAACTAGCGGATTATATACAAGCATTGCAAATGGCGCAGACAAAAAGAAGAAGTATATCGCACGTATGCGGCCTGCGCTCTGCGGCGGAAAAAGAAGGAGCATGTTACATGGATGACTTCACAATCAATTTTGCTATAACGCTCGTTGTACTGTTGATTAGTCTGGCATTTATTGGAGGCAATGACGAGAAGTGAAAGAGCCTTCGGCGGAACGAAAGTATACGGGATTACAGTCGACTGTCCTTGCAAAGGCTGCGACCTGCGTGGCTGTGGCTGCGCCAGTATATGTGACGCATATAAAAAATACAAATTCATCCTAACCATTTTAAATAAAAACCGTCAGGCAAAGGCGCGGGCGGCGTCCGAATGCCGGATGATGCGTGATGAACGCATTGCCGAATGGCGGCGGAACAGATGTTGGCCAAAAGGTTGAGATAAAGAATATATGAAGGAAGATACTGCGGGGCTTTTCTGCCTCGCAGGTTTCTTCATTATATATAGAAGTTTTTTGAAGGTCCGCAGAGGCCTTTGAGGCTTGTATGTAAGTAATAA
>ERZ1026898.1161-NODE-1161-length-13623-cov-6.320312_pt1 | contig 13623 bp, 10 predicted proteins | sample MGYA00380178_ERZ1026898 | MGnify/ENA primary metagenome ERZ1026898 (study PRJEB33269, sample SAMEA4719814) | human gut metagenome | biome: human-associated habitat; feature: organic feature; material: feces | place: Cameroon | collected 2013-10 ... | reverse complement strand
TGCCGTTGCGGCACTGCAGCATATACAGCTTGCCGTGCTCCACGGTGAACTCCATATCCTGCATGTCGCGGTAGTGATCCTCCAGAATACCGCAGACCTTCACGAACTCGTCATAGGCCTCGGGGAACTTCTCGGCCATCTCGGCGATGGGCATGGGGGTACGGACACCGGCCACCACGTCCTCGCCCTGGGCGTTGGTCAGGAACTCGCCCATCAGCTTCTTTGCGCCGGTGGCGGGGTCACGGGTAAAGGCAACGCCGGTGCCGCAGTCGTCGCCCATGTTGCCGAAGGCCATGGACTGGACGTTGACGGCAGTGCCCCAGGAATAGGGGATGTCGTTGTCGCGGCGGTACACGTTGGCGCGGGGGTTGTCCCAGCTACGGAACACGGCCTTGATGGCGCCGATGAGCTGCTCCTTGGGGTCGGTGGGGAAGTCCTCGCCGATCTTGGCCTTATACTCGGCCTTGAACTGCATGGCCAGCTCCTTCAGGTCGTTGGCGTCCAGCTCCACGTCCTGGGTCACGCCCTTCTTCTCCTTCATGGCGTCGATGAGCTGCTCGAAGTACTTCTTGCCCACCTCCATAACGACGTCGGAGTACATCTGGATAAAGCGGCGATAGCAGTCCCAGGCCCAGCGGGGGTTGTTGGACTTGGCGGCGATGACGGCCACCACGTCCTCGTTCAGGCCCAGGTTCAGGATGGTGTCCATCATGCCAGGCATGGAAGCGCGGGCGCCGGAGCGGACGGAGACCAGCAGGGGATTCTCGTGATCGCCGAACTTCTTGCCGGTGATCTTCTCCATCTTCTCAATATATTCCATGATCTCGGCCATGATCTCGTCGTTGATCTGGCGGCCGTCCTCATAGTACTGGGTGCAGGCCTCGGTGGTGATGGTAAAGCCCTGGGGAACAGGCAGACCGATGTTGGTCATCTCGGCCAGGTTGGCACCCTTGCCGCCCAGCAGCTCACGCATCTTGGCGTTGCCCTCGGTGAACAGGTAGCAATACTTTTTGCTCATTTACATATCCTCCATATCACAAAAAAATATCTTGATTTTCCGAAATTTTTGGCCGTTTTAGGGGCTTTTGTGTTCTTTTTGTTAAATGTGCCCCATCAACCGCTTTATTATAACCAGCTTTCCCCATAAAAGCAAGCATATTTTCCGTTTATTTCCCTGATTTTCCTACAAATATCGAATCACCCACAAACTTTTTTTAGGGAATCTGCTGCCAGGGGTTGCGGCAAAGACCAAAATTGTGGTATACTATTTTGAATTTGTGAAAAGGCGGCGTGTTTTTCCGCCTTCCGGAGGGGCAAATGGCACAGGCGGTGAATGAAAATTCCACATGGGTCAGGGCCGTCCGGTCGGCTGCCCGGCGGGGCCAGCTGAGCCACGCGGTGATCCTGACCGGCGAGGGGGACAAGCCCTCCGCCGCCCGGTTTATCGCCGCCGCCCACCTGTGCCGCGGCGAGGGGGAGCGCCCCTGTCTGCGGTGCAACGCCTGCCGCAAGGTGATGGAGGGCATCCACCCCGACGTGACGGAGGTAAAAGACGCCGACCGCAAGGAGCTGGCGGTGGACACCGTCCGGGCCCTGCGGCAGGATGTGTACATCCGGCCCAACGAGGGGGAGCGGAAGGTCTATCTCTTTACCGACTGCGCCCAGCTGAACGAGCGGGATCAGAACGTGCTGCTGAAGATCGTGGAGGAGGGGCCGCCCTACGCCGCCTTCGTGTTCTGCGCCGATACGCTCCATGCCCTGCTGCCCACCATCCGCTCCCGCTGCGTGGAGCTGCGGCTGGACGGGGGAGAGGAGACGCCCGGCGAGGACGAGGCCGCCGCGGCGCTGTGCCGGATCCTGGCCAAGAGGGACGCCCTGGCGCTGACCGGCCACCTGACGGCGCTGGAGAACCGCCGCGTGAAGCGGGAGCAGCTTCTGGCCATGACGGAGGGCGCGTGGCAGATCACGGCGGAGGCCCTGCTGGCCAAGTGCGGAAAGCCCGGCGGCTGCGGCGACGCGGCCCAGGCTCTGTGCCGCGCCTTCGACCGGCGGCAGCTGCAGGCGCTGACGGCGCTTTTCCGCCGCTATGCCGGAGAATGTCAATACAACGTGGGTGCGGGCCATGTGCTGGGTGCCCTGAACGCGGAGCTTATCGCTCTGCTGCACTGATTTTTCCTTCAGAAAGGAAGGTATACCCGATATGACGACTGTCATCTCTGTCCGCTTCCGCAGCGGCAGCAAAACCTACTATTTTGACCCCCGGGACCTGACGGTGCGCACCGGGGATGACGTGGTGGTGGAGACCGCCCAGGGCCCGGAATTCGCCCAGTGCGTGGAGGGCAACCATGAGGTGGCCGACGACGCGGTGGTGAAGCCCCTGCGCCCGGTGATGCGCATCGCCACCGACAACGACCGCCATACGGCGGCCTATAACCGCAGCCGGGAGAAGGATGCCTTTGACATCTGCCAGAAGAAGATCGCCCAGCACGGCCTGGAGATGAAGCTGGTGCGGGTGGAATGCAGCTTTGACGGCAGCAAGATCCTGTTCTTCTTCACCGCCGACGGACGTGTGGACTTCCGCGAGCTGGTGAAGGATCTGGCCGGTGTGTTTCGCTCCCGCATCGAGCTGCGGCAGATCGGCGTCCGGGACGAGGCCAAGATGCTGGGCGGCCTTGGCATCTGCGGCCGGCCCTTCTGCTGCGCGTCCTATATGGACGAGTTCGTCCCCGTGTCCATCAAGATGGCCAAGACCCAGAGCCTGAGCCTGAACCCTACCAAGATCTCCGGCACCTGCGGGCGGCTGATGTGCTGCCTGAAGTATGAGCAGGACGCCTACGAGGACGCCATCAAGCGGATGCCGAAAAACGATTCCTTCGTGGTGACGCCGGACGGCCCCGGCAACGTCAGCGATATCAACGTGCTGAAGGAGACGGTCAACGTCCGGCTGGACGAGCGGCCCGACGCGCCCCGCTGCTACCATAACTGCGAGGTCTGCGTGCTGCGCAACGGCAAGGGCAGCCGGGATGGCATCACCGTGCCCAAGGAGCGGCCCGAGCGCTATGTGGAGCCGGTGGCCGCCGAGGAGATGCTGATCCCCAACCTGTTCGCCGATTACGGCATGCCCTCCGAGCCTGCGGAGCAGGCCCAGGATGAGCGTCCCGCACGCCGCAGGAGCCGGGGCGGACGCCGCCGCGCCAAGGGCGGTACAGCCGAGAGCAAGCCCCAGACCGCCGAGGCGCCTGCCAAAAAAGAGGAGCGTCCCGCCAAGCCCGCAAAGGCGGCCAAGCCTGCCCCGGAGCAGGGCGAGAGCAAGGAGCCCCGCCGGGAGGGCGAGGGCGGCCAGCGCCGCCGCAGAAGCCGCGGCGGCCGCAGCAGGGGCGGAGAGAAGCCTGCCAACGAGGCCAACAACGCTCCCAAGCCCACCCCCGCGTTGGAGAAGGCTCCCCGTCAGGAGGGTGCGTCCGGTGAGGGCGGCCAGCGTCCCGCGCGCCGCAGGAGCCGGGGCGGACGCCGCCGGGGCAACGGCGGCAGGAGCGGCGGTGCCTCCGGCAGCGAGGCATAAGCCATGGGAAAGTTTACAGGCGTATTGATCGCCAGCGATTTTGACAACACGCTGGTGTTTACCGAGAATGCCCTGAAGGGCCTGGAGCCCATGCCGGAGCTGCTGCCGGAGAACCGGGAGGCCATCGAGTATTTCATGGCCGAGGGCGGCACCTTCTCCGTGGCCACGGGCCGGGCGCTGCCCTCCTTCGAGACGGTGCGGCAGGGACTGCCCATGAACGGCCCCACCATCCTCTTCAACGGCGCGGCCATCTACGATTTCCGGAAGGGGGAGTACCTGTATACGGCGTTTCTGCCGGACACGGTACGGCCCCATATCATGCAGGTGCTGGACGCCTGGCCGGAGGCGGCAGTGGAGCTGTATCACGACGACAACGCCATCTTCGCCCTGCACGCCAACGAGCTGACGCTGCGCCATCTGCACCTGACCCACGAGGCCACCACCATGCTGGACACCATCGACCAGGCGCCGTCCCCTATCAGCAAGGCCCTGTTCGAGATCGTGCCGGAGAAGTTGGACGCGCTGTACCGCTATGTCAGCACCCAGCCCTGGGCCTCTCAGTATGAGATCGTCCCCAGCAGCGCCTTTCTGCTGGAGCTGACGGCCAAGGGCGCCTGCAAGGGCGACATGGTGCGCCATCTGGCGGACATGCTGCACATCAAGGCGCAGGACCTCTACTGCGTGGGCGACCACGCCAACGACATCGGCATGCTGCAGGCCTCCGCCATCCCCTTTGCCCCGGCAAACGCCATCGAATCGGTACATCAGGTGCCCGGGATCCATATCCTCCCGGACGCCCGTGACGGCGCCATCGCCGCCATGATCCGTGAGCTGGAGCAGCGGTATTGACCGGAGAGAGGAACACTCCGGGCACCGCCGTTCACATAATGTTCACTTGACGCTCCGGCGGGATCGGAGTATCATAATTCATTGGATAAATCTAAACTTTCAGGTGAGTACCCCATGAAACAAACGCAAACCCCTCCCACACCACCCAAGGATGATCCCCAGCGCATGTCGCTGTCGTCCCTGTGGAACCTGTGGGTCGACAATCTGAAGGAGTGGCACTTCTACCTGGTGGAGGAGCACGGCCATCGCCAGCGGGCGGATATCTCCGGCTGGATCGACAAGCTGCGCCAGCGGATCCGATCCTTCATGACCTCGCTGCGCCGTGACGTGCGGCACCAGAAGAACGCCAGCCGTCACCGGAAATTCCCCGAGTCGGATTACGGCATCGCCCAGTTCTGCCTCTATGTGGCCGGAAGCATCCCACGGATGACCTCCGCCGTGCATGAGCGGCTGACCCAGCGCCGCCGCAAGCGCATCGACGCGGCCCATACCTTCCAGAAGCAGGTGGACAAGGTGAAGAACCACCCTGTGGCCTTCTTCAGCGGCGCGCTGGTGGTGGTGGCGCTGTGCGCGCTGCTGTCCCTGTACACCATCGGCACCACCGCCACCTATGACGGCAATGACCTGGGCACCGTGTCCGGCATCCGCACCGTCAACGCCGTGGTGGACGATATCCAGGACATCACCCGGGAGACGCTGGGGGATGACGGCTATACCGTGGATACGGACAAGCTGGACACCCAGGTGGGCGTTGTCCGCCGCCAGGCGGTGGAGAGCCGCGAGGAGTTCGCCGACAATCTCTCTGACCAGCTGGGCATGGTGGAATACGCCTACGCCCTGTATATCGACGGTGAGCCTGTGGCGGCCACCACCTTCCCCGGTGCGCTGGAGGAGATGCTGGATCAGCTGAAGAAGGGCTATGTCACCGCCAGCACCGTGGACTCCTATTTCGTGGAGGATGTGGAGATCAAGCAGGAGTATGTGGACGCGTCTCTTGTGATGAATCTGGGCAATATCGCCGAGATCCTCAACGCCACCAAGGCCGGCGAGGTCACCTATACCGTGGAGGCCGGCGACAGCTACTACTACATTGCAGAGCTGTACGGCATGTCGGTGGATGACCTGCTGGACGCCAACCCCGGCTACGATCCAAAGCTGCTGCGGGTGGGTGATGTGCTGACCATCTCCAACGCCGTCCCCTATCTGACCGTTGTGAACGTGGAGCGGCAGAATTATGTGCAGGATGTCCCCTATCAGATCGAGTATCAGGATGACGACTCCATGTATCAGGGCGACTATAAGGTGCTGTCCGCCGGTGAATACGGCAAGGCGGACGTGACCGCCAACGTCACCTACATCAACGGCGAGGAGACCGACCGCCAGGTGGTGGCCTCCGTCACCCTCAGCGAGCCTGTCACCGAGACCCAGGCCCGGGGCACCATTCCCCGTCCCACCTGGTTCCCCACCGGCAGCTTCCGCTGGCCCTGCAACGGCTCCATTACCTCCTACTTCGGCCGCCGCAATACCGGTATTCGCGGCGCCAGCACCTATCATCAGGGATTGGATATTGCCAATAGCTATGGAACGGCGATCTATGCCGCCGACGGCGGTACCGTTACCTATTCCGGCTGGAGAGGCGGCTATGGCTATCTGGTCATCATTGACCACGGTAATGGGTATCAGACCTATTACGGACACAATAGTTCGTTGGTCGTCTCGGCGGGCGAGCATGTGTACAAGGGTCAGCAGATCGCCCGCATGGGCTCTACCGGTGTGTCCAGCGGCAACCACTGCCATTTCGGCATCCTGATCAATGGCACGTTCGTGAACCCGCTGAACTATCTGTAAACAAATTATTATCGGGAAAGAGGAGAAGTTTCCATGAAGCATGCTGTTTCCGCTTTGCTGTGCGCCGCCCTGTGCGCACTGACCACCGTTTCCACCTGGGGCATCGCCCCTGCCGTCACCGGCGACGAGACCAACATCCCCCTGCTGATCGCGCTGGCAGCCGTGGCTGTCATCGCCATCGTGGTGGTGCTGGTCATGATGAACCGGAAGAAACGGTAAGATTGAAGCAAAAAGCAGCCCTGGCCACCAGGCCGGGGCTGCTTTTTGCGCTGCGGAGGGGGCGTTGGCTCAATTCAGGCCCTCCGCGTTTATTTCAAACAGCTCGTCGATGCGTGCTTTCAGCGTTCGGTGCTCCGGGGCGGCCAGCTGGTCGTCCTGCGCCAGCAGGGTGCGGGCGGCGGACTGTGCCTCATCCAACAGCAGCATGTCGCAGTTGAGGTCGGCGATCTGCAGCATGGGCAGGCCGTGCTGCCGCTGGCCGAAGAAATCGCCGGGGCCCCGGAGCTTCAGATCCTCCTCCGCGATCTTAAAGCCGTCGTTGGTGTCCGTCAGGGCCTTCAGCCGCCGCTTCGTCTCCTCGCCGCCGCCCTGGGCCACCAGCACGCAGTAGCTCTTGGCCTTGCCCCGGCCCACGCGGCCCCGGAGCTGGTGGAGCTGGCTCAGGCCGAAGCGCTCGGCGTTCTCCACCACCATCAGCGTGGCGTTGGGCACGTCCACGCCCACCTCCACCACCGTGGTGGACACCAGGATGTCCGTCTCGCCGGCGGCAAAGGCCGCCATGACGGCCTCCTTCTCCTTGGCCTTCATCTTGCCGTGCAGCACCGCGATCCGCAGATCGGGGAAGGTCTCCTCCTGTAAGGTCCTGGCATAGGCCGTTACGGCCTTCCGTTCGTCGGGGAGGTCGTCGCCGTCCCCCACCAGCGGGCACACGATGAACACCTGATGTCCCTCGGCCACCTGCTTGCGGATGAAGCCGTTCAGCCGTGCACGGTACCGCTCGTCCACGGCGAAGGTGTCCACCTTCTGTCTGCCGGGGGGCAGCTCGTTGATGATGGACACGTCCAGATCGCCGTAGATGATCAGCGCCAGCGTCCGGGGAATGGGGGTGGCGGACAGCACCAGCATATGGGGATTCTCCGCCTTCTGCCCCAGGGCCGACCGCTGGGCCACGCCGAAGCGGTGCTGCTCGTCGGTAATGACAAGGCCCAATTTTTGATACTGCACGTCCTCCGTCAGCAGGGCGTGGGTGCCGATGCAAAGGCCGATGCTGCCGTCAGACAGCCTCTCCAGGATGGCCCGCCGCTCTCCCGCCTTTGTGGAGCCGGTCAGCAGCGCGCAGGAGATGCCGAACCGGGCGAAGAGGGGGGCGAGATTTTCATAGTGCTGCCGGGCCAGTATCTCCGTGGGGGCCATCAAGGCCGACTGCCAGCCGCTCTGGGCGGCGAACCACACGCAGGCGGCGGCCACCATGGTTTTGCCGCTGCCCACGTCGCCCTGACACAGCCGGTTCATGGGCCGGGCCGATGTCATATCGGCCACCGCGTCGCCGATGGCCTTCCTCTGGGCACCCGTCAGCGGGAAGGGGAGGGCGTCATAGAAGGGCTGCATGTCCGCGGCGCGGCACACCGGCCCCGCCACATCCACCCGCCGTGAGCGCAGCAGATGCAGCCCGCAGGTCACCAGAAACAGCTCCTCGAACACCAGCCGCCGGTGGGCCTGGCCCAGCGCCTCAAAGCTGGCGGGGAAGTGGATGTTCTCATAGGCGTAGTTGACATAACATAGCTGATGGGCCATGCGCACCTGATCCGGCAGCACGTCCGGCAGCAGCTCACGGCATGCGTCCAGCCCCTGCCGTATGGCCTTTTGCAGCAGAAGCTGGCTGACGCCCTTGGTCAGCGGATACACCGGCATGATCCGGCCCGTCAACTGGTGCTGGCCTGACGGCTCCATCAGGGGATTTACCATCTGCCGCCGCAGCAGGTTCCCCTCCACCTTGCCGCAGAACACGAAGCTGTCCCCGGCGTGAAGGCTCTGCTGGCGATAGGCCTGGTTGAAGAACGTCACGTCCAGCACCCCGGTGTCGTCCACCGCCCGCACCTTCACCACCGTGCGCCCGCCGGGGATGCGGTGGCTGGTGGGTGCGGCGGCGATCATGGCCTGGCAGCAGGCCATCTCCCCCACGGGAAGCTCCCGGATGGGATAGATGACGCTGCGGTCCTCATATCGCCGGGGGAAGAAGCCGATCAGCTCCCGCAGCGTGGTGATCCCCAGCTTTTCCAGTGCCTTGGCCCGCGTCTCGCCGATGCCCTTGATGTACCGCACATTGGTGCCCAGATCCGCCATACCGCCGCCTCCTTCCTGTGGCTTTTTCTTTCATTATACCAGTTTTCGCCGGGGAATACAATGCAAAACCACCACACCTTGCCGGTTGCGCCGCCGGGAAGGATACGGTATAATAGACCCATCTGAAACGATAACGGAAAGGAGCCGCTCTTATGGCCGAAAAACGCAGTATCTGTCTCATCAACGATTCCTTCCCGCCGGTGATCGACGGCGTGGCCAACGCGGTCACCAACTATGCCTCCGTGATCCAGCGGGACTATGGTGACGCCACGGTGGTGACGCCCTACTATCCTGACGCCGACGACAGCGCCTATCCCTTCCCGGTGCTGCGCTATCCCAGCATCGACATGACGAAGCTGGTAGGCTACCGGGCGGGCTTTCCCCTGTCCCCGGAGCTGATGGAGCAGATGGAGGGCCGCCATATCGACCTGATCCACAGTCATTGCCCCGTCACCTCCATGGTGCTGGCCCGGATGCTGCGCCAGCGGCTGAATGTCCCGCTGGTGTTCACCTATCACACCAAATTCGATATCGACATCGCCAACGCCATCCACAGTAAGCTGCTGCAGGAGGCGTCCATCAAGCTCCTGGTGGAGAACATCTCCGCCTGCGACGAGGTGTGGACCGTCAGCCGCGGCGCGGGAGAGAACCTGCGTTCCCTGGGCTATCAGGGGGACTATATCGTCATGCCCAACGGCGTGGACTTCCCCGCCGGCCGGGTGAGCGAGGAGAAGGCCCGGGCCGTAGGGGAGGGCCTCGACCTGCCGGACGGCGTGCCGCTGTTCCTGTTCGTGGGCCGCATGATGTGGTACAAGGGCCTGCGGATCATTCTGGACGCCCTGAAAAAGCTGAAGGACGAGGGCCGGGATTTCCGCATGGTGTTCGTGGGCAAGGGTACCGACGGCGACGCCATCCGGGCCTATGCCGGGGAGCTGGATCTGTGCGACAAGGTGTTCTTCCTGGCCCCCTGCTATGACCGTGAGATCATCCGGGCCTGGTACTGCCGGGCCGACCTGTTCCTGTTCCCCTCCACCTTCGACACCAACGGCCTTGTGGTGCGCGAGGCGGCGGCCTGCGGCCTGCCCAGCGTGCTGATCGCCGGAAGCTGCGCCGCCGAGGATGTCACCGACGGGCGCAACGGCTTCTTCATTGAGGAGAACGCCGACTCCATGGCGGCCATGCTGCGCCGCCTGATCCCCCAGCGTGACCTGATGCGCCGGGTGGGCGAGAACGCCCAGAGGGAGATCTATCTCTCCTGGGATGACTCCATCGCCAACGCCTGCAGCCGGTACGAGGTGGTGCTGGACAACTTCCGCCGGGGGCTGTACCCCGTCCATGACAGCCGCACCGACGAGCTGCTGCGGGGCACGGCGGAGTATCTGGACGCCGTCAACCGTGTCCGGGCCGCCCGGGATCAGCTCCGCGCCGCCATGGACGAGGATGTCCGCCAGTGGCACGACGAGGTGCAGGAGAACCGCCACCGGGCCCAGGAAAACCGGGAGAAGCTCCAGGAGAAGCTGACCCAGCTCCGTCAGCGGATCGACCGGTATCTGTAAAAAAGCTTGCGGTATGGGCCGCGTTATGATACCATAAAGATATCCCGCCCGCTTCCGGGCATTGATTCAAAAGGAACAAATACATATGAATATAAAAATTTCCGCAGACAGCACCTGCGACCTGTCCCCCGAGCTGATCACGCACTATGACATCGGCATCTCGCCCCTGTACATCGTCCGGGACGGCGAATCCCTGGTGGATGGCGTGGACATCACCCCCGACGAGATCTACGCCCATGTAGAGAAGGGCGGCAGCATGTGCTCCACGGCGGCGGTGTCGGTGTACGACTATGTGGAGTTCTTCCGCAAGGAGCTGGAGAGCGCCGACGCGGTGGTGCACTTCCACATCTCCGGCGAGATGTCCGCCTGCTATCAGAACGCCTGCATCGCGGCGACGGAAGTGGGCAATGTCTACCCCGTGGACGCCCGCAATCTCTCCACCGGCATCGGATTGCTGGTGCTGGAGGCGGCGGAGCTGGCCCAAAAGGGCGAGCTGACCGCCCAGGAGATCCAGGAGCGGATGAACCAGCGGCGTGAGCTGCTGGACGTCAGCTTCGTGGTGGAGCAGTTGGGCTATCTCCGCAAGGGCGGCCGCTGCTCCAGCGTGGCGGCTCTGGGCGCCAATGTGCTGTCCCTGCGGCCCTGCATCCAGGTGAAGGACGGCAAGATGGGCGTGGGCAAGAAGTACCGGGGCGCCTATCAGAAGTGCCTGCTGCAATACGTGAAGGAGCGCCTGGAGGGCCACGACGACATCGACCTCCACCGCATTTTCATCACCGAGTCCGGCGGCTTCACACCGGAGGAGGTGGCCCAGGTGGCCGAGGCGGTGCGGAGCTATCAGCCCTTTGAAGAGGTGCTGCACACCCGCGCCGGCTGCACGGTCTCCAGCCACTGCGGTCCCCGCACGCTGGGAATCCTGTACTTCCACACGAAATAACAAAGAAAGAACACCCCGCGGGGGTGTTCTTTTTTGTCAGAGAAGAGATAAGAGAGAAAAGTGAAAAACTTCGGTGTGCCGCAGTGCGGCACAATTAAAATCATGCCGCCTGCGGCGGCATACCACAACTTTTCACTCTTCACTTTTATCTTTTCACTCAAAAGAGGACGCTTTGCGTCCTCTTTTGTTGTTATTCCGGTTCTCTTAACGCCACGGCCTCCTCGGTGAAGGGGGTGTCCTGCAGATCCAGCAGCTTGGTGGTCAGCAGGCGGGAGAAGTTGGTCATCACCCCCGTGGACAGCACAAAGCTGTTCACGTCCGCCTGATCCGCCGTGTCCGCCGCCAGAAGCTGGGCGGCCATGCCCTCCACCATGGATACGAAGATCCGGGCCGAGTCGGTGTACTGCTCCACAAAGGCCTCGTAGGTCTTTTTGACCTCCTCCTCCGTCAGCCCGTTGGGCAGGATCTTCTGGATCTCCGACATGGTCAGGCTCTGCTTCAAGGCACAGATCATGATGAGATAGGCAATGTGGATGCGGTTATACTTCTTCTTTTCCGGCGCGGGCATCAGCTTCATGCGCACATAGTTGTTGATGGCGCTGGTGGTGATGATCTGCTCCTCCTTCTCCTTCCTGGGCAGGAAGGGGAGGTAGCGGCTCAGCAGCGTCAGCACCTGATCCATATAAAGGCCCAGCGTGGGGATCTGCTCCCAGGTGGGCAGGCGATAGTGCTGCAGATAGTGGCTCCACCGCCGCAGCTTGCCGGCCACCAGCCGGGAATCGTATTTTTCGTGCATGTGTCTCCCTCTCTCCGGATGCGTATTTACCAGAAGTATAACACATACTGTGAAAAATGACAAGTCAAACCGCGCCGCGGTATTGACATGTCTCAAAAAGTCGATATAATAATATGCATCATTAGATACAAACGAGGTATTCATTATGTCCTTTGCCATCTCCACCGATACTTCCGCCAATCTGCCCACCGCGGAGCTGCAATGGCACCAGTTATACCTGCTGCCCTTTTCCTATATTGTCGACGATGTCGAGCACCAGTGCCTCGACCTGACCGCCTTTGACGGCGATGCCTATTATGAGATGCTGCGCCATACCCCCGCCAGCACCTCCATGATCTCCATGGATCAGTACCGCCGGTTGTGGGAGCCCCTGCTGCAGGAGGGCCAGGACGTGCTGCATGTGGGCATGTCCTCCGGCATCAGCGGCGCGTACCAGTCGGCGGTGATGGCCGCCCGTGAGCTGCGGGAGGCGTATCCCGATCGCCGCCTGGTGGTGTTCGATACCCGCGCCGCCTCGCTGGGCGAGGGCATCCAGGTGCTCCACGCCGCCACCTGCCGCGAGGCGGGCTATACCCTGGACGAGACGGTGCGTGAGCTGACGGAGCTGCGTCCCCGCATCCGCCAGATCTTCACCGTGGACGACCTGATGCACCTGCGCCGGGGCGGCCGCGTGTCCGCCGTGTCCGCCGCCGTGGGCACCGCGCTGCGGATCAAGCCCCTGCTGAAGGGGGACGAGGCGGGCCGCATCGTGGTGTTCGGCAAGGTGCAGGGCCGCAAGCGTTCCGTCCGGGCTCTGGCCGACAACTTCGCCGCCAATGCCGAGCTGCTGGGCCGCTGGCCCGTGGGCATCGCCCACGCCGGATGCCGGGACGAGGCCCTGGCCCTGGCCGCCATGCTGAAGGTGCATGACCCCAAGGCCCGTATCATCGTGGTGGACTACGAGCCCGTCACCGGCAGCCATGTGGGCCCCGGCGCGCTGGCCATGTTCTATGTGGCCAAGGAGCCGTGGCCTTCGGCTATTTGCTGAACATCTGCCGCCTCTCTCCGGCGGACTTTGTGCGTCCTGCCCATAGACACGGCCCCAGGGATAAGCCTATAATAACAGTAGACTTTTGAAAGGGAGAAAACACCGTATGATGCTTCGCGCCTGTTGTGATAGCTGTCTGTCCATGTGTTGCATGGGCACGCTTCGCTGTGCGTTAGAAGGTCATACGTTTTCCCACCGCGTCGAGAAATAGGCGCGGAAGGTGTGTTGATTCACGCAGAGGGTGTATGAGCTTCATACACCCTCTGTTTTTTTGCGCATAGCATGAGACGAATGAAAAAAAGATCATTATAGAGAAAAGAAAGGACAGATCTTATGGCCATCTATCATTCCGTATCCCAGCTTGTGGGCAATACCCCCCTGCTGAGCGTGGACAACTACGGCCGCCGGCGTCAACTGGACGCCGCCATCCTGGTAAAGCTGGAGCGCTTCAACCCCGCGGGAAGCGCCAAGGACCGCGTCGCCCTGGAGATGCTGGATCAGGCGGAGGCCACCGGCGCGCTGCAGCCCGGCGGCACCGTCATCGAGCCCACCTCCGGCAATACCGGCATCGGCCTGGCGGCCATGGCCGTGGCCCGGGGCTATCACGTGATCCTCACCATGCCCGCCTCCATGAGCGCCGAGCGCCGTGCGCTGCTGAAGGCCTACGGCGCGGAGCTGGTGCTGGTGGAGGAGGGCGGCATGGCC
>ERZ1026898.1159-NODE-1159-length-13635-cov-5.399705_pt1 | contig 13635 bp, 9 predicted proteins | sample MGYA00380178_ERZ1026898 | MGnify/ENA primary metagenome ERZ1026898 (study PRJEB33269, sample SAMEA4719814) | human gut metagenome | biome: human-associated habitat; feature: organic feature; material: feces | place: Cameroon | collected 2013-10 ... | reverse complement strand
TTTCCGGAAATCAGGCATTGCCGGAAAAGAGCGGCACCCGCATGGTGTTCGTCGACCTTTACAACAAGATTATTTCATTTGAAGATCCTGCGCTTTTCGCGATGGGCGACTGCTTCGGAGGCGAAGATGTGGAATTGACGAAGAGCGGCGAGAAATATTCTGCGACGACTACGGCTGACGGCAATATCAGGATGTATGCCACTTGTTCATACAATGACCGTGACTGGGACAGCATGGAATTCGGCATTTCAGGCACCAAGTTGTGCTATCGCGGTGTCGGTCCTGAACTTGCCCCGACCCCTGTCGCTGCCGGCGTGCCGGTGGAGATCGATCTTGAGCATGGCAAGGCACTGTTCCGTGTTTCTGTTTCTCCTGACGATATACCGTTCAAGGGCAAGGTTTATATGATTACCGATGAATACGGCAACATGAACTGGGGCGCACCTGAGGATGTAATCGCTCTGAACAAGGTTTGGAATGATGATTCCAGATGGATTTATGTCAGGTATTTCCACAAGGGAGCGCGAATCCGCTTCTCTACAGAGTCGAGCCCTGTCTTCGGACGTGGCGAGTTTGTCGGGCTCGGAACTGATGCCGGATATGAAACGGAAGATGGCTATATCATTGTCCCTGAAGATGGTGTATATGGAATTTGCGTGAATCTCGGCGGCCGTAAGGTTGCTGTGCAGCCGGCTACGATATATACTTATGGAACGGCATCTGCCGATGCATGGGGAACCAAGCTGGATGATCCGTTCGTACTTGCTGCTGACGGGGTTACATTGACTTATACCGTGCCGAATACCGGCCGTCTGCGTCTCAATCCTGTTATCGAAGGCTTTGATTTCTCGTCATGGCAGAGAGAGTTCTTCGTGGATCTTGAAACCATGGACATCAAGCAGCGTCTTAGCGGCATGGATGAGCCGAATGCCAAATATACATGGCAGGCCGGCACCGTAATCGACCTGGATTTCAGGACACTTAAAGCGAAAATACATTAATAATCATGAATAGAAAAGCAATGATCTTGCTGTCGGCAGCGTTGATGACTGTCGCAGTATCATGCGAAGAGACGGAGAAGCAGGAAGAGGAAAAGCTCAATGCTCCCGAGCTCAAGGCAAATGTGGCAGAAGTGGAAATCGTAGCACTCAACGATGAGAAAGCATTGGAACTTACATGGACGGCTGCTGCTGAAAGCGGTGTCAGCTACATGCTTCAATACGGGCTTGAGGGCAGCAAGGAAACCAAGGCCGTAAGCTGCGGAACTGAAATGTCCAAAGGGTTTACTGTCAATGAACTGGATGCAATACGCGCTGACCTTGGCGTGGCAGAAGAGACTAATTTCAAGCTCTCTTTCCTGGTGGAGGCCAAATCTTCTACCGTAGTTCTTCCTGTTCAGTCTGAACTGGTGACTGTCAATGTCGTATACAATATTCCTGTTCCGGAGCCATTGGAACTTTATGGTATCGGTGATGCTTTCACATGGGCATGGGATAGAAGCAAGGCCGAAAAGATGACGACCGAGGACCATATCCATTTCACATGGGAAGGCAAGATGGAAGCCGGCGAGGGCAAGATGTTCAAGTTCCTCACGAACGAGTCCATTGCCAATGAAAGCTGGCTGCCTAGCTATGTCAGAAATGCTGAAAGCGAGAATTACTGGGCATTGGCTCTGCGCAGCACTGAGGCAGTCGGCGACACGCAGTTCAAGGTGGACAAGACCGGCAATTATCTTCTTACCGTGGATGTTGAGAACATGGTCATGACGGCAGAGTTCAAGGGTGACGGCAAGCAGCATTTCTACGGAATCGGAGAAACTTTTGCTTGGGCATGGAAACTTTCAGATGCTGAGGAGTTCAGCTCCAGCGACCAGAAGACTTGGACTTGGACCGGTGATGTCAATAAGGGCGGTTTCAAGATCATGCTTTCGCAGACGGACTGGTCGAAAGGTTACAACTGGAACAAGGCCGCTGATGACAATACCGCGCCTACGGGAGATGTTACGGAGTGGACGGCATTCCTCAGGGACGAGACCGTAAGCAAGGACAATGATGATTACTTCAAGTTCCCGAAGGACGGTAACTACACTGTTACATTTGATCTTGAAGCGCTCAAGGTGACCATCAAATACAACGGCAAGCGTACTGACTGGAAACCTGATACAAATTATGATATGGATGGTTTGTATATGTATGGACCATGGGGATGGGGGCAGACAGATGACAAGCCGATGACAACGAAAGACAATGATACTTATACCTTTGAAGGAAACCTTAAGAAGGGAGACACTTTTAAACTTAGGTGTAAAAATGGTAAATGGTGGCCAGGATTCATACCGGATCCATCTGACTCATCGAAGATGGAATATCATAAGGATGGTGGTAATGGTGACGGAAACTGGACAATTGACGAAGACGGTCACTACACCGTAACGGCAGTTGTAAGCACACTCAGCATTTCCATCGTCAGAAACGGCGATATGAAATAAATTGTTCATTCAAGTGTTTGACGCGGGCGGCAGAATTTCTGCTGCCCGTTATTTTTCAACTTTTTTCGGGGTTTTAAAGTGTCTAACTTCCAATTATGGCCGTTGAAGGTCTTATTTTTGTCTGATTTTGGGAAAATTTGAGAAATTTTGTAGAAAAATTGGAAAATCGGCTAATAATGTCGTATATTTGCAAACCCAAAACCAATGTGCTATGTTCGTTGAATTCGCCACTCACAATTTCCTGTCATTCAAAAATGAGGTAGCATTTAGCATGCTTGCTGCAAAATCCGTAAAAGAAGGGGAAGCATTTCCTGACGGTGCATCAAATGTTTTTGAAATTGAAGATACTGGTAATAAGTTTGTTCGTATTGCATCTATCTACGGTGCGAATGGCTCTGGAAAAAGTAGTTTGATTAAGGCAATGTCTTTCTTTAGAAATATGATTTTGGGGTCAGTGGCCAATGATCATATTCTTTCGGGGTTTTCGCAGAACCAGTTTCGTCTTGATGCTGAATCATCTAAAGAACCGAGTGGTTTCCAGATGATATTCATCATCAACAAAGTTAAGTATAGATATGGCTTTGAAGTATTTGATGAAAGGGTAGATAGCGAATGGCTATTTCAGCAAGAGTATAGTAGTCAGAAAGAAAGCTATTGTTTCAAGAGAGCCAATGGGGAGATTCAAATTAACCCTAAGACTTTTAAAGAAGCAAAAGTGATTGAAAATATGTCCCGAGACAATGCTTTGTTCTTGAGCACAGCAGCTCAGTTCAATGTTCCGACAGCATTACTAATCAAAAACTGGATTGCGAAAAGGTTCAACATTCTTTCGGGTATCAATGATAATACTCTCAACTTTACCGCTCTTCAGTATTTGCAGAACGAAACCATGAGGGAGAGGATACTGAACTTCATTAAGATTATTGATCTTGGGATACAAGATATTGCCGTTAAAGAAAATTTCATCGATAACCTATCAGATAGTACAACTATCCCCAACGACCCTCTCTTGAAAAAGATAGTAGGAGGAATCAGCGAGGCGATGAATCCTTCTGGAAATAAGATTCGCGAACTTAACATTCTCGCCATGCATAACAAATATGAAGGTGATAATGTGGTTGACAAAGTAAACCTTCCTTTCCAGAATGAATCAATCGGTACCGTTAAGATATTTGCTTTGTTGGGGCCATGGCTTGACACTCTTGCAAACGGTGGTATTCTTATCGTCGATGAGTTTGGCGCTAGTATACATACAAAGCTTGCCCTTGAATTAATCCGTCTTTTCCAGAGTAAACTCAACAATGGTGATGCTCAGCTTATTGTAGCTACGCATGACACGAATTTGCTTCGCAAGGATCTTTTACGCAGGGATCAGATATGGTTTGCGGAGAAAGACGAGCGCGGTATTTCTGATCTGTACTCACTTGTTGAATATAAGATTAACCAAGCTACAAGTGTCAGGAATGACGCTACTTTTAGCAAGGATTACTTACATGGTAAATATGGAGCCATTCCGTATTTTGGGAATATTGAGAAGTTTATTGCTGATTATAGCGTAGAGAATCATGAGTAGCAGATTTGGCAATAACAAGTTTAAAGCGCGTTTAGGGCTTGAAGAACGTCCCCAGAATACACGTACAGAGAAAAAAGTAAAGGGAGAAATTCCGCTTCTGGCCTTTAGCTTCAAAGATTTTGACTCAAATCAGTGTCCCCCTGGACAAACTTTTCAAGAGTGGGAGAAAAGCGAGCTTCTGGCTCCTCTGATGACTAAATTAGTGGCGTTGAGTAATAAGAATCGTGTAATAGCATCTCAAGAAGGGAGCCTTTCTACCTATGATTCATTTCCCACAGATAGTGATTTCAAGAAACCAAAGTTTATTGAGGGAGATGTTCAGTGGGCTACAATAAAGGATGTTGGAGGACAACTACATAGAGTTGCTGGATATATCGAAGATAATGTCTTTTACATTGTTTTCCTCGATAAAGATCACAAGTTTTATAAGATGAAGAACAAATAAGTTCCATAGTTCTTATTCTGAACCTCGGCATTCCTGACGGTCGTTCCCACGATGCGCATACCTTATCCATGTGCTCAATTTCTGAACAAGTTGGCAGCCCAGTTTTTAGCTAAATAATGGTATGCCAATGAGTTACGAAGATGTGTCCGTGCCAAGTCTCATGAAAAAACATGGGACTTGGCATGGCGTTCCGTTACTTTAGTTGCTTATAATACTCTGATAATCAGAGAATAACACAGATAATACAAATCATTGACGCCTGCCAACTGGTTCAGAAACTGAGAAAATGGAAATATATAGTGTTATTTGTTTAAGCGGTGCGGTTTGATTATCTTTGCGCCCGATTATGACACAGACACTAATATATCGTCAACACATATAGAATACATAAACATTCGTTAACACTAAAAGTCATGAGTAAAAAACTAATTGTCGCATTATCTGCGGTGTTGTTGTTCGTTGCAGCTGCCTGTCAGAAAGCGGAAGAAAAAATCGGAGGCTATGAATTCAATACGCCTGAGCTCAAGGCAAGTGCTCCGGAAGTGAACATTCTTTCAATTCGCGACGGAGAGGCCTTGAAGGTTTCCTGGGCGGCAGCAGAGGAGAAAGGAGTTGTCTATCATCTGAATTACAGCCTTGAAGGCGCCGGTGAGGACGGAATCAAAAGCTTGAACTGCTACGGCAACAAGGGTGTCTCTTATTCTTACAAGGAACTCGATGCGTTGCGCGCGGCATTGGGCGTTGCGGAAGGAACAGACTTCAAACTGACATTCCAGGTAAAGGCTAAATCTGCATTAGAAGACCTTCCTAAGATTTCCGAGCCGCTGGTGGTCAATATCAAATATGATATCAAGCCGCTGGAACTTTATGGAATCGGGACTGCTTTCAAATGGGGAGACAACAAGGCGGAAGCTGAAAAGATGACCACCGAGGACCATGTCGTCTTTACTTGGGAAGGTTGGCTTGAAGCCGGTAAGGACAAGACTTTTAAATTTCTTACCAATGAGGCTATGGATACCGAAAGCGACATTCCTTGCTATGTGAAGGATCCTGATGACAGATGGGGTGACGGAGATATGTTGTTCATCGTTTCCAGTTCACAGAAAGAGGCTCTCTTTACCGTAGAAAAGTCTGGTATATACCGTCTTACTGTGGATACCGGGAGACTGAATATCAAGACCAAGTATCTTGGAGACGGCAAACCTCATTTCTATGGTTGCGGCGATGTGTTCAAATGGGGCTGGGAGTATTCAGCCGCTGAAGAATTTACGACTACGGACCAGAAAATTTGGACTTGGACCGGTGATTTGAACAAGGAAGAATTTATCATTTTGTCATCCAATAGAGATTATTATGATGGTTATGTGTGGGATAAAAGTGCAGATGGAGATTACCCTACCGGCGAGGAAACCGTTTGGACGATGAAGAAATCTGACAGAGCTGCCTATGGTCCTAGTTTCGTGATTTCCAAGAACGGCAATTACACTTTGACCATCAACTCTGAAACCATGAAACTCACCATCAAGTGTAATCAGGTTTTCAAAGAGGAGCTCCATTTCTATGGCTTCGGCGATGCGTTCAGTTGGGGATGGAATACCACCAAAATGGAAGAATTTACCACTTCTGACGACAAGACTTGGACTTGGACCGGTGATTTGAAACAAGAAGATTTCGTCATTTTGGCATCCAGGACAGATGAGGGTGGTTATGTGTGGGATAAATCCGCAGATGGCAATGCTGCTCCTGTGGGACCAGAGACCGTCTGGACAATGAAGGCCATGAATGATGTGTTCGATAGAAATGCATATAGCTTTACGATTTCCAAGGCCGGCAATTATACTTTGACCATTAATGGCGAGACTCTCAAGTTGACCATCAAGTGCAACGACCCATGGGAATAGCGCAGGAATAAAACGCATTTATAATCATAACTCGGACGGGTGGCAGAATCGAAAACTGTCACCCGTTCTCGTATAATATTATGCTCCACGGACACGGGATTGAAGAAAAAAATTTGTAATTCGCGCCACTTTCATTATATTCGCGCCGTAATTATGACGAACGGTTACTATATTTTCTTTATGACAGTCATGTCAATGCGAATGCATCGCTAAGATGCGTCCGTGTTTTTTCTATTCATAAGATTTAATGAAACAACATACTTACCGGATTGACGGCGGTTTCTCCTTTGAAGCGGGAGGAAGCGTCTCCACTTTACAAGTGGGTTATCATACATCCCCGTACGAATACAAGAAGGGGATGAAAGTTATATGGATCTGTCATGCGTTGACAGCTGACTCGAATGCCGAAGATTGGTGGTCTGCACTCGTCGGACCTGGAAAACTCTTCGACACGGACAAATATTTCATCGTCTGCGGAAACATGCTCGGCTCATGCTACGGCTCCAGCGGCCCGTCCAGCATTGACCCTGAAACCGAGAAACCGTATTATTTTTCTTTCCCGAAAGTAACGGTCAGGGACATTGTCAGAGCACTGGACGCGGTACGCGAACACATTGGCATTGACCATATTGACCTGCTGGTCGGCGCCAGCATCGGCGGCTTTCAGGCGTTGGAATGGTCGGTGATGAAGCCGGAACTTTTTTCGCACTCGGTCTATATTGCGACCACCTCCCGCATCTCTCCTTGGGTCACGGCCTTCGAGGAATCGCAGAGGATGGCATTGGAAGCGGACCAGACTTTCCGCGCATGCGAGAGCCTGGACGGCGGGCGGAAGGGCCTGGAATGCGCCCGGACCATCGCATTGATTTCATACCGGTGCGAAGACGGGTATATCAGGAAGCAGCAGGAAGCGGATGCGGATACGTTGTTTGCCGACAGGGCTGCCTCTTATCAGCGCTATCAGGGCAAAAAACTGGCAGACAGGTTCGACGCCTACTCGTATTACTATCTGTCCTACAGTGTCGACAGCAACAACCTCGGACGCGGACGTGGCGGCGAAGAGGCGGCGCTCGGCATGATACGCGCACAAGCCACGCTCATAGCCATCGACACGGACCTCATCTTCCCTGCGCACAAGATGAAAGATATGGCTAAGTATATCAAAGGTTCTGAATATCATGAAATTACATCCCACTTCGGGCATGACGGCTTCCTGCTGGAAACAGATCAGCTGGACCGGATAATCCGCCCGATCGTGGAGAAATTATAAAGGAGGCATTATGCAGGTACTGAAATTCGGCGGCTCGTCATTGGCGGACGCGAAAAACATGCTCAAGGCGGCGGACATCATCGCCAAGGCTACTGACCGTGACAGGACGATCGTCGTGGCATCGGCGATCTACAAATGTACGGACACATTGATCCGGATAGGCAATCTGGCGGCAGCACACGACAGCTCATATCTGGGACTCCTGGACGAACTTCAGGAGAAGCACCATCAGATCATCAGGGAACTCCTCCCGATCGAGAAATACGAAGAGTCCACGGAGGTCTGCGACGACACATTCGCGTCGATCAGAGGCATTGCCCAAGGCGTTTTCCTGCTCGGAGAACTGAGTCCGGCGAGCCTGGACGCGATCCAGGGCTGCGGCGAACTGCTGTCCAGCCGGATTCTCGCGACGAAAATGGCTTCGGTAGGCATCCCGACCAAATGGGTGGACTCCAGGGAGATAATCCGCACCCGCGTCGAGGCCGGCAAGCACGTCGTCGACACCGCCGTGACCTATGCCAATGTCGAGGCAATGATCGAGTCCAATCCTATCATGTCATTGTTCATCGTACCTGGATTCATCGCGTCTGATGACAAGGGACGCATGGTGACGCTCGGCCGCGGCGGATCTGACTATTCCGCATCGCTTTATGCGGTCGGCAGCAAGGCCAGGGCGCTGGAAACGTGGAAGGATGTGCCCGGAATGATGACGGCTGACCCTAAGGTAGTGCCACAGGCAATGCTTATCCGCCATATTTCCTACCGCGCTGCGCTGGAACTTTCGCATTTCGGTGCCAAGGTCATCTATCCTCCTACCATTCAGCCGGTTGTCTCCGAACGCATCCCGATTTTCGTGAAATGCACTTTCGACCCGGACGGTGAGGGAACGGAGATTGAGCAGAACCCTCCGCGCGGAAAGAACAAGATTATCGGCATTTCCAATTCGGACAACATTGCCCTGCTCTCATTGGAAGGCAGCGGCATGGTCGGCGTGCCGGGATTCTCGTATAGGCTTTTCCAGACATTGAGCGAGAACAATATCAGCATCATCCTGATTACGCAGGCATCTTCGGTCAATACCATGTGCGTGGCTGTGGCGGAGAAGGATGCCGCCAAGGCCAAGGCTGCCGCGGACAAATGTTTCGCCTATGAGATTTCACTTGGCAAGCTGAATCCGCTGAAGGTGGAAACCGGCTTCTCGATTGTCTGCCTGGTGGGCGATGACATTATAAATCAACGCGGTACGACGGGGCGCATGCTTGCTGCCCTGGGACGCAGAAGCGTCGGTGTACGTGCCGTGGCGCAGGGTTCTTCGGAAAGAAACATTTCTGTTATCGTGGCTTCCGAGGATGTACAGTCGGCGATAAAGTATATCCACAAGGAGTTCTTCGAGACATCATCCTATAAGGATATCAATCTCTTCATCGCCGGGTACGGCACTGTGGGAAAGGCACTTGTGGACATCATTGCCCGAAATCGCGACAAGATCGCGGAGCGCACGGGCAAGCGCCTCCATATCGCCGGCATCTCGAACAGCCGCAAGTTCATCCTCGACAAGGAGGGGCTCGACATCGCCTCCATCGGGACAATGCTGGCGGACGGCAAGTCTGCGGCCAATGATGCTTTCTTCGAGGCTCTGGCCAATGTCTCATTGCAGAATTCCATCTTCGTGGATTGCACGGCGTCGTCCGACATCTCTTATAAGTATCTGAATCTCTTCGAGAAAGGCTATTCGGTAGTGGCCAGCAACAAGATTACGTTTGCCGCTCCTTATGTGCAGTACCATAAGCTCAAGACTGCTGCCGTGGAGAATGGCGTTTCGCTCCGTTACGAGACGACAGTGGGTGCTGCGCTTCCGATTCTGGAGTCGATTGCACGCAGCGTGAACAGCGGCGATGACATAGCACGTGTCGATGCAGTCCTCTCAGGGACATTGAATTACATATTCAGCACCTATAAGGGCGGCGAGGACGGAAAGACTTTCGCGGATGTGGTGAGGCAGGCGCAGGAGGCCGGTTATTCCGAGCCGGATCCGAGGCTTGATCTGAGCGGCAGGGACGTGCTTCGCAAGTTGCTGATTCTGTCGCGTGAGGCTGGTGCCGCAATCGACGAGGCCGACGTGGAAATCGACCCGATTCTCGGTCCGGAGTTCTTCAGCGGAAAGGTTCCGGCGTTCTACGAGATGCTTGCGGCCAATGAATCTTCGTTCGCTGCCTCTTATCGCGCTGCTGCGGATAAAGGATTGAGACAGAGGTTTGTAGCGTCGCTCGTGGCAGTGCAGGAAGAAGGCGGCGTCCATTACAAGGCGTCGATGGGGTTGCAATGCGTCGGTCCGGAGAATCCGCTTTTCAACCTTTGTGGCACGGACAATGCAGCATTGATAAAGACCTCTTTTTATCCTTCACCTCTCGTGGTGCAGGGAGCCGGTGCCGGTGCTTATCAGACCGCTTCCGGCGTATTGAATGATATATTGTTGTAAATTATAAGGTTATGAAAGTAGCAGTTGTGGGTGTCACCGGGCTGGTGGGCACGAGAATGATGGAAGTGCTGGCAGAGAGGAATTTCCCTGTAACGGAATTTCTTCCGGTCGCATCTGAGCGCTCCGTGGGGCGCAAGGTTACATTCAAGGGCAAGGAATACACTGTAATCAGCGCTGAAGATGCGATTGCGGCGAAACCGGACCTGGCGATTTTCTCGGCAGGCGGCGGACCGTCCAGAGAGCTTGCTCCGAAATTTGCGGCTGTGGGATGCCGTGTCGTGGACAATTCGTCATGCTGGCGTATGGATCCTGACAAGAAACTTGTGGTTCCGGAAGTGAACGCGGATGTGCTCACCAAGGATGACTATATCATTGCCAATCCGAATTGCTCGACGATCCAGATGCTTCTGCCGCTGGCCCCGTTGCACAAGGCCTACCGCATCAAGAGGGTGGTGGTTTCGACATATCAGAGTGTGACCGGCGCCGGGAACAAGGCAGTGGCACAGATGGAGGCGGAACGTGGCGGCGCCAAGTGGGGCGAATATGCAGCGAAGTTCCCTTATCCTATCGACCAGAACATAATTCCTCATATTGATGATTTTACCGAGAACGGCTACACCAAGGAGGAGATGAAGATGGTGAATGAGACTCATAAGATTCTGGGTGACAATACGATAGGCGTCACGGCTACTACCGCGCGTGTCCCTGTCATCGGAGGTCATTCCGAGTCTGTGAACCTGGAGTTCGAGAAGGATTTCGAGCTGGATGATGTCCGCAGGATTCTGGAAAACACGCCGGGCGTCACTGTCCAGGATAATCCTGCCGAGAAGGTTTACCCGATGCCGCTCTACTCGCTGGGCCATGATGATGTTTACGTAGGACGCATCCGTCGTGATTTTTCTGTCAAGTCCGGACTCAATTTCTGGTGCGTTTCCGACAATATCCGCAAGGGTGCCGCGACCAATGCCATCCAGATTGCCGAGGTCCTGCTCCAGAAAGGTTTCCTCCCGAAGGAGTAGTGGCCGCGTCCCGCCGGCGCGCGTGACTCAGAAACAGGCGATAAACAGGAAAAGTGATACGGGGAGAGCTGCACGCAGCTCCTTCAGGGCTAGATTCAGATGGTTCTCCACCGTTTTCTTTTTGATGTTCAGCAATGACGCGATCTCGTCATTGGAACGATTCTCGAAGCGGCTCATTATGAACACTTTGCGCCGCTGCTCCGGCATGCGCTCCACCACGGACGCGATGAAGGCCTCTTTCCCTTTCATGTCAATGACTTCCTCCACCATCTGGTCGTATGGAATATCCGCCAGTGCCACACCGTTGTGGAGCCGGTTCTTCTTGATGTAGTTGATGGTCTGGTTCAGACTCATCCGGTAAAGATAGAAACGTAGCGAAGTGATGTCGGGAAGTGCGGCACGCATGAGCCAGAGCTTGATGAAAACCTCTTGCGCCACATCCGATGCGTCCTCTTCCGTATGCAGCAGGCTCTTCATAAAACCATAGACCACAGGATAATAAGCATCGAATAGCGACCTGAATGCGCGTCTGTCACTGGCAGCCGTGCGTTCCATCAATATTCTTTCTTCGCTATCCGTAATCATCTGTATATTATGGTTCTAATGTCATTAGTTGACATCTGCAAATATATAACAAAATGCCGCACCGACAACAATTTTTAAAAAAATCGAAATTTCCATTGGGTGCAAATCGCGGTTTCGTTGTCTTATATATGTTTTGACCACCAGACAACACACAGAACATGACTGATAACGACATACGAAACGAATGGGAGCGGCATTTCGCCGACACATTACCGGAAAATGAATTGGACAAGGCATTCACGAAAGTGATGTCCGCGGCAGACAAGCGCGAAAAAGCCCAGTCTGAAATCATGCGCAGGGGAATCAGGCAGAAAATACGCAAAATTGCATTGACATGCGCATCCGCTGCCGCAATGCTGGTCTTCGTCCCTTGGGCAACATTGAAAATCAACGACAAAATCACTGACAACCAGTCGGTTGCCGAAGCAGGCGCGAAGCTGTGCGAAGTCTCTACGCGCAACGGCGAAACCCGCGAAGTCATATTGCCGGACAACTCCAGAATCACGCTCAATGCCGGGTCGGTGCTGATCTATCCTGAAAAATTCAGCGGTGCCGAGCGCACTGTTTTCCTCTCCGGTGAGGCCATCTTCGAAGTAACTCATAATGAGGAACTTCCATTCGTGGTGAATACTGCCGACCTCGCCATACAGGTTCATGGAACGACATTCAATGTGGATGCATATCCGGAATCGCGCAGCACTGCCGCGACATTGTGCGAAGGCAGCATTTCGGCGACATTGAAAGAAAGCGGCGAAAGCATTCTCATGGTCCCTGACGAGCGGTTCTCTTACGACCGCGAGACAGGGAAGTCCACAATATCGCGCGTGAACCCGGCTGAAGACACGGCATGGAAACGCGGCGACATGTGTTTCCGCTCCGAAAATATCCACGCTATTGCCAAGGCGATTGAGCGCAAATACGGCATAAACACTTATGTTACCTCGGGGAAATACGACGATATGATATTGACAGCCAAGTTCGTACAGGGCGAGACATTGGAACAGATGCTCGGCGCGATATGCAAGCTCGTACCGGGAATGCGGTACAGCATCGTGAACGGCTGCGTATATATAAGGTAGGCCCGCCACGTGCAAGACTACACAGCCCGACCCCGCCGCCCCGACCACAACGGAAAACAACTAAACTAATAATAACAGTCTATGAAGCAGATTAAACATTATCTGATTACGCTTCTCCTGGCCATAATGCCGGTCATCGGACTTCACGCCCAGAACAAGGTGGTGAACTTCCCGTCCGGTACAATGACGGTCAGGCAGGCGTTCGAAGTTATTGAGCATCAGCTAGGTATGACAATAGCTTACAACGAGAGCCTTCTCGACGTGAACAGGCAGGTCACTCCGCCATCCGGAAAACCTGTGCTGGAAACGATGACTGCAATCCTCGACGGAACGGGAATGCAGGCCAGCATTGACGGGAAAATGATACTCATCGTGAAAGCGGACCAGAAGGCCGCAGCACAGGTAGAGTACAAAGGAAAAATCGTCGACGCGTCAGGACCGGTTCCCGGCGCAATGATCATGCTCGACGGCAAGAAGGACAATGTCGCCATGACCGATATCGACGGCCAGTTCTCCATCCAGGCTACACCGGGCCGCACTTTCGTAGTGTCAATGATGGGCTACAAGGATTACACGTCCAGGTTCGGCAGCCAGACCGCCGGCATTGTCATAAACCTGGAAGAAGACATTGATCTTCTCGAAGAATCGGTCGTGGTCGGCTATGGTGTCCAGAAGAAAGTGAACCTCACCGGAGCGGTGGGTGTCATCAGTGGTAAAGACTTGAACAACAGGCCGGTAACCAATGCTGCGCAGGCTCTCCAGGGCGCGGATCCGTCACTTCTCATGAGCATGAGCA